>Ga0105046_10019512_pt1 | contig 10279 bp, 8 predicted proteins | sample MAT03_FD_78385 | JGI IMG/M metagenome (GOLD analysis project Ga0105046, IMG submission 78385) | Freshwater microbial communities from Lake Fryxell liftoff mats and glacier meltwater in Antarctica - MAT-03 (megahit assembly) | ecosystem: Environmental > Aquatic > Freshwater > Ice > Liftoff... | reverse complement strand
TCCTTTGAATTAGGCAAGGTCAAGCGTCCAGAGGTGCGGCAACGCGTCGTCGACGCGATCTTGGCATCTATCGACCCAACCCTGGCCAAGAAAGTGGCTGCCGCGATCGGCGCCAACCCCCCGCAGGGCATCAAAGGCGCACCGGCGCAAAAAGCCTCTCCCGCTTTAAGCATGCTGTCCGCCGACGCAGGGCCGATCATGACCCGCAAAGTAGCCATTCTGGCGGCGCCGGGGTCGGATGCGGAAACCATTCGCGCGTGGCAAAAGGCCATGGAAAAGGTAGGCGTGGTGGTCATGGTGGTCGCGCCCAGCTTGGGCCCGATCGACCGCAAAGGCGGATCCCTGGTCGAGGCCACCGCGACATTCCTGACCACGCCGTCGGTTGTTTTTGACGGCGTGGTCATCGCCGATGGTGACGCGGGGGTGGATGCGCTTATCGCCGAACCGGCAGCGGGTCGCTTTCTCGAAGAGGCGTATCGCCATTGTAAAACCATCGCTGCCATCGGCGCGGGGGAACGCCTGTTGCAGGCAGCAGTGCCTGGAAGTGAAAAGGAACTCAAGGACGACCCGGGCGTGGTCATTGCGGAACGGAGTCATCCATCCGCGCGCTTTTTGGCCGCCTTGGCCCTCCATCGCCATTGGCAACGCGAACGGCAACGCGCGTGATACAAGCCAGATTCTTTGCTGTATTCTGTTTAACCAAGCTAGCTCAAGGTAGCTGCTTCGTCATCAATATGCCAAATAATGAAGGGACATATCGGTAACGGTTGTTCTACGGATAAAGTCGGGCTCAGTGAATGTTTCTAGAGTGTTGGCCGGACATTCTGATTGGATAGATTGAACCACTTTCATAGCTTCCGCTTGGAACGTGGGCGAGAAGTGCTATCACGGGGAAGGGGTTCTCCATGATAGCCAGAATTATTACCTGTCTTATGTTCTGTATGTGCGTTTCGGCGGCAGATTACGTCACTATAAAGACCAAGGATGGCCGAAGCCTGAGTGGGTACTATGATCCATCAACGGAAACCTTGACGACGGTTAAGCCAAAGGCCACGATCCGGATTCGTAGGCAGGATATTGATTCGCTATCTATAACGTCCTTACCTGCGTCGGCCCCATCCTCTGGAGATGGAAATCGGCTCATTGATCAGCTCAAATCACGGCGTTCTGCAATGGAGATAGACCGCGACCGAGCGTTGGCCGCAGCTAAAAAAGACCGTGCCATTGCCGCTGAAACAAAAGACGCGAATAGTGCGAAACGTCTTGAGATACATGCTGATGCGAGTGAGCTGGAGGCGAAATCCTATCAAGATATTGTCAATAAACTGACTGAGAGAATTGCCGACCTTGAAAGGCATGAGGACGCGCTGACCTCGCCGGCGCCACCGGCTAACCGCAGCGAGCAGAGCGAAATAGCAGTTCTTCGAGCACAAATAGATTCGATTCGGGAAAAAATACGAAAAGATGAAAATGAAGTAGGGGCGAAAGAACGAGAATTAAATGCCCTGATCAGTGCTGCAAATTTTGAATTCATCATGAAGGGCGACCTTGATTCGATAAGAATCTCGACCAGCGCTAGTCCGACAAGGGAGGAGAACGAGAAAGTCGCCAGAATAGTGGGATTTAACCGACAGCTCGACAATTTGCGTGGAGTCAGAGAGCAGGCGAAGGCCACAGTTGCGGCTAGGGGTAGCGATCGGAATGAAACGTATTTGCGCCTATTTCGGAACGGAGAAAGGTCGCAAGAGGAGTCTTTTTGGCAGGCATATGCCGAGTTCAAGGGCAAGCCCGCCCCGTATGAGCTGAATTGGGAATGCCCGGGGTTTTGCCTGGGTTAGCGCCCAGTGGCCTTAAGTAAATGGCCTAACCTTGTTTGCCGTGAAATCAGCAATGCTATTTTTATTTCCGCTAGAGAAACCGGCGCTCGCTCAGGATCGTAAAATAGGCCTGCCAACGCAGACACGGAACCATCCTGGCGGTGGCCGATCACTCTTCCTTTGGCATCGGCGCTCACAGCAAGGTGGTCCTCTGATTCCATTCAGGGATGGTCCAGATTTGCGGGGGGAATACCAGGTGATCGCTCTCAGTGAGCATCGTCCTGGGTGCAAAGGTTTTTTTCATCGGGCATAGCAATGGAAGAGACGGATTCTGGCCCATGCGCACGCACAACGCTTGCCGCAGCCCCATTCCCGCATCCGGCTCGAGACGCAGGACGTAGGACGCAGGACGAAATTGACGATGAATCCGCTATCCGCCGCAGAAACCAGCATCCAGCCAAGCGTTGAGGTGACGCAGTCCGAACCCTTATTCGACGAACAAAATCTGATTACTGCCGGTCGCCAGGACCAGTTTGCCCATCTTGATTTGTTCAAGCTGGTTCATGCTGATGACCTGACCCAAGGGAGTTGAGCGGGTCTTGTTGTCGACCCGCAGCATCGGGCTCTTGATCCCGGCATTAGCCAGGCGTTCGTACGCTTCGAGAAACGCCGGGTCGACGTTGAGTTTGGCTTTGGCGTAGTGTTCGTCGAGAACGGCTTCGTCGGGACCGGGTTGTTGAGCCTTGCGCTCGGCAGCTTCGGCGGCGGCTGCAGCGGCTGCCGCTTCTTTGGCGGCGGTCAGGGCCTTTTCGCCTTTATTGGCGATGGTCTCGCGCTTGGTGGTCAATTCGACCAAGCTCTGCTCGCGATGATTCTTTTCCAGGCGGGCTTGTTCGATGCCATTGATGATGGCCATGTATTCTTTGTTGGTCTTGGCCTCCATCTGTTTGGCGCGCAATTCCTCAATGGTGGCCTGACAGCGTTCGGCATCGTGCTGATATTGGCGAATCAAGGCATCGAGCCGGTCGGTCTCGGCAGTGATCGCCGCCGCGTCGGTATGCTTGGCGGTGGCCTCGGTGAGGGCCTTTGCGGCCAGCTTGCCTTTGGTCTTGCGCTTGGTGCGCAAGGCTTGGCGCTTTTGGTCGATAACGTGGAGTTCCAGCAGCGCCTCGATCGTGTTATTCATGGACCTCCCCAGCTTCGGTGGATGGGACATGATGGGTGGGGCGCCCGGACGCCAAGGGGAAATGCCGGGGTGGCGCTGGCCTTCGTGGGCATGCGTTGACCTTGGGGGCAGTAAGGACCATGATCCGCGCATCATTCCCCCCATGTCTCCTGCCCTGTCTTCCGCAAAAACCCCGTCAGTCAGCCACGACGAGCAGGACTACCCCCTGATCGGAGAGACGCTGGGTCTCTGGCGCCTGATTCGCGGCCTGGGCCGCGGCGGCATGGGTGAGGTCTACGAGGCGCAGTACGACTTCATTAACCTGCTCACCCTGCGCTATCCAGCCGAGACCCGGCCGGTGGTCGAGCGTGAATTAGGGGTCCTGGCCCGGTCTGAACAAGCCCGCTTGGCCAGTGAAGTCCTGGGCACGCCGCTGTCGCCCGAAGCCCACTTCGGGATCAAGATCTGCTCGGCCCGCACCGGTACCGCTGGGCACAAACGGTTCTTGCAAGAGGCCGAGCTGGCGCGGCGGTTGGGCGATCATCCCTATGTCGTCTCCATTCATGCTTTGAACACCGGGACTCTGAGCCTGCCCGGCGCCGATCTTGAACGTTTCGCCTTCGAGCGAGGCCGCCATCGCGATCTTGCCTTCATGGTCATGGATCTGGCGGCGCGGGATTATGATCACACCAAGCTCGATCTCCAGCAGTCCGTGCACGTGGTGCGGTGCATCGCCACGGCTTTGGATCACGCGCATTCGCATGGCATCGTCCACCGCGACCTGAAGCCGGAGAATCTGCTGGGCAGCGTCGAACATCCGTTGCTGACGGATTTTGGCATCGCCAAGGAATTGGATCACAGCGATGGGCTGACCCGCACCGGGCAGGTGATCGGGACCTTGGATTATATGTCGCCGGAACAGGCGACCGATGCCAAGCGCGTCGATCATCGCAGCGATATTTACAGTCTGGGCGTGGTCCTCTACGAAATGGCGACCCAAGGCTGCCTGCCGTATTATCACAAGGCTGATCGCGAAAGCTGTCTGCATGCAATCCGCACGGAGACCATCGAACCGAAATGGCCGCGTGAATGCGTGCGCGATTTCCCGGTCGGGCTTGAACGCATCATTCTCAAGGCGATGGCCTTCCATCAGGAAGACCGCTATCAGGCGATGAGCGAATTGATCGGCGATCTTGATCGCTGGTCGCGTGGCGAATGGATCTCCCCGGTCGGTCGCGTGCATGCGATTTCATGGCTGCGTTATCACAAACGGCGCCATCCGCGTTTGGTCTGGGGTAGTGTCAGCGTGGCCGTAGCGGTGATGCTGTTGTTCGCTGCACTGCTGGTCCTGCCGCTGCTCGACACTCAGCGGCGGAAATTGGATCAGCAGCTCGACCATCTGGAAAATATCGTCCTGCGTATCGAAGGCGGGCGGCTGGCCCAGCCCGGAAAGGATGACTACGAGAAGATCGAAGAGGTGGACACCGCCCTACGTCTGGTCAGTAATGAATATCCCACTCACGTGCAGCGCCGTCAGGAACTGGAAGAACGTTTGTTGGCCAAGCGTTGGTTGTCGGCCCGCTTTTCCGGCAGCGAAGCTGGCGGCATGTCGATCACCGCTCCTGACGCGGCTTCGGCTCGCGAACAATTGACCATCGCGGGGCGGCTGCGGTCGCCGGATTGGATCCTGGAAGACGGACGCGGCTTGGTCACCCAAGAAACTACCCAGATTACCCTGGGGCCCTACGGGCACGGCGGGGTCCATGTCAGCATCCAGGTCGCGGCCGGAGAGGGGTTCCAGCTGCTCCTACGTGATGGCGACAAGCTCATCCGCCATCAACACCTGTGGCGGGTGCTGGGCGGGCGCCTGCAGCAGTACTATCGCGAGGATGAACGGCCTGGCCAATTGCTCGCCGATGAGCCTGCCCCAGCGATGATCCGCATTGAAGCGGATCTGAGCCCCGAGCAGTTGACCGTGACCGCCCCGGCGGCAGCGCGGTACCGCTTAAGTGCCCTGGTTCCCGAGGCCCCGATCTGGGCGGTGCTGACCCTGCCAAAAGGCAGTGCGCTGGTCGCCATCGAAATCAAACCGCGCTGACGTCGGCAAAAACGCGGCTGTGGTAGTTGATCACGCCCAGCGGTTGCCTGCTCGATCAAAGCTCCGATTATCAGTGCTCATGACGCAGATTCCCGACCTGCACGAACTCGCAGCCCTGCACGCCCGCTTTGACGTCGAAGCGTTCTGCTTTGTCAGTCAGGGTTTACGGCATGCGGCCAAACTCCATCGCAGCGCCCGCAAGAGCGGGTCATCGCGGCACCTGAATGCCCAGCAACTGGTCGATGGGGTGATTGATCTGGCGGCCGACCGCTTCGGCCTGCTCGCCGAACTGGTGTTGCGGTCGTGGGGGGTGCGCACCAGTGAAGACGTCGGCGTCATCACTTTCGCCCTGATCGACAGTAAAGTCTTTTCCAAACAGCCCTCGGATCGGCTCGAAGATTTCTACGGCGGCCCAGAATTTCCGCTGGCCCTGTCAGAACGGGTGCGCGCGCGGCTGGCCGTGGCTGAAACCCTATGATCCCAGCGCCTGGACGGCGGTCTCTCGACCGCATCCTTGACGCTAATGTCAACCGCGCCGCCGAGGGCCTGCGCACCTTGGAAGAGGTCGCACGATTTATTCTCGACGATGGCGCGCTTGCCCAGCGCTGTAAAAACATTCGCCATCAGGTGCGCAACGTGCTGCCGGCCACGATCGTGGCGAGCCGCGATGTTGCGGGCGATGTCGGCACTGCCTATCAATCCGGCGCACAGCCACGGGCGCACCTGATCAGTCATATCCGCGCCAACGCCGCGCGTGCCCAAGAGGCCTTGCGCGCTGCCGAAGAAGCTGCGCGCTTGGTTGGCTTGCCCGCCGCAGCGGTATTTGAAACGGCGCGCTACGCGGCCTACAGCCTGGAGAGCGCCCTCCTTTCCCGTCTCCCGGCCTGGCGGTTGTGGCAGGTACGGGTGTATGTTTTGGTGGATACGGCGCTGTGTGCCGAGCCCGTCGCCGTCGCCCAAGCGGCGGTGCGCGGTGGCGCTGGAGCCATCCAATTACGCGCCAAGGGCTTGCCGGGGCGGGCCTATCGCGAATTGGCAGCGCGGATGCAGGCAGCCGTGGCTGAGGCCGGCGCCTTTTTTGTGGTCAACGATCATGTCGACATCGCCGCGGTGCTCGCTGCTGATGCGATCCATGTCGGTCAGGCTGATCTTGCGGTTGCGGATGTCCGCGCCGTGGTCGGGCCGCTGACCGCGATTGGCATGTCGTGCCATACCCACGAACAGCTCATCACCGCGCAAGGCGACGGCGCCGACTACGTGGGCTTGGGGCCCATGTTCGCGACCACGACCAAACCACACGAACCGTGCCGCGGGCCGGAACTGCTCGATCAGGTGCGGGCAGAACTGCGCGTGCCGAGTTATGCCATCGGCGGGCTCGACCCGGCGCGGATCGCCACGCTCGGGACGCGGATCCCGCACGGGGTCGCCCTGGCTGGCACCGTGTGCCGTGCCGCCGACCCCGAACGCGCGACCGCGGAAATCGTCGACCTGTTGGAACGCGAAGATCCTCTGCTTGCCGGTCGGCCGTGAATTCCGCACCATCGTTTCGCTCACGCACCTGGCCCCGCTTTATCCTCGTCCAGGCCGCGCAAATCCTACCACTGCTGCTGCTCTTCGTCGGCACCCCTGCCGCCGTGTGGACCGCCGCCCTGATCGGCTCAATTATCTGCTGCTACGGCACCGACTCCCCCTGGCGCTGGCGGAATAGACTCTTGATTCTGCAGGCAGTGTGTTGGTTGCTCATTCCATCCTTAGTCCTTTAGCGTCTCCTGACGCTCTTTGCGTCTTATACGCCTCTTTGCGTCCGGTCGTCCTGCGTCCTGCGTCCTGCGTCACGAAATCCATGCGGGGACTTTTGACGAAGGTCATGTGCCACGTATGCTTGCTGATAGGCCCCTATGATCGATCCTCATGAACTGTCTTTAGTTGGCGAGTGGCTCTCTCAAGACCTACGAGTCGTTGCCGATGAGACATGCCATCGTATTGAATCGCTTGTGGCAAGTCATCTACCCAAACTGGCTAATTCACCAGATGGCTGGTCAATACTGTTTCAAGACCCGACGGACAATCGGCTTCGGGAGCTCACCTATCCACAGGGCCATCTGCACGGTGGCGGTCCGCCGGCGCTATGTTGCGTATCATTGGACATAGCCAGGAACACGTATGGGTACGTGGCCTAACAATTCGTTCGAGTGGACCGTAAACCGCGGGGCGCGGTCAAATCGTCATTACATTATACTTTGCTCACACCCCGGGTTTTGCGGCCACTTAACTCGCGCGATAGGCAGATAATGGCGTAACGGTATCGAAGACGCAGGACGCAGGACGCAGGACGCAGGACGACGCTTGCGATAAGCCATATAAGTAGAGGATAAGTACGAAAAATAAGTACGAAAAATACGATGAAATTATCGAGAAACGCGGATCCCATCACCGCTGTCTTCATCAGTTATAGTTGATCGGCGCGGACGAGCCCAGCGGTTGATGGCTGAGGTCAGATGTTGCATGAGCACGGGTTTGGGTACGTAATCATCCATGCCGGCTTCGCGGAAACGTTGGCGGTCGGAGTCGAGCACGCTGGCGCTCATGGCGATGATCGGCACGTGGCGGCCGGGGGGTTCGTGGGCGCGAATGTGGCGAGTGGCTTCCAGGCCATCCATTTCCGGCAGATAATAATCCATCAGAATGACATCAAAGGCCGTGTCCTGCGCGAATGCGATGGCTTGGGTGCCGGTGGTCGCGAGCACTACCTCACAGCCGATCTTGGCCAGTAACCGACTGGCGACCTGGGCGTTGATGGGACTATCCTCGACGAGAAGCACGCGCACCACCGCGGTGCGCGTGCGGCGGATAACGCTGGTGGTGTCGACGCGGTTGCCACTGCGCTTGGCATCGCCCATGCGGGCGGTGGCCAAGGCGGCGCGCAGTTCACCCAAGCGCACCGGACGGGCCAGGGTGACCATGGCCTGTCGGAGCAACTTTGGACTCGCCGGTTTTCCATACGGGAGCAATGCGATCAGGGGGAGATACCGCAGCCCCGTATCTTCGTGCAGGCCGCTGAGCAGACTGTTCATCTCCGGGCTTTCGTCGCGTAGTGCGCTGATCACGACCTCGGTGCCATCGGCAATCCCACTGAGCACTTCCAGGGCCGCCGTCGCCGTGGGCGCGTGATGAACAGCGCAGCCCCACAGAGACAAGGGCTCGCGCAGCGAATCGATCAATTCTGGTGAGGCGCCCACCAGCAAGAGTCGAGTGCCATTCAGATCGGGTGGAATCTGTAATTCGCCGGGTAGGGCGGGTGCTTGGGTGAGGAGAATGGTTACCGCAAAACATGAACCGTGATCGACCTCGCTGGTGACGCTGATGGTTCCGCCCATCAATTCCGCCAGTTGTTTACAGATCGCCAGCCCTAAGCCAGTGCCGCCATAGGTACGCGTGGTCGACGTATCGGCCTGGGTGAATTTCTCGAAGATGGTTGCGGCCTTCGTTGCGGGAATGCCAATGCCGCTGTCCTCAACCGCCAAGGTGATGCGCCACCTGCCATCCGCGGCGGGTTCACCGCGAATAGCGATGCGAATAAAGCCGGCATGGGTGAATTTCACCGCATTGCCGACCAAGTTGGCAAGGATCTGCCGGATGCGCCCAGGATCGCCTAAAAAGCGGGTCGGTAGACTCGACTGGATCCGGTACAGCATTTCGATGCCGTGATGGTCGGCCCGTGGTGCCATGAGCTCGGCGACATCGCGGACCGATACATGCAGGTCGAAAGGAATGTGTTCCAGGGACAGTTTGCCCGCCTCGATCTTGGAGAAATCGAGAATATCGTTGATGATAGTTAAAAGGGCATCGCCCGATAGTTGGATGGTTGAAGCCATGTCCCGCTGTTCATCAGTCAGCGGGGTATCGAGCAGCAATTCGGTCATACCCAGCACGCCATTCATCGGGGTACGGATTTCGTGGCTCATATTGGCCAGGAAATCGCTCTTGGCGAGATTAGCGCCTTCGGCCCTTTCTTTGGCTTCGGCGAGATCACGGGTGCGAGATTCGACCTGGGCCTGGAGGGTCGAATTGAAATCACGCAGTTCGGCGTCGCGAATAGCGACCGCTTGATTCATGGTTTCAATGGCGTCAGCCAGACGGCCGATCTCATCGCCACTGGTATCGGTCACGGCTTCGCCGAGCGGTTTACCGCTGGCGACCGTCTCTGCGGCGCGGGTCAGCCGTTGCAGCCGTCTGGTCCAGCCGCCGAGCACCAGCACCGCCAAGATCCCGCCCATGACGCTGGTCAAACTCAACGTGGTCAGACTCTGGCGCAGTTGCTGCATGCCGGCGTCATGCGCGGCCCGGGGATCGAGGCCGACGACAACCTGACCGATGCGGATGGGTTCACCATGCTGCAAAGGATCCAGACCGCCATCAAATGATGCATACGGAGCGCTGACTACGTCATGGACGGCGAGCGGACCCGACGTGGTCCCGGTCCTTTGCCACTGCTGCCATGCGGCACTATCACGCACGCCCTGCGAGAGCGGTCGGCCCTGTTCGTTGAGAATGGCGATAAATGCGACGTTAGGATGTTGGGAAAAACGTCCGGTTAGGCGCTCCAGCTCGGCGAGATCAAATACCGACAACGGCAATTCGCAGGCGACCGTCACGCTGGCAGCAAGGGCGAGGGCCTCGCGCTGCTGCGCTTCGCGGATCAGGCGGACGCTGTCGACATATCCCAACGCGGCCATGGTCCCCAGGGCGACCACTAAGAGAGCGATGGTGCCCAATAAGGCTTTCGTGCGCAGACTGATGATGGGCTGGTGACGTGGCATGGCTCAACGCTCTCCATCTAGCACGACATCGGCTGCGGCCAAGACCTCGGGGGGGATGTCGAGGCCGATTTTTCGCGCCACCACGGTATTGATGACGACCTGATGCTGTGGTGGTCGATGCTGGGGCGGGGTATCCGCATTTTTGAGCAAGCTCGCCGTCAATTCTCCGGCCTGATCACCCTGCCAAGCAGGATCGATGCCCACGCCGACCAGGGCGCCAGCGCGCACAAATGACGGGGAATAGCCGAATACCGGCACGCGGCGGCGCAGCGCCGTCAATAAAAGCATGCGCACGCTGGCATCGGTGTAGAGACCGCTATCAGCATAGGTCCAGACGGCATCGGTGCCTTCGCAGACCCAGGCGATTTGATCGGCAATT
>Ga0105046_10019511_pt1 | contig 10279 bp, 9 predicted proteins | sample MAT03_FD_78385 | JGI IMG/M metagenome (GOLD analysis project Ga0105046, IMG submission 78385) | Freshwater microbial communities from Lake Fryxell liftoff mats and glacier meltwater in Antarctica - MAT-03 (megahit assembly) | ecosystem: Environmental > Aquatic > Freshwater > Ice > Liftoff... | reverse complement strand
TGACGAAGGCGGCAGGTGTCGATGATGCTGGCCAACAAGGCGATGCTGTGCGAGCCTACTTCCGTGCGGGTGCCGTAGCTGATGCGTCGGGCGATCACGTAGTGCCGCAGTTGGCGTTCCGGCGCACCGCTGAAAGTCGTTGCATTGCCAGTCTCTAATGTTTGATCGGCGTCTGCCGAAGTACGCTCATGCGAGGAAAGAATCAATGAAGTACCCCGAGCCCAAGGATCAGACCGTTGCACTGCTGCGCCAAGTGCTTTCCCAGGTGGGTCAGCATGATGCTGCGCTGAACCCGCTGACGTTCACAGTGTTCTACGAATACGCCGCTGGCATCAATCGCCGCCTTAGCGAGGCCATGGAGCGTGCGCTGCTGTCCACACCGCGACTTTCCGACGCCACGGTTCGGGAGCTGTTTCAAGATTTCGTGGCGGATGTCGGCGTTGAGGAATCAGAGCGCATCCAACGCGGCATCCAACAAGCGATGGAGTCCATCGTTGAGTCAGCGACGCGTACGGGGCAGGCTGCTGGCGCCTTTGGCGAGCAGCTCGATGGGCTGAGCGGTGCATTGGCCGGGAGGGATTCTCAGGAGCTCGCGCCCCGTATCGACTCGGCTCGCACTGGCACCAGCAACATGCGCAAGTCGGTCAAGGACCTCGAGTCCCAGGTGGCCGGGTGCCACAGAGAAATCGACCTTCTTCGGGCCGATCTGGTGCGCACTCGCAACGAGGCGACGCTCTGTCCGCTGACGCGCCTGCTCAATCGCCGCGGCTTTGACGAGCGTCTGGACGCCATGCTGCGCCAGAGCCCCCCCAAGGGCAGCCTGCACTGCCTGGTGATGTTGGACATTGATCGCTTCAAGCGCATCAACGACACCCATGGCCACCCCGTCGGTGATCGCGTCCTTGAGGGGTTTGCTGAAGTGCTGCGCAGCGCACCAGTTGAACCTGGCATGGCCTGCGCGCGTTATGGTGGTGAAGAGTTCGCGATCCTGCTGCCGGCGGTGACCGTGAACAAGGCTGTACATGTAGCGGAAACTGTCTGCGCGCGCACGCGTGCAATGCGGTTTCGCAGCCGAGCTACGAATGAAGTGCAACTGACGGTGACGGTATCCGCAGGCGTGGCGGCGTGGCGGCCCGGAGAAGATGCCAATTCGCTCCTGGCATGCGCCGACGCTGCGCTTTACCGCTCCAAAGAAGGCGGCCGCGATCGCGTCACGGTCGCTTGAAGATTGCCCCAGCGGCGGGGTTGGCGATCCGCACATCGCTGCAGGCTGCTCAAGCGGTCAGGCAGGAGTCGCTTGCCCGATCCTTACGCGGCAGAACTGTTCGAGGTGCTGACCTCGCGCGCTGACACAGGCTCTGAGGAACCGGGCGCTTCGATAGGCGGTTGACTGCGAGCAGCGCCAGTCCGCGCAGACCAATCTTTGGCGCCGCGTACTGCAGGATACCGCTCGCACTTCTCCCGAAATTCAGGCCGCAGCCTGTGCGAACCTTCGCGGGTTCGTCATGTAAGTACGTGACCAAGCCTGGGCGTGCAGCGGTTCTCGTGTCGCCGGCCCTTCAGTGGTGGCTGCTGCAGGCCGATAACGCCGAAATCATTCCTTTCATCGTCTGCAAACTGCCATGCCCGTCGCTGTATCTTTCCTAGAAGCCGAACGTCACTTATCTGATCCGGGTCTGGATGCCTTGGTGCTGGATGTCGGCCTGCCCCCGCGCCCTCAGGTGCTGGTGGACCTGAGCCGAGAACTCGGCAGGGACGACCCGGACCTGACCCGCGTAGCGCGCAGTGTGGCCAGTGACGTGGCGCTCACAGCTGCCATGCTGAAGCTGGCCAACTCGCCTGCTTACGGTGGTAGCCGGCGCATCGAGACTTTGAACCAGGCACTGAACATGTTGGGTTTGAAGCAGGTGGGCGTGATGGTCACCAGCCTGGTCATGCGCAAAGTTCTGCGCACAGACGGGCCACAGCTCACCCGCTTCTGGGACGTATCTGCAAAGCGCTCTTGGGCACTGGGAACACTGGCCCGCAGCTTGAAGAGTGTGGACGTGGATGCAGCGCAGACCTTCGGCCTGTTCTGCGACGTGGGCATCCCCTTGCTAATGCAGCGCTTCTCGGGCTACACCAAAGTGCTTCAGGTGGCCAATCTGGACCCGGCGCAGTCCTTCACGCAGGTGGAGCAGACCCATATGCAGACCGACCACGCCCTCATCGGCGCACTGATGGCCCGTTCATGGGGCGTTTCACAGACCGTGTGCCTAGCCATCCGCTTGCACCACGACTACGCTGTCTTCCAGGACCCGAACGTGCCCGACACCGTGGCGTGCCTGGTGGCCATGGGGTTAGTCGCCGAAGCAGCCATCCAGAACTTCGCGGGCATGAACACCAGCACCGAGTGGGCAAAGGGGGGTGACGCGGCGATGGGAGCGTTGATGCTGAGTGAACACGATATGCATGATTGGTTAGAACAGCTGGTAAACGGCTTTTCGTCCGGCATCGCATGAGCTCAGGGTGTGGGTGGGCTGTTTGTCCAATTCCAACAGGCGGCGAGAGCCCGTGGACCAATACCTTCACAAAGTCCCACTTCACCTGATAAGCCCGTCGGAAGTTGTCAAGCTGGTTGTCGCATCAGTCTGTCAATTCAAGCCTCACTTTTTGCGGCGCCATGTTCCTTGGTTTGAGGGCTGTCGGGGTTGAGGTGAACGACGTCGATGAAGTCCCAGTCGCGGGTCCGAGTTGACCAACGCTGTGGGTTTTTCCGGCGTGCGTTCTCGTAGACTGCTGCGCGAGCTTGGGGCATCTGTGCATCCACCTGTGCGTGGCGCTGCGCCGGCGTCACGCAGCTGATGGTACTGTGTCTGTGCTCGTCGTTGTACCAATGTACCAACTCGGTGACCCAGCGCCGCGCCTGCTGCAGATCCGCAAATGGTTTGAGCGGGAACCGGGGCTTGTACTTCAGGGTCTTGAACAAGGACTCCGAGTAAGGGTTGTCGTTACTCACCGCAGGGCGGCTGCGGCTATGCGCCACGCCCAGGCGTTGCATGGCGGCGAGCATCGTTTCGCCCTTTATCGGTCTGCCGTTGTCTGAATGGACCGTGACCTGATTGGGGCTGATGCCTTGGCGCCGGCAGATGTCCTACAGCGGCGCGGCGGCTTGCTCAGCACTCTCGCATTCGAGACCTGCCAGCCCACAATCTTGCGACTGAAGATGTCGACGAACAGGTAGAGATAGAAGTACAGGGCCGAGGAGGGACTTCAAGCTGCCTGCCACTTCAGCGACGGGTCAGAAACGCAGCCGCCATCTTCAGCACATCGTCCATCGCCGAGCCATCCCGGTTGCGGTCCAGCAGTGGCGTCAACATGTCCATCAAGCCGCCGCCAGCGGGGGTGCTGCCGCGCTGGCCACTTGCGGCGCCACCGCCCAGCGCACTGGCCAGGCCCGCGAGCCCACCCAGGCCGCCGAGCCCGCTGAGCCCGCCTGCTCCGCCACCCGCGCCGCTGTTCAAACCACCGCCGGGGCTGCCGCCCATTGCAGCGCCACCGCCCGACATCTGCTTGGCCAGGCCGCCCATCACCACCGTGGCGAGTACCGGCAGCATCTTCCTGAGGATGTCAGCGCCAATGCCACTCTGTGCCGAAGCGCGCGAAGCCAGCTCGCGGCTGACCTCTTTGCCACCCAGCAAGTGGCCCAGGATGCCGTTGCCGTCCTGCACTGTCTGCGGTTGACCCAGCAGATCGGGCTGCTCGATGTAGCGGCCATGCTGGCCAGTGCCCAAAGCGCCCAGCAGGCCTTCCAGCCCGCCTGGTGCGCGCGCGTTCTGGTTCACGGCGCCAGCCAGGGCCGGCAACAGGGCGCCCAGCGCGGCCTGGGTCTGGCTGGCGTTGAGCCCGAACTGCTGGCCCAATTGTTGACCCAGTTGTTGTTGCATGCCGCCGCCTTGGGCGTTCAACAGGCTTTCCAGGATGTTCATCGAGCGGCTCCAATCATGATGCAGTGCAGGGGTAGCGGGCGTAGAGGGTGACGACAGAAAGGCTGCAACAGAAACACGCGGCGCGTCAAAGTCACGGGCGCCGCATGCGCACCCCATCACCAACCCAGCATCCCCCAGAGGGCGCGGGTTTGCTATCGTGATCGACCCCAATCCGTCGAGCTTTGCATGTTCTCATCCCCTGGCGCAACGCTGCCCGACTTCGGCACAGTGGCCGACCGCATTCACCTGCATGCGCACCAGGCGCCAGCCCGGCCAGCGCTGATTTGCCAGGGCCAGACGCTGGACTACCAGAGCCTGGATGCGCAAGTCAGCCAGCTCGCTGCCCGTTTGCAGCAAGCCGGCGTGCAGCCGCGCCAGCATGTGGCTTTGTGCGGGGCGGCTTCATTGCCGTATGTGGTGGCCTTCTTGGGCATCTTGCGCGCAGGTGCTGCCGCGGTGCCGCTGCCGCCATCAGCGACAGCGGTCTCGCTGATGGCGATGCTTCTGGACGCGCAGGCGGTGCTGTGTTTTGTCGATGCCGCCGTGGCCGATGAACTGGCCGACGCGGTTGCTGCCGAGTTGGCGCCCGAGTCGGCGTCCGGGTTGGCTGCAGGCAGCGCCAGCGCCAGTGCGCAGCGCGCTCCAGCGCTGGTGGTTCTGGACCCGTGCACGCAAGGGGCGCACACCACCGAGCCCGGATGGCCCAACTTCCAGTCCTGGCTCGCGCAGGCACCAGCAGCGCCTGCGCCCGTCCTGGTGGCACCGCAAGACCCTTTCAACCTGATCTACAGCAGCGGCACCACCGGCCGCCCCAAAGGCATCGTGCAGCCGCACGCTATGCGCTGGGCGCATATCCAGCGCAGCCTGCGTTATGGCTACGGACCCGAGAGTGTGACGCTGGTGTCCACGCCGCTGTACTCCAACACCACGCTGGTGTCTTTCATCCCGGCCTTGGCGATGGGCGGCACGGTGTGCCTGATGCCCAGGTTTGACGTCATCGGCTACCTTGAATTGGCCCAAACCCACCGCGCCACTCACAGCATGCTGGTGCCGGTGCAATATCAGCGCCTGATGGCCCACCCGCGATTTGATGAGTTCGACCTCAGCAGCTTTCAGATGAAATTCTGCACCAGCGCCCCTTTTGCTGCAGCGCTGAAAGCCGATGTGCTGGCGCGCTGGCCAGGGGGCCTGGTGGAGTTCTACGGCATGACCGAAGGCGGCGGCACCTGCCTACTGGAGGCGCATCACCACCCAGATAAGCTGCACACCGTAGGCAACGCAGCGCCAGGCAGCGACTTGCGTCTGATCGATGAGCAGGGGCTGGAGTTGCCGCCAGGCTGCAACGAAACCGGTGAGGTGGTGGGCCACTCGGGCGGCATGATGACCGGCTATTACGGTTTGCCAGAGCAAACGCGCGAAGCGGAATGGTTTGACGCCAGCGGCAAGCGCTTCATCCGCACCGGCGACATCGGCCGCTTTGACGCCGATGGTTTTCTGACGCTGCTGGACCGCAAGAAAGACATGCTGATCAGCGGCGGCTTCAACGTCTACCCCAGCGACCTGGAAGCGGTGCTGCGTCAGCACCCCGAGGTCATCGATGCCTCGGTGGTGGGCGTGCCGAGCGCTGCCTGGGGCGAAACGCCGGTGGGTTTTGTGGTGTTGCGCCAGGCCCACCCACAGCTGCAGTCGCTGGAGCCGCTGCAGAATCTGCTGACGCTGCTGGCCTGGGCCAATGCCCGCCTGGGCAAGACACAGCGATTGAGTGCGTTGCACGCCATCGATGAGCTGCCACGCAGCGCCATCGGCAAGGTGCTCAAGCGCGAGTTGCGGCAGCGCCTCGGTGAGGCGTCGCGCTAGTCCAGGTCAGTGCAGGTCAGTGCAGGCCTGGCGTAGACGTGTTCCGTACCCCGGGGTAAGACTTTGCATCATGAGGCTGCGGCCAGGGTTCTTTCAGGCCGCACCGCCAGCCAAGCCGCCCACGTAGACAGCGCCGAAAAACCCATGCAGCCCCATACCACCCACGCGTAGCTGGCGGTCTGGTCAAACACCCAGCCGGCCACCCACGGCCCGCCCAGATTGCCCAAAGCTGCGCCGGTGTACAGCACGCCGATCACCGAAGCCACCGCGCGGCCGCCGAAGAAGTCCATGCACAGCGCCGGCAGCAGCGAGACGATGCCGCCGTAACTCAGGCCCAGCAGCAACGCAAAAACCGCCATCGCGGGGTAGCCGCCGGCCACCGCCCAGCACAAAAAACTCAAACCCATGGCAGCCTGCGCCAGCACCAGTGTCAGCGGCCGTCCCAGGCTGTCGGCCAGCGCGCCGATGCCGAAGCGGCCGACCAGGCTGCCGATGCCGATCAAGCCCACCAGGCCCACCGCCTGGGTGCTGTCCACCCCCAGATCACGCGCCGCAGCAGAGACATGCGCAAAGGGCACAAACATGCTGGGCGCGGCCAGCAGCGTCATCGCGTACAGCCACCTGAAGCGTGGCGTGCGCAGCGCTTCGCCCAGGCGCATGCCGGCCCAGCCGGGGTCACCGCCAAGCGGCGCTGCGCCTGCTGAGGCCTGGCTGATGGGGGCGCGGCGCAAGCGCCAGGTGGCGCTCAGCCCGATCAGCAACACGGCGCCGGCCAGGGCCTGCAGCGCACCGCGCCAACCCAGCGCTTCGATGGCCCAGGCCACTGCCAGTGGCCCGAGCAGCGTGCCGGCGCCGATGCCTGCACTGGCCAGCCCTGCAGCCAGCCCGCGGCGGCGCCTGAACCAGGGCTGCACACTGCCAATCGCTGGCACATACACCAGACCGACGCCAATGCCCACGCCCACGCCGTAGGCCAGGATCACCTGGTTCAGCGAAGTCGCAAAGCTGGCGCCCAACAGGCCCAGCGCAATCACCACCATGCCGGCGCCCGTGACACGCCGCGGGCCGAAACGGTCGGCCAGGATGCCGGCGCCCGCACCCATCAAGAAATAGATCAGCCCCGACAACCCGAAGACCAATGAGACATCCGCGCGCTGGGCATCGAAGGCGTTGCTGAAAGACTCAAAAAACGCGGCGAACGAGTACGAAACGCCAAAGATGACCGCCAGCGCCACAAAACAGGCCCACACCACCACCCAAGCGTATGGCGCCTCGTCGCTGGTGTTTGAATTCAAGTTTGGATGCTCAGGCTGCGCCACAAGGTTGCCGTGGCGCTGGCCAAGGCTGCGATGGAGTCGATGCAGCGATGACTGTGTTGAAAAAATTGGCCTTGTCCAACAGGCAAATGCCGCCTATGCCGCCTATGCCGCCTACACCGACATGGTCGCCTACGAGCCCGATGACGCCGATCAAGGAGTGCCCAAGCGCGATCGCGTTGCTGGCGGCTGAGGCGGTGTGCGACATGGCCGAGTGATTGTGAATCACACCTGCGGCACTCTGAGCCAGCCCTGACCTGTCGCTGACCCTTGCTCACCGAAGCCCTACCGTTTGCTGCCCCGCATCTGCTGGCCGTTCTGGTTCAACACCGGGCCCAGCACCTGCCCTTCGCTGTTGCGACTGAACAGCAGTTGCGCGCCGACGGCTGCGATTGCGGCGCGGTCGGCCCCGACCACCTCGGCGGCGATGGCCGGTTGCCCTGCGCCTTGCACCATCAGCCGGCCCTGACTTTCAAACATCCGCAAGCTGAATTGCAACGCCAGGCGGTATTCACCCAGCCAGTCGCGCCAGCTCGGTTGTTCCGTGGCGGCGGGCGGCTGCGCTGCAGGGGCAACTGCCGTTGTGGCTGGTGTGGCCGGTGTGGCCGGTGCAGACGCTGCGGCCAGTCGCTGGGGCCAGGCGCTGCCCTTCCAGCACCGCACCGCCTTGGCGCCTGACAAGGCGCTGCATCACGCCGTCTTGCAGCGTGGGCGTCAGCCGGGCGCTGAAGCCGGCGGGGTAAAAATTGCCCTGGTCGTCGACCATCAGCTCCCAGGCCGCCTGGCCTGCGGCCTGCGCCATCAAGCTGCCTGCGTCTCGCCAGATGCGCAGACTCGAGCCTGAGAGCGTGTACTCACCTACGAGTGCGGCGGCCTGCACTGATGAAATCGGCGTCGCGCGCCGGGGCGGTGGCACCGGCGCTGCAGGGTCAAAAAGGGCGCACCAGCGGCCCCCAGGGCGCCAAGTCGTGCAGAACGGTGTCGGCCAGCAGCACGACGGCGCGCTGGCCCTGGGGGTCCAGCCACAGGCTGTCGGAAAAGCCGCCGGTGCCGCCGTCGTGGCCGATGAATGTGATCGGCTTGACGGGCTGGGTGGGCTCAGCGGCTTGGCCTTGTGTCGTTGCTGATGCTGACGCTGACGCTGACGCTGATGCTGATGCTGTTGCGGCTTCTTGTCTTTGTGCATGGGCCCGCGCTACCGCCAGCGACAGCATCATCATGCCGGAAATTGGAGTAAACGCTGGGGCTGCCGATCTCGCCTTCAAACGCTGTGCGGCCCAGCGCCCGCAGCAGTTGTTCTGACGTCAGCGCGGCGCAGGGGTTGCTCGCATTGGCGGGCTGAAAGCCTGCAGGCAAGGCCTTCTGCTGCTGAATCACCGCTGCAACCACGCGCGCGGCGGTCGCCATCAAAGCGGGCTTGCAGGCGCGACTGCAGCTGGGTTTGGGTCAGCCCGGCTTGGTCAAAACCCGAAGAGGCTTCGGCAACCGGCTGGATGCTTGAAGACGTACCCGCCGCACCGACTGTGCTCGCCCAGGCACCTTGCCAAGCCAGCGCAGCGATCAGTAGGCAAACCCGGACCCGTCGGGCCTGCTGGCGAGGCAGACGGGCTTGCTGGTTTGGCGACAACGGTGGCAGGGCACAGCGGAGCATCCGACCTTTCTCTATCCGCATCCCCAGGGCCCGGCTGTGCCCAGCCCGCGTCTCTCTCGATCAGACCCCGAAATACAGTTTGCGGCGATCCAGCCAAGCCGCCAGCGCGGCATAGGCCGCCAAATTGGCACAGGCAAACAACAACGAGCCCAACCGTGGGTCGTTGCCGATGTGAGCGAACACTTGGTTGTAGATCCAGGGCAGCGGGCTGGTCCAGCGCGGCAGGCCTTCAGCGGTCACGCCGTCTTGCCAGCGCAGCAGTGCCAACGCGCGTGGCACCAGCCCTGACAGCACGAAGATGAACAAGGGGTTGCGGCCAAAGACTTCGAAGAAGCGCACCCAGCCCCACAGCTCGGCTGGGCGGCGGCGGTGTTCGATCAAGTGGATGCAGCAGGCCAGCGCCATCATCGCCAGCCCGGTGGTGCACAGCACGTAGCTGGAGCTCCAGATCTTCTTGTTGAGCGGAAAGCTCAACTGCCAGAGGTAGGCGATCACCAACAGCGCGCTGGCCAACAAAAACAGCCAGCTCACTGCGCCGCTGTTCAGCGCGGGCCTGGCCGCCTGGCTGAGCGTGGTCAGGTCTGGTCTGCTGTCGTTGGCGTTGGCGTTGTTGCTGTTGCGGTCGTTGGCAGTGGCACTGGCACTGGCCTTGGCTCTGGTGCTGTTTCTGGTGCTGTTTCTGGTACTGTTTCTGGTGCTGGTGCCGCTAGCCGTGCCTATGCCGCCCATCCCCCGACTGATGTGCTGCCCCACCCACCAGCCCAGCAGCACCTGCGCCACGGCGGGCGCGGTGCTGGCCAGACCTTCGGGGTCGAAGGGCACGCCTTCGCCTCGGTACAGGTGCGCTTCGCCCAGCAGCGCCTTGTCTACTGCGGTGCCGAACCAGCCCTGCAGGCTGTAGGGGTCACCGGGCGCGCCCCATGCCAGCGTGACGCCCCAGTACCCCAGCAGCAGCGCGGCTGCCACCCACAGCGGGCCCGCCGGGTTGCGGCGGCCAAAGCACCAGACGACGATGGCGGCGGCGCCAAAAGACAGGGCGATGCGTTGCAACACGCCCATGAAGCGCAGGCTCTCCCAGGACCGCAGCACCAGCTCGCCCGAGGCGTCCCAGCGCACAAAAGGGCTGGCATTGAGCAGCAGCCCCAAGCCGAAGATCCATGCCGTGCGCTTGAGGACCCGGGGCCAGAACACCGTCTGACCGCCCGCCAGCAAGCCCGGCATCACCAGCGCCAGCGCGTTGCCCACGGCAAACAGGAAAAACGGGAACACCAGGTCGGTGGGCGTGATGCCGTGCCAGTCGGCATGCGCCAGTGGCGGGTACAACGCCTTCCAGCTGCCGGGGTTGTTGACCAGGATCATCAGCGCCACTGTGGCGCCTCTGAAGACGTCCAGTGATCTGAAGCGCTGCGGCATATCCATGGCCTGGCTGCGGGTGGTTTGGGGGCTGGCTGCGGAGCGTGACGGGTGACGGGTGACGGGCGACGGGT
>Ga0105046_10019510_pt1 | contig 10280 bp, 5 predicted proteins | sample MAT03_FD_78385 | JGI IMG/M metagenome (GOLD analysis project Ga0105046, IMG submission 78385) | Freshwater microbial communities from Lake Fryxell liftoff mats and glacier meltwater in Antarctica - MAT-03 (megahit assembly) | ecosystem: Environmental > Aquatic > Freshwater > Ice > Liftoff... | reverse complement strand
GGTCGAAATCGGAGTCATCTTCCCGACGATATGCGCAAACTGACCAGAACCACCCGTTTGCTTCTTGTGTTTGTAGTTGAAATCGACAGGTTCGCCTGGTGCTTCGCGATAACTCACGCGGGGAGCTCCCACTTTCACATCGACGTCGTATTCGCGACGCATGCGTTCAACGTAAATATCCAAGTGCAATTCACCCATCCCGCAGATGATCGTTTCGTTCGTCTCTTCATCGTTGAAGATTCGGAAGGTTGGATCTTCCTTGCGGAAACGATTGAGTGCTTTACCCATCTTATCGAAGTCCGCACGGCTAGCTGGCGTAACCGCAACTTTAATAACCGGCTCCGGCACGAACATACTTTCCAAGGAACAGAAATCGCGTTCTGGGCAGAAGGTCTCTCCAGTTGCGCAATCAACACCGATAATGGCAACGATATCACCCGCTTCGGCGGTATCAATTTCTTCGCGTTTGTCGGCATGCATTCGGACGATACGGCTGAATCGTTGTTTGTTGCCAGTTCTCTGGTTGATGTACATTTCACCTTTGAGTGCTTTGCCTTGATAGACTCGCATAAAGGTTAACTGTCCAAACGGATCTTCTACGATCTTGAACGCCATTCCAACGAAGGGAAGCGTGCTGTCAGGCCTGAGTTCAAGCTTTTCCGCGTCGACGCCGACTTTCCAAGCCTTGATCTCGCGTTCGAGTGGACTTGGTAGATATCGCGTGACCGCATCGAGCAACAGTTGGACACCCTTGTTCTTATAGGCCGAACCGCAGAAGACAGGCGTGATGCGATGCGACTGTGTTGCATCTTTGCAGACTTTGTAGACCAACTCGTTTGGAACTTGTTCTTCGCTCAGCAGTAACTCCATCATTTCGTCCGAGTACATTGCTAGGCTTTCCAGCATCGATTGTCGGTACTCCGCCGCCTTTTCTTTGTAGTCGGCGGGGATCTCTTCCAGACGAACATCTTCGCCCTTGGGGCCATCAAAATAAGCGGCATTCATTTCGACTAAATCGATGACACCTTCGAATGTTTCGCCAGCCCCGATTGGGATCTGCATCATGACCGCGTCAGCGTTCAATTTTTCTTTTACCATTTTGGTAACGCGATAGGCATCCGCACCGGTACGATCCATCTTGTTGATGAAAGCCAACCGTGGCACGCCATAGCGACGCATTTGGCGATCAACGGTAAGCGATTGGCTTTGAACACCACCCACGCTGCAGAGAACTAACACAGCACCGTCCAAAACGCGAAGCGAACGTTCGACTTCGATCGTAAAGTCGACGTGGCCTGGGGTGTCAATCAAGTTGATAACGTGGTCTTTCCACTTCAATGATGTCGCGGCGCTGGTGATCGTGATTCCACGCTCTTTTTCCAGATCCATATAATCCATCGTCGCGCCATCGCCACCACCCTTGACCTCTTCGATCTTGTGGATTCGTCCGGCGTAGAAAAGAACACGCTCGCTAAGGGTCGTTTTACCCGAGTCAATGTGAGCGCTGATGCCGATGTTTCGAAGTTTGGTGAGGTCCATACTGTGCTATACCTGAGATAGTTACTCGGAGGGTCGCTCCGACAAAAGGGGACGGGATGCAAAAGGTCGATACAAAACGTAAACCATTAAGCCGAAAAAGTTTACAGAAATTTCGATCCTAGAAAAGACCAAATGCAAAGACCCGCTTGCATGCATTTGTGTTCACCTTGCCTTGAAGGGACTCGTTCGTATACATTTGACGGACACTAAAAGGAGCTTTGCAGCACGAACGATTCAATCTTTTGAACTAATCTGAGTCTTTGCACGAACTTTTCATTTGCTTTCTAGCGCACCTTGAGTGTCCATCGTGACGCACAATAATCTTCGTTATACGGAAGAATCGGTGCATATTTTGTCTAAATTATTTTCTTGTCTTCAAATCAGCGATCTAATTGATCGCTTTCGATCGCAAATGCGATCTACTAAGGTCGTATCGGGTCGAAACGTCAATTCTAGAAGCAGCTTAAGGCGTTTAAGGCTTGAAGAGTTGGAGCTGCGATTGACGATGATCGCGGAAGGCGGAACTTATTCTATTGATACCGTTCTGGATACGTCGGCCTTACTGGGTTCGATTACCGCACAAGCTGACTGGGGCGATGGGACGCGCACCCCAATTGCAGTTTCTCCGTCCCCGGCGGTTGGGCCGCTTCGAGTGCGTTTTGACTATAGCCTTGATGCCACACAGTTTTTTAATACAGCCGAGAAACGCGATAGTTTACAGGTTGCGGCCGATATTGTTCTAAGCCGGTTTAGCGATACCCTGACGGCGATCACCCCCAGTGGCACGAATACATGGCAGGCGGTCCTTTTCAATCCGTCGGCTTTAGGCCAAATCTCAATACCGAATTTGACTATCGCCGCGAATGAATTGGTGGTCTACGTCGGAGCACGGTCCATAGGTGGAATAACCGTCGCCCTGGGTGGCTCCGGCGGGTCTTCTTCCAGCGGGACAACCCCGTGGGTGCAGACCGTGACAGGTCGCGGTCAAGCTGGCACACTTTCGGCGATCCCAACCGACACGTCTCCTTGGGGAGGGTCCATTACCGTCGATCCGAATGTCAAATGGCATTTTGGTCCAACCACCGAGGGGCTGGATCCCGACGAGTACGACTTTTTGACAGCGGTAAGTCACGAGTTCATGCACGTTCTCGGATTTGGAATCACTTTTAGGCCATTCGGTAACACGTCGAGTTGGGATCGATATGTATCAGGCGGCAACTTCGTTGGCCCTGCCAGTGTTGCAGCCAACGGTGGTTCAGCAGTCCCATTGGACGGCGACCTTATTCATTGGCGCGAAGGGACTCAGAGCGCAGGTCAAGAAACGCTGATGGATCCATCGATTAACAGCAGAGGGATCCGTAAACTTCCAACGCCTCTCGACATCGCTGGTCTCTCGGATCTCGGGTGGACTTTAATTACGCAGCAGGTTCAAGTATCCGGATCCAAAACGTATGGCGACGACGGGAATTTTCCAGTCGAAGTTATTTTGACGGGCAGCCGAGCTGGTGCGAAGACAACTCCGTTAGGAACCGTGTCGGTAACGAACGTCGCACCAACGCTTAACCCTCGAGGCAATTCAACAGGCCAAGTGACTGTACCGGTTAGCATTGTCGATCTCGGTGTTTTTCAAGATACGGGATTTGGAGCGACAGAAACTTTTCAGTATGACATCAATTGGGGCGACGGCACGGCAGCAGACACTGGGGCGGCAACCGTCGATCGAATCGGTTCTGCGGGTGTTGCAACAATCGGTTCATTTGATGGTACGCATACTTTTGCTCGAGCCGGGAACTACACCGTTCGCTATCGAATTACCGACGATAACGGTGGCCTTGCGGAGCAAACGTTTTCAGTTCAAATCAACCCGCCCCCCGAACTGAAATTGTCGATTAGTACGACGGAAATCAAAGAAAACGCCGGGGCCAATGCGGCGACGCTAGTGATCGAATCGCTAGGGCTCGATAATAGCCAATCGATAACGTTGCAACTGAACAGCAGCGATCCTTCTGAAGCAACCGTTCCTGCCACGGTCACCATTCCGGCAGGTGCGACGAGCGTAAGCGTCGCAATATCGGCCGTGGATGATACGCTACTCGATGGCTCCCAATCAGTACAATTCACCGCTCAATTGGGTAGCCTAGTTTCATTGCCAGCCTCGATTCAAGTTCTCGATCACGAAACAGTTAGCCTAGCATTGAATGTAACGCAAGTCCGCGAGGATGGCGGCCCCGGCGCCGCCGTGTTACGAGTCGGGCGGAGCAATACTGACAATGCAAGCTCGCTCGATGTTCAGCTATCCAGTACCAATCCATCAATAGCGACAATACCGAACTTGGTAACGATCCCCGCCGATGCAGCTTCGATTGATGTCTCAGTAACTGTCATTGATGACTCGATTCGGGACGGCAATCAGAATGTCTCTTTTAACGCCGCAGCAATTAACTACGTTGGTTCCAGCACGACGCTCAATGTTCTGGACTACGAACCGCTGCAATGGGTAGAGCAGGGAATCGCATTCGCTGAATCCCCGACCAGCCAGGCCCAATCGATTACGATTCGTCTTCCGGCTCCGGCTCCAGATGAAGGAGTCACGCTGAACTTTTTGGCGGATACCGAAGGTCAATTGCAGTTCCCTTTGCAAGTCTTCATTCCAGCCGGACAAACCATGGCGAGCGTCTCGGTTTCTGCAGTCAACGATACCTTGGCGGAGAGCTTGAAAACAGTCAAGCTTATCGCGAGCGGACCAGGGTTTGATTCAGCCTCGATCTCGATTTCGATATCAGATGATGATAGATCGATCTGGACTAATTCTGAAAATGTTTTTGATGTGAACGGCGATGGCTCAGTTGACCCAATCGATGTTCTACAAATCATTAACTTTATCAAGCGATCTGGAACCGGTACCTTAGCAACGACTCGCGATCCTTTGGGGCCACCCTTTATCGATATCAACGGGAACGGCTCGATCGAACCTCTAGATGTTTTGTTGGTTATCAACTTTCTCACTCGACGAGCGCGACATATATAGTCGCCTTTTGTTTTGATGCATTTTAATTCCTTTGGATTTCATTTCCAAAGCCCTAATTGGACAGCGCCACTTTGAATGAATTTTCCTGTGTTTTCATAGATCAATCAAATAATTAGCCGTTTGGACGCTAGCCTGGGCTGTTAAAAAACTGGTATTGCAGTCGAAATCGAACGGTTTTTTCAAAACCGTTTTTGTTCCGCACCGATTCAGCCGATCAGTAACCGAAAGCCAATTCTTCCGTCGTGTTCACTCATTGGTAGCTAAAAAACTATCCTGGTTGAGAAAATCCCGCTGGCTTGCTCAGCGGATCATTCGGTTCTGGCCCTACTAAACCAGAGAGCTGCGTCGACCATTTAGGGCCAAAGCCGAAGCTTCCGCTGGGCGAGCCAGCGGGATTCTCTTGCGGGGAAACGTTGCTCGGAAGGGCGAATTGTGCAGGTACCCATTGGCAAACCCGACTGCAGCATGCTTATGAGCTTGCCTTTCAATTCAGTCAGGCGAAGCGGAAGAAAAGATGCGCAATCCAATAGCTCCCGCAATAACAAATTTTTACCTGGCCAGCGCTAGCCCCGGTTCCTCCCTGAAAAAACCCAGGCTAGCGCCCAAACGGCTAAATCAAAGTGGCGTTGTCCAACTAGAACCTCGTGTAATTTACGATCGGCGAGAAATGTCAATTTATTGTCGTTTATTGGATTTGAGCGGGAACCTAGGCTATCATAGAGGGATCAAAAAGGCCCCGCTGCTTCGAACAAATTGCATTGAAATCTGACGTTTTATAACTTTTCGCTGAGGTCGCCATCGCTGGCTAGGATCAAATGCTCGTCCAATCAAAACTAATCCGTCGGATTAAAATCTTTGTAGCTTTTCCGCTTTTTTGCACAGCAATGCTCGCGGCCGAAGCTCAAGCGGGCATCATGCTCGATGGTGTTTCGGAAAGCCAATATTTGGCATTCGCTAGCCAGCCGCAGTTCGCCGGATCGGGCTCTGTTTTTTCTGAAGCGATAGATCAACAGACACAACAGGTCATCCGGGTTTCCCATGGTTCCGGAACTTTGATTGCGCCTGATTGGGTTTTGACTGCCGGACATGTCGGAATTCCAAGTTTCTTTCAGCCAGGTGGGACTGGGCCAACCTACGCGATTTCGCAGAGGATCGCCCACCCGGTTTTCGTAGCCAATGGAGACAGCGCATTCGCCATCAATTTCGGCTTCGACGTGGCTTTGTTGCATTTAAGTACGCCTGTTACTTCGTCGCCTTATGCCAATATTTATCGTGGATCGAACGAAGTCAACCTTGGTGCCGCGATCACGGGGTTTGGTGTGGGCGGCTTCGGTGCCGATGGCGGTGCGGCAGGCCTTCCTCAAGCGAGTCGGGCTGGGACAAATCGGATCGACTACATTTTCCCCAGTCTCCCGATAGGACCGAACGGGGTAACGCAGGCATTCAATTCCCTTTTTGCAACGGATTTCGATTCACCTACCAGCATTGGTACACCTGGACAATATAACACGCTTGCTTCATTTGGTTCGGACGCAGCTCCATCTCCTCTTGAATATCAGCTCGCCAATCAAGATAGCGGAGGCGGCGTGTATGTTTTTGAAAATGGGAATTGGTTTCTGGCTGGAATCAATTCTGGAGTCCAAAGCCAAAACGACACCCTTGGCACTGGTAATACCCAGCTTTTTGGTTACGGCGCACTTGGCGTGTACACTCGCGTAAGCAGCTTCCAATCGTTCATAGATATCAATGCTCTCTCGGTTCCAGAGCCAGGCAGCTTTGTTCTGCTTTCAGTCATTGCAACAGTCGCTATTTTCGCACGACGCAGAACTTCAACGTAGGTCAGCCTTACGACTACCGCCAACCCGAGTTGGGCTGATTTGCCATTCGACCGTTTTGATAGATCGGAAGATATCGGTAGTAGACTTCCAAGCAAAGGCACGCCATTGTCGTGCTATAGATACGTCCACCGTAGCCAGCGTAGATGCAACGTGGATCCCAAGAACCTGCCGAAGATCCACTCACGATTTGCGTGCTGGTTAAATGTGCTTTCATCGCGTCGTTCCAAATGCGCCAAGATTCATCCTGTTGCTGAAACAAGGCCAACGTCGCATAGTACCAATAGTAAATATTCTCTTCGCCTTTTCCGGGCAAGTTTTGCAACAGATAACGATTCGCTTCCTGTTGACCGGCAATGCTCAACGGATGGTTGAGCAACATTCGCATCGCGAACGCTTCGGCTGTCATCGCGGTCGTTGGACTTTGACCTGGAACGGGTCGATAGACAGCCAAGCCACCATCGCGACCTGCCGCAACACTGTCGAGAAACTTCGCCATCTTGGATTGTGTTCCGGTTGGCAATGCAATCCCAGCATGTTCGCAACTGCTCAGTGCCATCGCCTGCCAACCAAATTGGCTTAGATCACCTGGGTCACCGGAAAGCTGCGATTGGTATCGCCATCCACCGGTTTGAGGATTCTGGGCGCGCAGCGTGTAGCCAGCGGCGCGTTGGATCGGATCCAAAAGTCTTCGATCGCCAGTCATTGCGAAGGCTTCGGCGACGGCCAGTGTTGCCATTCCATGACAATACATTCTTGCAAAACGCACCTCGTCTCCTGAACCAATTTGCTTTGGGCCAGCAAGGTCACCCGAAGGCATTTGAGCAGTTGTTAAGTAACTGAGCCCATTCGCAACAACTTGCGCATACGGTCCTCGATCGTGGGTGTAACCAGCGCCGAGAAACGCTAACAAAGCCAGCGCTGACATCCCGGTATCGGACTTGGAACCCGTTCGACGATCGCGATCAACCATACGCGTTTCACGACCAGCTCCATACTTTGCGGCGTCCCAAGAACCATCGGACTCTTGAATCAACGCTAACCATCGCAAAGCAGCTTCCACGGCGGCTTCTGTCGATGCGTCGCCGCCGAGTTGACCGGCGAGCTGCGAGCGTGATTCCGAGAATCGAAGTTGATAGACTTCGGGTACGACTTGCTGATCCACTGCACGACGCTGCAATTTTACTTGAATCGTGGTTCGCCCGATGGTTCTCGATTGGCCCGCTTCGATGAATTTCACCGGTTGTGCCGGGACATCGTTCGACGGCATGATGGCTGGTGGCGACACAGCCTCTTTGGGGAAGCCTTGTTGCGTCTCGATCGCGCTCGGCAAGTTCGACAAGGCAGCTTCAATTCCCGACGTTCGATTCAAGGATTCAGAGGGCTTCGATTCGGGCGGTGTGATCGCTTCAATCACTGGCTCGACAACGGGCGGCGTGACTGCAAGGGTTGCTGGTGCTTCGAGAGCTTCCGGTGTTTCAATCACCTTGTCAAGCGTCGCTGGCGTTTCTAAAGCGGGCTCCAAGGTCGTTGGCGGTTCCAGTTTTGCTTCCGTCGTTGAATCCGATGCGAACTCGATAAACTCGATCGGGCTCGTCGAGTAGCCACCCCCATTTCCCGATCCTATCCCCGGTCGCTGGATACGAGTACCATAGGCATACATCAACAACCAAACATGCGCTAGGACTGCCAACGCAATGCATTTTGTCAACGGTTTGTTCTGGCCCCACTTAGACCGTGAAGCGATCGACAGAAGCACGGCGATCAACGCCGCAACCACCCCTAACGAAACGGCTGCAATTCGGCCGGCTGAACTTGTTACCGCGATCAAAGTGGTCGCGTTACTCCGAGTCGCGCACTCCAAAACATCGAACCAAGAGTGCAACAACAATGACGAGATAGCTTGCATAAACGTCCCGCTATCGAGACAAGTTGGACGGACCATTGGCGGTATTGAGAGCGATGCGAGCACCTGATTTACGCACGGCTTCGATCACGATCATACTCTTCCCATACGATACCGATTCGTCCGCGCGAAAAAACACGTCCAATTGTGGCTGAGTTCGGACGATTGCATTGAGTGTTCTCGTAAGTTCGTCCAAGCTCATTCGACGGCTATCGAGTTCGATGCTGCCATCGCGTAACAGATTGACCGTCTTCGACTGAGCTGGCTTGGCCATCGATCCCGTCGACGAAACTCGAGGCAAGTTGACGGAAACACTACTCTCTGAGGCGCTGAATCGTGTCCCCACCATAAAGAAGATCAACAGCAAAAACACGACATCGATCATACTGGTAAGGTTGATCGTTGGCAGTTCATCTGGATTCAGTTTGAGTGGCATGGTTAGGCTGCGCGTCTCGATCGACTTCGTGTGCGGCTTGTGTCGTTTTCCTGTAAGCCTTCGCTGCTGATGGCATCGATAACTTGCTGGGCATAGCTGTCCATTTCAATCACAAGCCGATCTGTGCGGCTCAGGAAATACATATAAGCGAGATAGGCAGGGATTGCGACCAGTAGACCGGCTGCCGTGGTCAACAACGCTTGCGAAATACCACCGGCCAGAACTTCGGGGCGACCGATAGCATTCGAACCGGCTATTGAATTGAACGCTTCTATCATGCCGAGTACCGTTCCCAAGAGCCCGAGAAGGGGACTGACATTACTGATCGCGCTGAACAACCGCATGTATTTGCGAAGTTGATTGGTGACTCTTTCGCCCGCATCCAAAACAACTTGTTCGACTTCGACGGCCGGACGACCATAGCGTTTGAGTGCGGCAGCAAAAATCTGGGCGATAGGGCTCGGGTTTCTGGTGCACAAGTCAATGGCTTCATCGCGATCGATTTGCTGCTGCTCTAGTTGCTCAATAAGTCGCTTCACAAAAGGACGAGGAATAACGCGACCTTGTCGAAGGAAGATCAGTCGTTCGAAAAAGAAGACCATCGTTATGAACGAGCAGAATGCGATCGGGTACATCAATAAGCCACCGTCGTGGAAAATCTGAAGCAGATTTCGAATCGGAATTCGCCCCTCGGCGGCGCTATCGGCGGTCGGGGCGGTTGCGACTCCTGAAACCGTGTTCGTGTTCGCAGCGATTCGAGCATCTGGACCAGCAGGTTGCCAATCATTGTTCGAAATCTGTCGACCTCCGTTCGGCACGGCCATGACACCCGTCTGTGAAAAGGCCGGTTGGCCAAATCCACCAGGCACTTGGCTCAGTCCGCTTTCGGACAGACCAACCGCCAATGCTAGCGCAGCGGCGAAAAATCGCAGGAGACGAAGGTCGAAAGCGTGAAATAGTTGACGGTCGAGGCTGTACATAGCCAATTTATTGCTCTTGCGAGCCCTCACTGCCTGGTTTGAGACCGGTAGCCGATAGAACATGTTATTATCAAATCATCGACTCGATCGCTATGTTCGAATTCAACCAAATCGCGCAGATTTTTTAAAGACAGCGAATTAGTCGGTGCCGACGGTTTGCTAGCATATTTAGATTTCTTGTTAAATCGCTTGGATGCTCATCAGGCAAAAAAGCTTGCCCTACAGTTCGGTACGCAAGCAATGTTGATTGGCCATCGAAATGCCGCTGACGATCGCTCCGACTATTCCGACGAAGCCCTGATCGGTGCCGCATAAAAAAAGATTGCTCAAGTGTGTGGTGCCGTCGAGACGTTTTTGGGGCGCTCCGTAAACAGCTCCGTTGTCGTGCGATGTAAAGCGACGGATGGTCTTCGGCGTGAAAACATCCGTATCGATAACATGCCGGCGGAAGTCAGGGACGAAGCGAACTGCCGACGCGGTGCTCGTATCGTACCAACGCATTTTCTGTCGAGCATACTCGCGTTCGTCGAGACCTTCCCAGCGACCAAAATGGGCG
>Ga0105046_10019508_pt1 | contig 10281 bp, 5 predicted proteins | sample MAT03_FD_78385 | JGI IMG/M metagenome (GOLD analysis project Ga0105046, IMG submission 78385) | Freshwater microbial communities from Lake Fryxell liftoff mats and glacier meltwater in Antarctica - MAT-03 (megahit assembly) | ecosystem: Environmental > Aquatic > Freshwater > Ice > Liftoff... | reverse complement strand
TTGACCACATCATTACCTTTTTTATTCAACCCTATTCACCTTACGAAATGTCAGAGCAAAAAGTGAAAGAAAACAGTGATAAATTAAAGCAAACACTTGCAACTCCGGGTAAAGTATCTTATAAAATAGCAAAAAGCCTAACGCCAAGTTCTTCCGCAGGAATATTTGTAACCTATAGTGGTTATCTTGTTGCTTCATCAATGCTTGGGCAAATTACTTTTCCTCGCCTAACGCAACAACCTTCCTTAAAGGTGATTATTACTGAACAGATTGAACCAGTTATGATGATTGGCAATACCGTTCATCATTGGGAGTTATCAAAAAACACCCCAGCAGAAATGTTTACCTTAGAACGGAAAGAAGATCCTGAAACAAAACTTGTGTATTGGGATTATAAAGAAACAAGTTTGCCTGCTGATACCATTATTCCTCTTAATGCAATTGTGATATTAACCAAACCAAAAAATATCGTAGTCCCTCTAGGCATTACCCTCACTAACAATAATCAACATTGGATTTTACCAACGATATATGCAATAAAAAATATTAATACTTTAGAACCCGCATTATCAGCGCTTAAGGTCCGCCAATTTTTTGGTCCAATCAATATAGTACGGAAAAAAGCGTCCGATACTAATTTTGCTACCCAGATAAGCACGCAATAATGACCCGTGTGTGCCAATTTTACAAATATTGTTATACTAAGTATGTATGTATTCAACATTTTCATTAAGGGAATGCTATGAAATTACAAATTTCATTTGATCTAACTGATTTAGATAAGGCTATTGCCATCGCAACACAGGTTGCCCCCTATGTAAGTATTTTAGAAGTGGGCTCACTATTATTATATAAATATGGTATTGCATCGGTTGAACGATTTCGAACAACTTTTCCAGAAAAAACCATTTTAGTAGATGCAAAAATTTTAGACCGAGCACAAGAAGCAGTAACATTATTAGCAAATGCCGGTGCTGATTGGATAACCGTTATGGCTGGTACTAGTAGTCAAGTCATTCACGCAGCTTGCACAACAGCACATGAGCTTAATTGTAAAATCATGCTCGATCTTCTTGATGCTGATTCCCTTGGCCAATCGGCTTTAGAGGCAAAAAGCTTTGGTGCAGATGCAATTCTTTTTCATAAACCACACGACGAAGAAGCTTCTCTGATGTTCCTTGATAAATGGGACATTGTTCGTGGCAATACAACACTTCCAATTTTTGTTTCAGGTAAAATAGCTCGTACCATACTTGATAAAATCATGGAAATCAAACCTGATGGCATCATAATTGGCAAATCAATTATTGATGCAACAAATCCTGCTGATGAAGCTAAATTTTATCATGATTATTGTACCCCAGATCTCTTGGTTTCTACAAAATCCCAAGAAACATAACGAGCACAAAATTTTAGTGGACTATTTTAAATATTCAAAATGCATTTCAACTTTTATTATAGGTGATAACATAGATAATGATGTCATCCTGAGGCACGTTGTGCCGTAGGGATCCAGTCAATAAAATTATTTCTTAATAGTGCAAATGATTATACGAAAACCTTGATTACTACGTTCCGCCTTCGTTAAAACTACGTCGGACAGGCCGCTTCTTGCCGATCCGCCAAAACCTTGGCGTCGGCTGGACCGCTCCTCATAATAACGCTGAGGGTTAATCACTATTAACTTTACTAATTTGTAGCATTAGTTTTCATGTTAGGTATTGCTATCGGAATCAAAAAATTGCCATGTTGCACTGTTCATGGCATTTGTTTCTGTATCAATACTACCATTCAAGTTATTAACGGCGGCAACAAGATCTTCAGGCTTAGTAGGCATCCCACCCAAAAAGTCATTAATAAATAATGAAGCAAAGCTTGTATAAAGCAATGAACACCACGTTGATAATGCCTGATACGCAGCAGATTTTTCAACCGAAGAACTATCTACACTTTTCACCATGCTATCAAACCCTTTTTGAATAACATCAGCAATTGTTTTGCCATCGGGAAAGTTTGGTCGCTTCAACCCAAGCGTAACAGTGGTAACGGCATCAACAGAAATCTCATTTTTAAAAATAAGGTTATTTTTTTGCATAAAATCATTAACAAGCTGACTAGCCGACTTAATAACAGCATCACTGCTTTTATCAGCTGAAGTTGGCGCACTTGACTGAGCTAGCAAACCAAATCCTGCAACATAGGGCGTTTTTGAACCAACAACAGAACCTGAATAGAAAATCAGGGCATCAAGCAAACCACTCTTAAGATCATTAAGTGCTTTTGTCGATTGCGCATCAAGCCCTATTACATCTTCTGCACCACCCCCTTGCCTTAAAGTTTTATTATACAGCACTATAATATCATCAAGAGATTTTTTTGTTGTTGTCCCATCATCATTTTTTATCGTAACACCATTCAACCGCGCATCAAGATACTGACCAATATTGATTGTTGCAGCCTTACAAACATTCTGTAACCGCATTAATGCGACTGAATCGGCAAGGCTACTAAGCTCAGGTGTTTGTGGCGTAATGCTGCGATATCCCTTTTCAGCCTTCACATATAAACGAGAAGAAACAAAATACATGCCCTGTTGCACTAAAACATCGCCACCTTTTTTACAAAATTCTGCATATTTTTTGTATACATTTGAATCATACCCATAATTAAATATTGCATTACTATAGGTGTGCGAAATTGAATCCAACACCATCACGTGATAATCTTTAGAACGAGGATCGCCAATCAAAAAAACACTTAATTCATCGCCTAATTGCTTACATAAATTAGCAACTAACGCATTAATCTTTTTCCCTTTTGCACTGTTTCTATCAATAAAAGATTGATTAAGCGCATTATCAGTATAAAAAATCATTCCGCCAGACACTTGTTGATAATTATCCCTTATGCCATTAAACAAATCTAAATAGTCGGCAATTTTAACTGACATATCATTTTTATTAACTGCAAGTAGCTTTTTATAAGCATCACTCGCCTTGAGCTCATCAATTTTTGTTTGATAGGTATACGCTGTTGAAAAATAAAGTTCAAGTGTCTTATCAAGTATAGCTTGATACAAGTCAGGTTGATTACCAGGAGTAAACGAAGTTTTATTCACCACAAAACGTTCTTTACCAGAAGCAAAAAGTTGCGAAGCCCAAAGATAAAACAAACTTGCCGAAGGATAACCCTTATAAAACATACTTGTTGTATCTATTTTTGCCATGGGAAATTGTGGTATTGGAATATGCAGCTCATATAAGACATATTCAAGCGAACCATCTTTTGCTTTTTGCTGTTCCAATGAAAATGATGTCTTTTTTTGAGCAACGCGATCATTCAATTCTTTACGAAATTGTTGAGCATTCATAATAATATTAACGCAATTTTTTTGATCGTCTTCATCATCCAAAATAGTTTTTACCGCAGCTATAACAGCATCTTTTTCTTTCTCTAACGAAGATTTCATAACATCAATAAGCTTTGCATACTGTGCGTCACAGCGGTTAACATCCTTAATGGTAATAACTGTCAAGCACAAAGCACTTCTAATCCACCAATAAAGATACATATCGATCATCACCGAAACGGTAAATTGTGAAACTTGTTCTTTTGAATAACTTTTAAGTATTTCCGCAGAAGGAAATTGATCTGATACAATTTTTGGCACTGGCTGCTTATACAACTTGAGATCATATGAAGCTGGAGCGGTGAACGAATCGAACTTAATTGATCCTTGAGGCAAAACGCTATCACGATAGAGTGAACCATAATATAATGTTTTTGTAGCGTCAAATTGTTGCTGCAAGCCCATTACCTTGTCATACCTATTGCCATTTTTATATTGATTTTGGGCATCTGAATAATTTGCATAAGCAGAAATGTAGTCTTTTTTTTGAAAGTAATAATCACCCAATAATTTAGTCACATCCGCAAGCTTAAGAGCCGGATTAACAAGAACAACCGATTTTTTGGTCGGCAAAAAAGTATTAGTTATTCCATCTTGTGCATCGGTGGTTTTTTCTAACAATAATAATATTTTTCGTTGATCTGGCGACATAGTTACCGCTAATTCATCTAAGACATCTTCTTGCCGAATTAAAGCTTGATCAAATCTTTGTTGCCATTCCAAAACTTTTTCCTGATTTCCCGATGATGAAACTATCAAACTCGTGTTATTCACATCAGCAATCAATGATTCAACGTTATCAAAAAAAGGTGTTATTAAATCTTCAATAACTTTTAAGACAGCTTCTGCTTGTTTTTCATCACTTTCAATCATAGCAAGAACATACAAATGATAGCGTATCAAAGAGGTTCCTAACGCTGGATAATATTCCAAAGGAACATTCAATGCAAATGCATTTGCATATTCATCAATCGCCTTTAAATAATCAGCACGAATTTGAGCATCACCGCTTCTATAGAGTGAACTATAATACCTAAGCACTTGTTCCCAAGCACTATCAGCTGATGAACTGTACCCAATACTCATCGTTGGTTTCCATGCATCAGAAGTTAATACTAACGCGTCTTTTTCTGCTTTTTGAGCTGCTGCATATATTTCTTGTATAACACCGGCTTGCGCGGTAATTTTTTTGAGCGATTCATCTATAAATTGCTGCATCTCTTGGGTTAAATAATGATTTCTAAATTGTGCATTAGTATAATAATGAAATGCTAAAACCATATCGGTAGTTTTTGCTGCCAACTCAACAAACATTTTACTAATATGGCGCTGCGCTATAAGGGCATAGCTCCATGATTTATTTGCTGTAAGGGTTGATGGATATAAGGGTATAAATTCAGCAATTTGTGGATTTTTTGCATAGAATGCATCAGCTAATTGATATAAAACAATCGCTGACTTATACGCTTCTTGTGCCTCTGAAATCGATCCTACTTTTAAGAATGCATCACCATTCACCAAAAGCGTGTTGGCTTCAATTACTTTTTGCAAAACAGAAGCACTCAAATTCAAAACATGTATTCGCGCTATCACATCCTGCGCTGGTGCCGCTAAAGAATCTTGATCTGCCCTCGTTTGATAGCCTGCTACAATATTCACATAATATTGAAAAATTGTTTTATTTGATTCATTAAGCGTCGCAATTAATGTGGTGAATGCTGCATTTTTATCGGGAACTGCCGGTGAACCACTATTGACAATCGCATCGGTCAAAGTTGCTGCCTTTTTTGCTAAATCATTCGTTACCGATTTTGCTTGATCAAGATAATATTGCGCTTCAACATCAAGCAGTTTAAGCGATGTCGTGCTGGCATCAATGATATCACCAGAATTTTGAAATGCCGCTTGCGCTTGTGTATAAAGATCAATTGCTGTTTTTAAATCATTACTTTTTTTTGCTGTTTCTGCTTGATCAAACAAAACCGCTGCTTGCGTTAGATTAGTAAACAACACGGTACAATTTTGGGCATTACTACTATCACCAGCACTTCTATAATAACTCGCTGCCTTTTTATAATACGTAATTGCCTTTTCGCGCATTGGTTTTGTATCTTGGCCAAGACGCATTTTTTTCACCTGGGATTGTGCGCTCAACACATATAATAAAGCAATCGTGCTACTTGCTGCTTGTGCATCAGCCGCTTGTTGATTTTCTGGCAAAACGCTATTATCACTCATGATTAAAGCATAAAATTTCTCAGCATAATCGAGCTGCTTTTCAGGATCAACACCACGCGCAACTAAGCCATTTAATAATGATTTATAACGATTATAGGTTAGATTAACTTTTGCCTGTAAATATACCTTGTTAAGGTCCGCTTGGTTATCTTTAAAATAAGTATTGATAAGATTTTTTATTATTGCATCATACCCGAAACCTTGCACATTAGTGCCCTTACCGGTACCCAATAATTGGGTGACTAGAGAGCTATAAAAAGGATACGCTTCATCACGTTTCATGCGGTTCATTTTAGTCAATTGCATTTCAATAATATTTGAATAAAAATATATCAAAGCACGAATACTCAAAACCACATAATTTGTTATATCATCGATAGCAATTTTTTGATTATTATTTTTATAGACTGCTGAAAATTGTTGCGTAATCTTTTGCCATTCTTGAGTAACTTTTTCAATACGCGGCAGAAAAGTTGCATCAAAATTTTTGGCTTTATAGAGATCTGAAAGAATGCTGTAATTATCCGCTGAAATAGTATTAAACGTAACCATAAGAGGTTTTAAATCTTGAAATAATTTCATCATTGATTCATGAAATGCTGCTGCCTCTTTTGCTGCTTTTAACCTTGCTTGTTTATCATCTTCAACTTTTTTATTATACCCTAAGGCAATTTGCGTATTCTTAACAATGTTTTGAATCTGTTCAACTTTCGATTCAATTGCCTGCATGCCTTCACGAATTTGACTATCTACAATGCGCCCCCTAAATGGCTCAGGTCGACTTTTATAAAGATTAATTGTTGTAGTGTTATCTTTATACATACCTTCAATTGCAGTTTTGGCTGCGTTTAATTCCTGAAACAACACGCCCTGATTTTGTTGCGGCAATTGCTGTATCTCTTGTTGCAAACAAGTGAGCAACTTCAAAGCAGTTTGATATGAAAGCGTAAGATCATTGATGACACATTGTTTAGCGGCACAATCGATGAATTTTGCAGTATCACACTCATTTGATTGAGCGTTTAAAGAAAAAATCAAAAAGAAACTAACAATCACTCTTCTATTCACTACATTCTCCTCATAGCGCCAACTTACTTTTTCATTTACTTTAGGCTATAGAGAACAGATAAAACAAGATTTTATCATATTGTTATAATTGAGTTTGCTCGTATTGATCTTTATAAAGACCTGCTAATTCTTTTGGTGATGTTGTTTGCTCAGCTTTTTTATCAGGTCGATAGCCCATAAATCGCGGAAACCGTAAAGCAAAACCTAATTTTTCCTCAGTTTTGCCCGCAGTATGCAAAGGAGATAAGGTAATTTCATCAGCACGAACGACACACACAAGTTCAGGATTCACCCAAACATCAGGATATAATTCTTTGGGACAATCAACATTGATAGGTTTTTTGGCTACTTGCAGTGCATCACATTTTTTTCGTAATTCTTTCCATTCATCATCTTTTAGCCCCGTACCAATTTTAGCAACAGTTTGATATGAATCAGTTGATTTGTTATAAACACCAACCAAAAACGCACCAATTCCAAAGTGTACTCGTCTGCCTTCACCTGGATAATATCCCAAAATCACTGCATCAATGGTATCTTCTAGCTGACTTTGAGCAATCCGTTTTAATTTGATCCAATTAAAATTTCTCTTGCCCGCTTGATAGACTGCATCTTCTTTTTTGATCATCACCCCTTCAAGCCCTGCTGAAATATTTTCGTAGAAATAATGCTCAAGGGTTTTTGCTGATGTAATTTCAACTTCAGGAATAATTTTAAGTGCCGGATCAACATTCTTTTTGAGTAAATGTGTAAGTTTTTCACGCCGCGTTGCATGCGGTTCATTAATTATTTCATGCCCATTTAAATACAGAAGATCAAATAAAAAAAGCTGCAAAGGAAGATCTTCTGCTGCTTTTTCAATATTATGTTTTCGTTTACGTTTTACTGTTTCTTGAAATGGCACAAAGCTTCCTGTTTCAGGCTCATAAGCTATTGCCTCACCTTCAGCAATGAGCGTTTGCACATCGAGCTCTTCAAAAGCACTCATTAAATCGGGAAACATAGCAGACATATCGATAAGATTACGCGAGAAGAATTTTATAATTGGCTTTTTGGGATGTGTTTTATCAAGATGCACTTGTAATCGAAAACCATCGAGCTTTGGCTGTGCAATACAAGCACCAAGTTTTACAAACACCTCTTGAGCATTTGGCAACCGTTCTGCTGCTGCAAGCCTAATCGGAACACCTACCCTTGTTTTCATGTGCTTAATTGCTTTTATGCCGCCTTGTTTAAGCGTTTGTGCAATTAAACCAATGTCGGCACAAATGTTATATCCCGTCTCAAGCTCACCACGAATACCTTTATTACCAACTTCCATCCACGATAATGCATCAATGATTGTCATATCAGAAAAACCAAGACGCAAGGTTCCCAAAATTATTGAAACAACATACCGAGCTGATAAAGGGTCAAGATCATTCAATAACGTAACGATTGATTGCAACCGTTCTTCTTGTGATCCAGTACCGCTTATTGCTTCAAGTTCTTCAAGTTTTTTAAATACTTGTAACACCGTCAATGATTGTTCAGAATGATCTTTATATAACGATGAAATAACTAATCCCAAATCGCCCAATTTTTTTGCTTCCTGCTCAATGGTGGCAACCGTATGATGCGTCAAACTCGCAATAATTTTTATCATACTTTTTTGTGCAATATTAAATTGTGTCCCCTCATAAGGTGGACGCAACATACCCAAAAAAATATTGGTCAAAATACACGCTTCGGTTGATGTCGCTTTTTTAAATAAATTGGCAAGTAATTCCGTGATTTGTAATCGCGAACTAACGTTATTTATGGCATCAAAAACTTCTGCCACGGATTTAAAATTCATTGATACCTCATGTATATTTTTGGAAGCAAAATTGTTTGTATTCACCCTATCATGACTCATTGAACAGTGCAAAAAAAAGCATCCAACAAGTATAACAAAAAAGAAATTATTATACCGCTTGAGCGATCTTAAAATAGTGTTTAATATTTTCTGCATGTCGCCAGATCCCCCACCATGAAATAAATAAAGTAAGCAGAAATAAATCAGTAATGTGTTGAGTAATGGCTAAAACTATAATTGGTAACAAAAAAAGTGCCAAAACTGATGAAATGCCAACATTACGCGTTTTGAGCACACTCAAAAGCCAAACTATAAGAAGAGCACTGAGCGCATAGGGATTAAAAAACGCCAATATTCCCACTGATGTTGCAACCCCCTTGCCACCTTTGCCACCCAAAAAGAGTGAAAAGCTATTGCCAATAATCAAAAAGACAGCACACAAATAGTGAAAAAAAGAACTCATACCCAAATAGTGTAACAGCCAAAGATATAAACCTGCCTTTGCAGCATCAGCCAAAAACACAACAAGAAATAACTTTTTTCCTGCCACGCGTGCAACATTAGTTGCCCCAATATTGCCTGAACCTAACTGGGTTATATCTTCAATACCCGCTAAACGAGCAATTATAAAACCAACAGGAATGGCACCAATAAGATAAGCAAATAAAGGTAAAAAAAATGATATCATACCGAAAAACTACTATTTTTGATGATTTTTAATAACTATCTACTTTAAAATGATAATGGGAACCAATAAAAAAACAAATTTTTTATCAATTCTTAAAAGAAAGTTGATTAAGCACCATTTAAGGTGCCTTTTTATTATATTCCATTTTTGTGGTATTCTATTTGTATAACACTATAAACCTTAATAAATGGATACTATAAAATGACACATTCAAAAAAACTCTTATTTTCTTTAATGCTCATTACCAGCATTTTTATTCCTGCCCACGCTCTCAAAAGTCTTAAAAAAGCTGCACTTAGCCAAGAAGAACAATTCCTAGGTTCTGTTGAGTTTTTAACGTAACCATATACAAGCTCCAACAAATGCAAGAAAAGAAGCAAAGTTGCGGGCAGATTTATCAAATCGAGAAAAAACGCGTCTAAAGTATTTTATTTCGTATGACAGAAAACCCCAGGGTTTTAAACCTGGGGATGAATGTCATCAAATGCGCGAGCAAAGCAAAAATGTAAATTTTTGCGAAGCGAGGTTAGTTTTGTCATACTTATGACATAAAAAAGAAATATTGGCATGGCGCGCATACAACACACAGGCATATGTATCACATAGTTTGATTACCAAAATATAGAAAAAAAGTATTAGAAGGAAACGTTAAGAGTAGGCTAGAAGAGCTTTTGCGTGAATATGCAGAAATTAATGCGTAGGAAATTCAAGAATTAAATATTCAGATCGACCATGTGCATCTTGTAATACAATTGCCGCCAAGTGTAAGTGTAAGCAAGGCTGTTCAATTGCTCAAAGGAATCTCAAGCAAGATGCTCAGAGCTGAATTACCTGAAATAAAGAGATTTTTGTGGGGTAATGATTTTTGGGCAGATGGATATTTCTCTGAAACATTTGGACAATGTTCAGAAGAGACAATTCTCAATTATGTTAGAAATCAATAAAAAGCTCTCATCTCGTGCTTCTAAATCCACGGCTTTTAAGCCGTGTGTTGTTTAATTTTATCAAAGATATTAGTATTTTCTTGTTGAATTACGAATT
>Ga0105046_10019505_pt1 | contig 10283 bp, 9 predicted proteins | sample MAT03_FD_78385 | JGI IMG/M metagenome (GOLD analysis project Ga0105046, IMG submission 78385) | Freshwater microbial communities from Lake Fryxell liftoff mats and glacier meltwater in Antarctica - MAT-03 (megahit assembly) | ecosystem: Environmental > Aquatic > Freshwater > Ice > Liftoff... | reverse complement strand
CGATGACTTGATCATCGCATCGCGCCGCCCGACAAAATACAGCAGCCCCTCGTCGTCACGCCGCACCCGGTCACCCGACCACACCGCCATCCCGCCATATTGCGAGAACGCAGGCGCACACCGAAACCGCTGATGCGTTCGCGCCTCGTCCAGCCAATAGCCCTGCGCGACCAGCGGCCCGGCATGGACCAGCTCGCCCTCTTCACCGGCAGCAGCATCATCGCCCGCATCGTTGACGACCAAAATCTCGGCAAACGGGATCGCCTTGCCGATAGAGGTCGGGTTGCTGTCGATCCGCGCCGGATCGAGAAAAGTCGAGCGGAAGGCCTCGGTCAGGCCATACATCGCAACAATATCAGTGCCGGGGAAAATGCCGCGCAGGCTTTTGACCAGCGCCGGGCTCAGCGCGCCGCCGCTGTTGGTAAGACGGCGCATCGTGGCAACTACCTCTTGCGGCCATCGCTGCTCGATCAGCTGCGCCCACAGCGGCGGCACTGCGGCAAGCGTGGTGATGTGATGCAGCGCACACGATTTGATGACATCGCGTGCCATCAGATAGTCCAGAGGCACCGCTGCCCCGCCTGCTGCCCAGGTGGAGAGCAGCTGGTTCTGGCCATAATCGAAGCTGAGCGGCAGCACACAAAGCGTGCGGTCGGAAAATTTGAGGTTCAGATAATGCGCCACGCTGATCGCGCCGAGCCACATGTTGGCATGGCTGAGCATCACCCCCTTGGGCTTGCCGGTGGAACCCGATGTGTAAAGGATAGCAGCCAGATCCGCCGGATCGCGGTGCGAGGGGTGCGCGCTGATCTCGCCCGCTTTCCACTTTTCCATCGCATCGGTGTCTTCGATCACCACACAGCCATCGGGCACATCGCAAGCCAGCAGCGAATTGATGCGGGTGCGGTTGGTGATCAGCATCCGCGCGCCGCTGTCGGCCAGGATATGCGCGACCTGCGCGCGCTTGAGCAACGGATTGACCGGCACATGCACCACGCCTGCCCTCGCCGCCGCCAGCGGCATCAGGCAGGTGGTCTCGTTCTTGGGCAGCCAGGTGGCCACCCGGTCACCATGCGCCAGCCGAAACGCGGTTAACCAATGCGAAAGCAAACCGATACGCAAGTTTAAGATATTATAGCTAAGAGTTTCCTCACGCAGCATCAGGGCATCGGCCCGGCCAACGCCGCGAAGCACGAGATGATCAAGCGGCTGCGGAGTGGGATCGAGAGAAATCACGAACGGCCTGGCTCAATTTGGGACTGACTATCATGGGGTTCATGACCTTGAATGGTGAATATCATGATAACCTGTTGAACGTGCAAGGCCATGTTGAACCTGCGGCCTGTGATGCCCCCGTTATCGGGTTGTTCGACCGCGCCTTGTGGTTCGATGGGCTGCACCGGCACTGCCTTGCCGCAGATGCGCCGCATATCGCCTATGCCGCCGATCATGGCGAGGCGGTCAAGCTGTATCTGGTGGGTGGCGGACGCACCGGCCACCGGGCGATGGCCAACTGGTACAGCTTCATCTGGCGGCCCGTGTTCGGCGGCGCGCCCGATTCTGCGCGCAGGCGCGAGCTGCTTGGCCAGGCCGCACGCAAGCTGGCGAGGAGCGCGCACCGTGTCATCCTCTCACCCGTCCCCGATGAGGACGGATCGGCCAGCCTGATCGCCGACACCTTTGCCGCATGCGGCTGGCTGGTGCAGCGCGAGCAGTGCGATGAGAACCACGTGTTGCATGTGCGCGGCCGCAGCTTTGACGACTATTGGCAGGGCAGACCCGGCCAGCTGCGCTCCACCGTCAAGCGCAAGGGCAGCAAGGGCGTGGTCGATCTGCGTATCGAAACCCGCTTCAATGCGCAAAGCTGGAGCGAATATGAAACCATCTATGCGCGCAGCTGGAAGCCCGAAGAAGGCAAACCCGAATTCCTGCGCTGGCTGGCCCAGCGCGAGGCCGAGGCCGGCAGGTTGCGGCTGGGCATTGCCAGCATCGACGGCGTGGCAGTGGCGGCACAGTTCTGGACCGTCGAGAGCGGCATCGCCTATATCCACAAGCTGGCGCATGATGAGCGGCATATCCAGGCCTCGCCGGGCACGTTGCTCACCCACGCCCTGTTCCGGCACGTGATCGATACCGATCGTGCCAACCTGGTCGATTTCGGCACCGGCAACGATCCATACAAGCGCGACTGGATGGAAGATGTCCGCCCCCGCTATCGCATCGAACTGCTCTGGCCCAAGGCGCCGATGGCCTGGCCTTATATGGCACGCCACCGCATGGCGGGACTTGCCGCCCGATTTGCGAGAGACTAAGGGCGGTTGGCCGGCTGGGGGAGCCGGACGGTGTGATGGCCAGTGAGGGATATGTGAGCGAAATCCAAATCAGCGGCCAGAATGACGCCGTCGAAACCGTCGTGCGCCATGTGCTGCGGGACATTCTGGGGCTTTCCGAAATCCAGGTCGCAGGCTTTGACCGCGATACCGAACTGTTCGGCGCGCTGCCCGAGCTGGACTCGATGGCGGTCGCCGGATTGCTCACCGAGATCGAAGACCGGCTTGGCATCCTGATCGAGGACGACGAGGTCGATGGCGAACTGTTCGAGAATTTCGGCAATCTTGTCGATTTCGCGCACGCCAAGTATCAGACCAAGACTGCGGCGTGATCGCAAGCTACAGGTTCGATGGTCGCGATGAGCTGTGCCTGAAGACGGGCCCGGACAATGGCCCCGCGCTGCTGATCCTGCCACCGCTGTATGACGAAGCCAACCGGGTGCGCCACCTGATGGTCGAGACAGCGCGCGCGCTGGCAGACCGTGGCGTATCGAGCCTGATCCCCGACCTTCCCGGTTGCAACGAGAGCCTTGCGCCGCTTGATGGCGCGAGCATCAGCCTGTGGAAGGCGGCGCTGATCAGTTGCGCCAGCCAGCTTGGCCCGGTCAGCCATATCGCTGCGTTGCGCGGCGGTTGCCTGCTGGACGATGCGCTGGACGATACCCCGGGCGCACTGCCGCGCTGGCGGCTGGCACCTGTCAAGGGCGCGCAGTTGCTGCGCACGATGCTGCGCACCCGCATCGCGTCTGACCGCGAGGCTGGCGTAACCAGCAGCAGCGCCGCGTTGATGGAAGACGCACGATGCAAGGGGATAGAGCTGGCAGGTAACCCGCTATCGGCCACGATGGTGCGTGAACTGGACTGCGCTGTGCCAGCAGGCGCCGATGCGCTGCGGCTGGTGCGCTTTGCCGGTGATCCGCTGGAATGCGATGGCCGCATCCCCGGTGCACCGCTGTGGCTGCGCGCCGAACCCGCGCACGATCCGGCGATGGCGCGCGCGATGGCAAGCGATATCGCAGCATGGATGCACCGATGAGGCAGCATGCGACATTTGCCTGCGCAGGCGAAACACTGGCGGGCACATTCGATCCAGCCGATGGCAGCACGGCGCTGCTGATCGTCAGCGGCGGCAATGAAATCCGCTCTGGCGCGCATGCCGGCATGGCAGGTCTTGCCGCCGATATTGCGGCGGCAGGCTTTGCGGTGATGCGTTACGACCGGCGCGGCATCGGCGACAGCACCGGCAACAACGGCGGCTTTTTGAGCAGCGCCGACGACATCGCCGCTGCGCTCGCAGCGATGCGTAGCCGCTTCCCAAAGGTGCAGCGAATCGTGGCGTTCGGCAATTGCGATGCGGCCAGCGCGCTGGCGTTGTTTGGCCCGGCGGCGCGAATTGACGCGCTGATCCTCGCCAATATGTGGATGCTGGACAGCGAGGCCGAACCCGATGACGCTGCTGCCAGCACGCTGACCGCAGGCGCGATCCGCAGCCGGTATCTGGCCAAGCTCAAAGACCCGCGTGAACTGTGGCGGCTGGCATCGGGCGGGGTGAACGTGAGCAAGCTGGCGCGCGGGCTGCGCCAGGCAGCGGCCACGACGCCGCCGACGGGGCTTGCCGCCCGGCTGGGGTCATCGCTTGCCAAGTCGCAGCTGCCGGTGCGGCTGCTGGTTGCAGAGCATGATCGCACCGCGATGTGGTTTCTGGAAAGCTGGGCCAGCCCCGCCTGCGATACCGCCCGCGCCAATCCGCGCATCGCGATGGCACGGCTGAACAGCACCTCGCACAGCTTTGCCAGCGCCACCGACAAGGCGTGGCTGCGCGAACAAATACTCGGTGTCCTGCGATAACCAATCTGCTCTGGGGAAACGGTTGTTTTACAGGAGACTATTCCGCCGCCATCGCCTGAAAATCCGCTTCGGCAAGGAAGCGTTCGACATCCAGCGCCGCCATGCAACCGGTGCCCGCCGCCGTTACCGCCTGACGATAGATCTTGTCCATCACATCGCCGCACGCGAACACGCCTGGGATGATCGTGAACGGTGTGCCGGGTGTCACCTCGATATAGCCATCGCGGTCGAGCGGCAGATGCCCCTTGAACAGTTCGGTCGCAGGCGCATGGCCGATCGCGACAAACGCCCCGTCCACCGCAAGATGCGACGCCGCGCCGGTGAGCGTATCCTTCAGATCGAGCCCGACCAGCCCGAACGGCGCCCCGCCACCGACAAACTGTTCGACCGATTTGTTCCACAGCACGCTGATCTTGGGGTTGGCAAACAGCCTGTCCTGCAGGATCCTTTCGGCGCGCAGCGAATCACGCCGGTGGATCAGCGTCACATTGTCGCTGTGGTTGGTCAGATAGAGCGCCTCTTCGACCGCGGTGTTGCCGCCGCCGATCACCGCGACCGCCTTGCCGCGATAGAAAAAGCCGTCGCAGGTGGCGCAAGCCGAAACACCCTTGCCGCCCAGTTCCTGCTCACCGGGACGCCCCAGCCATTTGGCCTGTGCGCCGGTGGCGATGACCAGAGCTTCAGCCTGATAGATGGTGCCGCCATCGCCGGTGATCCGGAACGGACGCCGCGACAGATCGACCGATACGATGGTGTCATAGATCATCGTCGTGCCGACATGCTCGGCCTGCGCCTGCATTTCCTCCATCAGCCACGGCCCCTGCACGACGTCGCGGAAACCGGGATAGTTTTCGACATCGGTGGTGATCGTCAGCTGGCCTCCCGGTTGCAGGCCCTGCACCACAATCGGCTTCAACCCGGCGCGCGCGCCATAGATTGCGGCAGACAGACCGGCGGGGCCAGAGCCGAGAATCAGCATGCGGGTCTGGATGATCTTGCTCATAGAATGGCTTTCTTATGTGTTGGCTATGGCATGTGGATGGCGTTTGTCCGCCGGACAAGGGCCGCACCGATCCACAGGCGACAAGAATAGTTTGGCGCAAGCGTAAAGCAGATTTATGCGGCATTTGCCAACCGCGATATTGATGCGCGGTTTATTCGCTTGCCAAGCCGAACTCGCTGGGTCACCTGCCACCTATGCATCCCCGAATTCAGTCCATTGCCACCGCCGTTCCGCCGTTCAGCATCACCCAGCATCAGGTGCGCGATCATATCGCCAGCGCGCTGCGCGGCGGGCTGCCACCGCGCATCGCCGCGATCTACGACAGCACCGGGGTGAACAAACGGCATATCGTCCAGCCGCCCGAAGCGTATATGCAGCTGCCCGAATTTGCGGCGCGCAATGCAATCTATCTGGCGGCAGGACAGCAATTGCTTGAGACGGTCGCGCTTGATGCGCTGACCAAGGCGGGGCTATCGGTTGACCAGGTCGACGCGATAGTCTGCGTATCTTCAACCGGCATCGCTACGCCTTCGATCCCCAGCCAGATGCTGGCGACAATGGGCTTGCGGGGCGATGTGCTCACCATACCGCTGTTCGGCTTTGGATGCGCGGGCGGTGTGCTGGGGTTGCAGATTGCAGGCGATCTGGTGAAGGCCAATCCGGCGCGACGAGTGCTGCTGCTGACGCTGGAGCTGTGCTCGCTTGCCTTCCGATTCGGTGATCTCAGCAAGAAGGCGATCATTGCCTCCACCCTGTTTGCCGATGGCGCAAGCGCGATCGTGCTGGGCAGCAGCGGCGATGGACCGGCGCTGGGCCGGTTTGCGCAGCACACCTGGCCCGATACCCGCGCGATGATGGGCTGGGATATCGATAATCTGGGGCTTGGCCTGATCCTGTCGCGTGATCTGCCAAGCTTCGTCAGCCAGGAATTTGCGCCCGTCGTTGATGGCTTTCTGGACCGGGTCGGCCTTGCCAAGAAGGACCTTGCCGAACCCGCCTGCCATCCGGGCGGACGCAAGGTCATCGACGCGCTTGAAGACTATTTCGATGACCTGCCTGCTGGTCTGGCGACAACGCGCGCGGTACTGGCCGATTATGGCAACATGTCATCGCCCACGGTGCATTTCGTGCTCGAACGGATTTTGGCGCAGGGGCACAGCGGGCCGTTGTTGCTCACCGCACTGGGGCCGGGCTTTACAGGGGCAATGGGTGTGATCGAGCGGTGACGATGCTGCCTACGCTCGCCGTGTTCTACTGGATACCCGATTGGCCCGCTGCATGGGCGGTGCTGGCGCTGCTCACCGCACAACGGTTGCTGGAACTGGTTTATGCGCGGCGCAACACCCAGGCGCTGATCGCGCGCGGTGCCGTGGAACACGGCAGGCGGCATTATCCGGCGATGGTTGCGATCCATGCCGCGTTTCTGGCGGCATTGTGGCTGAGCACCGCACCCGATGCACCGATGTGGTGGCCTTTGGTGGCGCTGTTCGTGCTGCTGCAAATAGCCCGGCTGTGGGTGCTGGCGACACTGGGGCCGTACTGGACCACACGGATCATCTCCTCGCCCGATTTTCCGCGCGTTGCAGGTGGGCCTTATCGCTTTGTGCGGCACCCCAATTACTGGGTGGTGACGCTGGAAATCCTGACCATTCCGCTGATCTTCGGGCATGTCTGGATCGCGGTGTTGTGGAGCTTGCTCAACGCAGCTATACTGTTGGTTCGCATCCGTGCGGAGAACGCCGCACTGGTGCAGCGCAGCATGCAAAAACCTGTCGCCTGACACAACGCATTAGCCTTGGTGTCTTGTCACATACGCTTTGCCCGGCAGATTATTTATGCGACATATCATCGGTCTTCTCGCCAGTTCATCGCTTCTGCTGACCGCGTGCGGCGGCGGAGGGGGCAGCGGATCGCAAGCCGCCAGCCCTGCTCCTATCGCCAGCGCGCCTGCGCCTGCGCCCGCGCCGACCCCTGCCGCCAGTGGAACCTGCTCGCTGACCAACCGGCAGGGATTTGCGCGTGACGTTCTCAATGAATGGTATCTGTTCCCCGAACTGCTGGTGACCACCGCCAATCCAGCCAGCTTCACCACGGTTCAATCCTATCTCGACGCGCTCACCGCCACCGCGCGCGCGCAGCGCAGAGACCGGTTTTTCACCTTCATCACCTCGATAGCTGAGGAAAACGCGTTTCTGTCCAGTGGATCGAACGCAGGCATCGGCATCCGGCTGGCGATCGACACCCCGGCCCGCCGCGCGCTGATCAGCGAAAGTTTTGAAGGCGCACCGGGGCTTGCCGCCGGAATTGACCGGGGCGATGAAATCCTCGCTATCGGCACCAGCAGCACGACCTTGCGCACCGTCACCGACATCATCGCAGCAGAAGGTTCAGCCGGGGTCAGCAATGCGCTTGGCCCAAGCACAGCGGGCATCTCGCGCGTGCTGCGCGTCAGCAGGGGCGGCGTGCCGCGCGAGGTCAGCGTGACCAAGGCCGATTTCAATCTGCCCGCGGTCTCCAGCCGATACGGCGCGCGGATCCTTCAGGATGGCAACCGCCAGATCGGCTATCTCAACCTGCGCACCTTTATCTCGTCGGCTGACTCGCCGATGCGCGATGCGTTTCGCAGCTTCCGCGCGGCCGGCGTCACCGAATTCATCATCGACTTCCGGTATAACGGCGGCGGGCTGGTTTCGACAGCCGAACTGCTTGGCGATCTTTTGGGCGGCAATCGCACCAGCAGCGAACTTTTTTCGGCTTTGCGCTTCCGCCCGGAAAAAGCATCGAGAAACGAGTCAACGTTCTTTATGCCGCGCGCCGAATCGGTGAGTCCGGTCAAGATCGCTTTTATCGGCACCGGTGCCACCGCCTCTGCCAGCGAACTGGTGATCAACAGCCTGGCTCCCTTTTACAACCGCAACCTGGCGCTGGTCGGTGCCAACACCTTCGGCAAGCCGGTCGGCCAGATTGCGCTCGACCGCAGCGCCTGCGATGACCGGGTGCGCGTCGTGGCGTTCAGCTCGGTCAACTCGCGCGGTGCAGGCGACTATTTCACCGGGCTTGCCAGCACGCTCGATGTCACCTGCCAGGCCGCCGATGACCTGACCCGGCCGCTGGGCGATCCGCAGGAAGCCTCGATTCGCGGCGCGCTCGATTTCCTCGCCGGGCGCAGCTGCACCGCAATCTCGGCCAGCGCGTCATCGGGCACTGCAGCGGGACAATCGCAGCGCGCCATGATCGGCGCGGACCGCGAGTTGCTTATCCCTGCTGTGCCCAGCCCGGCGCAGCGCGAAGTCCCCGGGCTTTTCTAACCGGGCCAATGCTCTGCGGACTGCGCCGTCCGCGCGCACGAAAAAGCCCGGCCAGCGGGGGGGCTGGTCGGGCTTTCCGGTTGCGACCTGAATGGCTCGGAGGGATACCATCCATGGGGAAGTTCGCGTGGTTTCTGCAAAAAGTTACTTGGGGTATTTTAAAAGTTGCCGGGCGCGCCGATTTTAGTGCGGGATGGCCGATTTGGAACCGGTCGCGCTGCCCTTGGGGTCACAAAACTGACGCCTGAACCACAATCACTGGTGGCATCCTGCCCAATGCTCGCCTAGATAGCGGCCACCGCAGGTAATCGCCTGCGCCACAACACGTACCAGGATCGCGCGCCTTCATGAAGCCCACGCCCCGCAAAATCGCTTTGGCATCCGATCACGCCGCCGTCGCGATGAAGGCACAGATTGCCGCATGGCTCGCCGAACAGGGTCATGACGTTATCGATCTGGGGCCGGACAATACCGATTCGGTCGATTATCCCGATTATGGGTTCAAACTGGCCGATCACATCGCATCCGGGGCCGCAGAGCTTGGTGTCGCATTGTGCGGATCGGGTATCGGCATTTCCATCGCTGTCAACCGCAACCCGGCATGCCGTTGCGCGCTGATTTCCGATCACCTGTCCGCCAGTCTGGCGCGCCAGCACAACAATGCCAATGTCATCGCCATGGGCGCACGTCTGATCGGCATCGACACCGCCAAGGATTGCCTGGCAACTTTCCTGGCCACCCCGTTTGAGGGCGGTCGCCATCAACGGCGTGTCGCCAAACTCACATCCACCTGATAAACACGTTTCAACGACCAATCCCCAACGGAGCCTGCCATGACCCAGACCGCGCTCAATGAAATTCGATCCTCCGGCTTTTTCAGCGAAGGCCTTGCTGTAACCGATCCTGCGGTTGCCGCTGCCATCGCCAAGGAAGTGCGCCGCGAGAAGAAACAGATCGAACTGATCGCATCTGAAAACATAGTCTCCAAGGCGGTGCTTGAGGCGCAGGGCTCGGTGTTCACCAACAAATATGCCGAAGGCTATCCGGGCAAGCGTTATTATCAGGGCTGCGAGCCTTCCGACGATGTTGAGAAGCTGGCGATCGAGCGCGCCTGCAAGCTGTTCGATTGTGCCTATGCCAATGTACAGCCGCATTCGGGCGCTCAGGCCAATGGTGCGGTGCTGCTGGCGCTGATCAAGCCGGGCGATACGATCCTGGGCATGTCGCTTGATGCAGGCGGCCACCTGACGCACGGCGCGCGCGCTTCGCTTTCGGGCAAATGGTTCAATGCCATCCAGTATGGCGTGAAGCCCGACACGCACCTGATCGATTATGACGAGGTCCGCCGTCTGGCGCTGGAGCACAAGCCCAGGCTGATCTTTGCTGGCGGCTCGGCTTACCCGCGGCATATCGATTTTGCCAGGTTCCGCGCGATTGCCGACGAAGTGGGTGCGTTTTTCCAGGTCGATATGGCACATTTTGCCGGGCTGGTCGCAGCAGGTGTGCACCCCTCGCCGTTCCCGCATGCGCATGTTGCCACGACAACGACACACAAGACGTTGCGCGGTCCGCGCGGCGGCATGATCCTCACCAATGACGAGGCCTTGGCCAAGAAATTCAATTCCGCCGTGTTTCCCGGCTTGCAAGGTGGCCCGCTGATGCACGTCATCGCTGCCAAGGCAGTGGCATTCGGCGAAGCGCTGACCCCCGAGTTCAAGAGCTATTCGCGCGCGGTGATCGCCAATGCCAAGGCGTTGGCCAGCCGCCTGAAGGAGCGCGGCGCTGATCTGGTCG
>Ga0105046_10019504_pt1 | contig 10283 bp, 5 predicted proteins | sample MAT03_FD_78385 | JGI IMG/M metagenome (GOLD analysis project Ga0105046, IMG submission 78385) | Freshwater microbial communities from Lake Fryxell liftoff mats and glacier meltwater in Antarctica - MAT-03 (megahit assembly) | ecosystem: Environmental > Aquatic > Freshwater > Ice > Liftoff... | reverse complement strand
CCACATCGGCAACGGTTTCGGGTGCGGCATGCGCCAGGGTCTGCAACTGGCTGAGCAGATCGGCATCCGCGCTGTACAGAAAACCAGCGGCAAACAGGTGCAACAAACGGCGAATCTCGTCAGCCGCGCGGCTGAACAAATCGGCCTCGCCGTCACGGCCCTGGCCACGCGCCTGTGATCGCTCCAGCGCATGCTCCAGCGCGCGCGCCAGCTGCGACAGCCCGGCGTAGCCCACCGTGCCCGAACTGCCGGCCAGTGAATGCGCCAGCGACACCGCCGCCTCGCCCACCGGACGATGCTGCTCCAGCGTCCACTCGGCCAACTCCAGTTCCAGCCGATGCGACAGCTCGTCGGCCTCGCCGAGGTAGATGTTGAACAAGGGCAAGCTGATGCGCAGCGGGCCGATCTGGCGGAAGGCCTCGCTGTCGTCAGCGCCTGCGCCAGGGCCGGACGTGGCGGCGTCACCGGCCGCAGCGGCCTCGCTGGGCTCGCTGGGCTCGCTGGCCTCACCGGCCAGCAGCGGCGCCGTTGGCGCTGGCATCGGCTTCGACACAGTTTCCGGCGTTAGCGCCGGTGCGGCCTCAGACAAATCAAGCGTGGCCTCTGCCGCAGCTTGCGACGCGGAGTCAAGCGCGTCGATCAACGGCTCGACCGGCCGCTCACCAACCACGGCCGTCGAGTCGGCCTCTGCTTGCGCCTCGCGACTGGCGTCTATCCGTCCGGCTTCAGCCGGTCTATCCCACTGGATTGTCGGCTCAGGCAACTGGCTGTCCAACGGCGCGGCGTGCGGCGGCGCGGCGGCCGGCGTCGGGGCCAGCAAGATCGTCGGCTCGAACGCTTCCACCGGTTCGACCAGCTCCAGCTCAGTTGGCTCAGCCCCGGCCAGCGGGCCGAAGAGTGCGCCAAAGTCGAGGTCGATCTCGGTTGCCTCGGGCAGCGCCATCGACGGCTCCGATCCGCTGTCGAAGGCCGGCACGGTCGGGCCCGCAGGCGGCGGCTCGGCCGCAGCGGCAGGCTCGTCGTCGAGTGCAGACAGATCGATTTCTGGCAGGCTGATCTCGGCCTGCACTGCTGTCGCGCTTGGTGTCGGGGTCGGTGTCGGCGGCGGTGTCGGTGTCGGCACGGCCGGAGACAGCAACAGATCCAGGTCACTGGCCAGCGGCAGATCGGGCACCCGGCGGCGCAGTTCCAGGGTGGGCTCTGGCGTCGTTGATTGAAGCCGGTGGTCGTTTTGCGGTGTCGGCAGCGGCAGGTCACGCCATGACGCCAACTCAGCAAGGGCGATGGGCTCGGTGTTGCCAAGGCTGTGGCCAAGGCTGTGGCCAGCGGCTCGCGGTGTCGAATCCGACAGCCGCAGGTCCAGCGTCGGCTCGATCTGCGAGTCGACCCAGGCGTCGACCAGCGGCGTCGGCGCGGTGATGGGGTGCGGCGGGCGGCGCTGGTTGCTGCGCAGCGCATCGGCAGCGGACACGATCTGCTGCGGGCCATGGCCACTGTCGTCACCGGCTTCCAACGCATGCACCCAGGCTTCAAACTGCTGGCAGGCCTCAGCGCTGAAATGACGCAAATCGGCATCGGCACCGGCATGGTCGGCCAGCCGGCTGTTGTAGAGCTGTTCGCAAACCCAAGCGGCCTCGGCAAAGCCGAGCAGGCCGACCATGCGGGCACTGCCCTTGAGGTTGTGGAACGACCGCCTGACGCGGGTCATGGCGTCAACATCGTCGTGGCGCTGCTGCAGCTCAGCCAGCGCCTCGCGCGCGCCTTGCAGCACCTCAAGGGCTTCTTCCAGGAAGACCAGCCGCATTTCCGGATCGTTCTCCAGGCCGCTGGGCACCGGCGCGGGCGGCGCGTGATCAGCAGCGCCGGCAGCAGAGTCTGGGTCTGGTTCGGCCGGCAGTGCCTCGTCCAATGAGTCAAGCGAGATCAGGTTCAGGGTCTGAGCCTGCGTCGGCGCCATGCCCTGCGCTGCGAAGGGCGAGGCTGTGCCAACTGACCCGGCTGCAAGCCCTGCGCCCGGGGTTGCGCTGCGCTGCATGCCACGCGCCTGCTGGACCATGCGGTCGAAATCGAGTGTGACCGCCAGCGCATCGGTATCGGCCGCACCGGGCGGCGCTTCGTGCGGGCGTGTATCGAGATCATCAAAGCCGGTGGGCCGATCCTCGCGGGCCATCACCGCCGCCAGGCTGCCCGTCACCGGGTCGAAGTGGAACAGCGACTTGGCCAGCTGGGGCTGCACGCTGACCATGTCGATCAGAAAACTCAGTGCGCCCAGGTTGTCAGCCAGCCGGTCGAAGGTACCGGTTTCGATCGCGCGCTGCGCATCAACCTCGGTGTTGGCCAGCGCATCAACGTCGTCTCGCATGCGCAGCACGGCCTGCGAGGCCTGGTCCAGCCCCAGCACCGACAGCACGCCGCGCATCGCTGACAGCTTGGCCGGCACCGGGATCAGCCCGTCGCGCTGTGCCGGATCGCGGAAGTACTGGTCGATGTCCTTTTCGATCTCCGACAACGAGGCGCGCAACTCCTGCACCACGCTGCCCATGGTCTGGCGGTCGGAGACACGCCGGTAAAGCTCTTCCATCCACAGATCGAGCGTGCCGGGGTCACGCTGCTGGCGCACCGCGTCGATGCGTTGGGCCAGCCGCTGGATGCGCAGGCCGCCGTCGGGGTGATCAAATTCGCCGTCGTCGAGCGAGGCATCCAGGTAGAGCAGTGCGGTGGCCACTTCCATCGCCAGCGCCGCTGGCGGCTCGCCGCCCAGCGCCGAGGCATGCGCAGCAGCCACCTGCAGGGCGCGGCCAAGCAGCGCGCCGTCCGGATAGAGCCGGGCCAGCGAATCACTGACCAGCGCAAATTGCTCGGGCAGACCGGCCAGCCGTGCGCTGTCACCGCCGGCCACCGCCGACCAGACCTCCTTGGCCGCCGCTACCCGTTTACGCGCCTGCGCCACCCAGGCCGGATCAAAGCGGCCCAGCCGGGTCTGCTCGTAATCCACCGGGCTGCCGGTCGCCAGGCCATAGCCTTGCTGCACCGCCGCCAACCGCGGCCCGGGCGCTTGGCCTGGCCGCGACCGCGCCTGGCCGCAAAAGAACAACAGGTCCTGCGCCAGCCGCTGCGAGGGATCGGACAGCTCACCGCCACGCAACTGCGCCAGCAGCTTGGAACCCAGCCGCTTGCTGTAGGCATCGGGCAGCAAGAGCGCGTCGGCCTGGGCCTCAAAAAATCCGCTCGCCAACTGCCACAGCGTGGCCAGCCGGCTGTGCGGCGCAGCCGCCGAGACCGCGCCTCCTGCGGCCCGCTTGGCCGTTTCGGCGGCCGCCTGCGCGCCGACGGCCAGGCCGGCAAAGGCCTCGCACATGCGCGCCGCGACAGCGGGTGGCGCGCCGCGCATCAGCGCCAGCAGGTCAACCTCGATCTGGCCTGAGGTCGCCGCGTCGGGATGACGCACGGCAACGGCACCATCGAGCGCCAGTTCACGCCAGGACCAGGTCTGCTCCCACAGGTCAGCCGGATGGATGCGGCTGGCGCCGGCCAGCTCTTGCAGCGCCCGGTACTGCGGAAACAGCGCCAGTGCGGAGACCGGCTTGCCGGCCAGCCGCCGGTCGATGAAGTCAAGCAGCGCAAACGAGCCGCGTTCCAGCGTGCCAACACTGGCCGGCGTGATCAGCCGCGGCCGTGCGCTCAGCTTGTGCAGCGCGGCTTCGGCGGCTCGCAGCAACTCGGCCGCCGGGCCAAACCCGACCAGCTCAAGCACGCCTACGCTCTGGTGCAGCTGGGTGCGCGCCTGGCGCAGCACCCCTGGGTCAACCGAGTCAAGCTCGGACAGCTGGGCCGCCTCCTTCAGGTAGCGATGCAGCGCCTTGTTGGCCAGCTCAAGTGATCGGCGCAGCTCGTCGCGCACCCAGGACAGCGCGCTGAGGTCGCTGCCGGGCAGCACCGCAGCCGAGGGTTCGCCGCCGCTCGTCGCCATGTCCACGCTCATGCTGCTTGTCGCACCTGCACGGCCGTCATTCGATCTTGAATCGCGACACCGATTGCCGCAGCTCCTCGGCGGTGCGCGACAGCTCGTGCACCATGCCGGCGGTCGAGCGCGTGCCGTCGCCGGTCTGCGCGGTCACGGCAAAGATGTGCTGGATGTTCTCGGCCACCACGTTGGCAGAGGTGGCCTCGCTCGAGGTCTGCGCCGAAATCGCCGCGATCAGGTCGGCCAGTTCGCGCGTCACGCGGTCGATGTCGCCCAGCGCTGAACCGGCCGCATCCGACAGCCGCGCGCCGTCAACCACGCCCTGGGTCGAGCGCGCCATCGCCGCCACCGCGTCCTGCGTGTCGGCCTGAATGGTCTTGACCAGCGCGGCGATCTGCCGCGTCGCATCGCCCGATCGCTCGGCCAGGCGCTGCACCTCTTCGGCCACCACCGAGAAGCCGCGACCGGCCTCACCGGCCGAGGCGGCCTGGATCGCGGCGTTGAGCGCCAGCACATTGGTCTGCTCGGTGATGTCCGAGATCAGCTCGGTGATCTCGCCGATCTCCTGCGAGGATTCGCCCAGCCGCTTGATGCGCTTGGAGGTCTCCTGGATCTGGTCGCGGATCGCGTTCATGCCGCCGATCGAGTTCTGCACCGCCTGCAGGCCTGACTCGGCGGCAGACAGCGACTGCCGTGCCACTTGCGCCGACTGCTGCGCCTGGGCCGACACCTGGTTGATGCGGCTGGCCATTTGCAGCACGGATTCACCGGTCTCCCGGATCTCGCGCAGTTGCTCGTCCGACGCCGCCAGCAGATCGGTCGAGGTCTGCTCAACCTGCTGGGTGGTTTCGGTGACGCGGCTGACGGTGCCCTTGACCTGCGCCACCAGGCTGCGCAACTCCTCGACGGTGTAGTTCACCGAATCGGCGATCGCACCGGTGATGTCCTCGGTCACCGTGGCCTGCTGGGTCAGGTCGCCCTCGGCCACGGTCTGCAATTCATTCATCAGGCGCAGGATCGCCAGCTGGTTGGCATCGTTGACGCGCTTGGCCTCGCGCTCCTGCCGCTCGGCTTCCAGCCGCTGGGTCTCGGCCAGGCCAGCGCGCTGGGCCTGATCGCCGACAAACAGCTTGAGCAGACCCCAGCCACCGGCGACGATCAGCAGCAGCCCGGCCAGCATCGCCAGGCCATGGCCGGCGCGCAGGCCGCCCTGCGCGGTGAGCACGTCTTGCGCCGATTGCAGGCCATTGCGCAGCGGCTCGCTGTCGGCCAACACCGCCAGCTCGGCCTGGCGCGCCTTGATCAGGCCCGGCAACGTGCCCAGCATCGCGCCGGCCTGCGCGCTGATCTGCTCGTACTGCGCCAACAACGACTGCAGCCGCTCTTTGGTGGGCGCGTCGCGCGCGGCCGGCAGGCGCAGCTCGGCATTGCCGCTGCTCAGGCCCTCGGCGATCTCGCGAAAGCTTTTCAAGTCCTTGCCCAAAAGCATGCCAGCCTCGGCGCTGGCGCCGTCTCGGCTGAGCAACTCGTTGGCGCTCTTGCTGATGCGCTGGGTCAGCATCACCAGCTGGCCGCTCTGCGCCAGTTCGGCCGCAGATGCGCCTTGCTGCAGCTTCAGTGCGGCCACTGCCTCGGCCGTCTCAAGCCATTCAGCCGACTGGCTGTTGATGCTGCGCAGCGCTTTGACCGCCTGCACCAGCGTGGCCTGTTCGGCCAGCACCTCGTTGGCATGCTTCTCGGCGCGATCAACCAAGGGCGCCGTCTCGGCCAACAGCGCCTGCACAGCGGCGGGCGCGGCACTGACCAACGGTCCGCCCGCCTGCAGCTGCCGCGCATTGGCCGCCAACACGTCGACGGACTCCCTGATCTCGGCAAAGGCCGTTGGCGTGCCGACGAGCGCCTGCGATACCGCCTTGGCCAGCCGCTGCGACTGCATCAAGGCCTGGCCGGAGGCGCCCAGTTGCACCGCATTGCGGCTGGCCGCTGTCAGCGCCAGCACGGTGGACAGCACCAGCGCCAGCAAGCCGCCAAGCACCAGGGCGCCCAGGATGCGCTGCTGCGCGGCTGGCGTCTGCTGGCCGATCAGCGGCAGCGCGCTGCCCGCCGAGGGCAGCGCGGCCAGCGCCGCAGCGCCGGCCGCCGCCGGCAGGCGGGTCTCGGCAAAGTCGCTCAGTTCCTCGGAGGGTGGCAGCTCGGAAATGATCGACGGGCCATCGGTCATCGGTGTCAGGCTGGCAGCGACCGTGGGCTCGGCGACATCGTAGACGCGCGCATCGACGGCCGCAGGCGTGCCGCGGCCGTCGGCCTCAGCGGCGTCCTGCAACTCGTCAAAATTGGTCGGCGCACGCTCGCTCGGAGCGACGTCGTCGGCGTGCTTGTTTTTCAGTCGATCGAGCAAACCCATCTCATCCCCTTGTCAATCCGGCCCGCCAAGGCAAGCCAGGCGGCATGACCTTCAGCCAGTGATCGCCAGAAACTGCGGTTGCCTGGCCAGCGCAGCAAGATCAAGCTCCTGCCAGGCGCGGCCCGCCGCATCCAACCAGCGTGCCGGCGCAAAGCCGGGCCTCGCTACATTGTCGGCTTGCGCCGGCTCGCGCTGCAGGTCAGCCGCGTGGCGCAGGCCTGCGAGGCGGTCGACCAGCAGCGCCGCGTTGATGCCCAGCGCCAGATTAAAGGCCACCAGCCGGGCCTGATCACGCGGCGCAGGCCCATCGATGCCGCGCCGCAGGCCCAGGAACAGCGCCAGGTCGATGGCGGTGAAGACGCCGCCGCGCAGGTTGACCACACCCGCCAGCCAGGGCTGGGTATGCGGCACCGGCAGCATCGCAGCAAGCTCAAAGATCTCGCCGGCCTGGCGCAAGGACAGCAGCAGGCCCTGGCCTGCGCATTCAACCGCCAGCCAGGATTGGCCGGGCGTCTCGCTGCGCACTTGCTGCATGCGCCTGGCCAAACGGGTCTGAAGTTCGCGCAGGGCTTGCTTGTTGGCCATGAAGTGAGGCTGTCGCCTGCGGTCAGAAGTGGTGAATCACGGCGTCAGAGTGTGAGAGGTAATCTCAGTCAAAGCGCCTGATCTTGGCCAACAGTTCGTCGGCCTGTACCGGCTTGACGACATAGTCCTTGGCGCCCTGGCGCAAGCCCCAGACGCGGTCGGTCTCCTGGTTCTTGCTGGTGCACATGATCACCGGCAAATCGGTGTAGCGCGGGTCACGGGTGATGGTGCGGGTGAGCTGAAAGCCGTTCTGGCCGGGCATCACCACGTCCATCAGGATCAGGTCGGGCTTGTCCTCGGCCAGCCGCTTCATGGCCTCGTCGCCGCTCTCGGCGGTGCGCACCGAATAGCCGCGCTTGATCAGCAGATCGGACAGCACATACAACTCGGTCTTGGAATCGTCGACCAACAGGATCTTGTGCACAGGCATGGTTGAGGCTCCCGGAACGCTGAGGCGCTGAGGTGTGTCGAGCGGCCGGATCAGGCCGCCGGCGCAGCGACGCCGAACTGGGCCACCGCACGCAGCAGCTGATCTTTGGTGAAGGGCTTGGTCAAATAATCCTGCGAGCCCACCATGCGGCCACGTGCCTTGTCGAACAAACCGTCCTTGGACGACAGCATGATCACCGGCACATGGGCAAAGCGCGGGTTGCGCTTGATGATGGCGCAGGTTTGGTAGCCGTCGAGCCGCGGCATCAGGATGTCGCAGAAGATCAGCTGCGGCACATGGTCATTGACCTTGGCCAGCGCGTCGAAGCCGTCCTCGGCCAGCACCACCTCATGGCCACCCTGGCGCAGGAAGATCTCGGCCGAACGGCGGATGGTGTTGCTGTCGTCGATCACCAGCACCTTGGTGCCGATCAAGTTGGCGACCGCTTGGGCTGCGGTAAGGGTGTCATCCATCTCGGCAGCTCCTGGACGGGTAGTGGCTGGGCAGCGAAAGCGGTAGCGGTAGCGGTAGCCGTAGCGGGCGCGGGCTCAGCGCAGGGTACAGATCAAATCTGCACCATCTCGAAATCTTCTTTGCGTGCCCCACACTCCGGGCAGGTCCAGTTCATTGAAACGTCGGCCCAGGCGGTGCCCGGCGCGATGCCATGCTCGGGGTCACCGGCTGCTTCGTCGTAAATCCAGCCGCAGATCAGACACATCCAGGTGCGCGATTCAGTCACGTTATCGGGTACTTCACTACAATGAAGCAAGCATTGTAGCCACGCGTTTCCGGCTGGATCGGGCCAGTTGGCGGGGTATAAGCGGCTTGTTTCAAATCACTTCGGCCCGCTGATGGCACCCGTCCGGCCATGCCGCCTTTCCCTGCATCGGACCCGTTCATGACTTCCAGCCCCACTCCACTCACCGACATCGCCATCGATGGCGCGGCCGACACCCTGCAGGAAGCGTCAGCGCCGGCTTGCGTCATGAGTTTCAACGCCGCCGACCCCAGCGGTGCCGGCGGACTGGCCGGCGACATCAGCACGCTGGCCGCGATGGGCGCCCATGCGCTGCCCATCGTCACCAGCATCCTGCTGCGCGATACCGCCGAGATCTTTGACCACCACCCGATCGACGCCGACGTGGTGGCCGAGCAAGCCCGCACCGTGCTCGAAGACATCACCGTGGCCGGCTGGAAGGTCGGCTTTCTCGGCAGTGCCGAGGCCGTCAGCGCGGTCGCCGAGGTGCTGGCCGACTACCCCGACGTGCCGCTGGTCAGCTACCTGCCCAACCTGGGCTGGCTCGACGACGACCAGTCGCAGCCCTACCTGGAGGCCTTCCGCGAACTGATCCTGCCGGCCACCGAGGTGCTGGTGGGCAGCCACAAGACGTTGACCGATTTTCTGCTGCCCGACTGGGACAGCGAGCGGCCGGCCTCGGCGCGTGAGCTGGCGGTGGCCGCCGGTGAGCGCGGCACCCGCTTTGTGCTGGTCACCGGCGTGATGCTGGCGGCCAAGGCCGGCAAGGCGGGCACCGACCAGTTCATCGACAACGTGCTGGCCTCGCCGCAGGGCGCGCTGACCGGCGAGAAGTTCGAGATGTTCGAAACCTCGTTTGTCGGCGCCGGCGACACCCTCAGCGCGGCGCTGGCCGCGCTGCTGGCGGCGGGCGCCGAACTGCAGGCCGCCGTGGGTGAGGCGCTGGCTTTCATGGACCAGGCGCTGGACTCGGGCTTTCGCCCAGGCATGGGCGGTGTCGTGCCCGACCGCTTCTTCTGGGCCCTGCCGCCGCCCGACGAGGGCGCCGACGCGCCGGCCGAGGGCGAGCCCGCGCCCGCAGCCGAAACCCCCGAAGCCAAGCCCAAGACCGCACCGCGCCGCATGCATTAGTCGACCACCCCGTAGCAGCAGCGGCGCTTCTCGCTCCAGGGTGCGCCGCTGGCGGAGCGGCGGAGCCGGATCTGCGGCGGCCACTTGACCCTTGCCGCAACCGGGTTCACCGCTCGCAGCTTCCAAAGCCGAAACTTGAAATGACCAGCAACCAAGCCCTTTTTGAGCGCGCGCAGCGCGTCATCCCCGGCGGTGTCAACTCGCCCGTGCGCGCCTTTCGCGCCGTCGGCGGCACGCCGCGCTTCATCTCCCGCGCCGCCGGCGCCTACATGTGGGACGCCGAAAACCAACGCTACATCGACTACATCGGCTCCTGGGGCCCGATGATCCTGGGCCATGGCCATCCGGCGGTGCTCGAGGCGGTGCAAAAAGCGGCGCTGGACGGTTTGAGCTTCGGCGCGCCGACCGAGCGCGAGATCGAGTTGGCCGAGGCCATCATCGCGCAGGTGCCCAGCGTCGAGCAGGTGCGCCTGGTCAGCAGCGGCACCGAGGCCGGCATGAGCGCGATCCGGCTGGCGCGTGGCGCCACCGGGCGCAGCAAGATCGTCAAGTTCGAGGGCTGCTACCACGGCCATGCCGATGCGCTGCTGGTCAAGGCCGGCTCGGGCCTGGCCACCTTTGGCCACCCCACCAGCGCCGGTGTGCCGGCCGAGGTGGTGCAGCACACGCTGGTGCTCGAGTACAACAACCTGGCGCAGATCGAAGAAGTCTTTGCCACGCAAGGCCGCGAGATCGCCTGCGTGATGATCGAGCCGATCGCCGGCAACATGAACTTCGTGCGTGCCCAGGTGCCATTCATGCGGCGCATCCGCGAGCTGTGCACCGAGTACGGCGCGCTGTTTGTCTTTGACGAGGTGATGACGGGTTTTCGCGTTGCGCTGGGCGGCGCGCAGAGCATCTATGCCCGCGACATCCCCGGCTTCAAGCCCGACATCAGCGTGTTTGGCAAGGTCATCGGCGGCGGCATGCCGCTGGCAGCTTTTGGATCTACCACAGAGATCATGTCGCAGCT
>Ga0105046_10019502_pt1 | contig 10283 bp, 8 predicted proteins | sample MAT03_FD_78385 | JGI IMG/M metagenome (GOLD analysis project Ga0105046, IMG submission 78385) | Freshwater microbial communities from Lake Fryxell liftoff mats and glacier meltwater in Antarctica - MAT-03 (megahit assembly) | ecosystem: Environmental > Aquatic > Freshwater > Ice > Liftoff... | reverse complement strand
CTCGCACTCGTCACCTGCCTGGCCGTAGGCGTGATTCTGGCCAGCGACGTCTTTGGCTCAGGGGCAAACGTCGACACCCTGCTCTTCGGTTCACTGCTCGCGATCGGCCCGATGGACCTGGTGCTCGCCGGCTCGGCCGCAGTGCTTGCCATCGTCGCGACCAGACTGTTCGGTGCCCACTGGCTGGCGAAGGGCTTTGACGAAGGCTCGGCCAGCGGCCACAAGTCGAACTCCGCCTGGTTCGACGTCGCCCTGTTTGCGGTCGTGGCACTCACCGTCACGGCGACACTGAGCGCCGTCGGCGCGCTCCTGGTGGCGGCGCTGATGGTCATCCCGGCAGCCACCGTGCGCATGTTCACGAGACGGGTGGCAACCCTCCAGGCCGGGACCGTCCTTCTGGTCGCCGCACAGGGCACCGTCGGACTATGGCTTTCCGTGCAGACGAATGCCCCTCCCGGCGCGACGATCGCAGTGGTCAGCGGAATCGTGTTCGCGCTTGCCCTGGTCGTGCGCTCGGTGAGGCGCTCCCGGAAGCTCGGACTTGTGGCCGCGGCAGTCGGCACCTCGCTGGTTATCGCAGGCTGTGGCGGTGGAGACGGCAGCGATTCAGGCTCCGAAACCGTGCGCGCCGTCGCCACGACGACTCAGGTCGCGGACATCGTGCGCGAGGTCGGTGGTGACCGGGTAGACGTCGCCCAGATCATGCAGCCGAACACCGATCCGCATGACTACGAGCCCCGTCCGGCAGACGTGGCGGCCTTTGCGGACGCCGAGATCGTGTTCAAGAGCGGAGGCCACCTGGACGAGTGGTCCGAGCAGCTGATTGAAGACAGCGGTAGCAACGCGACTGTGGTCGACCTCAGCAGTGAACTTCCGGTACAGCTCGAAGGCGGAGCACATGATCATGAACATGAAGGTGAGGCGGGCCATTCGCATGAGGGTGAGAAGGGCCACTCGGAAGAGGGTCACTCCCATGGAAACGAGAAGAGCCACTCCGAGGAGAAGCACTCGGATGCAGGCGAGAAGGCCAGTTCCGAGGAAGGTCAGTCACATCAAGGTGAAGAGACCGACCCCCACTGGTGGCATGACCCGGTCAACGTAAGCGCGGCGACGAGCGAGGTCGAGAAGGCCCTGGTCGAAACGGACCCGCCGGCCGAGGCCGACTTCACCGCCGGCGCCGAAGCCTTCCGGGCCGAGATCGAGACGCTGAACAAGGCAATCGCGAAATGCTTTGATGCGATTCCCGCCGGACAGCGAAAGCTGGTCACCGACCACGACGCCCTCGGCTACTTCGCCAACCGCTACGACATCGAGGTGGTCGGCGCTGTGATCCCGGCCCTGACCACCGAGGCCCAGCCTTCAGCCGGAGATCTGGCTGAACTGGAGCGCACGATCAGGGAGGAGAACGTGAAGGCAGTCTTTCCCGAGAGTTCTTACTCCCAGAACCTTGCCGATGCGGTCGCAAGGGACACCGGCGCCACCACCGAATACTCGCTCTACGGCGACACTCTCGGTCCGGAAGATTCACCGGCAGCCACCTGGATCGGAATGATGCAGGAGAATGCGAACTCGATGGCACTTGGATTCACCGGTGGCGAGCAGGGCTGCGATTTCGGCTGACCGGCCGCACGGGCCCAACTCCTCCACCGACAACGAGGCTGTCACCGGATCCGGTGACAGCCTCGTTGTCGCGCGGGCACTATCGGTCGGCTACGACGGCACGCCGGCATTGAGCGGAGTTGATTTCGAGATACGTCCGGGCGCACGGATCGGCCTGCTCGGTCCCAATGGTGGAGGCAAGACGACCCTCTTCCGCGCGCTGACCGGTGAGCTGAAGCCGATGTCAGGTGTGCTCGAAGTCGCGGCAAGCTGCGCCACGGTGCCGCAGACGGACCGCACCCGGCTCGATTACCCCGTTACCTGTCTCGACGTCGCGACCATGGGTGCGCTCGCGCGCTTGCCATGGTGGCGAAAGCCAGGAAAGAGGGATCGCGCGATGGCCATGGAGAGCCTCGGCATGGTCGGCCTCGCGGAGCTTGCGCGGGACAGCTTTGGTGATCTTTCAGGAGGTCAGCGCCAGCGGATACTGATCGCACGCGCCCTTACCGCCGACGCCGAACTGCTCCTGCTCGACGAGCCCTACACCGGCCTTGACTCCGCCAGCACCGACCTGCTGGACGGGTTGATCCAGAACCTGGCCGACCACGGCCGCACGGTCATGATCGCCACGCACGACGTCGATCAGGCGCGGGCCTGGGACCTCGTCCTGTGCCTCAACCGGACCCAGATAGCCTTCGGACCGCCAGACTCCGCGCTCGACCGCAGGGTCCTTGAGGCCACCTACGGGGGCAGCATCGTGGAGATCCCGGGCCAGCCCGGCCACGGGGTCCTGCCGCCCCACCACCACGATCACGGCGGCCACTGATGCCCGACTTTCTCTTCGATCCGCTCGCCAGCGGGACCACGATCAGGGCGCTGGCCGAGATCACGGTTCTCGGCATCGTCAGCGGTGCGATCGGTTGCTGGATAGTCCTGTACGAGCTTTCCTACAGCGCCGAGTCGCTGGCCCACGGACTATTCCCGGGACTGGTGATCGCGGCTCTGGTGGGTGCCCCGCTCCTGCTGGGCGGGGCGATCGGGGTGCTTGTTGCGGCAACGTTCATCGTCATCGCTACCAGATTTGCCGACGAATCCGCCGACACCGCGATCGCCGTGGTAATCACCGCGCTGTTCGGAGCCGGCGTGCTGCTGGCGCTCTCGCCCTCAAGCCCTCCGGGCATCAAGGAGCTCCTGTTCGGAGACCTGCTCGGCGTTACCTTCACGGACATAGCGATAGCGGCAGTAGTCGGTGCAGCGGTGCTGGCGACCCTCTGGGTATTCCACGACCGCCTGCTCGCGGTCGGCTTCGACCAGGGTTCGCAGCAGTCACTCGGAGTCTCCGTGACGACCCTGAATCTGGTCCTGATGGTGCTCGTGGCGGCCACCATCCTGGTTGCGGTCCAGGGCCTCGGTACGCTTCTCGTGGCAGCGATCCTGGTCGGCCCGGCTGCCGCCGCCCGGCAGGTGACCCGAAGAATAGGCCCGATGATGGCCGTCTCGGTAGCAGTCGCAGTGGCCTCAGGTGTCGCCGGCATCTACGCCTCCTATCACCTGCGAACGGCCGCCGGTGCCTCCGTCGTGGTCGCGATGCTGGGCTTGTACCTGCTCGCCGCGCTGGCCGGCTCGCTCCAGCACCGCCGGATTCCCGCCCGTCAGTAGGATCGAGCCATGAGTACAGCTACGCAGACGGGCCAGAAATCCGGTTCATGGGCAGGCCACGCTCTGGAGCAGCTCAGCAAAGCCGGCTACCGCCGCGGCGGATCCCGGACCCGCGTCGTCGAGATGCTGGGAGAGCAGAACTGTGCGATCACCCCGCTGGAGCTCGACCACCGACTCGACGGCGTCGGGCGGGCGACCGTTTACCGGGCGATCGAGCAGCTCGAAGACCTGGGCCTGGTCCAGCGAATCGACCTCGGCGGAGACTCGACGGCCTACGAAAAGATTGACCCCATGGGCCATCACCATCACCACCTCGTCTGCAACAGGTGTGGGCGGGTCATTCCTTTCGAGGACGAGGACCTGGAGAAGGCGATTCACTCAATCTCCTCCCGCGACGGCTTCAGGGTCCAGTCGCATGAGATCACCCTCCGCGGCGTCTGCGCCGACTGCTCCTGAACAGTTCGCACCGCTCGCTACAGAGCCTCACCGTTAGAACTGGCGCGGATTTTCGCCCACAGCGACTGGAAAGGCGCTCCAGTTCGGGGCTCAATCGAGCCGCTGAGGGGCTATTCCCACTCGATCGTTGCCGGGGGCTTGGACGAGATGTCGAGCGCGACGCGGTTGATCCCCGGGACTTCGTTGATGATTCGACTGGAGACCCGCTCGAGCAGGTCGTAGGGCAGCCGGGCCCAGTCGGCGGTCATCGCGTCATCGGAGGTGACCGCCCTGATCACTACCGGGTAGGCGTAGGTACGGCCGTCACCCTGGACCCCAACTGATCGAACAGCCGGGAGGACGCAGAAGGTCTGCCAGAGCTCGCGGTAGAGCTCTCCGGCGCGGATCTCTTCCTGAAGGATGGCGTCAGCAGCGCGGAGAATATCCAGACGCTCCTTGTTGACCTCGCCGCCGATGATCCGGATACCGAGGCCCGGTCCGGGGAAAGGCTGGCGCCAGACCATGCTGTCGGGCAGGCCGAGCTCGGTGCCGACCGCGCGGACCTCGTCCTTGAACAGCATGCGCAGCGGCTCGACCAGTTCGAACTCGAGGTCGTCCGGCAGCCCCCCGACGTTGTGGTGGGACTTGATCGTTGCCGCGTGGTCGCTGCCGCCGGACTCGATCACGTCCGAGTACAGCGTGCCCTGAACCAGGTAGTCGACGTCCTCGATCTTCAGCGCCTCTTCCTCGAAGACGCGGATGAACTCGGAGCCGATGATCTTGCGCTTGGTCTCGGGGTCGGTCACCCCGGCGAGCTTCGCCAAAAAACGCTCTTCGGCGTCGACCGCGACCAGCGGAACACCAAAGTGTTGGAAGGCGTCTACGACCTCCTCGCCCTCGTTCGCGCGCATCAGGCCGTGATCGACGAAGACGCAGGTGAGCTTGTCCCCGATCGCCTCGTGAACCAGCTTCGCGGCGACCGAGGAGTCGACCCCGCCTGAAAGTCCGCAGATCACCTTGCTGTCGCCGACCTGCTGGCGGATCGCGGCGATCTGCTCGGCGACCACTGAAGCCGGACTCCACTGCTCGACGCAGCCGGCGACCTCGCGCAGGAACCGGTTGAGGACCTCGGTGCCGAAGGGAGTGTGGACGACCTCGGGGTGAAACTGGATCCCGTAAAGCCCGCGCTCGTGGTCCTCGAGGGCGGCTACGGGCGAGCCCGGTGAGGCGGCGATCGCGGTGAACCCTTCGGGGGCCTCGAAGACCGAGTCGCGGTGGCTCATCCAGCAGGTCTGCTCACGCGGCAGGCCGCCGAGCAGGGTGCCGCCGTCGCCGACCACGACCAGCTCGGTCCGGCCAAACTCGCCGGAATCGGCGGCCTTGACGCTGCCACCGAGCGCGTGGGCCATCGCCTGCATGCCGTAACAGATGCCTAGCACCGGAATGCCGAGCTCGATCAGCTTCTGCGGGAAGGCCGGGGCACCCGGATCGAAGACCGAGGCAGGCCCGCCGGAGAGAATCAACGCCTTCGGCTTGCGATCGAGGATCGTCTCGACCGACGTTGAAGCTGGCATCAGTTCGGCAAAAACACCGCATTCACGTATGCGGCGGGCGATGAGCTGGGAGTACTGGCCCCCGAAGTCGAGGACCAGTACTTCCTCCGTTGTAGCGATGGACATCAGTCGTCGGCTACTCCGACGCCCGCGGAAACCGCAGCGCGGCCGTTGGAGCCCATACCTACCGACTGCTCGTTCTGGAGCTTCTTGCCTTCGCTCATCAACGCCGGAGCGACCATCACTTCGGCCCGCTGGAACGAGCGGATGTCCTCGTAGCCACAGGTGGCCATCGAGGTCCGAAGCGCACCCATCAGGTTGAAGGTGCCGTCGTTCTCGTGGGCCGGTCCGAGCAGGATCTCCTCCATCGTTCCGTCCTGGAGCGTTGCCACGCGCGTTCCGCGCGGTAGCGACGAATGGAAGGTCGCCATGCCCCAGTGGTAGCCGCGCCCGGGGGCCTCTTTGGCCCTGGCCAGCGGCGAGCCGATCATCACGGCGTCAGCGCCGCAAGCGATCGCCTTCGAGATGTCGCCACCGGTGCGCATACCGCCGTCACCGATCACGTTGACGTACTCCCCGGTCTCGAGCATGTGCTGCGAGCGGGCCGCGGCAACGTCAGCGATCGCGGTCGCCTGTGGCACGCCGATTCCGAGCACGCCGCGGGTGGTGCAGGCAGCACCCGGACCAACGCCGACCAGGACGCCGACCGCACCGGTCCGCATCAGGTGGAGACCGGTCGAGTACGAAGCGCAGCCGCCGACCACGGTCGGGACCGGGACCTCGTCGATGAACTCCTTCAGGTTGAGCGGCTCGACCGTGGTCGAAACGTGCTCGGCCGAGATCACAGTCCCCTGGATCACCATGATGTCGAGTCCGGCTTCGAGCGCGACCTCGTAATGCTCGCGAACCTTCTGCGGGGTCAGCGAGCCACAGGCCACGGCGCCGGCCTCCTTGATCTCACGGATCCGCCGGGCGATCAGCTCCGGCTTGACCGGGGTCTCGTAGATCCGCTGCATCAGCGCGGTCGCCTCGTCCTTGGGCGCCTTCGACACCTTCTCGAGCTGCTCTTCGGCGTCTTCGAACCGGGTCCAGATGCCCTCGAGGTTGAGCACGCCGAGACCACCCAGCTTGTGGGTCAGGATCGCCGTCTCCGGGCTGACCACGCCGTCCATCGCCGAAGCGAGCAGCGGCAGGTCGAAGCGGTACGGACCCAGCGTCCAGCTGATGTCGATGTCATCGGGGTCACGGGTACGGCGGGATGGCACGATCGCCACGTCGTCGAACCCGTAGGCGCGTCGGCCCTTTTTGCCTCGGCCGATCTCAATTTCCAATTAGGTCCTCCAGGGCAGCGGTTGAAGGGAGCAGGCTACGGCCCCCATCGGACGATTCTATTCAGAGGAAGGAAACGCGGGACCTCTGACGAAAGCCCCGGCCTCTCAATGAGGGACCGGGGCCTTCGCAGGAGGGAAACAGTCGACCGGACCAAGGCCCGGCTCCTGCTCTGTCTAGCCACATGACCGGGGAGGAGAACCCCGAACTGCTGCCTGCAAAGATAGGACCGCAGCGGGCCGCCCTGGATGTTCTCTCGTACAAAAAACCGGCGAGACGGCTGTCCCGGGGGCCGTGGGGCCGGTTCAGACCCCGGCCGGGGCTTCCACCTGGCGGACGGTGACGCTGTCGAGCAGGCTTTCGGCCCGGGCCCGGTCAAGACGGCCGGCACCAAGGTGCTGGGTCGCCTCGGCCCCGCAGGCGACCGCGTAGGACAGGCAGGACTCCGGCGACATGCCGTCGTAAAGCGCAGCCATGTAGCCGGCGGCGAAGGCGTCGCCGGAGCCGACCGTGGAGATCGGCTCGAGCTGTTCGATCGTGACCTCGAGCAGGCGGTGGCGTCCGTCTTCGTTGACGATCGCAACGCAGCCCTGCGGGAGGGTGATCGCCGCCTGCTCCGGCCCCATCTCGATCAGCTCGCCCAGTACGCCAAACAGATTGTCGTCGGTCTCGAACTCATGCCCGACCAGTTCCTCGGCCTCGAGCTGATTCGGCGTGACCATGTGCGGCCCGGCGCGCATGCCGGCCGACATCGGGGCCCCTTCGGAGTCGAGCAGTACGGTGATGTCACGCTCGCGAAGGCGGGCGATCAGGGTCGCGTAGAAGTCGACGTCGACCCCTGGAGGCAGGCTGCCGGCCAAGACGCAGAGCTTCGCCCCGGCGGCGAGGTAGTCGAGCCGCTCGATGAAGGCCTCAAGCTCGCCCGGCTGGACGGACGGTCCCCGCTCGTTGATCTCGGTCTGCTCGCCGGAAGTCGGGTCGACCACGGCGAGGTTGATCCGGGACTCGTTGGCGATCGGAATGAAATCGGTGAGCAGCGACTCGCTTGAAAGCTGCTTGAGGATGCGCTCCCCGTTGGCCCCGCCAGCCAGTCCGGTGGCGATCACCGGCCGGCCGAGCAGGCCGAGGGCACGGGCGACGTTGATGCCCTTGCCCCCCGGTACGGTCCGGCTCTCGACTGCACGGTGCCGGTGACCCTGACGAAAGTTGGGCACGGCGACAGTCCGGTCGATCGCCGCGTTCATGGTTACGGAAATGATCATCGCTTCCGCCTGCTGATAGTTCGCATCCTGCTCCTCATATTCCTCTCGCTCCGGTGCCGCAGAAGCAGCGCCACCGCAAGTATTACCAGCAGCGCCAGCGCCACGTAGGCGAGATTGTCGGAGATCGCAGCCCGGACCCGCTCGGACAGGGACGGTGCCTTGATGTCGCGGCCGGCGAGCAGGGGCACCGTGCCGACGGTGCGACCGTCGAGCGTGACCGTGGCCGAGCCGATCCGCTCGCCTCTGAGGACCGGTCCCTCCACCTCGCCGGGCAGGTCGCGGGCCACGACCAGCCGCTCCCCCTCCCGTACTCCGACCCTCACCGCACGTGGCGAGAAAAGCGCCAGATCAAGATCACCGAACCGGACCGGTACGCGCGCCGCCGGCCTGCCCTCCGGCACCGGCACACGCTTTTCGTAGAGCGAGAAGCCGTACTCCATGAGCTCGACGCTCTCAGCGTCGCGGGCGACCTCGCTGGGCGTCCCCATGACCGCACCGATCAACTCGGCGGCCTTCTGCCTGCCGTCCGACGCCAGCACGTAGCCGGCGTCATCGGTGCGCCCGGTCTTGATCCCCCTGGCCCACTCGTTGTCGGCGACGAAATCGTTGAGAGTCTCGATCTCGAGCGGCGGGATGTAGCTGGTGAGCGTCGCTGTACGCGACCCGGCGATCTTCCGGAACCGGGGCATCTCCATCAGCACCTTTCCGAGTGTGGCGAGATCACGGGCGCTCGAGTACTGGTCCGGACCGTCGAGGCCGATCGGGTTCTCGTAGCTGGTGTTCGCCAGCCCGAGCCGGGCGGCGGTCCGGTTCATCAGCCCGACGAAGCGGGGTGTCGTGCCCGAGACCGCCTCGGCGAGGGTCACTGCGGCGTCGTTACCGCTGAGCAGGATCAGACCGTAGAGCAGGTCGCGCACCGATACCCGCTGTCCGGCCTCGAGCCCCATCAGCGATTCTGCCGGGATCGCCTGGTAGTCGGCGGCGGAAACGACCCTGCCCATCGGCAGGCGTTCGAGCGCCAGATAGGCGGTCATCATCTTCGTCGTGCTTGCCATCGGCAGTCGCCGGTCGGGCGCGCGCGAATCGAGGGTCGCGCCGGTCCGGGCATCGATCAGGACCCAGGACCCCGCGTCCAGGTCCGGACCGGGCGCGGCTCCGGCCGAGAGGGGCAGCCCCAGCGCCGACCCGGTGGCGAGGATCGCCACCGCCGCCACGAGGGCGAGGCGCCTCAACGCAGCTTCAGCTCTTGGCCCGGAATCAGTGCCTGCGGGTCCAGGTCAGGATTCAGGCGCTCGATCCGGTCAACCGAAACACCTTTCTCACTGGCGATCCCGTTGAGGGTGTCGCCCTCCTGTACCTCGTAGACCTTCTGCTTCGAGGCCGGCCTCTGGTTGCCCTGAGCGCCATTGTTGCCCTGTCTGGCCGGTGGGTTCTGCACGGCGCCTTCTTCGGTGTTGCCGCCGGTCTCGGAGGAGACCACGACCAGGACGACCGCGACTGCGGCCATCAGGGCGAGCGCGGCGAGGATGCGGGCTATGAGCGAGTTGTGCTGTTTCATCAACGGAGTCTTCTGGCGACGTCGCGGGAATCGTACAGCCGAGCAGGTGATCCCATGCGGTGCCGGTAGTCGAACCCGGGGCTCATCCCGACACCTGCCACACGGATTCGCGGAGTTCCTCGGCGGCTGAGGCCGGATCCCGGGCCCCGGCGATCGAGCGTGAAGCGGCGATCAGGGCTCCGGCCCGACCCGGGGCGAAGGCGGCGCCGAGGTCCTCCGGACGGCCACCCTGAGCGCCGACGCCAGGAATCAGGAAGATCGCGCGCGGCATCAGCGAGCGGAGCCGCTCGATGTGCTCCGGGGCGGTGGCCCCGACTACGGCGCCCATGCCGCTCAGCGCACCGTCCGTGCCGGCCAGGCGATCGCCGAAGCTGTCGACGAGGGTGGCGAGGCGCTCATGAACCGGACCTTCAGGGGTCTCGAGATCCTGGAGGTCGGCGGCGCCGGGGTTGCTGGTGCGGACCAGCGCAAAGACTCCCGCTCCGGCCTCGGCGGCGGCGGCGACCAGCGGCTCAAGCGCATCGGCCCCGAGCAGCGGATTGGCGGTGAAGGCATCGGCTCCGAGTCCACTGATCGGACCCCAGGGGCTCGCGGTACTGCCAACCATGGCCTGGCCGTAAGCCCTGGCCGATACCGGTACATCACCGCGCTTGCCGTCGGCGATCACCAGCAGACCGACTTTCCGGGCGGCGGTGCATACGTTCTCCAGGGCACGCCAGCCAGGCCAGCCGAGACGCTCGAAACAGGCGAGCTGGGGCTTGACCGCGACACAGGACGGGCCGGCAAGTTCGATCAGCCGCAGACAGTGCTGCTCGACCGCCGCCGCAGCGGCCTCGGCCGGTGAAGTCGAAGGGGCATCGATCCCGTCGACGCCGGGGAGGTCGGCCG
>Ga0105046_10019500_pt1 | contig 10284 bp, 10 predicted proteins | sample MAT03_FD_78385 | JGI IMG/M metagenome (GOLD analysis project Ga0105046, IMG submission 78385) | Freshwater microbial communities from Lake Fryxell liftoff mats and glacier meltwater in Antarctica - MAT-03 (megahit assembly) | ecosystem: Environmental > Aquatic > Freshwater > Ice > Liftoff... | reverse complement strand
GACGGAGAGGCGGCCTTTATCGTGAAAGACTTCGGTAACAGTTCCAGTGAAATTGACAAAGACCCCCTCGACAATTTTGACGCGATCGCCAATTTCAAATTTATGTTTCTGGGTGACAGTTGCCTTCTTCTCGTGAAGGTCGCGCAGAATTTCTTCAACTTCTCGGTCAGTGAGGGCATTAGGCTTATCGCCGCCGAGAAAATCGATGACTCCATTCGTGGTTTTTACGTATTGCCACGAGTCATCATCCAGCATCATTTTGACGAGGAGATATCCAGGCCAGAGTCGCTTTTCCACGACTACCTGTTGTCCTTTTTTCACTTCAGAAACGTTTTCTGTAGGGAGCAAAATTTCGGTGATGATATCTATCATCCCTGCATTTTCGCGATGCTCTTCAAGTGCCCTTTTCACCTTTTTCTCATGTGAGGAAAAGACTTGGACAACGTACCATTTATGCATTCTTTAAATCTCTCCTCTTATCCGGTGATCAGGCGGGACAGCCATGTTAACGCATCGAGACTTCCCTGAATCAGCAAGTCGGCAAAATAAATTCCCAACCCAAAGACAAAAGTGCCAATCACAGTAATCTGCGTGTAAACGCGCAATTCATCTTTTGGAGTCCATGTAATTTGGTGGAACTCCTGTTTAACATCTCCCACAAAATCAAACAGCCCCTGAAAAACCGATATTTTCTGTGCATTTTTGGGGGTTGTTACAGTCTGAGGTTGTTTGACTTCCATTGATCTTACTTCCATTGACACGCTACACCTATCTTAACTATCGAGTGCGGAGGGGTTCGAACCCCCGACCCGCGGCTTTGGAGACCGCTGCTCTACCAGCTGAGCTACACACCCTAAAAGGGCAAACTTTGCAGCCTGCCCTTTGCCCTTTCGAGATTTACTTGATGATCTCAGCAACCGTTCCGGCACCGATAGTACGGCCCCCTTCACGAATCGCGAAACGCATCCCTTTTTCCATCGCTACAGGCACAATCAATTTAACATGGATTTGCACGTTGTCGCCTGGCATCACCATCTCAGTACCTGCTGGCAATTCAACCGTTCCAGTAACGTCTGTGGTCCTGAAGTAGAACTGAGGACGGTAACCGGTGAAGAATGGCTTATGACGGCCTCCTTCTTCTTTAGTCAGAATGTAAACAGGTCCTTTGAATTCGCTGTGAGGTGTACAAGTTCCAGGAGCTGCAAGCACCATTCCGCGCTCAATTTGCTCTTTTTCCACACCGCGGAGGAGCATGCCGACGTTCTCACCGGCTCTTGCTTCATCCATCGACTTATTGAACATCTCAATCCCGGTTGCCACAGTATCGCGTGTGTCGCTTAGACCCACGAGCTGAAGCTTGTCGTTCAACTTGACGATTCCACGCTCAACCCGACCAGTCGCTACGGTTCCACGACCTGAGATCGAGAAAACGTCTTCGATAGGCATAAGGAAAGGCTTATCCACTTCACGTACTGGCGTAGGGATTTTCTCGTCGACTGTGTTCATCAATTGCATAATGCTTTCGACATATTTAGGATCGCCTTCAAGGGCTTTTAAAGCCGAACCACGAATGATAGGTACATTCGAATACCCTTTCGATTCGAGAAGTTCATGCATTTCCATTTCAACGAGATCAAGCAGTTCTTGATCTGTTTCAGCAAGCATGTCGACTTTGTTGAGGAAGACGACGATCGCAGGTACCTGCATCTGACGCGCTAACAAGATGTGCTCACGTGTCTGAGGCATTGCACCGTCGGTGGCTGCAACAACGAGGATCGCTCCATCCATCTGCGCCGCACCGGTGATCATATTTTTCACGTAATCGGCGTGTCCTGGGCAGTCGACGTGAGCATAGTGCCGTTTTTCTGTTTCGTATTCAACGTGGGTCGAGTTAATCGTAATCCCGCGTGCTTTTTCTTCGGGAGTATTGTCGATCGAATCGTAACTACGGAATTTACCTCCGCCTTTTTCCGACAAAACTTTAGTGATCGCTGCTGTCAGCGTGGTTTTCCCGTGGTCGACGTGACCGATGGTTCCGACGTTGACGTGCGGTTTATTCCGCTGGAATGTTTCTTTTGCCATTGTGGTTCTCCGTTAGGCTCAAATTTTTACGATCTGCCCAGAAAAGGAATTGAACCTTCGACCTTTTGCTTACCATGCAAATGCTCTACCACTGAGCTATCTAGGCGAGAACAAGTGGTCTTGATTTTAGAGATTCGCTTCAAAATTATCAATCTCTATTTTTCGAGAAGACCGAAGGGGAAAGAAAAAGCCTGGGATAAGAGCAAGCTCCAGGCTATTCAGCGGGTTAACACCTTTGACAGCGTTACAGCGGATGAAGCGGCTTTGCAGCCACGTCACTCATACAATTTTTTTTAAAAAACAGGGCTATTTTGCGCGGAAGACAATACGGGCTTTTGTCAAATCGTAAGGCGACATTTCGACAGTCACCTTATCCCCTACAAGAACACGGATATTTTTCATACGCATTTTTCCGCAGAGGTGCGCCATCACTTTAAGGCCATTTTGCAAGGTCACACGGAACGTCATATTTGGGAGTAGCTCTTCAACAGTCCCCTCGAGCTTAATGGTGTCTTCTTTGGGCATCTTCCTCAATCAGTTAAAAATGATTCCTAAGAGGTTACCATTTCACAGATCTCTTTTCAACTCCTCTAAACAGGATAGCTAAAATTATCGACAATTTCGAAATGTAGAAACGCCGCATTGACCCTACTTAGGTACCACCACAACGACAGGTGTTACAGTGAGGATAGGGGCGTTGTCATAAGGCCACAGGGTCGTTCTATCGGTATACTCTACTAACGCCATTACAGACCCATTAAAACCGCTCCCTAAACTAATCGCGATGGTCACCACATTTCCAGCGATGGTATAGGTATAACCGGCTCCTGAACCTGAAGCGGTAGATAGATTGATTTTTCCAGCGAATAATCTAGCGCCAGAGCCGCTAGAAAACGTGAGATTAAATAAAAAAATTGAAGAAGCAAACCTATACCATTTATCAAAAATAAAGCCATAAATTAGCGTGAAATCTTTGAGAGATTTTGACCATTTTTTCGAAGTTAATATTCTGAATATTAACGAGAAAAGATAGTCGGAAGATGCCAAAGAGATCGCGGTAATTTATGACTTTATTTTTGATAAATGGTATAAGTGGGAGAACAGCTCACGTACACTCACTAGGAGCGGCCAAAACAACCAAGGGAGTTGACATTACCCAATGTGCCAGCCGGATAGGTCATATTCACAATTCCATTTGTGGAATCTGTTGATTAGGTCACACCATCGCTTCCGAATGTGCTGCTGCTTAACAAAAAATGGTGATCCTTCTTACATTATAGGCACTTCCTGGAGGTAAGCCTGAAGAAATATTATTCGATCCAGCCGGACCCGGATTCCCAGGTAAACCTGCTGCCCCTCTTAGAACCCGCAGGTCCTATTGCCGGTGAGTCTGTAGAACCAATGGCTCTAGCAGGACCTGTTACTCCTGTCACCCCTGTGGCTCCTAATGCTCCTGTCCCTCCTGTGGGACCTATTGGACCTGGAGGTCCGGATGGAGGCAAAGGACAACCGGCGATCAAAGGAAAAGCAAGCAGAAGTTTGGCAAAAAATATTTTTCCCATACAAGCGTATATATAAAAATATTTTTTAGATCCAAGGAATAAAAGCGCTCGTAGACTCTTGGTAAGCCTTATAGGCCTCTCCCCTAGTTTTGAGGGCTCGGGCTTCGGCTAAAGGAATCCCGCTCACGAAAAGAAGTAAGTAGAGGATCAAGAGTGGAGAAAGAAGAGCCAGCATCCCAAAAGGAGCGGACCACGCATAAACGGCAAATCCGAACCACACGATGCTTTCAAAGAAATAATTGGGATGACGCGAAAACCGCCACAGTCCTGTATTGCAAACCACCCCAGTATGTTGAGGATCGGCTTTAAATTGCGCGAGTTGATAGTCGGCATACGCCACTCCCACAAATCCAATTAGCCAAAGGACCCCACCAATTGCTTGTGCGGTGCTCCAGAAGGGATTGGGATCGGCTGCTACAAGGAAAAAGGGAAGCGCAAGCAGAACGGCCAAAATACCTTGAAATAGGAACATCATCAAGAAAAGGGTTTTGTCCGCGTCCCCTCCCCACTTCACACGTAAATCGCCATAGCGAGCATCTTCTTCCTCTCGTACATACCGTCTACCCAGCATCACTAAAAGACGCACTCCCCAAATGGCCCCCATCAAAATAAGTAACCATAATCGGGGTTCATAGCTATATCCCAAAAAAAGACAAACGCTCATCGCTATCAAGAGGCTAGCCACCCACCCGATATCGACAATATTCGCTTTGTGTTGAAAGCAATAGATGAGCCAGAGTCCTCCCATCAAAAGGAGCGCAAAAACAAGACTTAAACCGATCATTCCGAAGAACTCTATCATACGTGTATACTTGCTGTATGGCAGAATCGAGTTGTTTAGACAAGCAAAATCAAATCAAAGAAATTTTTCAAGCCTGTCCTTCTGAACAAGCACGCTACGCCAAAATCATCGACCTGGGTAAGTCTCTCCCCACTTATCCTGAAGCTTGGAAAGAGCCTTCACACTTTGTTCCGGGATGTCAAAGTCAAATGTATCTCCATGCCGATCTGAAAGAGGGAAAAGTTTATTTTCAGGCGACTTCGGATGCTCTAATCTCGGCCGGTCTGGCTGCGATTTTGATCTTAGCTTATGACGGAGAATCTCCGGAAACGATTCTCAAAGTGCCTCCTACTTATTTAGAAGATTTAGGGATCAGCGCCAGTTTAACACCCAGCCGTGCCAATGGACTCTACAGCATTCACCTTAAAATGAAGCAAGAAGCCTTGCGCCTTCTATTAGAGTAGGCGTTTCACGCCGCTCTTTTAAGAAGGCTTTTCAAGGTTTTGCGCATCAAAAAAGTGGAGGGAATCAGATGACGGAGTCGATTGAGGAAGCGGTAGCGGTAATCGATAATGCGAATCCGTTCTCCTTTCTCCACTTGCTCCACGATCTCCTTAGCGACAGCCATCGGATCCATCATCCATTTCGAAGGCTTTCGTTCGCGCACTTTTCCAGAGGCCCGATCACCAAAAGAGGTGGCTGTTTGACCTGGACAGGCCGCTAAAACACGAATTCCTGTCCCTTCGAGCTCAATGTCGAGAGATTGCGAAAAGGAGTTCACAAAGGCTTTGGTGGCCGCATAAGTGGCCATTCCAGGATAAGGGGAAAAGCCCACCATCGAGGAGACATTGAGAATAGTTCCTTTTAATTTTCCCTCTTTCAAAGCACGTGCAGCAGCCCAGGATATTTCCACAACCGCGTCTACGTTCACTTCGACCATGTCTTCTAAGGTTTTGAGCGCGGTTTCGTCTGTTTTTCCGTACGCCCCAAAGCCTGCATTGTTAAATACCCATATCGGTTTTTTCTCGCGGATAAGAGCGGCCAGCCGCTCTCTTTCCCGAGGAGAGGCTAAATCGGCTGCTAGAATTTCGATAGAACCCGGAAGTTCTTGTTTCAAGGCCAGTAACTTTTCTTCACGACGCCCTGTGAGAATGAGAGGATGCCCTAAGCGGGCCAATAAACGGGCGAGTTCTTCGCCAATGCCGGAAGTTGCTCCGGTGATGAGTGCTAGTGCTTTCATGCTTCTGCCTTGAGTTCTTCCACGTCTCTTTCAGAGGAGGGTGATTCCCTTTTCGGATACTTGATCCGCGAATGGCCGAATGCCACCAAGGTACGGACTAAAGTGGCTTTCACAATCGCCAATTCTTCAAAAGTTAAAAGACATTCGTCAAACTGCCCATCATCCGCTTTTTCACGAATCAGACGATTTGCCAATTCGTTAAGAGCCTCTTCATTGATCTTTTCAAGGCTGCGAGAGGCCGCTTCCAACGTATCGGCAATCATAATAATGACTGCTTCCTTACTGCGGGGTTTGGGTCCTTGATACCGGAAATCTTTTTCGTCGACAAGGCTCTTATCTCCTCCCATCAACTCCAATTGCTTCCGATAGAAATAATAGACAAGCGTCGTGCCGTGGTGTTCCTTAATCAAATCGATAAATTGCTCGGGAAGGCCTGCCTTGCGCGCCATAGCCACCCCTTCACTCACGTGCGCCATGATCACTTGGGCCGATTCTGCAGGAGTGAGCAGCTGGTGGACGTTGACACCGGGTTGCTGATTTTCAGTGAAATATTGAGGCGTCGCCATTTTGCCAATATCGTGATAAAGGGTGGCCACACGGCAAAAAAGACCATTGGCTCCAATCGCTATGGCCCCCGCTTCGGCTAAATTACCCACCACCACTGAATGTTGATAAGTACCGGGGGCTTCAATCGTCAAGCGTCGCAGCACATCGTTATTAGGATCCATATACTCCATCAACGTCACATCTGTCATCACACGGAAAGCCGATTCGAGAAGAGGAAGCAATCCAACGACTAACACGGCGGTGAGGAGCATAAAGACGCCCGTGCATAAGATGTCGCTCACGAGGGATACTTGCCATAGAGTTTGATGGTAAAAGTGGAGAGAGAGAATCATCGCGACACACGCCAGCCATGCTTTGGCACATACAATGAAAATTTCTTTACGGCGTTGTAAGGTACGTGTGGTTAAAATAGCGACTACAGCGGCCGCTAAATTCATAATCATGAAGCCCGGAGCTTCAAAAACTAACGTCATGGTCATCAAAATGGTCAGAAATCCGGCTGCAAAAGTCGCAATGCCGCTATTCATCAAACTCGCCAGCAGAATCGAAGCAAAAGGAACAAAAAGCGGATAACGGACAACTTGGAATAGATTCGATTTGGAATTGAGAAGGAAAAACTCCGTCGCTTTGGCAAGCGCTAATGTCAAAATGATCACCGTGATGAGCAGAAATAATTTCCGATTGGAATTTAAAATCGATTGGTAATTGGCCTTCAAATAAGCCAAACAAAGACCGGCTAGGAGAAGACTCATGATCAAGCTGCCCAAAATTGTCGAGGGAGACCATAAATTCCGCTGCTCACTGACAGCCCGCTTCATCGCTTGCAACATCGCCATATGGCGGGTAGTCACCTTTTCGCCTTGGTCAATAATCCGGCTTCCCGCGCTGACATGGGTGTATTTTTCAGGGACTTTCTTTTGCAGATAAGTGCGTAGTTTCTGCTGAGCCGGAATATCCTCTTCTACCCACCAGGTATAGGGCTTGAAAAAACCGACCACTAAATCTACAGTGGCGGGATTGCTATGCGGATCGGTCAAGGCGGTCTGGCGAACTGTTTCCCAAACCGTATCGGGGAGAACAGCTGACTCATCCAAGTTTGTGGGTGTGTATATTAAGAGCTGTTGAGTCGACGCATGGATCTCTTTAAAACGATTTAGGGTACGAGGATCTGTGAAACGGAGAGCTTCAAGCACCCGTTCTACTCCTTCGACCCCTGCATAAAGTTGGTCAAATGCGGAAGCATCAGAATAACGACGCCAATCTTGGTTATAGATAAGAAAATTTTCGAATTCAATACCACGTTGTCTCACTTCAGGCTCGGAAACGCGATAAATTTTTCCCACATCCCGCACGGCTTCCTGCCGCAAAATAATGGTCGCCTCTTCATCATAGAAGTCGAAGTCCACCTGCGACACAATATAGCTGTTGGCCACAGAATGCAGATCGAGCACCTCAACGGACACTTCCCGGAAATGTAAAACAATAAATAGGGCTAAGACAAAAAGCGCCGCGATAAGGGCACGCAAAGAAAGGCTCGAATCAAAAAAACCATGGTCACGGGCAAACTTCAGTTCGCCCGCGTTCACGAGTTCGCTTGTGCGATCTTGCATAAAGCTATCATCTCCTAACCTTTAAAATTCCTCAAGATCTCTCTTTGGGTTTTTCACAAGATGACATGTGCTAAAAGCGTGGGAACCCTTACAAGACTTGCCAAAGAGGCGTACTTTGTCATCTAGGAATGTTAAAGATCCCTATACTCAAAGAAAACTGAAAGAAGGACGGATTTTCTCTTTGTGGCAGGCGCGTAAGCCAATCACTTAACTTAGAAAAAGATCAAGGCTACCTATGAAAGGAAAAAACGTTTTTGCCCTCGTGAAGGAGGTTTGTCTAGCAGCCATTGAAAAATTTGAATTTTTCCTCGGATTTAAAATATTTATTAAGAAATTAAAAGATTAGATGAGTAAGAGAATCTCTCATGGAAAGAATGACAAAAATGTTCTTCGTTCCCAAAAGAAAAAGATAGCTAACTAAAACATTTTTCATCCTATAATAGCTGGCATGGCAACATCCTCAACGACAACAACAATACCACGATCCGCACGAGCCATCTCCCCTCCCCTTTTTTGGGCCGATTCGCGTTTCCCCTCTCACCCCGATCTCTACGCCGTTCGTAACCTCGATGGATCGGTTCAACTCTTTTCGTTGCGTGGAGAGCATGCTTTAAGGTTTTACTATGCTCCTAGCGGTGCCATACATGCCCTTTTGGTCAATACAACAGAAACAGCTCCCCCCTTCGCTGTGGCCGCTCTTGTGCAATGTGTAAAAAGAGGGGGTAAGCGCGAAAAGACGGCGGTGCAATATAATTCTGATTCTTTTTGTCTTGGAGATTTTTCCTTTTTTAGTCATGTCCGAAAAGGACAAAAGATCGTGCCAAACATCCAAGGGGGTCACGGTATCGATGACCAGTATGGGGGATGGTGCTTAGACGAAACAGGACAATGGGTTAACCTCAACACACTGGATATTAATTATAGTCCTCAGCCTCAATCCTACAATGAAGGCGCCCGGAATTTCTTGGTTCGACCGGGTAGATGCAGCCACTTTGTAGAAATTCCTCTTTTAACTCTCCGTCCTCCGCTAATGCAAGTCAAAGGGAGGCAGGAATTTCAACCCTTACCGGTAGGCTCTTTATTGCTGACCGAGAAAGATGAACATCGCGTTTATTATTTTCCGGCGAATGTGGATTATCCCACCTTAAATGGACGCCTCAGGGAAGAGAAAAAAGTGTACGAATGTGTAACCCCTTACTTTGCATTATTCACTCAAATCGCTGACCTTTTAAAGCCTTGTGTCGTTGAAAGTCGGCGCGATTTACAGCGAATCAAGGATAATGAAGCGACACAGCGAATACGGACTCTCATGCAAGGACTTTCTCTCACGTCCTGGGATGGCGAAGGCGCCTCTAAACTCATGTATGGCCGGACATTTGAAGGGCGGGTGGATCCTTCCACTTACATGGCCGTCCCTACCGAACTTTCGGGAGATGATCTTCTCCGCACAGCTCCTGCATTTGAGGTGTTAACCGACTATCTATACGAAAACACCTGGGCAAATGTCTTCAAAGCAAGTCGCTCTCTTTCTCTCAGACTTAAATTTTTACAAGCTTTTATCCGTTTACATAAAGATGAATCGGAACTATTTGGCGATGAGCAATATGCAGCACTTGAAGAATTAGCCCCTTATATTGTGAAAAGCGTCGAGCAGCTCGTACGAAGCCGCCGCAAATTGTCCGATCGCCGTTTAGAAGCTCTTATGAATATTCTTCTTTATTTAGCGGGCAGTTCGTGCATTGAACTCGATCAAGAAATCCCCACATTGACCGATCTCGGGGGACAAGATAGTATTTTTCTTCTTCTCATGAAGGTGTGCTTTACTTATATCAAGCTATTTTCAGAATATCCTTCCTGCTTTTATAAAATTGAAGAAATGGCCGAAAGTTTAGCTATAGAAGAGGATCCAGAACCGGAAGTGATCGAGGCTTTGCGTCTTTACGATTCAGTCGCACCTCAAGAGGACAGCGAGTGAAACGGATTTTGGTCACAGGGGGAGCCGGATATATTGGTTCTCACATTGTACAGAAGCTTAGAAAGGCGGGATTTGAGACCCTGGTCTTTGACAATCTCAGCACCGGATGCCGCGACGTGGTGCAAGGACCGATGGTTGTGGGAGATCTTCTGGACACCATTCCCTTAGAGGGAATTCACGCCGTGATGCATCTTGCGGCCCGCACGAACGTGGGGGAATCGGTCGCGCATCCGGAACTTTACTACCAAACCAATGTGGTAGGCACCCTGCGTCTTTTGGAAGCGATGCAACGCGCGGGCTGCCGTAAATTCATTTTTTCTTCTACAGCTGCTATTTTTGGCTGGCCACAGGCTCTCACCATTAACGAAAAGCACCCATTAGAACCGATCAACCCTTATGGTCGGACGAAGTTGATAGACGAACAGATGATCCGCGATTTTGGAATTGACGCTATCTCTTTACGTTAT
>Ga0105046_10019498_pt1 | contig 10285 bp, 10 predicted proteins | sample MAT03_FD_78385 | JGI IMG/M metagenome (GOLD analysis project Ga0105046, IMG submission 78385) | Freshwater microbial communities from Lake Fryxell liftoff mats and glacier meltwater in Antarctica - MAT-03 (megahit assembly) | ecosystem: Environmental > Aquatic > Freshwater > Ice > Liftoff... | reverse complement strand
GTCAGGCGCGCATCCGCAGGCAGCCGGATCGCCTCGATCTCGTCCATCAGGTCGCCGAACACCGAGCCCTGGCCGCAGCCGGTGGTCACCGTGCGGCGCGAGGTGCGCGCGCTGTAGTCGGCGTCACCGGCGCGGGTGGTGACCGCCACCGCGTTCACCTCCCAGTCGACATGTACGGCGGCGATCTCTTCGATGCTGCCAACGAGCCGCTGGTTGCGCAGGAAGCCCAGTGCCAGTGCCTCAGGCGCCTGACCGAGCGTCATCAGCGTCACCAGTTCGCGCCGGTCGACATAGAGCGTCAGCGGATGCTCACCGGCGATCGCGACCGTCGAGCGCTGGCCCTGCTCGTCGATCGCCTCCACGTCGAAGGTGAGATCGCGGCGCGCGTCGGTGAGGTCGGGCCGCATGGCTTGCCCGGAGGTGCTCAGATCAACCCTTCGAGCATCTGCACTTCGACCTGGCTGCCCGGGGTCACGTTGCCCTGTGCCTCGGGCATCACGATGAAGCAGTTCGCCTGCGACATCGAGGACAGGATGCCGGAACCCTGCTCACCGGTCGGCCTGACCTGCCAGCTGCCATCCGGACCGGCCGCCAGGATGCCGCGCTGGAATTCGGTTCGCCCGGGCGCTTTCTTCAACTGTACGGTGCAGGTCGCCTTGAACACCGGTAGCAGCGGCAGCGGATCACGGCCCATCATCTTCCACAGCGGCTCACGCACGAACTGATAGAAGGTGACCATCACCGACACCGGATTGCCCGGCAGGCCGAAGAAATGCGCGCCGCCGATCTTGCCGTAGGCGAGCGGCCGACCCGGCTTCATCGCGATCTTCCAGAACACCACCTCGCCCAAGCGGTCGAGCATCTGCTTGATGAAATCGGCTTCGCCGACCGATACGCCGCCGCTGGTGATCACCACATCGGCACACGCAGCGGCCTGGGCGAACTGCGCTTCCAGCAGTTCCGGCTGGTCGCGCACCACGCCCATGTCGATGAAGTCGACGCCCATGCGCGAGAGCATGCCGTGGATCGTGTAGCGGTTGCTGTCGAACACCTGACCTTCGCCGAGCGTACCGCCGATCGACACCAGTTCGTCGCCGGTGGAGAAGAAGGCGACGCGCAGCTTCCTGAACACGGTCACCTCGCCGATGCCGAGCGAGGCGATCAGGCCGATCTCGGCCGGGCGCAGCCACTGGCCGCGGCGCAGCACCACCGAGCCTTCGCGCATGTCCTCGCCGGCATAGCGCACGTTCTGGGCGCGGCGCAGGCCGGCGCCGAAGGTGACTACGCCCTCGCCCGCGCGGGTGTGCTCCTGGGGCACGACGCAGTCGAGCGCGGCAGGTACCACGCCGCCGGTCATGATGCGGATGCACTCGCCCGGAGCCACCGGGCCGGTGAACGTGCGCCCGGCGAACGCGGTGCCGACCACTTTCAGCGTGACGCCGTCGCGCCCATCCACTTCACTGTGGCGCAATGCATAGCCATCCATCGCCGAGTTGTCGGCCAGCGGTACGTTGAACGGCGACACGATGTCCTCGGCCAGCACATGGCCGAGCGCGTCCCGAATGGACAGGCGTTGCACCTCGGCCACCGCAGAGACGAAGCGGTCGATGAATGCCCGCGCCTTGTCCACCGACATCGAGTTCGGATCGTAGTCATCGGCGCAGGACGCGGCGCGGATCGAGTCTGTCTGGGGCGCAGCGCTGTTGCCGGGCCTGTTGTCCAGCGGATTCATGGTCTGTTTCTCCGCGGCTCAGCCGCCGATGTAGGACATCTCGATCTTGTGCACCCGGGGCTTGTCCGCCTGGGCGGCCCCGGCGCTGCGCAGTTCCGAGTAACGGTCTTCGCGGCGCGACCATACCTGCCGGATGAGCCCAGTGAGCACCTCGTCCGACGCATCGGCGCGCAGCGGCGCGCGAAAGTCGGTGCCTTCGGTGGCGAACAGGCAGGTGTAGAGCTTGCCTTCAGCGGACAGACGGGCGCGAGTGCAGTCGCTGCAGAACGCCTGGGTGACCGACGAGATGAAGCCGATCTCGCCGCTGCCGTCGAGGTAGCGCCAGCGTTCCGCGACCTCGCCCCGGTAGTTCGCCTCGATCGGCTCGATCGGGAACGCCTGGCCGATGCGCGCCGCGAGTTCAGCCGAGGGCACCACCTCGTCGAGCTTCCAGCCGTTGGTGTGACCGACATCCATGAACTCGATGAAGCGCACGATATGGCCGCTGCCCTTGAACCGGCGCGCCATCGCGATCGCATCAGCGTCGTTGACGCCGCGTTTGACCACCATGTTGATCTTGACCGGCGTGAGGCCAACCCGCTCGGCCTCGTCGATGCCTTCCAGCACCCGATCCACCGGAAAGTCGACATCGTTCATCGCCTTGAACACCGTGTTGTCGAGCGCGTCCAGACTGACCGTGACCCGCTTCAGGCCGGCATCCTTGAGCGCCTGGGCCTTCTGCTTGAGCAGTGAGCCGTTGGTGGTGAGCGTGAGGTCCAGGTCGCCCGGATAGGCAAGCATCTCGATCAGTCGCTCGATCTTGCGCCGCACCAGCGGCTCGCCCCCGGTGATGCGCACCTTCTCCACGCCCTGCTCGCGAAACAGCCGCACCAGCCGGTGGATCTCGCCGAACGACAACAGCGCCTCGCGCTCCAGGAACTGGAAATCCTTGCCGTACACCTCTTTCGGCATGCAGTAGGTGCAGCGGAAATTGCACCGGTCGGTGACCGAGATGCGCAGATCCCGGAGCGGACGGCGAAGGGTGTCGACTGGCTTCATTCGGTGGGAGACAAGACTGGGGGGAGGCCTATTATATCCGCCCGGCTGGTGTGCACGCCGCACCGGCTGCATCGTTCCGGGTGCGCGGAGACAGTCCCAGGGGCGGCAGCAGCCACGGGTGGGCGCGCTGGCGGGGCGGCTGCGAGGTGCAGGTCGAGTAGACTTCTCCGATGGACGTCCTCGGCTTCGCCGGCTTTTCCGGCAGCGGCAAGACCACGCTGATCGAACGGCTGCTGCCTCGGCTGGTGGCCAGTGGGCGGCGGGTCTCGCTGATCAAGCATGCCCATCATGCCTTCGATGTCGATCGCCCAGGGAAGGACTCGTGGCGCCATCGCGAGGCCGGTTGCGCCGAGGTTCTGGTCGCCTCGGCCAATCGCTGGGCGCTGATGCACGAACTGCGCGGCGATGCCGAGCCGTCACTGGACCAGCATCTGGCGCGGCTTTTGCCGTGCGACCTGGTGCTGGTCGAGGGCTGGAAGCATGCCGCCATCGCGAAGCTTGAAGTACATCGGGCCGAGGTCGGCGCGCTGTTGCTCGCGCCTGCCGATCCCCATGTGATTGCCATCGCGACCGACGTAGCGGACCTGCCAGTGACGGTGCCCTGCCTGCCGATCGACGATATCGAGGCGATCTTCCGGTTCGTCGCGAGGCGCTTTCCGCTTGCGCCTGGGCGGTAGCGGCGGACGGCGCCCAGGGGACAGACCCTGAGGGTCTGTCCCCGCTTCCGGGCGCCGCAGATCGCAACCAGCGAGCTACCCGGCCAGGGAGATACCGGCCAGGGGACTGACCCCGCATGGGGTCTGTCCCCCCTCCGCCGCGGCCGCGCAACATCCTGGCAGGCCACCTTGCCTGCCCTGAACGGTCGGGCAGAGCCACACGTCACTGATCCTTCCTGCCCGGCGGTATCATCGCGCCATGGCTACCATCGAGCTTCTTTATTTCGCCCGACTGCGCGAGTCGCTCGGGCTGGAGCGCGAGCGTCTGGTGCTGCCCGAGGCGGTGTCGACCGCGGGCGCGCTGCGTCTGTTCCTGTCCGGCCGCGGCGAGGTCTGGGCACGCGAGCTCGATCCACAGAAGGTGATCCGCATCGCGGTGAACCAGGATCTCGCGGAACCCAGCCAGGTGCTCGCCGACGGCGACGAAGTCGCGCTGTTCCCGCCAGTGACCGGAGGCTGAGCGATGCCGGTGCGGGTGCAGACCGAGGACTTCGACATCTCCGCCGAGATCGCCCGGCTGCGCGCCGGCAATGCCTCGGTCGGCGCGGTGGCGAGCTTCATCGGCGTGATGCGTGACTTCAACGACGGCAGCGGGGTGAGCGAACTCACGCTCGAGCACTACCCGGGCATGACCGAGAGGGCACTGGAAGCGATCGTGGCCGAGGCGCATTCCCGATGGCAGCTGATCGACACACTGATCGTGCACCGGGTCGGACCGATGACCCCGACCGACCAGATCGTGCTGGTGGTGACCCTGAGCAGCCACCGGGAGCAGGCACTCGCCGCCTGTGCCTTCGTGATGGACTACCTGAAGACGCGGGCCCCGTTCTGGAAGAAGGAGCGCACCGGCCAGGGCGAGCGCTGGGTCGAGCCGCGCACGACTGACGATGAGGCCGCCGGACGCTGGCGCGCCGGAGACCCGGCTTGAATCCAACCGGTCTGCTCGCGGTCGGGGTCGGCGCTGCGCTCGGCGCCTGGCTGCGCTGGGGCTTCGGCCACTGGTTCAACCCGGTGTTCTCGCAGATTCCGCTGGGCACGCTGGTGGCCAACCTGACCGGCGGCTTCCTGATCGGCGTGGTAGCCGAGTTGATCGGACGTCATGCCGGCCTGCCGCCTGAACTGCGCCTGTTTCTCATCACCGGTTTTCTCGGCGGGTTGACCACCTTCTCCACCTTCTCCGCTGAAGCGGTGGCGTTGCTCGAGCGCGCCCAGTATGGTTGGGCCGGTGCGCTCATCGTGTTGCATGTGGTCGGCTCGGTGTCTGCCACGATCGCCGGCATCGCCTGCGTGCGGGCGATCCACTGATGCATGAGTCGATCGCGCCCTGGCTCGGTCACGAGTTCGTTGCGCTGAGCGCCGAAGGTGATCCGGCCGGAAGTGTCGCCGAAGAAACTGCCGGCCTGCTCGCACGCATGGATGATCGGCTTCGCCTGAGCGGCCTGTCACTCGCCGACACGGTACGTACACGGTTGTGGGCACGCGACATGGACGTATGGGCGGACGCTGTGGCGGTGCGCGCCCGGGTATTGTCCGGTGCAGCCCGCTCGGTGAGTTCCAGCCATGTCCGTCCCTCGAGTTTCGCCTCGGGCGCACGGGTGGCACTCGACCTGGTGGCAATGCGTCCGAACGATGCTTCGTCCCGCAAGACCTGTGTCGAGTACGAGCCGGCGACGATCGTGCTGCGCCATCTGGTGCGCGAGGGCGTGCTGTTCATCTCCGGCAATACGGTGGTCCTGCCGACCTTCGACCAGCAGTTGCCGGTGATCGTCTCGCGTATCGGTGAGACGCTGGCACTGGCCGGGTCGTCGTGGAGCAGGGTGGCGCGCGCCTCCTTTTTCCTGCACGAGCGTCAGGACATGGCGCATCTGCGCGCCGCGTTCCGGCGGCTGGTGCCGGTCGAGGTCACTGGTTGTGAATATGCATGGGTCAGCACCCGCCAGGGCAAGCTGATCGAGATCGAAGTGACTGCGGAGGTATGATTTTGAAGGCAAGCTGCAGCTTGAGGGGGTCGGCTACCGAGCCGGCCGCTGTCGTCGGAAACACTGTGTTCGGCACCGCGTTCGGCACTGCGTTCGTCGCAGGCGCCGCGCTGCTCGCTCTGATGCTGGGATCAGCCAGCGTATCCGCCCAGCCCGACTTTCCCAACCGTCCGGTGCGCATGGTGGTGCCCCAGGCCGCAGGCGCCAGCATCGACATCGCTGCCCGCATCCTTGCCCAGCGCATGCAGGAAGGGCTGGGTCAGCCGGTGGTGATCGAGAACCGTCCGGGGGCGAACGCGATCATCGGCATGGAGTTGGTCGCCAAGTCGAAGGCGGACGGCTACACCGTGGTGATCGCGCCGCCCTCGGCGGTCGCGATCAATCCGCTGGTGTTCAAGCAACTGCCCTATGACACCCTGCGTGACTTCGCCCCGGTGTCGCAGGTGACCGCGATCACTTTCGTGGTGGTGGTCAACTCGGCGCTGCCGGTGCAGAGTCTCAAAGACCTGGCGGCACTCGCCCGGCGGCGCCCGGGCGATGTTGCGTTCGGGTCGGCGGGTGTGGCCAACATGAACCATCTGTCGGGGGAACTGTTCAGCCAGTTGAACACGGTGAAGATGCTGCATGTGCCGTACAAGGGCGAGACGCCGGCGGTGATCGAACTGATCGCCGGCAACAATGCGGTGATGTTCACCACACTGCCCTCGGTGCTGCCGTTCATTCGCAGCGGCAAGCTGCGCGCGATCGCGGTGCTCGGGCCGCAGCGCTCACCGGTACTGCCCGAGGTGCCCACCGCCGCCGAGTCCGGCATGGCCGGCATCGGCAGTTCGGGCTGGACCGGACTGCTGGCCCCGGCCGGCACCGCACCCGAGATCGTCCAGCGGCTTTATCGCGAGGTCGCGCGGGTGGTGAAGCTGCCGGATGTTGCCGAAGGTCTGGCCAAGCAGGGCGCCGACCCGGTGGGCAGCACGCCAGAGCAGTTCACTGCGTTCATCAGGACCGAGATCGCCAAGTGGAGCAAGGTGGTGAAGCAGTCCGGCATCGAGCTCACGCCTTGACAGCGTTAGGAGCGACATAGCGATGTCGATGTTCCATGACGCACTGCGGGTGATCGTGTCGCCGCCTCCGCTGCCGTCGCAGCCCGCTGGCGCGCACACGGCGGCGGCGCGCCGTCTCGATCTGCTGTTCCGCGCGCTGGCGACCACCGATGATGCGCTCGCGGCTGGCGAGACCGAGGATCTGATCTGGGCGTTGTGGACCTCGCATGACGATGCCGGGGCCGAGGCCAGTCTGGACCGCGCCATCCACCATATCGCGGCGCGCGAGTTCGAACCGGCCGAGACGCTGCTCGATTCGCTGCTCGCGCTTCAGCCAGGGTATGCCGAGGCCTGGAACAAGCGCGCCACGCTGTATTTCCTGATGCGGCGCGATCCGGAAAGTATCAGTGACATCGTGCGCACGCTGGCACTCGAGCCGCGCCATTTCGGCGCGATCTGCGGCTTTGCGCAGATCTGCCTGCGTCACGGCCAGCGCGCCGAGGCGCTCGCCGCATTCGAATCGGCGCTGCTGATCAATCCGCACATGCCCGGCCCGCGGGCGGCGGTCAAGGCGTTGAACGCCGAGTTCAGATCGAGCTCGCACTGAGACGGCGCAGTCGGGGGACAGACCCTAAGGGTCTGTCCCCGTTTCAGGCGGTACTACGGTGGCCCCGTTTCAAGGGGTGCTGCGGCATCCTCAGGGCCGTGCCGTCGCGGCGAGGGGCAGACCCTGAGGGTCTGTCCCCGTTTCAGACGGCGCTACGGCATCCTCCGGGACGTGCCGCAGCAGCCAGGGGACGGACCCTCAGGGTCTGTCCCCGTTTCTGCACCGGACGCGTACTGCGCAAGCATTCCCCGCGCCCGCAGCGCCACCTCGGAGGCGGTGAGGCCTGCCACCCCGCCGGGTACGCCATTCGCCCGGGACAGCGCATCCGCCGCGGCACCATGCAGGGTCACACCACCGAGCAACGCCCGCTCGGCCTCAAGCCCCTGCGCGAGCAGGCCGGCGATGATGCCGGTCAATACATCGCCCATACCTGCCGAGGCCATGCCCGGATTGCCGGTGCGGTGGATGTACCAGCGCTCGCCGCCAGCGCTCGCGCTGACGCTGCCGGCGCCCTTGAGTACGACGGCGCAACCCAGCCCGGAAGCCAGACGGCGCGCAGCGCCGACCCGGTCGGCCTGTATCTCGCGGGTGTCGATCGCCAGCAGGCGCGCTGCCTCTGCCGGGTGCGGCGTGAGCAGGGTCGGTGCAGCGCGCGCGATCAGTGCAGCCTTCAACCCGCCGTCGGCCGCGATCATGTTGAGGGCGTCGGCATCCAGCACCATCGGCAAGCTGCTGCCCAGTGCCCAGCACAACGCGGCATAAGACTCCGGCGTGTCGCCCAGACCCGGACCGACGGCCAGAGTGGTGAGCGAATCCAGCCGCGGCAGCTCATGCCAGCGGCGAAGCATCAGTTCTGGCTGCAGCGGATCCCAGGTCGGTCCCTGTTCGTCGATCAGACCGACACTGACCCGCCCGGCACCCATCAGCAGTGCGGCCCGGGCGGCGAGCAGTGCTGCGCCGACCATGCCCGGGGCGCCGCCGAGCACCCCGACGCTGCCGTAGCTGCCCTTGTGGGTGTTGCGCCGGCGCGCTGGCAGCAAGGCCTTCAACGCATGCTCGTCCAGTGCGTTGCCGCTGGCGGGATGAAGGCGTGCGGCATCCACATCGAGGGTGGCGAGTTCGACGATGCCGCAACAGTCCGGCCCGTCGCCGGTGAACAGGCCAGGCTTCAGCGCGAGGAAGGTCAGGGTGCGGGTGGCCCGCACCGCGCACCCATGCAGATTGCCGGTATCGGCATCCAGACCGCTGGGCAGGTCGAGCGACAGCACTGGCGTCTCGAGCGCGTCGATCTGGCTGATCAACTGCGCGTACTTCCCGTCAAGGGGACGGGTCAGGCCGATCCCGAACAGACCGTCGATCACCAGGTCCCAACGCTGACCTGCGGGAATGTCGGCGAGGGCAGTACCCCCGGCCGCCTTCCAGGCGGCAAGCGCCTGCGTGGCATCGGGTGGCAGCCGGGCCGCCGGGCGCGACTCGTCCCGCGACCGGTTCGGCGACCGGTCCGGCGAGCGTTCTGGCAACCGCTCGCTGTCGAGCGTTAGCAGCAGATCGACCCGGTAGAACCAGATGCGAAGCCAGCGTGCCGCCACCAGCGCGTCGCCGCCATTGTTGCCTGGCCCCGCGATGACCAGCACCCGGGTGCCACGGTTGCCCAGCATCTCGCGTGCGCATCCGGCGGCCGCCAGTCCGGCGCGTTCCATCAGCGGCAGACTGCCGTCACGGACCCCCTCGGCCGTGGCCAGGCGTTCGACCTTGCGCAGGTCGGCGGTGGTGTACAGCGGCGTCTGTAACATCGATGTCCCGACCGGTTGAGCCCGCCGATTGTAGTCCCGCGCCCGAGACCTGTACGACGGGCTCGCAGCAGCGACCCGCACCCGGGACATCCTCTGCGGCGCGCAGACGCCACGCGCTGACGTCGCGCCGAGACTTTACGTCCAGACGTTACGCCCTGACGTTATGCCCAGACGTTACGCCCAGACGTTACGCCCAGACGTCGCGCCCGGACTTCAGGCCCGGACGCCGGACGCGGGCCGCGAGTGTCGAGCCGGTATAATCCGGCTTTCATCCGGGCGCCTGGCGCACCCCCGCTTTCGATGACGCAGATTCTCAGGTTGCGCGGTAACGATGCCGTCTCCGGGTTCCGCCTGCGCAAGCTGCTGGCGGCGATCCGGCCGCGTACGCCCGACATCGTCGGCATGCGGGCGACCTTCTGGCACTTCGTGCAGGTCGACCGCATGCTCGAGCCGGCGGAACTGGGGCGCCTGAAGGCAGTGCTGCAGCCCGGGGCGAGCGAGGCGGCGCAGCCGGAGGCCGAATCGCGCATCGACCTTCTGGTGGTGCCGCGCCTGGGAACGCGCTCGCCCTGGGCGTCCAAGGCCACCGATATCCTGCGCCACTGCGGATTGTCGGCGGTGCAGCGGATCGAGCGTGGCTGTGCCTGGCAACTCGAGCACAGCGACGCTGCCCGACCCGCGGCCGCCGAGCGCACTGCAGCCGCGATGCATCTGCACGACCGGATGACCGAGTCGGTGCTGGAGTCGCTGGAGGCAGCCGACCGCCTGTTCGACGAGTTGGCACCGGCACCGCTTGCCTGCATCGACCTGATCGGCGGCGGCCGCACTGCGCTCGAGTCTGCCAACCGTGATCTGGGTCTGGCGTTATCCATTGACGAGATCGACTATCTGCTGGAGGCCTTCGCCCGGCTCGGCCGCAACCCTACCGATGTCGAGCTGATGATGTTCGCCCAGGCGAACTCCGAGCACTGCCGCCACAAGATCTTCAACGCCGCCTGGAACATCGATGGCGAGGCGCGTAGCGAGTCACTGTTCGGAATGATCCGGCACACCCATGCGACCAGTCCGGAGGGGACGGTGGTGGCCTACTCGGACAACTCGTCGGTGATCGAGGGCTGCGTCACCGAGCGCCTGCTGCCGTCCGGCGACGGCAACGCGTACGCCTGGCGCACCGAGCCGACCCATATCCTGATGAAGGTCGAGACCCACAACCATCCGACGGCGATCTCGCCGTTCGCCGGGGCTGCGACCGGGTCGGGGGGCGAGATCCGGGATGAGGCCGCGACCGGCCGCGGTGCGCGGGCCAAGGCCGGGCTGTGCGGGTTCAGCGTGTCTGACCTGCGCATTCCGGGTCATCTTCGTCCGTGGGAGTCTGACGGGCAG
>Ga0105046_10019496_pt1 | contig 10286 bp, 8 predicted proteins | sample MAT03_FD_78385 | JGI IMG/M metagenome (GOLD analysis project Ga0105046, IMG submission 78385) | Freshwater microbial communities from Lake Fryxell liftoff mats and glacier meltwater in Antarctica - MAT-03 (megahit assembly) | ecosystem: Environmental > Aquatic > Freshwater > Ice > Liftoff... | reverse complement strand
GGCGGGCTACGCGGCATTGCATTCGCTGTATTTCCTGATTCCTGACGCCGTGCTGCGCGACGTGTTCCACCATCACGCCATCGTGCAGCCGGCGGCACAAGTCATCGCCTGGTGGTGGCCCGAGGACGGGGTCGTCGGACGACAGGGCAGTTTGCAGTCGCCGCTGGCGACGCTTGAGATCGTTCGTGGCTGCGATGGCGCCGGTCTGCTGTTCCTGATGTGCGCCGCCGTGCTGGCCTGCCCGGCGCGACCGCGGCAGCTGTTGCTGGGCTTGGCTGGCGCCATCGTGCTGGCGGGGAGCATCAATCAAGGGCGCATCGTCGGCCTGTATTTTGTCGCGGCGCGACACCCTCAATGGTTCGACCCGCTGCACAACTACCTGCTGCCGCTGCTGACGATCCTGCTGTGCTTCTGGGCCTTCTTGGCCTGGTCTGGCTGGGCCGCCAGAGCACAGCCGCGTGCCAGCCGAGCGGCGCTGCACGGTGGCTCCGGCGCTGCCGAATGATGGCTCTGGCGCTTCGCAGTGTGGGCCTGGGCGCGACACAGCGCGTGGCGCTGCTGTGCACTGCCTGCATCGTATGTTCGCTGGGCGCATACGTCTTCGGGCGCCCGCTGCTGGCCTGGACGCTGCCGTGGCAGGCGCAGTGGATCGAGTGGCTACAACCCGGCTTCGTGATCGTGCTGTCGCTAGACCCAGGAGCAGGCGCCGCCGCAATCACGATGAAGCCCGTGACCCTGCAGCCGATCGCGCTGACTGGGGATTACGTCATCCCGGCCGAAGCCCGGCTGCCGGCGTCAAGCACCAACCTGGACCACAGCCTGCTGCCCATCGTGATCCTGCTAACAGCGCTGCTCGGCTGGCCGACGCGGCGCTGGCGCGAGTTCGCGTTTCGAGCCGCCTTGGCGCTGCCTTGCCTACTTCTCATCCTGGCCTGCACCGCGCCACTGCTGCTGGCCGCCAAGCTGCAGATGCAGATGCTGCAGGTAATCGCGGCGCTGGGAGCTTCGTCGCCGCCGACCGCTCTGGTCACGACGATGCTGTTCATGGAGTCCGGTGGCCGCTGGCTGCTGCCGATCGTGTGCGCCACCGTGTGCATTGCGCTCGCCGCCAGGGCCACGCTGAGGCCGATCACGCCCAGCAACAACAAAGAGTTGCAGCGGCGCGCAGATGTCTGCAGCGCGACTGAAGAGGAGGATGCCCGATGGTGATGGATCGAGCCACGGGAGAAACTTGCCGACCCGCATGCCGCCGGTTCAGCCTCGGTTGTAGTCAGGTGCAGCCGTCGATGCCTGCCAGCGCAGTGATCTGACAAATCGCTGCGCCCATGCGCCTGACGAGGCGGCTCTGCAAAAGTTCTGTCATAGCCATGCCACGCAAAGCTCATAAGGTCGGTGCGGGCTGGAAAGATACCCGAAGCAAAGAGGCAAAACCTTGAACTCCGTCGACGAAGCCTTGATCCACCGCATCCATGCGGACCTGCTCGACGACTTCGACGAAGAGCTGGAGCTGGAGCTGGAAGATCGCCAGCAGGAACACCTGGCTGCCGATGCCGATGCGGCCCCTCTGGCCACAGACCTTGGCGCACGCCAGCGGTACTTTCGGGAACTGTTTCGCCTGCAGGCGGAACTGGTCAAGCTGCAGGACTGGGTGGTCGCCACTGGGCACCGGGTGGTGATCGTCTTCGAGGGCCGTGACGCTGCCGGCAAAGGCGGCGTCATCAAGCGCATCACCCAGCGTCTGAACCCGCGCGTGTGCCGCGTCGCCGCGCTGCCGGCGCCCAATGACCGCGAGCGCACGCAGTGGTACTTTCAGCGCTATGTCTCGCATTTGCCGGCTGGCGGCGAGATCGTGCTCTTCGACCGCAGTTGGTACAACCGCGCAGGTGTCGAGCGGGTCATGGGGTTTTGCAGCGATGACCAGTACGAAGAGTTCTTCCGCTCCGCACCGGAGTTTGAACGCATGCTGGTGCGATCAGGCATCCAGCTCATCAAATATTGGTTTTCCATTTCTGACGACGAGCAGCGCATGCGTTTTCTGGGGCGCATCCACGACCCACTGAAGCAGTGGAAGCTCAGCCCCATGGACCTGGAGTCGCGCCGCCGCTGGGAGGCCTACACACAGTCCAAGGAAGTCATGCTGGAGCGCACCCATATCGCCGAGGCGCCTTGGTGGGTGGTCAAGGCTGACGACAAGAAGACGGCGCGCCTGAACTGCATCCACCACCTGCTCGGCCAAGTGCCCTACCAGGATGTACCGCACCCGGCCATCGCGATGCCCGAGCGCGAACGCGCAGACGACTACCAGCGTGGCCCGGTGCCTGAGGAAATCCTGGTGCCCCAAGTTTATTGATGCGCACCGTGCCGGTGTTTGGGGTCAAGCCGTACCGGGCATCTGCGCCTTTTCGCGAGGCCAAGGTTCTGGCGTTGATTGCGCCAGCGATGAGAACGGCGCTTCTGGCTGCCGCAGTCCTGCTGGCCGGCTGCTCACCGCGCACGTTGCTGCTGCAGCAAGCGGCGCAGGGCCTGGCCGGGCAGGGCCTGGGTGAAGAAGACGATCTGGTGCTGGCCCGTGAAGCCGGTGCTTTCTACCTCAAGCTGTCAGAGTCGGTGCTGCGCGAGACGCCGGGCCATCTGCCCTTGGCCGAAACCGTGGCGGGCGGTTTTACGCAGTACGCGTACGCCTTTGTCGCCCAGCCGGCCGATGAGCTGGAGCCGCTCGACGCGCGCGCTGCGCAGCGCCTGCGCCAGCGGGCAGCGCGCCTGTACTGGCGCGCTCATGGGCATGCCATGGCTGCGCTGGAGGCGCGCCAGCCGGGCTTTGCGCGCGCCTTGGCCGTGCCGCCGTCCGGCAGCGCTCGCCAGGCCCTTCGTCTGGAATCTCAGGAAGTGGCCGTCGCCTACTGGGCTGCTGCTTCTTGGGGCGCCTACATCGCCTTGTCCACGGACAAGCCCGAGGTCGTGGCTGACCTGCCTTTGGCACAGCGGCTGGCGAGCCTGGCCTGGCAGCGTGAGCCCGACCATGGACAGGGTGCTTTGGCCACACTCATGGGCAACTTCGAAGCCGCCAGCCCGACGGGGGCCAAGGCCCAGGCCCTGGCTTACTTTGACCGCGCCGAGGCCGCAGCCGGCGGCCGCAGCGCGGCGGTTTACCTGGCCCGCGCAGAGGCCTTGGCCTTGCCCGCAGGCGACCGCGCGGCCTTTGAAACGCTGCTGCGCAAGGCCGTCGAAGCCGCTGGCGAGCGTCGCGACCTGAGCAATCAAGTCATGCGGGCGCGCGCGCAGTGGTTGCTGACCCGCCTCGATGACCTGTTCTGAAGCGGCTGGCCGTCCCACAGCCGCCGAACACCTTTGCGACCTGACACTCTGACGAAAACCCATGCTCGACCGCACCCGCTCCCACCCCATCAGCCGCCGCCGCATGGCCGCATCCCTGGGCTGCCTGGCTTTGCCGCTGCCGCTGCAAGGGCTGACGCAACCCGTGGTGCAACTGCGCTTCGGCACCGTCGTGCCAAAGAATTCGCTGTACCACCAACAACTGCTGGAAATGGGCGAGGCCTGGCGTGCAGCGCAAGGTGCGGGCGCACGATTCACCGTCTTTACCGACGGCAGCCAGGGCGGCGAAGCCGAGGTCGCGCGGCGCATGCGCATCGGCCAATTGCAAGGCGCGCTGATGTCCGTGGTCGGACTGCGTGAGATCGAACCGACGATTGCCGCGCTGCAGAACCTGCCGCTATTGTTTCGCAGTTGGGAGGAACTGGATTACGTGCGCGAGAAGATGCGCCCGGCCATGGAGAAGCGCTTTCTGGACCGCGGCTTCGTCGTGATTGGCTGGGGCGACGCCGGCTGGGTGCGCTTCTTCTCCAGGGAGCCAGCTTTCGCGCCTGATGATTTCAAACGCATGAAGTTCTTCGCGTGGGGCTCAGAGCCCGAGCAGCAGGCCATCATGAAGAGCCTGGGCTACACGCCGGTGCCGCTCGAAACGGCCGACATCCTGCCCTCGATGCAGACCGGCATGATCAATGTCGTGCCCTCCACCCCCTACTTCGCCCTGGCCAGCCAGGTTTACGGTACGGCCAAGCACATGCTAGAGATCAACTGGGCGCCAATCGTCGGCGCGGCGCTCGTCACACTGAAAGCCTGGGAGACCATGTCGCCCGCTGGCCAGCAAGCGCTGCGCACTGCAGGCGAGCGCGCTGGTGTGCAGATGCGCATCAAGGCCAGGCAAGAGGTCGACGAAGCCGTGGAGGCCATGAGGAAGCGCGGCCTGACCGTCAATCGCCCTTCGCCCGAGCAGATGCGCCAGTGGAACGAACTGGCCGAGAAGCTGTACCCGCGGATTCGCGGCGCGATGGTGCCGGCGGAGACCTTTGACGAGGTGTTCGCGCATGTCTCGGCTTACCGCGCTACGCGGGGTCGTTAACGTGCGGCCTGGCGCCGCAGGCCGGCGCTGGCGCGCCTGCGCCGACCTGGACATCGCGCTGTCCTCAGTGGCGCTGCTGCTGATGGTGCTGATCCCCTTGATCGAGATTGCCGCGCGCCCGCTGTGGGGGCGGGGCGTGGACAACGCTGCTGTGCTGGTCCAGCACCTGGGGCTGCTGATGGCCATGTTCGGCGCGATTGCCGCAGAACGCCATGGGCATCTGACCACGCTGGGCAGCACCTTCGACAAGCTCGGCGGGCAGCAGGCACAGGCGCTGGTGCGCGCTTTGGCCCAAGGCGGCTCGGCGCTGGTCTGCGGGCTGCTGACGCTGGCCAGCTGGCGATTCGTGGCCAGCGAGGCGGAAGTGGTGCATGCGCTGGCGTACGGCATTCCGGTATGGTGGTTGCAAGCCAGCATGCCGCTAGGCTTTGCGCTGCTCGGGGCCAAACTCGGCGCGCGCTGCGCCAGCAAGCCTCTTCCCAGAACGCTGGCGGCGCTGCTGTTGCCGGCGCTCGGCGTGTGGCTCGGCCTGGCCTTCGAGTCAGCAGCGCCGCCGCTGTGGCCCATGCTGCTGGGCCTGCTGGCTTTGCTTCTGGCTGGCGCGCCGATCTTTGCCGTTCTTGGCGGACTGGCGCTGGCGCTTTTCTGGAGCGAGTCCTTGCCATTGGCCTCGGTGGCGCTCTCGCATTACCAGATCACCGTCAACCCTTCATTGCCGGCGCTGCCCTTGTTCACCTTGGCCGGGTTGCTGTTCGCACGCACCGGCGCAGCGCAGCGCTTAGGCGTCTTGTTCCTGGCGCTTTTTGGCAGCGGCGTGCGCGGCACGGTGCTGGCGGCGGCTGTGTTGTGTTCTGTGTTCACGGCATTCACGGGCGGCAGCGGGGTCACAATCCTGGCTCTGGGTGGTCTGCTCTTGCCGCTGCTGCGCAATGCAGGTTACCCGGAGCAGCGAGGCATCGGCCTGGTCACCAGCGCCAGCGCACTGGGTGTGCTGCTGGCGCCTTCGGTGCCGCTGATCATGTACGCGGTGATCGCGCGCGTGCCCATCAAGGACATGCTGCTGGCGGGGCTGCTACCGGCCGTGGTGATGGTGGCTTGCCTGCTGTTGATCGGCGGCTACCTGCGGCGCGACAGCAGCGCGCCGCCGGCCAAGGCCGTGCCGCGTGCTGCGCTGTGGCCGGCGCTCTGGGCCGCCAAATGGGAGGTGGCCGCGCCTGTGGTGGCCATTGGCTCTTTAGTCAGCGGCCTGGCCACACCCACCGAAAGCGCGGCGCTGACCGCCGCCTATGCCGTGCTGACTCAGGCCTGGGCGCATCGCGAACTGAGCTGGCGGCTGCTGGGCCGCAGCCTGGCCGACTGTGCGCAGATCATCGGCGGTGTCATGCTGATCCTGGGCATGGCACTGGCATTGACCAACTTTCTCGTTGACGCCGGCATCCCCGACGCTCTGGTGGGCAGCGTGCAGAGCCTGATCCCCAACAAGTACGTGTTCTTGCTGGCGCTGTGCCTGTTCTTGTTTGCTGCCGCGGCCATGATGGAAATCTACGCCGCCCTGGTCGTTCTGGTGCCGTTGCTCTTGCCCGTCGCCATCGCCTACGGTATCGACCCGGTGCACTTCGGCATCATTTTTCTGGCTGCCATGGAAGTCGGTTTTCTTTGCCCTCCTGCGGGCATGAACATCTACTTCTCTGCAGCGATGTTCGGCAAGTCGATCCGCTACGTGGCGGTGTCGGTGGCCCCGGCAATGGCGGCGATCTTCATCGGCACGCTGTTGATTGCCTGTGTGCCTTGGCTGGCTACCGGCTTGCCGGATTTGCTCAACGGCCGGTAGGCAGTGAACAAGTGACCGCCACGGTTCCGACATCGCCGCGTCACTGCCCCGTCACGCCTTGCGACAAGCATTCAAGGCATGGATACACCGGACTTGCTTGCCGCGCCGCAGCATCAACATCAGCGTGACGTATGCGCACCGCCGGCCATACGGATGGGCGGTCAGCACTCGGTGCTGGACCTGCAGGCCGCACGCATCGAAGCGGTCTGGGCCACCGATGCTTCTCAACTGCGCCAGGCGCAGCGGCTGCGTTACCGCGTTTTCGCTGAAGAGATGGGCGCACAACTGCCCAGCTGGCCAGGCGCAGAGCCGGCTCTGGACATCGATGCGTTCGATGCGTTCTGCGAGCACCTGCTGGTACAGACTGCCGAAACCGACGACGCGCCAGCCCAGGTCGTGGGCACCTACCGCGTCCTGACACCCGCTGCCGCCCGCCTGGCTGGCGGCCTTTACAGCGACAGCGAGTTCGATCTATCCGCCATCGACAGCCTGCGCCCGCGAGTGGCCGAGCTGGGCCGTTCGTGCACCGACCCCGCATGGCGCCACGGTGGCGTAATCCTGATGCTGTGGAGCGCGCTGGCGGGCTTCATGCAGCGCCATGGCCTGGACATCACCGTGGGCTGCGCCAGCGTGAGCATGCATGACGGCGGTCATGTGGCGGCCAGCCTGTGGCGTCAGCTGAGCCAACAACACGCTGCGCCAGATGCGCTGTGGGTCAAGCCTCGCTTGCCGCTGCCATTGGCCGGGCTGCGCAACGATCTGGAAGTCTTGCCGCCAGCGCTCATCAAAGGCTACCTGAAGTGCGGCGGCAAGGTGCTGGGCCCGCCGGCCTGGGATCCGGGCTTTGGCACCGCCGACCTGCCGATGATGATGAATCTGGCCGACCTGCCTTCCGCCTACCGTAGGCGCTTTCTGGTTTCTTGAGCTTTCGTGGCAGGCGCGGGCGCCGGGTCAACGACCCGTCTTCTGTGGCTGGGTGCTGAAGGTTCGGGGCTCGCGAGCCAGAGTTCGTCGTCGTGACCGGCAACGTCAATGACCCAGTGGCCACGTTGCGTGAAGCCACTTTTCAGTGCCGTGACGTTGCTCGTCGGCGTGCGGACATCGAACATGCCGCTGACGAAATGCGTCTGGAGATCCGATCTCGGATCGGCTTGAAAGGCGTCGCCAAGATCGGTGATCGGTGCGCCGGCCTTCTAGCTCCACACCGACTTGCGTGAGGCGGACCGTTGGTGCATCCCATGGCTAACGCCACGTGGCGCGAGTCGGGATGCGACGCCCCCACAGGACTGCTTCGGCTGGAGCCCAGGCAGCGCGACAGCGCGGCTCAGGCCGCTTGCAACCACCGCCGCGCTGCGAAGCCCGCCAGGCCGGCAGCGAACAGCAGCCAGGACGCCGGCTCGGGCACGACGCTGACCGTGTCGACACTGTTCAGTTGCAGCCTCCAGAAGCCGCCCTTCTGGTCGTTGGCATTCGGGTCGTAGCTCGGCTGCGTCCATTGCGTCAGCAGGATCGGCGCCTGGCTGTCGTAAGCAAACCCTTGAGACAGCAGCGGACCATTGCTGGCGTTGATCGATGCCATCAGGCTCAAGCGGTACTGACCGGCTGGCAGGTTGGCCGGCATGAAGCCGGTATCAAAGAAGCCCTGGCCGGCGCCGACAGTGTCGTCGTCATCGACTTCGGTCAGTCGGCTGAAGCCGGTGCCGGTGTTCAGCCACAGCGTGGCCATCGGGTCGAAGTTCAGACCGCCCTGCCAGGAGTCGGTGAAGAGCTTGACGTTGGTGCTGGCGCTGGCCAGCGAGAAGTCGATCAACACGATGTCGTTGTGAAAGCTGAACTGGCCAGAAACCGTGAAATCGGCGGCCAGGGCCAAGGGCGCTGTGCAGATCAGGCTGCCGGCAATGGCCGCAGAAAGGATGCGATTCATAAGAGGTTGCTCCAGGATGGGCGGGGTCTCAGGGCGCCAAGGCCGGCGGGTTGGCCAGCGGCGTCGTCATCGCCGAAGGCTGCAGGCGGTTGGTGCCCTGCTGCACTTCGAAGGCGGTGCCCAAGGTCTGGTTATTGCTGATGCTTGCCACGGTGTCTACATACCACCATTCGCAAACGGCGCGCTGCGGCGTAATGTCGAGCAGCATGTAGCCGCGCTGGTTGAAGTCGATGTACTTGAAGTGCGGGTTGACGCTGCGCAGGAACGCCGCCGTGTTGCCGGCGGGGTCGCTCAGGCCCGGCGAGGTGATCGAGGTGCCGACGAACTCCACAGCGCGCGATCCCTGGCCGGTAGCAGCGTTGTAGCCACCGGTGCCCGTGTTGGCATTGTTCGGGTCCTGCGTCAGGTCGGCAGCCCAGCTGCTGTGGATGTCACCCGTGAGCACCACCACATTGTTGACTGCCGGGGTGTTGGCATCGCCCTTAATGAAGTTGTAGACCCGGTCGCGGGCCGGCTGGTAACCGTCCCACTGGTCGGTATTGACGAACACGCCGCCACCAGCAGCCAGTGGCGCGCCTTGCAGCTTGAGGTGCGCGAACATCACGCCCTGGCCGATGAACTTCCAGGTCGCACCCGACATACGCAGCCGGTTGCCCAGCCAGGCTTCTTGCTCTGCGCCCAGGAGCGTGCGCGACGGGTCGGCAAAGCCGCCGGACTGGACGAAGCCGTTGCCCAGTCCGGGCACCGGGATGGTGGCCACCAACTGCTGGCTGCGTCCGACCAACCGCTGTTCGAGCATGATCAGGTCGAGCAGGTTGCCGCAGCTGAAGGCGCGCTGGTTCTTGCGCCTTTGCGTGGCGTCGGGGATGCGCACCGGCATCCATTCGTAGTAGGCCTGCAAGGCGATGTTGACGCGCTCGCCCCAAGTACCTTCGGTGCCTTCGGAGTGGTTCTCGGCGCCGCCGGTCCAGGAGTCGTTGGTGGTCTCGTGGTCGTCCCATATTGCCACCACCGCCTGCTGGCGGTGCATGGCTTGCGAGTCTGCGTCGCGCTTGTACTGGGCATGGCGGGTGCGGTAATCGCTGAGCGTGACCATCTCGTTGGACGGCTCGGGCGTGCGCACGCCGGCGATGGGGAATACGTTGGGGCCGTATTCGTACAGGTAGTCGCCCAGGTGCAGCACCAGGTCGAGGTCGGCGCGCTCGGCTATGCGCCGGTAGGCATTAAAGAATCCGGCGGCGTGGTTGGAGCAGCTGGCCACCGCGATACGCAGCCTTGACGTATTGCCCACGGGCAAGGTGCGGGTGCGGCCGATAGGCGACTCTTCGTTTGAGCTGAAGAACCGGTAGTAATAAGTCGTGCCGGGTTGCAGGCCGGTGGGGTCAACCTTGACCGTGTAGTCGCGGTCTGGGTTGGTCTTGGTGCTACCGCGCAGAACGACGTTGTTCAGCGCGGGGTCGGTGGCCACGACGTAAGTAACGACCACCGCGCTCGCGCGCCCCGGCGGCGTGATGCGGGTCCACAGGATGACCCGGTTGGACAGCGGGTCGCCGCTGGCTACGCCATGCTGGAAGCGTCCGCCAGGCGGCGGATTGACAGCGGCCATCGCCAGCATCGGCGCCGCGGCCAATACCGCCGCTGCCGAGCCAGAGGCCTTGAAGAAATCTCGTCGGCTTCGGCCGACGGGTGCGGTCTTGGCGGTCTTGATCTTGAGCGGACGACCCATGGTGACTTTCCGATGCTGACGAACCGTGTGCCCGGCCGGGCCTCTGCCGCGAAGCGGAAGAAGACCCGAGTGTGGGCAGCCGTTTTGACAAGCTCAAGTCACTGCACCCGGCCGATCGGGCGGTATGCCGAACCCACGCAGGCGTAGCCCTGCCGGCCAGCACCGGAAATACTTCTCGAGGGGAATCAATCCGCCTGCTGTCGGTTTCCTTTCAAGCTGTCACTTTCAATCTTTCATGTTGTCACCGGAGGATAGGCTTTTAAAACGCCCTTTTTCCTCCCCGGAACACCCCCCGCCGAGCTCTCGGACACGAACCCAAGTGGTTGTTGCGCGCGGCACCAGCCCGTTGAACACTGATCGCAGCCCCAAAGGGTGTCGTTCGTAG
>Ga0105046_10019495_pt1 | contig 10286 bp, 8 predicted proteins | sample MAT03_FD_78385 | JGI IMG/M metagenome (GOLD analysis project Ga0105046, IMG submission 78385) | Freshwater microbial communities from Lake Fryxell liftoff mats and glacier meltwater in Antarctica - MAT-03 (megahit assembly) | ecosystem: Environmental > Aquatic > Freshwater > Ice > Liftoff... | reverse complement strand
TCACTTTTATCGGCGCGACGACTGAAAACCCATCGTTTGAAGTCAACGCGGCCTTGCTGTCACGTGCTGCGGTGTATGTGTTGCAACCACTTTCAGAGCCAGACTTGGAGAAAATAGTAGCTGTAGCTACCAAAAATCGAGCGCTTGCAGCTATTGAAAGCATAGCGCCCGAGGCTGTTGACCGCCTCGTGGCGTATGCCGACGGCGATGCCAGACGCCTGCTCAACACGCTGGAGTCGCTGGCGGTGGCCGCTGGCAATGAAAAGTCGGGGGCGGTCATTGACGTGACAGATGAGTGGCTGCTCAAAGTACTGGGCGAAAAAATGCGCCGCTACGACAAGGGTGGCGAGCAGTTCTACGACACCATCTCGGCGCTGCACAAATCGGTGCGCGGTTCGGACCCCGACGCGGCGTTGTACTGGCTGGTGCGCATGCTCGACGGCGGTGCCGAGCCCAAATACATGGCGCGGCGTCTGATCCGCATGGCCAGCGAAGACATCGGCCTGGCCGACCCGCGCGCGCTGCGCCTCGCGCTCGATGCCGCCGAGGTCTACGAGCGCCTGGGCTCACCCGAGGGCGAGCTGGCGCTGGCCGAATGCGTGGTCTACCTGGCGGTGGCGCCCAAGTCCAACGCCGTCTACAAGGCCTTCAACGAAGCCAAGGCCTTTGTCAAGAAAGACGGCACCCGGCCGGTGCCGCTGCACCTGCGCAACGCGCCCACCCAGCTCATGAAAGAGCTGGACTACGGCAAAAACTACCGTTATGCCCACGATGAAGAGGGCGGTTTTGCTGCCGGCGAAACCTATTTGCCGGAAGGCATGGCCGCACCTGGGTTCTACCGGCCGGTGAACCGCGGGCTCGAAATCCGCATCGCGGACAAGCTCAATGAGCTGAAGTCAAAAAACGACAAAAAAGCCTGAGCGGAACGGATGGTTGCTGACCAGGGTCCGGGTCGGAAAAATAAAATTTCTCAAGGGTAAACCCCGCAAAATAGGCCACGTTGGCCCGATTCTCGCTAGAGAGCCGTGGCTACAATTTGCGCATCAGCTCGCCCAAACCCAGCCAGTCCGCTGGTTTTGATAGGCGGGCTTTTTGTTAACTCACGCGATTTCATGGTGATCCCGTGCAACGCGGCCCCGCATGGTGCGGGGCGGAGCTGGCAACTGAATCCAACGGGAGAGTGAGTATGGAAGTTTTGCTTCAGCAAATCATCAACGGGCTGGTGCTGGGCAGCATGTATGCCCTGGTCGCGCTGGGCTACACCATGGTGTACGGCATCATCAACCTGATCAATTTCGCGCACGGCGAGGTGTTGATGGTGGGCGCGCTGACCAGCTGGACCATCATCGTCTGGATGCAGGAGGCCATGCCCGGCACACCGGGCTGGGTGATCCTGCTGATCTCGCTGCTGATTGCCTGTGTGGTGTGCGGCGCGCTCAACTTCGCGATTGAAAAAGTGGCTTACCGACCGCTGCGCAACTCGCCCAAGCTGGCGCCGCTGATCACCGCCATCGGCATGTCCATCCTGCTGCAGACGCTGGCCATGATCATCTGGAAGCCCAACTACAAACCCTATCCGACGCTTTTGCCCTCCGAGCCGCTGCACCTGGGCGGCGCCGTGATCACGGTGACGCAGATCTTCATCCTGGGCGCGACCGCAGTGTCGCTGGCCATCCTGATGTACCTGGTCAACTACACCAAGCTGGGCCGCGCCATGCGGGCCACCGCCGAGAACCCGCGCGTCGCCGCGCTGATGGGCGTCAAGCCCGACACCGTCATTTCCGCGACCTTCATCATCGGCGCGGTGCTGGCGGCGCTGGCCGGTGTGATGTACGCGTCCAACTACGGCACGGTACAGCACACCATGGGTTTCCTGCCCGGCCTCAAGGCCTTCACCGCCGCGGTGTTCGGCGGCATCGGCAACCTCGGTGGCGCGGTGCTGGGCGGCATCCTGCTGGGCCTGATCGAAGCCATTGGCGGCGGCTACCTGGGCACCTGGACGGGCGGCGTGCTGGGCAGCCAGTACTCCGACATCTTTGCCTTTGTCGTGCTGATTTTTGTGCTCACCCTGCGGCCGTCGGGTTTGCTGGGTGAACGTGTGGCGGACAGGGCCTAGGGGAAACACCATGAACGACATGATGAAAAAACACAGACTCGCCACCTTTCTGGTTTTTGCAGTCGCGCTGCTGGTGCTGCCCTTGCTGCTGCAGCAAGGCGGCAACGCCTGGGTTCGCATCGTCGACATGGCGCTGCTGTACGTGCTGCTGGCGCTGGGCCTGAACATCGTGGTCGGTTATGCCGGCCTGCTCGACCTCGGTTATGTGGCCTTTTTTGCCGTGGGTGCCTACCTGTTTGCGCTGCTCGACTCGCCGCACCTGGCCAGCGCCTTTCCGGCGGTGGCGGCGGCCTTTCCCGATGGCCTGCATTTGCCAATCTGGGTGGTCATTCCGCTGGCTGCCCTGCTTGCCGCCTGCTTCGGGGTGTTGCTGGGTGTTCCGGTGCTCAAGCTGCGCGGCGACTACCTGGCCATCGTCACGCTGGGTTTTGGCGAGATCATCCGCGTCTTCCTGAACAACCTGGACCGCCCGATCAACCTGACCAACGGGCCCAAAGGCATCAGCCAGATCGACTCGGTGAAGATTTTCGGCTTCGACCTCGGCAAGACACACAACTTTTTCGGCATCGAGGTGGCCTCGGTGTCCATGTATTACTACCTCTTCCTGGCGCTGGTGATCATCTCGGTGGTGATCTGCCACCGGCTTGAAAACTCGCGCATAGGCCGCGCCTGGATGGCCATCCGCGAGGACGAGATCGCCGCCAAGGCCATGGGCATCAACACCCGCAACCTCAAGCTGCTGGCCTTCGGCATGGGTGCCACCTTCGGCGGCGTGTCGGGCTCGATGTTTGCCGCGTTTCAGGGCTTTGTCTCGCCCGAGTCCTTCAGCCTGATGGAGTCGATCATGATCGTCGCCATGGTCGTGCTGGGCGGCATCGGGCACCTGCCCGGTGTCATCCTCGGCGCGCTGCTGTTGGCTGCGCTGCCCGAGGTGCTGCGCCATGTGGCCGGCCCGTTGCAGGCCATGACGGGCGGCCGGCTGGACGCCGCCATCCTGCGTCAGTTGCTGATCGCCCTGGCCATGATCGTGATCATGCTGGCGCGGCCGCGCGGGCTCTGGCCAGCGCCCGACCATGGCAAGTCGCTCGCCAACGCAAGCAGCAAGTAGGGCAATGGCCATGAGCGACACCATTCTCAAAGTCACCGGCGTTTCCAAGCGTTTTGGTGGCCTGCAGGCCCTTAGCGACGTCGGCATCCACATCGAGCGCGGCCAGGTCTACGGCCTGATCGGGCCCAACGGTGCCGGCAAAACCACGTTTTTCAACGTGCTGACCGGCCTGTACACGCCCGACAGCGGCACGTTCGAGCTGGCCGGCAAACCTTACAAACCGTCGGCGGTGCACGAGGTGGCCAAGGCCGGCATTGCGCGCACCTTCCAGAACATCCGGCTGTTTGCCGACATGACGGCCCTCGAAAACGTCATGGTTGGGCGCCACATCCGCACCAGGTCGGGCCTGATAGGCGCGGTGCTGCGCACGCCCGGCTTCAGGGCCGAGGAGGCGGCGATTGCCAAACGCTCGCAGGAGCTGCTCGACTATGTGGGCATAGGGAAATACGCCGACTTCAAGGCCCGCACCCTGAGCTACGGCGACCAGCGCCGCCTGGAGATTGCCCGCGCGCTGGCCACCGACCCGCAGCTGATTGCGCTCGACGAGCCGGCCGCCGGCATGAACGCGACCGAGAAAGTGCAGCTGCGCGAACTGATCGACCAGATCCGCAAGGACAACCGCACGATTTTGCTGATCGAGCACGACGTCAAGCTCGTGATGGGCCTGTGCGACCGCGTCACCGTGCTCGACTACGGCAAGCAGATTGCCGAAGGCCTGCCTTCCGAGGTGCAGAAAAACGAAAAAGTGATCACCGCCTATCTGGGCACAGGTCATTGAAGGAACACGGCAACATGGCAAACACACTGCTCAAAGTGACGGGCCTGAAGGTGGCCTACGGCGGCATCAAGGCCGTCAAGGGCGTTGACTTTGAAGTCAACGAAGGCGAACTGGTCACGCTGATCGGCTCCAACGGTGCCGGCAAGACCACCACCATGAAAGCCATCACCGGCACCCTGCCGATGGCCGAGGGCGACATCGAGTACCTGGGCAAAAGCATCAGGGGCAAGGGCGCCTGGGACCTCGTCAAGGACGGCCTGGCCATGGTGCCAGAAGGCCGCGGCGTGTTCACGCGCATGACCATTCTCGAGAACCTGCAGATGGGCGCCTACATCCGCGACGACAAGGCGGGCATTGTCGAAGACATCGAAAAGATGTTCACGATTTTCCCGCGTCTGCGCGAGCGCAAGGACCAGCTGGCCGGCACCATGAGCGGCGGCGAGCAGCAGATGCTGGCCATGGGCCGGGCGCTGATGAGCCGTCCGCGTGTGCTGCTGCTCGACGAGCCGTCCATGGGCCTGTCGCCGATCATGGTCGACAAGATCTTCGAGGTCGTCAAGGACGTGTCGGCGCGCGGCGTCACCGTGCTGCTGGTCGAGCAGAACGCCAGCCGCGCGCTGGGTATCGCCGACCGGGGTTATGTGATGGAGTCGGGCCTGGTCACGATGAACGGGGACGCGAAAGCGTTGCTCAATGACCCCCGCGTGCGTGCGGCCTACCTGGGCGAGTGATCACGCACTTTTTAGGCTGCCAGCCCTTGTCTGGCGGGCGTAAGCAGCTACTTTATTGATAGCGTTCGCGCCATTCGGTCCCGTTTGCTGCGTTGGGCACCTAGGTAATCCCACGGTGGCGCGGCCCTCCTGTTTTTTGCACAATAGGGGCCATGAAAACATATTTCCCTCCCCTTGTGGCGGCCCGCGCCCTGGCGATCTCGTCTATCGCTGCGCTGGCCCTGTGTTCCACCGTGTCTGTGGCGCAGGCCCAGCCCAAAGTCATGCGCATTGTTGTGCCCTATGCACCCGGCGGCCCCATCGACGTGACCGCGCGCCTGATGGCCGAACGCGTCAAGGATTCGCTGGGCACCGTGATCATTGAAAACCGTCCCGGCGGTGGCGGCAACATTGGCGCAGACGTGGTGGCCAAGGCAGCGCCCGACGGCCTGACGATAGGTATTGCCGCCGTCGCCACGCATGCGATCAACCCTTGGCTGTACAGCAAGATGCCTTACAACGCCGCCACCGACTTCGCGCCCATCACCCAGATGCTGCGCGTGCCCAATGTGCTGGTGATCAACGCCGACACGGCCAAACGCCTGAACATCAACACCCTGGCCGACCTGATCAGCTACGCCAAGGCCAACCCGGCCAAGCTCAACTACGGCAGCGGCGGCAACGGCAGCGCCGGCCACCTGGCTGGCGAGATGTTCAAGGCGCAGGCCGGCATTTTTGCGCTGCACATTCCCTACAACGGCGGCAACCCGGCGCAACTGGCGCTGCTGAGTGGCCAGGTCGATTTCAACTTCGACAACCTCGCCACGGCCTCGGCCAACATCAAGGCCGGCAAGCTCAAGGCGCTGGCCGTCACCACCGCCACGCGCAGCGAGGCCTTGCCCGACGTGCCCGCCGTGGCCGAGACGTTCAAGGGTTTTGCCATCGACACCTGGTGGGGGCTGGTGGCGCCCGCCGCCACGCCGAAAGACGTGGTCGCCAAACTCAACCAGGCTTTTGTGGCCGCGCTCAACTCGCCCGAAGCCAAAACCCGTTTTGCCGCGCTGATGGCCGAGCCGGTCGCCAACACGCCCGAGCAGTTCGGCGCTTTCATGAAAGCCGAACTCGCCAAGTATGAAAAAGTGGTGAAGGCGTCCGGCGCGCGGGTGGATTGAGCGCCCCGCGTCCGCCGGGCGTAAGCTGCTATTGAATAAATAGCAAGCGTCCGGGCACCGGCAGCCCCGCCGGCCAGCGCGCTCAGGCCAGCGCCTTGGCCTTGTCCGCTTCCGTCGTGAACGCGTCCGCAAAAAACTCTTCTTCGGGCAAAGCACCCAGCGCGATGTAGTCCGCGCGCGCGGAATCGACCACGATGGGTGCGCCGCAGGCATAGACCTGGTGGCCCGACAGGTCGGGAAAGTCTTCCAGCACCGACTTGTGAACAAAGCCGGTGCGGCCGGTCCAGTTGTCCTCGGGCAGGGCGTTGGAGATCACCGGCACATACGTCAGGTTGGGCATTTCCGCGACCTTGGTCATCACCCAGTCGTTCATGTACAGGTCGGCCGGGCGGCGCCCGCCCCAGTACAACACGGCCGGGCGTGTGATGCCCTTGTGCTGCATGTGTTCGATCAGCGCCTTGATGGGCGCAAAGCCGGTGCCCGAGGCCAGCAGCACCATGGGTTTGTCGCTGTCCTCGCGCAAAAAGAAGCTGCCGTACGGGCCTTCGACGCGCAGGATTTCCTTTTCTTTCATGGCCGTGAACACATGGTCGGTGAACTTGCCGCCGGGCATGTGCCGGATGTGCAGTTCAAGGCCGGGGTTCTCCAGTTGGGTGTGCGGTGCGTTGCCCATCGAGTAGCTGCGGCGGTCGCCGTCACGCAGCAAAAACTCCACGTACTGGCCGGCGTGGTATTTAAAAACATCGCTGGCCGGCAACTGCAGGCGAAGCGCCATCACGTCGTGGGAGGCGCGCGCCATGCTGTTTACGCGGGTCGGCATTTTCTTGATCGGGAAGGCGCTCTCGTCGGTGACCTGGCGCGACTCCAGCACCACATCGGTTTGCGCCACGCCGCAGCAGGTCAGGATGAAGCCGGCGGCTTCTTCCTCGTGGCTCAAGGCCTTGACCTGGTGCGGGCCGTGGACAACCGTGCCTTCGAGCTTTTTGCATTTGCAGGAACCGCAGGCGCCGTCCTTGCAGCCGTAAGGCATGCCGATGCCCTGGCGGATGGCCGCGGCCAGCAGCGCCTCGTCGGGGTTGGCGGTGAAGGCGCGGCCGCTGGGCAGCACGGTGACGTTGAAAGTCATACTGGTTATCCTCTGACGTTGTCCGGTTTTTTATACTTTGCTGTTTCGCAGCAGTTTCCCCAATTTTGCCCTCAAACCAAAGCCCCCTTGGCGCCCTGCCGTCCCGCTTTCGCCGCCAGCGCGTGCTCATCATCGGCTGCGGCGATGTTGGCTTGCGCGTGGCGCACCGGCTGCCACCCACGGTGCGTGTGCTGGCGCTGACCTCATCCCCCGCAAAAATGCCCGCATTCAGGGCGCGGCAGATCACGCCGCTGGCCGGCAACCTGGACCAGCCGGGTACCCTGCGCCGCCTGGCCGGGCTGGCCACCCGCGTGATCCACCTGGCGCCGCCGCCAGGCGAGAACCTGCCCGACTGGCGGCGTGACCCGCGCAGCCTGGCGTTGTTGCGTGCGCTGCGCCTGCGCGGCCTGCCGCAATCAGTGGTGTATGGCTCGACCAGCGGCGTCTACGGCAACTGCGACGGTGCGTGGGCCAGCGAGGTGCGCGCCGTGAACCCGCACACGCCGCGTGCGCAGCGCCGCGTCGATGCCGAGCAGCAGCTGCGCTTTTTCGGCCGCTCCAGCGGCGTGCGGGTGCACACGCTGCGCATCCCCGGCATTTACGCGCCCGACCGTGAAGGCGGCACGCCGCGTGCCCGCCTGCTCAGGGGCACGCCGGTGCTGGCGCAGGCTGACGACGTGTACACCAACCACATCCACGCCGACGACCTGGCGCGCGCCTGCCTGGCGGCGCTGTGGCGCGGCAAGCCGCAGCGCATCACCAATGCCAGCGATGACACGCAACTGAAAATGGGCGATTACTTCGACCTCGCCGCCGACCTGTACGGCCTGCCGCGCCCGAAGCGCGTGCCGCGCAGCACCGCTCAGGACGAGCTGCCGCTGATGCTGCTGAGTTTCATGGGGGAGTCGCGCCGTCTCGACAACACCCGCCTCAAGCGCGAGCTGCGTGTTGCGCTGCGTTACCCGACGGTGGCGCAGGGCCTGGCGGCGCCGCCAGTCACACCGGCGCTATGAAAAGAGGAGCTGCTTGCGCCCGCTACATAAGGGCTGGAGGCTTGTTTGACTTCAAGCTTGTTCCGTTTTCAGCTCAGTCGTTCCGTCATCCCGGACTCGAGGCGCCTGCCCTGGACCCCGACATGGGGGGATCCATGTGCCATGAGCCACTGACGGGGGTAAGCGCAGCGTGGATTGCCGGTTCCCGGACCGAATCCGGGAGGGCTCTGCCCGTCATGACCATCGGAATGCAATGGAAACGGAAAGGGAAAGGGAAAGGGAACTAGATGCCGGAAGGCTTTTTCAGCGTCAGCAGCCGGTCCTGGGCCTTGAGAATAATCGTCTTGACCTCGGCACCCTGCAACACCGTGAGCCGGATTTCGGTGTCGGGCGCAGCCCGGTCCCAGAGCTTCTTGTAAAAAGTCTCCAGCGTGGCCACCGTGGCACCGTCCACCGCCAGCACCACGTTGCCGGCTTCCAGTCCCGCCAGCTGCGCCGGGCTGTCCTTGCTGACGCGCATGATCTGCACCCGCCCGCCCTGGTCGTTGGAGGTCAGGCCCAGCCAGGGCCGGCGGCTTTTGATGCTGGTGCCGGATTTCTGCAGCTCGCCCAGGATGGGGCGCAGCAGATCGACCGGCACAAACATGTTGCCCGGCAGGCGCACGTTGTCATCGGCGGCATTCGAGACGAACAGCGAGCCTATGCCCAGCAACTCGCCCTTGCTGTTGAAAAGCGGCGCGCCGCTGTGGTTGCCACCGCCAGCCATGACCGGCGGGCTGGTAAACAGCGCCGACTCGATGTGGTACTCCCAGTTGCCTGAAAACGCGCGTTTGCTGACCAGCCGCGTCATGCTGACATCGCCGTCGTCTTTGCCTTGCGGGCCCGTCATCGCCATCAGCGGTTCGCCGGGCGCGAGATTTTGGCTGCTGCCCAGCGTGACGGCGCTGACATTGCGCAGCGGCAGCAGGGGCTGCAGCAGGCCAAAGCCGGTTGCCAGGTCGTAGGCCACAACGCGCGCCGGCAAGGTTTTGTTGTCCTGGGTGACGATCTCGACCTGCTCGGCTTCCAGCAGCAGGTAGCCGATGGTCAAAATCAGGCCGTCCTGCCCGATGACCACGCCCGAACCGCTGCGGCGCTGGCCCAGGGTTTCGGCAGAGCGCGCATCTGCTGCTACGCTGACCTTGATGCCGACCACCGCGGCATTCGCGCGGTTCAGCGCGTTGATCATGGCCTGCGCTCCGGAGGGGGGCTGCACGGTGGCCGCCTGGGCACCCGTGAAGCACACAACAGAAGCGCAAACCAGGGGGGACAACCAGCGATTGAGCGAGCGCATGACAGACTCCTGAAGCGGCACCAAGCCGCGCTCAAAGAATGCGCTCAATTGAATGCCCTTGCAAGGGCCGCAGGAAAAAAATTCGTCAGCCGCCGCCGCTGCCAAGTGTCAGAAATCAGCCTGTCAGGCGCTGGTGTACCCAGTGCGCGGCGGCCAGCAGCCGGTGGTCGTCGCCATAGGTGCCTACCAGCTGCAGACCGACCGGCAGGCCGTTGCGGCCCCGTGCAAAAGGCAGGTGCACGCAAGGCAGGCCCAGCAAGGTCCAGCTCCGGCAAAACAGTGGGTCACCGGTGTCGTCCAGCCCAGCCGGTGCCTCGCCGATGCTGCTGGGCGCCAGGATCACGTCGTGCCGGCTGAACAGCTCAGCCGCCTGTTGCCGGGCGCTGGCGGTGGCCTGCAGATTCTTCGCATGCGCCTGGCCGCTGATGGCCAGGCCGTCGGTGATCAGCGCCTGCAGCGGCGCGCTGAGTTTGTCGGTGTGGTGCAGGCGTTCATGGCTCAGTGAGCGGGCGGTCTCGAAGGCCTGCACCGCCTTTTGCAAGGCCACCAGGCCGGACAGCGCCGTCGGCAGCACCATCGGTACGCCGTGGCCCGCCAGCGCTTGCCCGGCCTGTGCCCAGGCCTGCTGCGTGTCGCCGTCAGCCTGCGCCCACTCCGGTGTCTGGCACAGGCCGATGCGTGGCGCGGCCAATTGGTCGAAGTTGCCCGGGTCTGCCAGCCGGGCATCACCGGTCAGCACCGCGCCCAGCAGCGCCACATCGCGCACACTGCGCGCAAAACCGCCCACAGTGTCCAGCGTTTCCGACAGGCTTTTGACACCGGCCCTGGGCACCCGGTTGTGGCTGGGCTTGTAGCCGACCACCCCGCAAAATGCCGCCGGCCGGATCAGCGAGCCTGCCGTCTGCGTGCCCAGCGCCAGCGGCAACATGCCGTCGGCCACCGCAGCAGCCG
>Ga0105046_10019494_pt1 | contig 10286 bp, 8 predicted proteins | sample MAT03_FD_78385 | JGI IMG/M metagenome (GOLD analysis project Ga0105046, IMG submission 78385) | Freshwater microbial communities from Lake Fryxell liftoff mats and glacier meltwater in Antarctica - MAT-03 (megahit assembly) | ecosystem: Environmental > Aquatic > Freshwater > Ice > Liftoff... | reverse complement strand
TCGACGGCCTGCGCTGGGCCGAGACCGTCGGCGGCCTCGATGGCCTGGTCATGCGCAGCGAAGCCAACCTCGCCGCCATCCGCACCTGGCTCGCCTCCAGCGATTGGGCCGCCTTCCTGGCCGACGATGCCGCGACCGTGTCGTGCACCTCGATCTGCCTGAAGATCGTCTCGCCCTGGTTCCTGGCGCTGGACGCCACCGCCCAGGCCGACGCCGCCAAGAAGATCGCCGCCCTGCTCGAAAAACACGGTGTCGCCAACGACATCGGCGCCTATCGCGACGCCCCCCCGGGGCTGCGCATCTGGGGCGGCGCCACCGTGCAAACCGCCGACATCATCGCGTTGCTGCCCTGGCTCGACTGGGCCTACGCCACCGTGAAGGAGGCCTGAGCAATGGCCAAGGTTCTGATCAGCGACAAGCTGTCCCCCGCCGCCGTGGCGATCTTCCGCCAGCGCGGCATCGAGGTGGACATGAAAACCGGGCTGACGCCGGCCGACTTGCGCGAGATCATCGGCGACTACGACGGGTTGGCCATCCGCTCCGCCACCAAGGTGACACGGGAACTGCTCGATGCCGCGCCGAACCTCAAGGTCGTCGGCCGCGCCGGCATCGGGGTCGACAACGTCGATGTGAAATCCGCCACCTCGGCCGGCGTGGTGGTGATGAACACCCCCTACGGCAACGCCATCACCACCGCCGAGCACGCCATCGCCATGATGTTCGCCCTCGCCCGCCAGATCCCCGAGGCCAGCGCCTCGACCAAGGCGGGAAAATGGGAAAAGAACCGCTTCATGGGCGTGGAACTCACCGGCAAGATCCTTGGCCTCATCGGCTGCGGCAATATCGGCTCCATCGTCGCTGACCGCGCCATCGGCCTGCGCATGCGCGTGATCGCGTACGACCCGTACCTCACCGAGAAGCGCGCCCTCACGCTCGGCGTGGAGAAGGTCGAGCTCGACGACCTGCTGGCCCGCGCCGAGATCATCACCTTGCACACGCCGCTGACCGAATCGACCCGCAACATTCTCTCCCGCGCGGCCCTGGCGAAAACCCGCCGCGGCGTGCGCATCATCAACTGCGCTCGCGGCGGCCTGGTCGATGAGGCCGCGCTGGCCGATGCGCTGAAATCCGGCCATGTCGGCGGCGCCGCACTCGACGTGTTCGAAACCGAACCCGCCACCGATAGCCCGCTCTTCGCGCTGGAAAACGTCGTCTGCACCCCGCATCTGGGTGCCGCCACCGCCGAGGCGCAGGAAAACGTCGCCCTGCAGATCGCCGAACAGATGAGCGACTTTCTCACCTCCGGCGCAGTCGCCAACGCCATCAACATGCCCAGCGTCTCGGCCGAGGACGCCCCCCGCCTGAAACCCTACATGGAGCTGTGTCGCCTGCTCGGCGCCTTCGCCGGCCAGATGACGCAATCGCGCGAGGGCGTGCTGCGCAAGATCACCATCGAATACGAGGGCGCCGCCGCCCAGCTCAACCAGCGCCCGCTCACCGCCGCCGCCCTGGCCGGCCTGCTCGCCCCGATGATGGCCGGCGCCAACATGGTCAACGCCCCGCTGCTCGCCCGCGAGCGCGGCATCGACGTGGCCGAGACGGTGCACGACCGCCCGAGCGAATACCAAACCCTGGTGCGCATCACCATCACCACCGACCAGCAGAGCCGCACCGTCGCCGGCACTCTGTTCGCCGGCGCCCGCCCCCGCATCGTGGAAATCAAGGGCATCCGGATCGAGGCCGATTTCGGCCACCACATGCTGTACGTCACCAACCAGGACAAGCCCGGCTTCATCGGCCGCTTCGGTGCCACCCTGGCCGACGCCGGCATCAACATCGCCACCTTCCACCTCGGCCGCGCGGTTGCCGGCGGCGACGCGATCTGCCTGGTCTCGGTTGACGAGCCAGTGGCGGAGGACGTGCTGGCGATGGTGCGCACCCTGCCGCTGGTGGTGCAGGCGACCTCGCTGGAGTTCTGAACGCGGCGCTGCTCGACACAATGCGCTCCGGCATGGGAAATGGCCGCAGCCTGACCGTGGAGACGCCCGCATGAGCCCCGATGGAACCGCCACCCGCCACGCCTTCGGCCAGCCGATCCGGCGCAAGGAGGATCTGCGCCTGCTCCTGGGGCAAGGCCGCTTTACCGCCGATCTGGTGGCACCCGGCGCCGCCCACGCACTGATGATCCGCAGCCCGCACGCCCATGCCGATATCGTGGCAGTCGACACCACAGCGGCGGCGGCGATGCCCGGCGTGCTGGCGGTGCTGACCGGTGCCGACTATGCCGCCGCCGGGCTGGGCGGCGTCACCCCCGGCGGACCGCTGATCCGCCTGCCCGGCACGCCGGCCACCCAGGATTTTCTGTATCGCCCGGAGCACCCCGCCCTGGCGCGCGGCCGGGTGCGCCATGTCGGCGAGACCGTGGCAATGGTCGTCGCCGAAACAGCTGAGCAGGCGCGCGACGCTGCCGAGGCTGTGCTCATTGACTACGCGGTGCTGCCTTCGGTCACCGACACCGCCGCCGCCGCCGCCGCCGGTGCGCCGCTGGTCTGGGACGAGGCGCCAGGCAATGCCTGTTTCCGTTGGCAGGCCGGCGACGCTGCCGCCGTCGATGCCGCCTTCGCGCATGCCGCATACACCGTCCGGCTCGACACGCTGAACAACCGCATCCATGTCGGCTCGCTGGAAACGCGCGGCGCCATCGGCGATTACGATGCCACCTCCGGCCGCTACACCCTGGCCACCGGCACCCAGATGCCGCACGGGCTGAAAGAGGCGCTGGCCGACGAGGTGTTCCGCGTCCCGCGCGACCGGGTGCGGGTGACGGTGGCCGATGTCGGCGGCAGCTTCGGCATCAAGAACGCGCTCTACCCCGAACAGATTCTCGTGCTTTGGGCGGCGCAGAAAACTGGCCGCACGGTCGCCTGGATCGGCGAGCGCGGCGACGGCTTCCTGTCCGACTACCAGGCGCGCGACAACGTCTACACCGCCGAGCTGGCACTCGATGCGGCGCATAATTTCCTGGCGCTGCGCGTCCGCTCGGTGGCCGCGATCGGCGCCTATCTGGCGCCCAAGGGGCAGCTTTCGCCCACCGCCAACATGCCCGCCCTGGCCGGCGTCTACCGTCTGCCGGCGATCCACGTGGCGGTCACCGGCGCGTTCAGCCACACCGCACCGACCGAGGTCTATCGCGGCGCCGGCCGGCCGGAAGCGGTCTACCTGCTGGAGCGCCTGGTCGATCACGCCGCATCCGTGCTCGGCGTCGACCGGCTGGTGCTGCGCCGGCGCAACATGCTGCACCCGGCGGAGTATCCCTACCGCACCGCCCTCGGCCTGAACTACGACAGCGGTGATTTCCCCCGCATGCTCGATACCGCGCTGCTGCGCGCCGACCACGCCGGTTTCCCGGCCCGTCGTGCGGCGGCCGAGGCGCGCGGCATGCTGCGCGGCTTCGGCTGGGCGCATTACTGCGAGCGCGTGGCCGGCAGCTGGGGCGAGAACGCCTGGCTGGAACTGCGCCCGGACGGGCGGGTGACGGCGTTGCTCGGCTCGATGTCGAACGGGCAGGGCCACGAGACCGCCTATGCCCAGCTTATCGCCGACCAGCTCGGGGTCGATTTCGACGATATCGACGTGGTGCAGGGCGACACCGACCGCATCCCCTCGGGCCACGGCACCGGCGGCTCGGCCTCGATCCCTATTTCGTCCGTGGCGCTGCGCGAAGCCTCGGCCGACCTGATCGCCAAGGCGCTGCCGCTGGCCGCCGATGCGCTGGAGGCGGCCGCGGTCGACGTGGCCTTCGCCGATGGCGCGTTCAGCATCGTCGGCACCGACCGGCGCGTGACCCTGTCGGCGGTGGCGCGGCGACTAAACCCGGGCGCGATGCTCGACGGCACCGGCGCCTGGAAGCCCGACGGCCCCACCTTCCCGAACGGCTGCCACATCGCCGAAGTGGAGATCGACCCCGAAACCGGCGCCTGGACCCTGGAACGCTACACCATGCTGCACGATTTCGGCCGCGTGCTGAACCCGATGATGCTGGAAGGCCAGTTGCAAGGCGGCGTCGCCCAGGGCATCGGCCAGGCAGCGATGGAACGGGTGGTGCACGACCCCGATAGCGGCCAAGTGCTGACCGGCTCGTTCATGGACTATCAATTGCCGCGCGCCGACGAACTGCCCGCCCTGGTGCTGGAAACGCTGCCGACCGCGGCACCCACCCACCCACTCGGCATCAAGGGCTGCGGTGAGGCCGGCGCGGCAGGTGGGGCGCCGTCGGTGATGAACGCGCTGATGGATGCCATCACCACCGCCGGCGGCTTGTTGCTCGATATGCCGGCAACGCCGGAGCGGGTGTGGCGGGCGCTGCGCCGCGGTTGATAGCAACCGCCGACGGTGTTCACGAACGATAAGGCAGGGCAGGGCTTTGCCCTGCACCCACCAGGGGCCAAGCCCCTGGACCTTAAATACCTGATACGAACCGCCGTAGGGCACAACTCTTGGCCAAGCAAGATCAGGGCTTTGCTCGGGAACCACCAGGGGCAGAACCCCTGGCCTTGCCTTCTCTCATAGGTCAATCATCAGGCCGCATGGTATCAGTCGTACGAGCCGAACACGTCATCCGTGTGTTCGCCCAGTCCGGGGGCGCCCGTCTCGTATCCGGGCCGCGCACCGTCAAACGACAGCGGCAGCCCGATCGTCCGCAAGCCGCCGTCCGGGCTGGTCTGCAACAGGCCCAGCGCCGCCGTCTGCGGATGCGCCACCACCTGGTCCAGCGTCTGCACCGGGCCGCACGGCACCCCCACCGCCTCCAGCTTCGCCTGCCAACCGGCCCGCGTGTCTCCGGCAAGTGCCGCCGACAGCACGGCGATAATCGCCGCGCGGTTCTCCACCCGCCCGGCATTTCTGGCAAAGCGCGGGTCGTCGGCCAGGGCGGGCTGCCCGACCACCGCGCACAACTTGCGGAAAAGATTGTCGTTGCCCGCGGCGATCATCAGGTGGCCGTCGCTGCACGGGAATGCCTGGTACGGCACGATCATCCCCACCCCCGACCCGGTGCGGCGCGGCAACACCTCGCTGGCGAGGTAGTCGGCCAGCGGAATCGCCATCCACGCGCACGAGGTTTCGTACAGCGAAGTATCGACGACACCGCCGCGCCCGGTGCGCCCGCGCTCGGCGTGGGCGGCCAGAATGCCGATCACCGTCCACATGCCGGTGGCGAGATCCATGATCGACACCGGCACCCGCACCGGCGGCCGCCCGTCCTCGCCCAGCATCGACATCAGCCCGCCGAATGCCTGCATCAGCGGGTCGTAGCCGGGCAACTGGTTCAACGGTCCCTTCGCCCCGAAGGCGCCGATATTGCAGAATATCAACGACGGCTTTTCCGCGAGCAACCCCGCCGCGCCAAGCCCGAGCTTGTCCAGCGCCCCGGGCTTGAGGTTGTGCAGCACCACGTCCATCTCATCGACGATCAGCCGCCGCACTTTCGCCCGCGTCGCATCATCCGACAGGTCGGCGGCAATGCCCCGCTTGGCCCGGTTCATCGCATGGAAAACGGTCGACACACCCTCCACGAAGGGTGGTCCCCAGCCGCGGGCGTAATCGCCATGCCCGGGGTTCTCCAGCTTCACCACATCGGCGCCCAGCTCGCCCAGGATCATGCCGGCATAGGGGGCGGCGATGGAGTGCCCGATCTCCAGCACCTTCAGCCCGGCAAGCGGCTTGGTCGACGACATCAACGTTCCCTTGTGATCCCGGCCGGAAGCTAGGCAACGCAGCGCAGAGGGTCAACGCAGCATGCTTCCTTGCCGTCGCCCGGCGCCCCCGGTATGCCGGTCGCGATGACCACGGAGGCGACGATGGACGCGGACCTGACCCTGGTGCCCGCCGGCCGCGACTATCCCGAACTGCGCGACGCGGTGCAGCACATCTGTGCCAAGTACCCCGGCGAATACTGGCGCGGCCTGGACGAGTGCCAGGAATACCCCACCGCATTCATCACCGAACTCACCGAGGCCGGCTACCTCGCCGCCCTCATCCCCGAGGAATACGGCGGCACCGGCCTGCCGTTGCGCGCCGCCGCGGTGATCCTGGAGGAGATCAATGCCTCCGGCTGCACCGCCAGCCAGGGCCATGCACAGATGTACATCATGGGCACCCTGCTGCGGCACGGTTCGGCCGAGCAGAAGAAGCACTATCTGCCGCGCATCGCGACCGGCGAATTGCGCCTCCAAGCCTTCGGCGTGACTGAGCCGACCAGTGGCACCGACACCACGGCCTTGCGCACCCGCGCGGTGCGCGACGGCGACTCCTACGTGGTGAACGGGCAGAAAGTGTGGACCTCGCGGGCCGCCCATTCCGACCTTCTGCTGCTACTGGCCCGCACCACGCCGCTCGACCAGGTGGCGAAGAAGGCCGACGGGCTCTCGGTCTTTCTCGTCGACATCCGCAAGGCCGTGGGCAATGGCCTGACCATCCGGCCGATCAAGGCGATGATCAACCACAACACCACCGAGCTGTTCTTCGACAATCTGCGCATCCCCGCCGACAGCCTGATCGGCCAGGAGGGCCGCGGCTTTCGCTACATCCTCGACGGCATGAACGCCGAGCGCATCCTGGTGGCCAGCGAGTGCATTGGAGACGGCAAGTGGTTCGTGAAAAAATCCGTCGCCTACGCCAACGAACGCCAGGTGTTCGGCCGCCCGATCGGCCAGAACCAGGGCGTGCAGTTCCCCATCGCCCGCGCCTGGGCCGAGCTGGAGGCCGCCGACATGATCTGCCGCCGGGCGGCCGCATTGTTCGAGGCCGGGCGCGACTGCGGGGCTGATGCCAACATCGCCAAGATGCTCGCCAGCGAGGCTACCTGGAAGGCGGCCGAGGCGGCGATGCAAACCCATGGCGGCTTCAGTTATGCCCGCGAATACGACATCGAGCGCAAATGGCGCGAGGCCCGACTGTACCAGATCGCCCCGATTTCCACCAACCTGGTGCTGAGCTATGTCGGCCAGCACGTGCTGGGCATGCCGCGCAGCTTCTGAACCTTCTTGCATTGCCGTACCGGTCTGCGCTGCACTGGGCAGATGGTTCGGAGGGCGGGGCATGCAGCGGCGAACGGTTCTGGCGGCAGGTGGCGCTCTGGCCCTGGGCAGCCGTTCGGCACGGGCCGATGGCGCCGTCGATCTCGCGTTGGTGATGGCGGTCGATGTGTCCCGCTCGGTCGACGAGGACGAGGCACGGTTGCAGCGCGAGGGCTATCGTGCGGCGCTGATCGACCCGCAGGTGGTCGCCGCGGTCACCGGCGGCGCGCTGGGGGCGATTGCCGTCGCCTATGTCGAATGGGCCGGCATTCAGTATCAGCGCCTGGTCATCCCCTGGACCCGGTTGGGCAGTGCCGCCGATTGTGCCGCGTGGTCGCAGGCCCTTGCCCGCCAGCCACGCGACAGCATGTCGTGGACGAGCATCTCAGGCGCGTTGATGTTCAGTCGCAAAACCCTGTCCGACTGCCCGTTCGAGGCAACGCGGCGGGTGGTCGACGTTTCCGGCGACGGCCCGAACAATAGCGGCCCGCCAGCCGAGACCATCCGCGATGCGATGGCGGCCGATGGCATCACCATCAACGGCTTGCCGATCGTCAATGACCGGCTGAATTTCGGTTCTGTGCCGACACGGGACCTGGAGCCGTACTACCGTGAGAACGTGATCGGCGGACCCGGCGCCTTCCTGATCGTGGCCGAGGATTTCGAGCAGTTCGGGGCGGCGATCCGGCGCAAGCTGATCACCGAGATCGCCGGGCTGCCGCGGCGCCTGGCGGGTTAGGCGGCCCACAGCGTGGCCAGCTTCACCACCGACGGCGCGGTGTCGAAACTGTCCAGCGCCGCGCTCAGTGCGGCGCCCCGCGTTGTGCCGAGGATGGGTGCAACGAGGCCGTCGAACTTGGCGCGGATGCGCGTGCCTTGGTGGGCGATGTCGGCCGCCGGGATGCCGGCGTCGTGGTCGGCGGACAGGGTGGTTTGGTCAATCAGGCGGATGTCCATGGTGGCATGGGTCGGACCGAAGCGGGGCACCAGCTCGATGCTGACCTTGTCGCGCAGTGCCGTGATGCGTGGATCGGTGGCGACGCTGGCGGTGAAGCTGTCGAGGCGGTTGGTTTGCAGCCCGGCCAGCGCCATCGCGGCGGTGAGGCGGTGGGAGAACTTTGCTTCGAGTCCCGTGCGGGGTTCGGCGATGTTGCAGACACGGTCGGTTGATTCGTCAACGCGCAGGGTGATCGCGGCGATGCGATCGGCGGTGACGCCGGGCATTTCGCGCAGGGTTCGGGCAGCTTCGATGCCGGCGTGGGTGAGGTAGCAGGCGGCGTGGTATTTGAAGAGATTGGCGCGGATGTGCCAGCCGCCTTCGGGGTCGGCCAGGGCGGCGTCGGGGTGGAAGTCGGGCGAGTGGGTGCTGGCGAAGCCCTGGATGCATTCCAGGCTGTCGGGCCGGGCGGTGAAGCCGCGCGCGGCAAGCTTGGCGGCGAGCAGGCCGTTCTGCGCGGCCTTTCCGGCGTGCAGCGGCTTGCACATGGTGCCGAACATCGATTTCAGCCCGGCGGCCTGGGTGGCGGCGATGCCCAGGGCGTGCAGGGTCTGCTCCTCGTCCAGCCCCAGCAGATGGGCGCAGCCGGCGGCTGCACCGAACGCGCCCACGGTGCCGGTGGCGTGGAAGCCGAGCCCGTCGTAGTGGCCCGGGGCCAGCGCGCGGCCGATGCGGCAGGCGGTTTCGTAGCCGACGACAAAGGCGGCCATCACTTCGGCCCCGCTCGCACCGCGGGCTTCGCCCAGGGCCATGACGGCCGGCAGGATGGCCACGGTGGGGTGGCCGGGCATGGCGAGGTTCACGTCGTCGTAGTCGAGCGCGTGGCCCATGGTGCCGTTCAGCAGTGCCGCGGCACCGGCTGGCAGGCGCAGCGTGCTGCCCCAAACCGAGGATTGCGGGGTGCCGCCGGCTTCCTCCAGCTCAGCGCGCAGAATGCCCACCAGGTCGTCGTCGGCCCCCGCGAGGGCGACGGCGATGGTGTCCTGGATGCACTGGCGGGCCAGGGCACGGATTTCGTCCGGCAATGCAGCGTAGGTGATCGGGCGGGTGCGCCGGACGATGGCGCGGGTGAGCGCGGCCATGGCGATCAGTCCGACTTGGCGGGCGCCTTGGAGGACGGCTTGGCAGTGACCGGCATCGGGCGCAGGAAGCCGGTGCTTGGGGCGGTGGACTTCTTGTCGGCTTTCGGCTTCTTGGCCTCGCGGCCGGCCTTGTTCTTGCCTTTGGCCATGGCGTCTTCTCCTTGGAGTGGGCGGCATGCCCGGCGTTGGTAGAGCCATGGTCATGCGCCCTGGGGCGGGCGGATGCCAAGGAAAATCGGCGGGCGGTCAGCGCCCCTTGAAGACCGGGCGGCGCTTTTCGTTGAAGGCGGCCACACCCTCGCGGCGGTCTTCGGTGGGGGGCAGGCGGTTGTAGGCCTCGATCTCGAATAGTAACGCACTGGCGATGTCCATCTGCATGCCGGTGTTCACCGCGTGCTTGATCTGGCGGGTGGAGAGCGGGGCGTTGGAGGCGATGCGCTGGGCGGTGGCGAGGACCTCGGCTTGCAGGGTGGCGGGGTCGCAGACTTGGTTGACCACACCCCAGTCGAGCGCCTGTTGGGCGGTGAAGGGCAGGCCGGTGAGGAGGATTTCCTTGGCGCGCTTGATGCCGACGGCGCGCGGCATGGTCTGGGTGCCGCCGGCGCCGGGCATGATGCCGAGGGTGACTTCGGTGAGGGCGAAGCGGGCGGTGCTGCTGGCATAGGCGAAGTCGCAGGACAGGGTGAACTCGCAGCCGCCACCATAAGCAGCGCCGTTGATCGCGCCAATGATCGGGATGGGGCAGGCGGCCATGGCGCGGACGCCGCGCTCGAAGATCAGATGCTGGGCTTGCCACTGGGCGTCGGTCATGCCGAGGCGCTGCTTGAGGTCGCCGCCGGCGCAGAAGGCTTTTTCCCCGGCGCCGGTGAGGATGACGCAGCGATAGAGGGCGGGGTCGGCGCAGAGGCTGTCCCACAGGTCGAGCGTGTCGAGGCCCATCTGGGTGTTCAGGGCGTTGGACACCTCGGGGCGGTTGAGGGTGACGCGCAGGATGTGCTCGGCGGGTTCGTCGAGGAGCAGGGTGTCGTAGGTCTTGGTGAGCTTCATGGTTGGGTTCCGTGGGCTTGGCGGGCGGAGGCTACCGGCCGTAGGTAGGGGGGTCAAACGCCGGCTTGGTGTTGAGGGGAACGG
>Ga0105046_10019492_pt1 | contig 10286 bp, 4 predicted proteins | sample MAT03_FD_78385 | JGI IMG/M metagenome (GOLD analysis project Ga0105046, IMG submission 78385) | Freshwater microbial communities from Lake Fryxell liftoff mats and glacier meltwater in Antarctica - MAT-03 (megahit assembly) | ecosystem: Environmental > Aquatic > Freshwater > Ice > Liftoff... | reverse complement strand
TGGTGACGGAAATCCTCGGCGGCAAGGTCCCGCCCACGCTCTCGCTGATCGCCGCGCCCGTTGTCGCGATACTAATCACAGCGGCCCTATTAGTCATGGCGACGAAGCTGTTCTCATCGGAGAAGATCATCTTCGGGCGGTAAGCCCGTCTTCTATGCCCGAGGGGCGTTGAACGAATACGCTCACGGGTGACCATCGGAAAGCGACCCTGCAATCCTCTGCTGTCAGGCTCGGATACTATCTAGGAGTTGATCCTGACTCCAGCCCGCCTCCAGAAGGTCGATCACGAACTCAACAGACAATTGTGTTCCCTTTACCACGGGCTTGCTCGTCATCCGTGTTTCGGCCTTGCTAACTACGGGGCCGCGGGAACTGCCGGCGCCAACTTAATCGCCGGAATCGCCGCGTCGCGGACAAGCTTGTTCAGAGCCGGTATGTCTTGATTCACGAGGGTATCGAGACGGCGGAGATGTCCGTTAACCTTCGTCGCCAGGTCCTCGAACACCTGATTGGACTGTGCCGTGGGAGCCGTGTCCGAACTCTGGACCACGCCAAGCAAAGCGGCCAGTTTGTTGTTCAGTTTGATGGGGTAGTTCAACGGGTCCTGGTTGCTTTGGTTCTTCGTCTGGTAGAGCTCTTCCTCAATGGCGGTCAGATCCTTCGCTAGCTTCTTGCCGGCTTCCACGACTGCCTTTTCGGTCGCCGTGCGGGCCACCAGATCGTCAATTTGCTTGCGAATATCGCGGATGCGAATAACGGCGTCGTTCGTCTGCGTGACCTTGTCGCGAAGCTGCAGCGACAGGTCGAACTGCTTCTGGAGATCGGGAATCGATCCGCCCATGCGCGGATCCTTCTTGATCTCGAAGGGCTGTGAGAACGCCTTACCGTCGACGGTCACCTTGACTGTGTAGGTTCCCGGTACCGCGACTGGTCCCCGTGAATTGGCGGCCCAGTAGATCATGCCCGGAAAGCTCGTCGCGTCCGGATAGCGCATATCCCAGCTATAGCGATTGAGCCCCGCCGCGACCGTTGTCGGGTTCTCCTTGTCCTTGGTCGAGAACTTCTTGATCGACTTGCCGGCGGCGTCCAGGAATTCGATGCCCACCTCTGTGGCCTTGTTCTTCAGCAGATAGTTAACGGTAACGGTCGAGGGGCCGCGGCCAGCGTAGCGATACGCAGGCTTGGGCTGGAACAGGTGGGCGTCAGCCGTCCGGACGGAAGCGGTGAGCTGATGCAGGATAGGGAGGTCGTCCATCACCCAGAAGGCACGGCCCTGAGTAGCGATGATCAGGTCGTTGTCGCGCTGGTGGAACGCCAGGTCGGTGATAGGGACCACTGGCAGATTGAGCTGGAACTGCTCCCAGTTGTCGCCGTTATCGAGCGACAGATAGATACCGGTTTCGGCGCCCGCGAAAAGGAGCCCCTTCTTGTTCGGATCCTCACGAATGACGCGTGTGAAGGCGTTGTCCTGAATCCCGCTGACGATCTTCTTCCACGTCTTGCCGTAGTCCGTGGTGCGGTAGAGATAGGGGTGGTGGTCGTCGCTTTTGTAAGCAGTCGCGGCGACGAACGCCGTGGCCGGATCGTTGGGAGAAGCCTCGATCGAGTTGATTTGAATCCACTCCGGCAGGATGTCTTTGGGCGGAGTGACGTTGGCCCACGACTTGCCGCCATCGCGCGTAACGTGAACCAACCCGTCGTCGCTTCCCGCCCAAATCAGGCCTTTGGTTAGGCGCGATTCATCGAGGGTGAAGATGGTGCAGTAGTATTCGACGCTGGTGTTGTCCTTGGTGATGGGGCCGCCGGTCGGGCCCTGCTTGGACTTGTCATTGCGAGTAAGATCGGGGCTGATCGCCTGCCAGCTCTGGCCTTCATCCGTGGAGCGGAAAACCATGTTGCCGCCGGTGTAGAGGACGTTGGGATCGTGCGGCGAGAACAGCAGCGGGAAGTTCCACTGGAAACGGTACTTCATGGCCTCAACGCCAGCGCCCATGGGATTGTCAGGCCAAACATTGACGGTGCGGACCTGGCCGGAGCGATGGTCATACCGGGTGAGTAGACCGCCGTAGGAGCCGGCGTACACGATGTTGAGGTCCTTCGGATCGGGGGCAATCCAGCCGCTTTCGCCACCGCCGACGTCGTGCCAGTCGCGCTCGGTGATGGCGCCGCTGTTGCCGCGCGATCGCATCTTCATGGTTGAGTTGTCCTGCTGGGCGCCGTAGATGCCGTACGGAAAGTCGTTGTCGACGGCCACGCGGTAGAACTGAGCAGTGGGCTGATTCATGATGGAGGACCAGGACCGGCCGGCGTCGCTGGAGACATTGGCGCCGCCGTCGTTGCCTTCAATCATGCGGGCTGAAGTGTTGGGCGCGATCCAGAGATCGTGGTTATCGCCGTGGGGCGTGTTGATAGCTGTAAAGGTCCTCCCGCCATCGTCGGAGCGGTGGAACCCGACGTTGAGCACGTAGACGGTATCGAGCCTCATGGGGTCAGCGTAGATACGCGAGTAATACCAGGCGCGCTGGCGGAGCATGCGCTGCTCGTTCACGCGGGTCCACGTTTTGCCCGCGTTGTCGGAGCGGAAGACGCCGCCGTCTTCGGCTTCAATAATGGCCCAGACGCGGTCAGGATTCACCGGGGACACGGTGACACCGACCTTGCCGTGCGGGCCTTTAACGGGGCCGCCCGTGTTGCGGCCGATCTCGGTCCAAGTAAGGCCGCCGTCAGTCGATTTGAACAGACCACCGCCCGGGCCGCCGGACTCCATGCTGTAAGGCGTGCGGATCACTTGCCAGAAACCGGCATAGAGAATGTTGGCATTGGAAGGGTCGAGAATCAGGTCGACGCAGCCGGCTTTGTCGCCCCGGGTGTAGAGATTCGCCCAGGTCTTGCCGCCATTCTCCGACTTGAAGATGCCGCGTTCGGCGTTGGGTCCGGACATGTGGCCAAGCGCGCAAACATAAACGATTTCGGGGTTCTTCGGATGGACGCGGACGCGGCCGATCTGGCGGGTATCGGCGAGGCCGAGATGGGTCCAGGTCCGGCCGGCATCGACGGATTTGTAGACGCCGTCCCCATGAGAGGCGTTGCCGCGGACGGCTTGCTCCCCCATGCCAACGTAGATGATGTTGGGGTCGGATTCAGCAACGGCGAGCGCGCCGACGGAGCCCGTTTTCAGGAATTCATCGGTAATGGGAATCCACGTTCCGCCGGAGTTGGTGGTCTTCCAGACGCCGCCGCCGGTGGCCCCGAAGTAGTACGTGTTGGGCTGAGCGACGCTGCCGGCGACAGCAGTCACCCGCCCGCCGCGAGCCGGACCGAGCGACCGGTATTTCAGGTCTTTGAGGAGCTTAGCGTCGTCGGTTGCGGCGAATAGCGAGGCGGCGAAGAGAACCAGGAGGAAGCCCATACTTCCTCGCAGTTTAGCGCTGTTTACGCGCGCAGCAGGCGGCGCAGGATCTTTCCGGAGGGGGACTTGGGGATGGTTTCGACGAACTCCCACTGCCTGACCTTCTTGTGCGGGGCGACACGTTCCGCTACGAAGCAGGCGAGCTCCTCGGCGGTAATATCGGACCGCCGGACCACAAACGCCTTAGGGATTTCACCGGCCTCTTCGTCGGGAATGCCGATGACGGCGGCGTCGGCAACGCAGGGATGGCTCAGCAGCAGCGCTTCGAGTTCAGCGGGCGGAACTTGCAGGCCTTTGAACTTGATGAGTTCCTTGCAGCGGTCGACAATGCGGATCCAGCCGCTGTCGTCGATTTCGGCGATGTCGCCGGTGCGGAGCCAGCCATCGGCGAGTAGCATTTCGGCGGTTTCCGCGGGTCTGTTCAAGTAGCCCTTCATGATCTGCGGGCCCCTGACGAGGAGTTCACCGTCAACGAGTTTGGTCTCGCAACCGGGAACGGCGAGGCCGACAGAATCGAGCGTTGGCGGAGCGATTCCGGGAGGAGCGATGGAGATGATACAGGCCGTCTCGGTCATGCCGTAGCCCTGGCGAACGCTTGCGCCGACACGGTCGCCGCAAACCTTTGACAACGCCGCTCCGAGTGGCGCCGCGCCTGCGAGGACGTTGCGTACCGACGAGAAATCGTACTTGTCAACCACGGGCGATTTGCTGAGCGCAAGCACAATCGGCGGGACCAGATAGAGGCGGGTAATGCGGTACTTTTCGATGGCGCCGAGGAAGGCTTCGAAATCGAAGCGGGTCATGACGATGAGCGTGGAACCTTGGCGGAGCCCCGAGTTGAGGATGACCTGTTGGCCGTAAATGTGGAAGAACGGGAGGAAGGCGATGGTGATGTCGTCAAAGCTGGTTGCTTCGACGTGAATGGTCTGGCAGCAGGCGGCGACCATGTTGCGATGGGTGAGCATGACGCCCTTCGCCGAGCCAGTGGTGCCGCTGGAATAGGGGAGAGCAGCGAGATCGTCGTGGGGGGCGTGTTCGATCTCGGGCGGCGGGCCTGAGGGTGTAAGGAGGGTGGAGAACGAGAGGGCCCCGGGAGCTTCACCGAAGACAAAGATCTCCTGGACGTTGGTATCGGCGGCCGCGCCAATGGCTTTGCCGAGGAACTCAGGAACCGTAATGAGGCGGGTGGCGGCACTGTCCCGCAGTTGCCTGTGAAGCTCTTCGCGACTGTAGAGCGGATTGGCCGGTGTGGGAATACCGCCGGCCATCTGAATGCCGTAGTAGGCGACGGGGAACTCGATCAGGTTGGGCGCGTAAATGCAGAACGTCTCACCCTTGCGCATGCCGCGGGCGGCGAGGTTGGAGGCGACGTTTGAGACGTTTTCTCTGAGTTGGGCATAGGTTAGGAACCGGCCGGATGCGGAGTCAATCAGGGCGGGCTTGTCGCCGTAGCGCGGCCAGTGTTCGGTGACAAAGTGATGGAGAGGAAGCGCGGGAATTTGCATGGATCGCTGGATACGTATGCTACCGCTTCTGGAAGTCGAGCGCAGCCAGGCAGAGGCCGATCAATACTGCAGCCAGGTGCCGACGGGCTTTTGCTGCTCGACGCCGGGCTTCTTCCAATCGCAGACGCCGCTCGGGAAGATGGCTCGGAGACGCTGGCGCTCGGGATCACTGAACCGAACGGCGTAATCAGCGGCGTCAATGGGCTTAAGTTGGCACTTCAGGATGTTGTTGGTTATGGGGCCGCCGGCGATCATGCGGGGCGGGGGAAAGGTCGGGTAGAGCTTGTTGCATTCGCCGCCGGAGAAGTTCTGCGGCTCGTTAATGCGGGCGCCGGCGGCATCGAAACAGCCGTCGGTGAGATCGGCGGGTTTGGCGCGGGTGATCTTCTCGAGGACGGGAGCGCTGCTCGAATCCCTGGAGAGGTTGGTTAGCCACTCGTCCATTTTGGTGACGGCGTGGGCCAGCACCCGAAGACCGGGTTGGCCGGCGGGACTGACGAGCATGACTGAATTGGTGGCGGCCCCGTTGGCGGCGCGGAGGCGTTCGCGGAGGGAATACGAATGGTACTTTTGGTGAACGTCGCCTTTGGCGGTGAGGTCGGTATAGCCGCGGACATCAAGGATCGGGATGCGCGCGAGACCAAAGCCGCCGTGAGTAACCCGGCCGGTCTGGTAGGCGGCGCGAAGTGCCTGGGGATCGGCGACGGCACGGAGGGCGACCGGATTTCCGTCGTTATCATAGCCGCCGATCTTCTCATTCAGGTCGAGGAATTGGGGGGTAGAGATGGCGCCGGTGTTGAGGGCGGTGAGGCCGTACTGGACGCCGGTGTTATCGATGGCGCGGCGGGCGAAGCCCGTCAGAGGGTCGCGGCCATAGACATTGACGGTATGGTCGAAGATGTCGCAGCGGGCCCCGGCGCGGTTCAGTGCCGGATGGTAGCGAAGTTCGTTGGGAAGCTCGGCGGGGCAGAACTTGGCCGGATGGATGCGGCCGGCGCCGTTGGATACTCCAAAGATGTTGGCGAGTGTCCCGACACCGGCGATGGCGCGTTGCTGGACGTCCGTCAGGGTGCGGCCGGACCGGGTGAAATAGTTGTCGAGGAGTTGGGCGTCGACGAGGAATTGGGTGGTCTCAAGGACATCGGGGAAAGTGGCGCTGGGGATGATGCCATCGAGGAGGCCAGGGTAGCCGTCGGCGATCTGAAGCTGTTGATAGGAACCGCCGGAACCGCCTCGCCCAAAAGTGAAGAGAGGCGGGCCGTTGACCTCGATGAAGCGTTCCTTGACCATCATCATGGTTTCGGCGGCGACGACATCCTGGCAGTTATTGCCGAAGACGTTGAGGGTGGCTGATGCTTCGGCGTAGCCTTTGCCGACGATGGCGTCGTTGAGTACGGTTGGCATGCCCGAGCCCTGGCGGAACCAGCCTCCGGTGCATCCGCCGCCGAAGGTATAGAGCAACCGTTGGTTCCACGGGCTCGTGGGATTGGCGGGGTCATGGAGGACGGCGAACTGATAGATGGCGCGGTTGAGCGTTCCGGTTTCGACGCGGACGATGAAGGGAACTTTGAGTCCGGTGGTGGTGGTGGTGGTGGCGATATCGGCGGGGCGGGTGGAGGGGAGGGGCTTAAAGTCGATGGAGCCGTTGGCTTTATAGACGTAGGTGGTGACGGTTCTAACGGAGCAATCGGCATCGAGCGCGGGGCCGAGGCTATTCCCATCGGGCAGTTTGAAGGTCTGCGTCTGGCAGATGAAGGGCTCTTCCTGAGGACCGGAGAAGATGGGGCCGGCGGCAGGGTAGTTGGAGAGCGAAAGCTGGGCGGCGGGTTGGGAGGAGCCCTGGAAGACTTCGAGCGTATTTTGGCCGGGACGAAGGCCGCGAACAAGGCCGAGGAGCGAATGGCGGGACGGTTCCGGATGGAAAGCGCCGGAGATATCCTGAGCATTGCGTTTGACGGAAATGCCGGTCAAGGGAGAGGCATCCGGGACTTCTATACGGACGAGGACATCGCCTCCGGAGACCTTATCAGGACGGGTGGAGACGGTGGCGATACGGAAGGAGGGGGCGGCGTGCGCGACGATGAGGGCAGCGATAGCGAGGACGGTTCGGAGCATGGCGCAGGTTGGATTGATGTTACCGTACTGGCGGCGGGGGAAGTAAAGTAGTTTTGTGGAGTTACGACCGACTGACGACGAGGCGGGCGAGCCGATCGGGTTGCTGATTGGCCCTTACCAGCTTCATGAAGAAGTGGGCCGGGGCGGGATGGGAACGGTGTGGCGGGCGGAGCGGGTTGACGGCGGGTTCGACCAGACGGTGGCGATCAAGCTGATCAAGCGCGGGATGGACACCAATGAAGTGATCCGGCGGTTTGCGCAGGAGCGGCAGATTCTGTCGCGGCTGGATCATCCGAATATCGCGCGGCTGCTGGACGGCGGATCGACGGAGGACGGGCGGCCTTACCTGGTGATGGAGTTCATCGATGGCAGCCCGCTGTTGGACTATTGCGAGGCCCAGGCGTTGGGGGAGCGGGAGCGGCTGGGAGTGTTCCGGACGATCTGCGCGGCGGTGCAGCACGCGCACAGCCACTTGGTGATTCATCGTGATTTGAAGCCCCGGAATGTGATGATGCGGGAAACAGGCGAGGTGAAGCTGTTGGATTTCGGGATCGCCAAGGTGTTGGAGGCGGACGCGGATGAGACGCTGACGCGGATGAGGCCGTTGACCCCGGCTTATGCGAGTCCGGAGCAGCAGACGGGTAAAGTGATGACGACGGCCAGCGACGTTTATTCGTTGGGATTGATGTTGGGGGAACTGGTTCCGGGACAGAGATCGGCGGATTTGCAGGCGATCGTGGAGAAGGCGACGCGGCCGGAGCCGGAGCAGCGATACGCGACGGCGGACCAGTTGTCGGGCGATATAGACCGGTATTTGCGGGGCCAACCGGTGGAAGCGAGAGCGGGCGCGTTCTCCTACAAACTGGCGAAGTTCCTAAGCCGGTACGCGGTGCCGGCGCTGGGAGCGTTGGGGCTGGCGGCGGCGGCAGTGGGCGGGTTGGCGTATGTGGCGGTGCAGAAGCGGAACATGGAGATCGAGCGGGACCGGGCCGAGGAGGTTTCGCGGTTTTTGCGGGAGCTGTTCGGGGCGGCGGATCCGGAGCGGAACCAGGGGAACCGGGTGTCGACGCGGGAGTTGCTGGACTTGGGGGCGGCGCGGGCGCGGACGCTGGCGAACGACGGGACGCGGCACGCGTTATTAGAGACGATGGCGGAGGCGTATTTCAACCTGGGGTTGTATGAGAAGGCAGCGGGCGTGTACCGGGAGTTGTTGACGTCAGAGGAGGGGAGCGCAAAGCCGAATGCGTCCCGGCTGGCGCGGGCCTTGTCCATGGTTGCGGAGGCAGAAGAGTTCCGGGGACGTCATAAAGAGGCAGAGGCGGCGGGCTCGGCGGCGGTCGAGCTTGCGAAGGGTATCGACCCCGGGGCGCGGGCGTTGGTGTGGATGCACCGTTGTAACCAACTACGGCAAGCGGCACGGCACGCGGAGGCGGTATCGGCGTGCCAGGAGGCTTCGCGGGAGGCCGGATTGCCGTCGCGAGACAAGAGCCGGGTAGCGGTGAGTTTGGGGCTCGCGCTGATGGATGCGTCCAAGTTCGTAGAGGCCGAGGCGGCGTATCAAGACGCATTGCGGATGGCCGATAGCGCGTCGGCGCGGGCCTACGCGCTATCGAGTCTGGGGAGTCTATATTTCCGGCAAGGGCGATTCCCGGATGCCGAGAAGACGTTTGGCGAGGCGATCGGCGTGAAGCGGAAGCTATATCCGGACGGTCATCTGGATTTGGCCCAGAGCTTGAACAATCTGGCGAATGTACTGACAACCGTGAGCCGGGGCGCCGAGGCGATCCCTATGTACTTAGAGGCGCACGGGCTGTACCGCAAGTATCTGGGAGCGGAGAGTTCGGAACTGGCGAGTTCATTATCGAACCTGGCGGTGGCGTACTCGGTGCAAGGCCAACTCGATGAGGCGGAGCGAATTGCGGCGGAGGTGGTAGAGATTCAGGGGCGGACGATCGGGGAAGGGAAGCTGCCGTATATCAGCAGTCAGATGAAGTACGCGGCGATCCTGCTGGAGCGGGGGCGGTCTTTGGAGGGAGTGCGGATCCTGGAGGCGGCATTGGATTCGCTGGAGGCGTTATCGCCGGCGCCGCAGGTGCAGTTAGGATATACGGGGGTGCTGTTGGCGCAGGGGCTGTTGGATTTGGGCCGGCGCGACCGGGCGGAGACGATGGCGCGGCAGTCCCAGGCGGTGTTGCGGCCATTGGTGCGGCCGGAACATTGGATGATTCAGCAGAGCAATATCGTATTGGGCGGGGCATTGGTGCGGGGCGGCAAGGGGCCGGAGGGGATGAAGGTCTTAGGGCCGGTGATGGCGTCGTTTGAGTCGAAGAAATCGAAGGGTTGGTGGGCGGAACTGGCGAGGCGGTATGCGAGTGAGGCGGGGAAGTAGAGACACACTTCGCCTGTCAGCGAGGCTGGTAAGGGGTGATCAGGCGGCCTTGGGAGCGGGTTTGAGGGGCGCCTTTCGACCGTTGTCGGCGGACTCCGGCTCGAACACGTTGAACTGGATGTCGCGGTTGGGAAAAACCTGCTTGTAGAGGCGGATTTTCTCCTCGGTGAGGGGCGCCTGGACATTTATTATTTTTACGCGCTTTTGGGGCTTATTGTCTGTGTTTTCAGTCGCTTGCGGATCATCATTCTGGGTTCCTTTGGCGGGTTCTGGGTCTTTTTCGACCTCGTAGAACTCGCGTTCCTCGTCGGAGGTGGCCAGGGTGGTCGATTTGCTGGGCCAGTGGCGTTGAACGCGAATGAGTTGGCGTTCGAGGGTGCCGATGAGGCGGACGTTGACGGCGTATTCCTTATGAAAGTTCTTTAGAGTCAACGATTTGTTCAAGGAATCGTAGGCGGCGAGGATGTTTTCCATGGCGCGGTTTTCCTCGATGACAGGTTCGAGATCGCCGCCGGTGGTGAGGATCTCGCAGTTGAGCATGGTGTGGATGCCAAGGCGCGCGCGACGGTTGGACCATTGGAGGTCGGTGATTTCGCGGACGACGGCGTTTTCGTGCTCGTCCGTTGGACGGTACTTGGCGATGTTGTTGTCAAAGAGTTTGTAGAATTCGTAGCGATTCTCGTAGGCCAGGAGGGCGGAGTGGGGCGGTACGAAGAGTTTGAGAGCGGTAGCGCGTTCGCCGTGGGTGATGGCGTTGCGTTTGGATTGTTCTTTCCCGAATTCGGTTTTTGGGCCTTTGGATTTTGCACCGTTTTGGCGGGCGATTTCGGCGAGTTCCTCTTTGGTTTTCACAAAATTCTCCTTTGGA
>Ga0105046_10019491_pt1 | contig 10286 bp, 8 predicted proteins | sample MAT03_FD_78385 | JGI IMG/M metagenome (GOLD analysis project Ga0105046, IMG submission 78385) | Freshwater microbial communities from Lake Fryxell liftoff mats and glacier meltwater in Antarctica - MAT-03 (megahit assembly) | ecosystem: Environmental > Aquatic > Freshwater > Ice > Liftoff... | reverse complement strand
GTCCAGCAGCCGGTCGAACAGGCTGACGCCGCCGGTGGTCAGATCGGCCGTCATCGTAAAGCGCGAGTTGCTCAATACGGGTGCGCCATTCACGTCTGCTCGCGAGGTCACCCATTCACCGGTCTGAGCCGAATCCACCTCCGGCTGTGGCCGCTCCAGCCGAAATACCTTGTAGCCCAACGATGGCACATTGGGCGCGATGAACAACAACGTGTGAGGGGCGATGCGCTGGCTGTAGAGGGTGTTGCCGGTGCCGAGGTCGGTTAGATAGAGCGGCTCATCCCCGGCAATCGTCACCGTCACCGGCGCGTTGCGCTCCCACGCCAGTGTGTTGAAAACCACCACATACGGGTCCGGCTCAACGGATTGCGTGACGACGGTGCTGGCCGGGCCGGTGTTGATTTGATTTACAAATAGGTCCAGGGCCTGGTCCAACATTGCACCCGGCGCACTCGTGGTCGGCGAATAGCCGTGTGTTGATGCAATTGCTGCCAATGTTTGCATATTGAGCCGTGCCACCGCGTCGGCTCGTGCCTGCTGCGTGGCTGCGACATCCTCGGCAACCTGCGCGTTCCACTGGGTGTCGAAGCCGCCGCGCACGGTGGTCAGTTGGTCGCCATAGCGCGCGGCCATATCGGCAAAAAATGCATCCTGATCGCCGGCAATATGCGGATACGCAAAGCGTTGGTTCCACGCAGTAATGGCGTCGCTCGATAGCGCGCTCGATAGCGCGCCGGCATCAGACCCCTCACAGTCCAGCAAAAACGCATTGGCTGGGTAGCGGCCGGTCTGGCGGGCAGTGGCATAGCGCTCGGCCCTGTGCGTGATCAGGCCCACCAGTGGATCGCCGGCCTGCACCGCTGGCTGCGACGTCACATCGTTCACCGGCACATTCGCCAGCACCCGCGCCCCGTCCGGCCCTTCCCACCAGAACAGGCCGGGGGTGTCGGTTTGGGCTAAAGCGGTGCGGCGCGTGACGCCGGTGATGCGCGCGTGGGCCAGCACACTGGCCATGCCCCAGGTGCTGGCCCATCCATCCGGTAGCGCGACAGAGGTGCGCCCCGCTTGTGCCAGCGGCAACAGGCCATTTAGAAAGTACTCGGTGTCACCGGTGTTAATCGTGTTAATGCTGGCATCTGCACACTCGGGCACATACACCTGCCATTGCGGCATGGTCGGCACATCGACCTGCTGGCTGCATAGACTGTCGGCCACTCGCACCTGCACCGAGTGACGCACCGGCCCATTCACCGATTGTGGCACCACCAGCAACAGGCTCATGCGGCCCTCGGGCAACCACTCGGCCTGCGCTACCCGCGCGCGCGTGCCGTTCACGCTGGCATTGATGAACGAGGTGTCGGGGATGATCGTGCGGCTGGCTTCGGCTCCGGCTTCGACCACGGTGAGTTGCACGTGAACGGCTTGCTGGGGCGGGCCATTTGCAGCCAGTGATTGCAGCCACAACGTGGAGGGGCGTATTTCACAGGCCGTGGTCGATGGTTTGGGCGTGTGGATACCCGGCACAGCCAGCGGGTGAGAGGTGCCCAGCAGCGCAATCAGCGCCAGTACACCCATCAACAAACGGCTAGGGCTGGCCGGTGAGCCCGTGTGAGCCCGTTTCTGAATCCGTTTCTGAACGCCCTCGCGATTCAACATGCCCTGCGAGTATAAGACGCGTGTCTTCGCGGCGAAAGCAAACTTAAGTGCGGCCCTATCACGCATGGGTTTAGAATCTTTCCACATCATGAGCAGCGAATTCATTCCCAAGTCAGCCATGGCCATCGTGGCGCATCCCGACGACATTGAGTTTGGCGCGGCCGGCACCCTGGCCAAATGGGCCAAGCACGGCGCAAAAGTTGTGTATGTTCACGTGACGAGCGGCAACGGCGGCACGCACGATCCCAAATACAACCGCGAGACGATTGCGGAATTGCGCGAACAGGAAGAGACCGCGGCCGCTGCGGTGTGCGGCGTGCACGATCTGGAATTCCTGCATTACAACGATGGCGAAGTGATGCCGACGCTGGAGTTGCGCAAGGATTTGATTCGCGTCATTCGCAAACACAAGCCGGAGGTGGTGGTGGCCATGGACCCAACCCGCATGTATAGCGGCAACGGCTACATCAATCACCCCGACCATCGCGCCGTGGCCCTGGCCACCGTGGACGCCATTGCACCGGTGGCCTCGATGCCGTTGATGTACCCCGAGTTGGGAGCCGCCCACGCCGTCAGCGAGGTGTGGATTCAATGGTCGGATAACGCTGATACCTGGGTCGATATCAGCGAGACGATTGATCTCAAGGCGCAGGCATTGGCCCAGCACAAGAGCCAGATCGGCGAAGAGGTGCCCAAAATGATTCGGGAGTGGGCGCTGAAAGAGGGCAAAGGACTGGCCCCGGCCGAGTCCTTTAAAGTTATCTACCTCATCAAGCGCGACGACCCGGCCCGCACCGGCACACCCGCCGAGAAAGTGGAAGCCGCGGTCGAAACGCAGCAGAAGGCCATGGCGGAGTCGTCGGCCGGAGATATTGAGGCCAGGGTCGAAGCCAGCTAACGGCCACCGTGGCTGACGAGCCAGCGGGCAGAGCGCGGTGCTAACCTCAGCGCCGCGCTCCGTCTACTCAGGCAGCGCAGGAGTTCACGCTGCAAGCCGGCACCACCAGGTTGACTTTTGTGGAATCCAACGAAGCCGCGATCTATCACTTCGCCTTCAACATCCCTGAGAACCAGTTTGCCGAGGCCAGGGCATGGCTGACCCAACGTGTGCCGTTGGTGCTCGGCCCGGATGGCGAGGACCTCTTTACCTTTGAGAGCTGGAATTCGCACGCGATTTATTTCTATGACGCCGCCGGCAACATCGTCGAGTTCATCGCGCGACACGATCTGCCGAATTCCAGCAACCAGCCATTTGGGCCGGCCAGCCTGCTGAGTGTGAGCGAGATCGGCTGGGTGGTAGCCGATGTGCGCGCAGCCGTGGACACATTACAAAATGACCTGGGCCTGAGCGTATATGCGAACAGCCTGAGCGATGAGTTTGCGGCCGTGGGTGATCCAAATGGCCTATTCATCGTAGTAAAGCAGGAGCGACCGTGGTTCCCCGACACACGGCACATTCTGTCGGCAAAACCTGCGCCCATTCATGCGACCTTGCTTCAGGATGGTGAAGTCATCCAGTGGAGCACGTGATTCGTGCGTTGAGGATTTCGGGTTTTCAGGTAACTACTCAGGCCTTTTGGACAGGATTTACAAGATTGGGAGCGGATTTCCATCCTGTGAATCTTGTAAATCCTGTCTAAAATCCCTCCTTACTTGGTGGTCCAAACAGGATCAGGGGTGAGTGCCACTTCGGGTTGTCCGCCGGCATCGTCCATGCCGCTGCTGGTTTTGGTACTGATGGCGCGCACAGTCATGGGGCCTTCGCACAGAATCTGGCAGGCCAGCCGGATGCCGGCGACGCCCTTCTCGGCCAGTTTGGATTTCTCGGCCTCTGTGATTTTCTCTGGCTCGCCGCTCACAAACTCCACCCGGCAGGTGGTGCACTGGGCATAGCCGCCACAGCGATGCAGGATGTCGATGCCGCCGGCTTCGAGCGCATTCACCAAACGGGTGCCGCTTTCCGCTTCGACGGTGCCTTTGCCTTCAACTTCAATATTGATTTTCAAAATGGGTTACTCCTGTGGGGATGGGTCTCAGTCTTCGATTGACTTGTCTAGTTTATATGACCTGCGGATTTGTGTAGCGGTAAAGCTGAAAGCGTTCCCGTTCTAGCTTGGAATGGAGGCTTTAGCCGACTCCGATAGCGGAGTCGGCTAAAGCCTCCATTCCAAAACCATATCGAATTGCGCATTGCCTCATAGCGCGCCACAATCGGCGCATGTCCACTGAAATTTCAATTGCTGCTGCGGTGCAGCAGCTTGCCGTCGGCCAAGGTCACCTGGCCATCTGGGCGCTCGGCCAGCACGGCTTCATCCTCAAGGGTCAACACACCACCATCATCATCGACCCGTATCTCTCGAACTTTGTCGAATCGGCGGTGCCAGGTGCAGCCCTCAAACGCCAGGTGCCGATCGTGATTCAACCCAGTGAGTTGGGCTTCATCGATTACGCACTCATCACTCATGACCATGCCGACCACACCGACCCGCTGACCCTGGGGCCGATGATGCAGGCGGCACCGAAGTCGCAGGTGTTCACCTCGTGGAAGGCCTTCAAACTGCTGGCCGAGCGCAGCTTCGACACGACCCGCATCACCGTGCCCAAGGTCGACGGCCATGTGCAAGTGAACGATGAATTCACCTTCATGCCCATCCCCGCCGCGCACTACGAGTTCGAGCCGAATGAGCACGGCGAGCCGGCCTACCTCGGCTTCATCATCGAGATGAATGGCATCAAGCTGTATCACGCCGGCGACACCTTGATTTACGACGGCCTGCTCGACCGCATCAAGGATAAGGGCATCGACCTGTTTATGCTGCCGTCGAATGGTCGCGACTGGTTTCGCGACGAGAAGTCCATCACTGGCAACCTGGATTACCGCGAGTCGGTGGAGTTGACAGTGCGTGCCGGGGCCAAGGTGCTGATCCCGACCCACAACGATCTATTTGCCGGCAACCGCATCAACATCGCCACCCTCCTGGATTACGCCACGACCCAATATCCGCAACAACGGATTCATTTTTTGCGGGCCGGCGAGTTGTATTACTACGCGGGTTAACTGCCTGGGCCACCGATTACGCATGAGGTGCATCGCTTTCTGCTGGTGCAGCACGGCGTCACGCACGTTGAGAATTTGTATCTGGACGATTTGGTCGCGACAGGGGTACGCGAGTTTTTGTTGATGATTACGCCGTTGCAGCTGACCGGGGCGACGGGCAGTTGGGTGAGCCCGATTCCGATCCGCATGCGCAACTAAACAAACCATGAACACAACTACACAACCCCGCATCGGCTTCATCGGCCTGGGCGTGATGGGCCGGCCGATGGCGACAAACCTGGTGAAGGCCGGCTACGCCACCACCGTGTTCGACATCAACCCCGCCGCCGTAAATGCCTTGCGCGAGGCCGGTGCACAGACTGCGGCCAATGCGGCTGAAGTGGCCGCGCACAGCGACATCCTCATCACCATGGTGGTGAACGACGCGCAGTTCAAGGCGATTTTGTTCGAGCCAGGTAACGCGGCCGTAGCTTTGGCCAATGGCGCAACCGTGATCGGCATGAGCACGATGAGCCGCGCGACCGTCATCGAGGTGGCCCAACAACTGGCCGCGCTGGGCGTGGACTATGTGGATGCACCGGTGAGTGGCGGCGAGGTCGGCGCGCTGAATGCGCAACTGAGCATCATGGCCGGCACGCCACAAGCTACATTCGAGCACTGCCAGCCGGTGCTGGAGGCGCTGGGCTCGAAGTTGTATCACGTCGGCCAGAACGTGGGTGATGGACAGGCCGTCAAGATGATCAACCAACTGTTGGTATGCGTGCACAATGCTGCGGCGGCCGAGGCGCTGGTGTTTGCCGACAAATTAAATTTGGATGTGCAACAGGTGTTTGATATTGTGACCAACAGCGCCGGCAATAGCTGGATTCTGGGCAACCGCGGGCCGCGCATGCTCAGCCGCGAGTTTACGCCGCCCAAAAGCGCGCTGCACATTCTCATCAAGGATTTGGGCTTTGTGCTGGACGCGGCCGATGCGCTGGGCCACCCATTGGTATTAGGCGGCGCGGCTCACCAGCTCTACAAAATGGGTGGGGCGATGGGTATGAAGAATCTGGACGACTCGGTGCTGATTGAGTTGATGGAGAAACTGAGTGGAGACGGTGAAGAGTCAAGAGTCTAGACTCTAGACTCTTGAATGTGAAATTCTCATGAACATTACCCCTATCTCTTACAACGACAGCGCCATCCCCGGCCGCTACACCCTGACCCAGCGCGTGCGCGATCACGATAAAAACTTTCCCACCCGCCAGACCGAAGTGTTAGCCTCGCGTGAGGAAATCGCCGCTTTGGTGCGCGACGGCTACCTCATCCGCGAGTGCCTGTTGCCGAGCCGCGAGATCGCGACCCTGCGCGCGGCCATGGATGAGACGGTGGCGGGCGATACGAATCTTGAAACGATGGGCGGCAAAGCCTTCGGCGGCATCTTTATTCGCCACCTGATGGACAAGCACCCTGCGTTTCTGGGCTTGCTGAAGTTCGCGCCGACGTTGTCGATTGCGCGGGCGGTGTTTGGACCATATGTGCAAAATCGCGGGCTCACTGGCCGGGTGGTCTACCCCGACTCGCCCAACACGGCCACCGAGTGGCACTTTCACCAGCGGCTCATTCCCGACCCCATGCCGCCGTGGCTGATGCGGCCTCAAACATTGGACGTGCTGCTGTATCTCGACGACATCACCGATGTGAGTGGGCCGCTGTGCGTGGTGCCTGGCTCGCACAACTGGCTGGAGGTCGATATGCCCGCCCACAACCACGGCGATCTGCCCGGCCAAAAAATCATCAAGGTGCCGGCCGGCAGCGTGGTGCTATGCCACGGCGCGTTGTGGCATCGTGCCCTGCCCACCCAGCCCAACGCGCCGGTGCGCCGGCTGTTGCTGTGGAGCTATGGCCCCGGCTGGGGCAAGCAAGCCATCTACGGCGTCAAGCCCGAAAACGGCCTGACCCAACAACTCCTCGCCGAGCGCCCCGACGAAGAAACGCGCGAGCTGTTGGGAACGGCAGGGTTTATGTGACAGGAAGTTATTAGTAGTTAGTTTTTAGTTCTTAGTCGGAAATCGCCGGATGAAATGCGCAACGTTCCGCGCTTTTTCTGCCCACTAACGACTAGAAACTAATCACTAACAACTCTGGGAGTGCCATGTTCGACAAAAGTTACTTTCTCGTGTTTGTGCCTGGCTTTACAGGCAGTGTGTTGCGCGATGAGAATGCCGACCAGACCATCTGGGTGGATGTGTCCACCATCGTGTCGAATTTTGATAGCTGGCTGGCGCGCATGAAGTTTCCTGAAAACGGCATCAGCAACTTGAAGGCCACCAAGGTGATGGACAAGATCGTGATCGTGAATCCACTGACCCGCGATGAGGGTTATATGCGGCTGTGGGATATGTTCGAGGGCTTTGGCATGCAGGCCGACCCAGCCAAGCATCTGGAGGCCGATCTGGATGTGCACGCCTTTCCCTATGACTGGCGGCAGGACAACGTGAAGTCGGCCGAGGAACTCAAGCGGCAGATCGAACATTGGAAGATGCTGCACCCGGGCCGCCAGGTGTGGATCATGGCGCACAGCAACGGCGGAGTGTTGTCGCGTTGGTACATCGAACAGCTGGGCGGCAAGGACGTGATCAAAAAATTAATCCTGTTGGGCTCGCCGTGGGACGGCACACCCAAAGCCCTGCAAATGGCGGTGTCGGGCTCGGATTTCTTTGTCGGCAATATCAACCTCAGTGTGCCCGCGGTCAAGAAAATGAGCCGCGAGTTATTTCGCACGTTTCCGTCGTTGTATCAAATCATGCCCCTGAAAAATGGGTGTTTGACCGATGCCAGCGGCAAGGCCGTGGACTGCTTTGATGGCACAACCTGGCTGGATAACCCGCAACAGAAAAAATATCTGGCCGCCGGCAAAGCCTTCACCAAAAAGCTGGGCGCGGCCAACAGCGTGGAAACCGTGTGCTTGTTTGGTCGCGACATCAGCACCACCGTGAAAGGCGTGGTGTCGATGGACGCGGCGGGCCGCTGGCAGGATGTGAAATGGGCAACCTCATTCGAAGGTGATGGCACCATTCCCATCGTGAGTGGATCGCACGAGAAGGCGCAGATTTTGCGCGGCGTGCCAGTGCTGCACACGCGCTTCCATTTGGATGGACCAGCCGTTGAACGCCTCGCTCAGGTTCTGGGGCAGGAGGCCGCTGTGAAAGCGCTCCTGACGACGGAGCATTACAAGGTGATGTTCAAACCCAATCGAACGGTCTATCGCGCCGGCGAGGGAATCAAGTTGAATGCCAGGGTGACGGAGCGCGATACTAACAAGGCGGTCAAACAAGCCAAAGCCGTGGTGGAAATGGAATGGGCGCAGGAGATGCCGGGCGACGCGCTTCCCAAGAACACACCAAAAACCCAACGCCGCCGCTTGATCCTTCAAGGCACCCGTCTCACCGGCACATTCACCGCGCCGAAAACACCTGGCTACTATCGCTTGACCGCCACGGTATCTTTGCCGGCATTTGCCTCATTACTCGCCGGCCCAAATGCCGCACAGGAGGTTCAACTGCACGAACTCATTGCAGTGAAGGTGTAGCCTGAAATGTCAGACGTCTGCGATCTCAAGTCATGGTTGTTTATAGATTAGACGTCTGACATTTGATTCGCGCAGCTCGTGTCAAAATACGCGCATGAAACTAAACACGCTGCAACGGCGCGAGTTTTACGAGCAGGGTTTTATTCACATCCCCGGCGTGGTGCCGCGCATCATGGTCAACGATGCCTTGCGCGCCATCAACACCAGCCTCGGCGATCAGGGCATTGACCCGGCCCAAATCACCAAATATCGCTCGCAGTCTTTTGCGCCCGAGGTGCAAACGCAGGAGCCCATCGTCAACCTGTACAACAAGACGCCGGCCGCCGAACTGGCCGAGTCGCTCATCGGGGCCAACGACATCAAGCCCATCAAGTCCGGCCAGATTGCGCTGCGTTTCCCCGGCGCGCAAGACCCGCCGCGCGAATCGGCCCCACACTTGGACGGCATGTATTCGCCCCACAACGGCGTGCCCAAGGGCCGCATCCTCAGCTTCACCCTGCTGCTCGGCGTCATGCTGAGCGATGTGACCGAGCCCTTCGCCGGCAACCTGACGGTGTGGCCGGGCACCCATCTTCTATACGAGAAACACTTTCGAGAGCACGGCCCCGAAGCCTTGTTAGAGGGGATGCCGCCAGTCAACCTCCCGCCGCCGAAGCAACTGATGGGCAAGGCTGGCGACATCGTGCTGTGCCACTACCAACTGGCCCACGGCGTGGCCGCCAACGTCGCGCCGCACCCGCGCTATGCCATCTACTTCCGGCTGTTTCACACCAATCATGATGTGCAATGGAAAGAGGCGATGAAGGACATCTGGATGGAGTGGGCTGGTATGCAGGATATCGTGGCTGCGGCTTCGTAATCACTCAGCCCAAACCGTCATTCCTACATTTGCTGCGCGCACCGGCTGCGCGCGCTGGCGCAGTCATACAACGCAAACGCGGGCTCAGGGTTGCGCTGGCCGCTGTGCCAGAGTCGGCGATGCTTCAGCCAGCCGCTGCGCAATCACCTCAATGGGATGCAGTGCTCGACGGCCGGTCAGCCCCTCGATCTGCTGGCGGCAACTGGTGCCCGGCGCAACGATGAGCGTGTCGTCGGACGCGGCGCGCACAGCCGGCAACAACGCCAGCTCGCCAATCTGCCGCGAGAGCGCGTCGTGCTCGGCCTCGAACCCAAATGCGCCGGCCATGCCGCAGCAGGTGCTCTCGATCTCCTTCACATCACAGCCGCTTTGGGTCAGCGCTTGCTTGCTGCCTTTGGTGCTCCAAACCGCTTTCTGGTGGCAGTGGCCGTGGTACAGAATCTTTGACCGGTCATCGGTCATCTTTGATCTTTCATCTTTCATTTGTGCCCGACCCACTTGTGCCGTGTTTGACCTGTTCGCCATGAAAGATGAAAGATCAGAGATGATAAATTCTTCCACGCTCACCACCGCCTTTGCCACGGCCTTCGCATCCTCGCCCGGCACCAAATCCAAATAGTCATCCTTGAGCGCACTGATGCAACTTGGCTCCAGCCCCAGGATCGGCAAACCCTGGCGAGCCAGCGGAGCCAGAATGCTGATGTTGAACTCGGCCAACTCGCGCGCCGCCTTGGGCTGACCCTGCGAGATGAGTGGCCGGCCGCAACACTGCCACTCCGGCACAATCACCGCATAGCCCAATTTTTCCAGCACATTGACGGCCGCGATGCCAATCTCGGGATGGTTATAGCGGGTGAAGGTGTCGACGAAGAGGACGACGGAGCGAGAGGGGAATGGGGAATGGGGAATGGGCATCGACCTTGTCCCCACTCTCCATTCCCCATTCCTCCGGTGATGCCACCACCCCATAAACGTCTCTCGCGCAAACGCCGGCAAATCGCGCCCCTCTGCGACTCCAATCAGCCGCTTGAACCAGCGTTGCTTCATGAAGCCGTTGGCGATGGCCGGCGCAATCGAGGCGACGCCGCTCAACATCGCAATGCGGCCCAACGCCCACGCCCGCATCGGCACGCCCTGCT
>Ga0105046_10019489_pt1 | contig 10287 bp, 3 predicted proteins | sample MAT03_FD_78385 | JGI IMG/M metagenome (GOLD analysis project Ga0105046, IMG submission 78385) | Freshwater microbial communities from Lake Fryxell liftoff mats and glacier meltwater in Antarctica - MAT-03 (megahit assembly) | ecosystem: Environmental > Aquatic > Freshwater > Ice > Liftoff... | reverse complement strand
TTCCCGCCTCCGCGGGAATGACGCGGTTACTCAATGACTTCCCTTGGACGTTGCACTCACTTAAGGAATTGACGTTTTGAAATGTGGCTATTACTTTTGAGCACTAACTTAGTTGCTATCCCTTGAGGTTGATAGCAGGCAAAAAGGGGTCAAAGCGACCCTACGCATCCCAGGCTGATTAGAAATCTGAGATTTCTCCATCGAATGGCTGATAGACAACCAATTAATTTTAAGGATGCTAACTTACGGGTTAGTAGCGATCATGGCACTCAATTACAAAAATGATAGCTCAAAAGTCATCTTTATGCCTCAACTCACTCAACTCAGTGATCGCCTGCTATCGACCATGCGTCATCTACGCCTCGAAGCCTTCTCAAAAATATTTGCTGCTCAGGCCGGCTCTAGCAATCCATTGAGCGCATGTTTGAGATGACTTCTATCAAACATGACGTCGCTTGACGGCCTGTCTGATTTATTCATCACACATTTCGTGCCGGAGTTCCCCATATTTGCGGATTTGTTTTTTGACCTCTGCTTCAATTTTTTGAGTTCGGCCTGATCCGTGATGTGCCGCCATGAGCATGATTCACGCCCCATTCACGCGCCTTATCAGGGCTGAGTCTGCACCCATTTCATCACGAGTCACTTCCACTTATCGGCTCGCTACCGCCCCAACAAAACATGAATCCTCACAACTCGCTTCAGCCTCTTGATCAGCCGGCCCCGCGCTTGCGGCCTTCGCGCAGTTCGCGCGCAGGGATGCGCGCATGGATGCGCATCCTCATTGTCATCGGCCTGCTGGCCCAGCCCATCCTGATCCCGCTCAAGCTGTTGGCCAGCACCACATCAGCCTCCACCACGCTGACACGCGGCGTTCATGAAGATGTGGATGCGTATTTGCAGCGCATTGCCACGGCATAGCCCGAGCTTTTTCAGCAAGCCGCGCTCGCCGCAGTGCAGGATGCGTTCAATGGCAGGGTGCCTGAGAAGGCCGGCGAAAAGGCGATGGAAGAGCAGATCGCGTTTTATCTTCAACAGGCCGCCAGTGCCAACACCTTCACGCCATTGGCAGCGCCATCCACGGCGGGTCTTCCACCGTTCAGCGGCGCGGCACAAAGCACCTCCTCTTCACTTGAAAAGGATGGGACTTATCACTGGAATGCGGCACAAGAAGATGAAAATGGATTGGCCGGTAGCGCATGGCAGCTCACGGCTCAGCCCGGAGGCAACTCACAGGTTTTTGCTCAGAATTTTGAAGCGATGATGGCCAAAGAGTTTGTGCCGGCTCTATCGAGCGCAGGCTCGCCCTCCGCCCAAACTGCGGCCAAAGCCCCACGGCGGGCACTGCGCTCGACACAGCCGGCACATTCTGGCAGCGCCCCAACCCCCTGCTGCCGGTCCAAGCCTCAACCGCTGCTGACACTGCTCCTCCGCAACTCATAGGCCCGACAGCCCCGACACTTTCATCAATAGGCAGATTTGCGCCGCTGAATCGGCAGGATTCATCATCTGAAGTGGCCGATATTCATCCCGCGGCGCAAAAAGAGACGCGCCCGCGCCAACGCTCGCACACAGCCGCCAGCACGGTGCTGGCGGTGGCGCAGGCCCTGGAAGCCGACCTGGGTGTAACCATGACCGCGCCCAGCGAGATCAACTTTGATGAGGTGATGACCTATACCCTCGTGGTTACCAACTATGGGCCCAGCCCGGCGACCGCCGTGCAGCTGACTCAGACCCTGCCGGCCAATGGCATTTACACCGGGTCCGTGCCCAGTTGCACCGGGCAGTCCGACACGGTGGTGTGCACCATCGGCGCTCTGGCGGCCAATGAGGGCAAAACCTTCGACATCGCGGTGCAGATGAAGGGCAACGACGCCGTCACCAGCACGGTGGTCGTGGCCGACAGCGGCGGCACAATTGATCCGGGTGGGCAGCCCAACGCCACCGAGGCTTCCTCCGTCATCAGCGCCTCCACCCGCCTGCAACACGAGGTGGGCAAAATCGTCATCGCGGCCAATGAGTTTATGACTGTGGCCGGCAAGATTGAAGCCACCGGCGCGGTGGAAATTGGCTTTAAGCAGCCGGACAATAGTGTCGTTTTCCATCTCAGCATGGGCGCCAACAATTCAGTTTCGTGGATGGACGGGGCCGAGACGCTTAACGGCGAAGGTGCGTTGTCCCAGAAAGTCAGGAACTTCAAGCTCTTTGAGGGCCCATTTAGCGCGGATGGCTCACAAGATGCGCCGTTGATCATCCCCGGTTCCACTATCACGCCCAAAATCGCATCATCGGGCGGCTTTGCACTCACGGGCACGGTCGCCATCACCCAGGTGAGCGTGATGAGCGGCACCGCATCGGTGTCGGCCACCATCAAGCTCAGCCAGCCGGGCGTGGTCTCGAGTACCGAGCAATCGCTGGTCGCGATGCTGTATTCCGACGGCAAGATCGAAGGCACCATCAAGCAATTTGCAATGGTGTTCTCCGGGCTCAAGATCGAAGTGGACGAGGCGACCGTTGCCACCGACGGCATCGGCATCAAACAAGCCAAGCTGACCTTGCCCGACAAGCTCGGCAAGCTCACCGGCATCATCAACGAGATGAAGGTCACCACCAACAGCATCAGCTTTGGCGGGGCCGGCGTCAAAATCCCCATTCCCGATCTCTATCCGGTGGGCGGCGCGCCGGTGACCAGCACGGAGACCACGACTGCAACGACGACGGTGACGCCGACCGTCGCCATCGTGAAGAATGCGGCCACGGTGAACTATGCCGATGGCAAGCTGGGGTTGCAGATCGAAGGCACGCTGCAACTGTGGCTGCCCAGCAACCACACCAACATCCCGATCAAAACCAAGATCGATTCTGACGGCAAATTCTCGGGCAAGATCGACAAGCTAAATCTGACCTTGGCCAAATCGAAATTGGAAATCTCGGAGATGGAATTTGATGACAAGGGCTTCTCGGCCTCGAAAGCCGAGCTCACCCTGCCGCAGAGCTTGAAGGGCATCAAAGCCACCGTCACTCGCGTCAAGATCGACGAGAAGGGCCTGTCCTTCGGCGATGCCAGCGTCGCCATCCCAGTCAAATTCACCCTCGGGAAGGAAGGCGCGTCCAACCAGATTGCCGTCGACGGCAACCTGACCCTGGTGCTGGCCGAGGATCGCACCTACGGCTTTGCCATCGAGGGCAAAGTGACCATCAAGGTGGCATCGCAAACGGCAGAGGCCGCGGGCAAGTTTCGCATGGACAGCTCGGGGAAGCTGAGCGGCTCAGTGGAAAGCTTCAAGTTGGTGGTCGCCGGGATGGAGCTCTCGCTTCAGTCGGCCAAGATCAAGGATGGCGTGCTGGAAGCGGCCAAGGCCTCCTTCTCGGTGCCCAAGGCGTGGGGCGGCCTCTCCATCGAAGTGACCGAGGTCAAGGTCTCCGACGACACATTCTCGATCGGCGGTGGCTCGTTCAAACTGCCCGAAATCAGCGTCGGCGACATGAAGCTTGCGCTGGAGGGCACGCTGGAGGGCACGCTGGAGAAGGGCGAGGGTGGCTATACCATCCGCGCTGGCGGCCTGCTGAAGATACCCAATGTCAGTGGCAGTGGCTGCAGCGGCCTTGGGGTTTCCATCGAAATCTTCAACAGCACAAGCAACAGCACAAGCAATGTGGTGGTGATGCGCGTCAAGCCGCTCACCGCAGAGGCCGCGAACGAACTGAAATTACGCCAGATCATCGTCTCGCTGAAGTGCAATATCTCACTCGGCACCAGCGGGTTTGATCTGACCTCGGTGACGGGCACGTTCACGCTGACCGACAACTCGACCAAGATCGAGATGAAGGCCGTCATCGAAAGCAAGCTGAAGGTGGGTTCCTTTAACGCGGTAACCGCCAACGGCGATATGAGTGTCGAGTATGTGAAAAACCCCTACAAGCTTGAGATCGGCGTTGGCGCGTCGATGAAGATCTTCTCGATGTTCGAGGCCGCCAATGCCCGCGCCACAATGCGCCTCAGCGATGGCGATGCGCCCTTCCTGTTCAAGGCCGAGATGAATATCGATGCCGTCATCGCCAAAGGCCAGGCCAAGTTGACGGCATGGACCAAGGATGGCAGATTCCACCTGACAGGCGGCATCTACGGACAGGTCGGGGTGCGCAAAGGGGCTCTCGCTCAACCGTGTGTCACGATTTCAATCCCTGTCGGGATTTCCTGGTCCGGAATCAGATACAAACAGGTAAGAGCATGTCTGTCACTCCCGCCTTCCGATTTGTTCATCAACGCCACCATGGAATTTGGTGAGTTCAAAAAGAATAATGGATCAGAATGGGGCTTTAAGGCCGGCGTGAACTTCCTGGGTGTCAATTACGGCATCTATGTCGACGAGAACGCCAGGTTCAGAGTGGGCAATGTCGACAACTATAAGCTGATCGACGCGCCCACCCTACAACGCGCGCTGCAGCTCCAGAAGACGGTGGCGTCTGGCTTCCGCGCTCGCTCTACCCTGAGCGCAGAAGAAATGAGCCTGCTTAATGATTATCATTTTGACGGCCAGCAAATCACCATCGATGTCGCCGATCTCGCCCAGGTCACCGATTTGGCCATCAGTGTGATGCGCGCCGATGACGATGCCGATGTCCAGGTTTTTCTGAAGCGACCTGATGGTTTGATTGTCAGCGGCATCAATCCTCCCAGTAATGTGACATTTAAGGAGGAACCACTGCCATTGGAACAGATGACGGATATCACCACCGGCCAGCCCATCACCTCTGCGCCGCCATTCCGCCAGACGGCGTTGAACGTGACGCATGCCGAACTCGGTCACTGGCAGGTGATCCTGAGCCATCAGCCCAAGCGTCCGTTCTTCGTCAATGTTGCCGGCACCGCCTATGGCCCACCCGTCGACAAGCTGACCCTCGCGGCGCAGACCAACCTGGACAACAAGGTGGACCTTAGCTGGACGCAGTCGGCCGTGACCAACACCGCCGTGACCATCTATGCCTCGCAAGGCCCGATCACGACAACGACGACGCTGAGCAATTCGCAGTTCATCACCGGCACCAACAAAGGCTCGGCCGCACAAGCCAATGTGGCCGTTGTCACTCAGTTCGGTGGCGTGCCCGTGAGCGCGTTCAGTTACCCAGCCGGCGCGCAAAATCGCACCGAGAAGGTCGATCTGTCGTTCCTGCGCAGCGGCACTTACAACCTGTGGATCGAGGTGGATGATGGCCGGAATGCGCCGGCCCGGCTCTACTTCCCCGGCACCGTCACCGTGTGGCACCCGTGGGAGGAGAACTGGCAGTCCAACCTCACTGTGCAGCCCACCCAGGGCGGCCTGACCGTGGCCTGGGACGAGAATGCCAACGCCGATGTGGACGGCTACGAGATTCAGGTGACAGCGCTGGGCGAGAATAGCGCCGACGCAGACACCTATGGGGTGGATGTGGGTGAGGACCTGTCCCAGACCGTCACCGGTGTGACGGCCAACCAGCCCTACTCCATCACCGTCATCGCCTACGACACTGGCACCGGCCGCACCTCCACCTCGGAGAGCGTGAAGGCCACGCCGCTGAACGCGCCGTTTACCTTCACGGCCAATCCAACGGCACTGATCGTGAACGGCGGCAGCGCAGCCACCGTCACCCTCAGCGTCACCTCGGCCGTGATGTCGTATCCCGATGATGTCTTCCTGGATGTCGTCAGCGCGCCCGATGGCATCGACGCGGAGCTGAGCGCGGAGATGATCACGCCCACCGTGGCCGGGACCCAGGCCAGCCTGGTGATCACGCCAGAGGCGACCTTGCTGGGCGGCTTCTACACCGTCACCCTCTCGGCGGCGACGAACGGCGATGTGAAGCAGATTCAGATTCCAATCATCGTTCAAGAGCCGAACTTCAGCCTGCAAGCCAGCAACACCGCGCTGACCTTGCCGAAGGGCGGCAGCGTCAGCGTCGACATCAGTGCCGCCTATCAGTTCGGTGAGAGCGACCTCATCGATCTCGACCTTGATGATGTTCCAGCCGGCGTCGATTGGGACTTCGTTCAAACAGGCTTTGGGCCGGGTCAGAAAGCCACCTTGCTGTTGACGGCAACCGATTACCTGGACTTCGGCACCTATCCCATCGTCATCAAGGGCACCGACTACGAGCACGAACATACCGTGGCGATTTCACTCACTGCTGGCGGCTTCGCCATCGCCTCGCCGTGGGACAGTTGGGCGACTCAGGCCGGCACGCCAGTGACCTATCCGGTGCAACTTACGGGCGCGTCCTGGCCGGCACCGGTGAACTTGAGCATGGATCCGGCATCGCTGGGCAGCTACTTCGTAGCGCAAGTGCCCACACCGGCCGGGTTGCCGGCCGGGCTGAGTGTGCAGGTGAAGGCGTTGCCCGGCACGCCGCCTGGCATCTACGAGTTGGAATTGCGAGCGGTCAGCAATGGCCTGACCGAAACCCTGCCGCTGTATCTGACCGTGCAGGACGATGCCAACGCCACCGATCTGCAAGGGCGCTATCAGTCGGCCAGCGCCGACGATGGCGTTGACGACGAAACCGGCATCGCGATTGCCGGCGAGGTCTACACCTACACCGTGAAGCCGCGCAACATCAGCGCCAACCCCGGCCCGAATGTGGTCATCACCGATACCACGCTGGGCGAAGCCTACCTGACGCTGGTTCAGAACGGCGGGTGCACGGTGCAGAGCCAGACCGGCGAAACCGAGTTGGTCTGCGCCGCAGGCACCATCCCGGCCATGACCGAAGGCCTTGGCCCGACCGTCTCGTGGAAGGTCGCGGCCAATGCACCGGATGGAACGGCGCTGCTGCACACGGCCGAGGTGGCCGCCCAACCCGGCCTCTACACCGAGACCTCCGACCTCGACAACGGAGCCGAGTTGGAGATGACGGTGGCGCGGCGCTCGGACCTCCACCTCGAAGCACAGGCGAGCCCGGCCGTCGCCGGCGAGTCGATGACCTTCTCGACCACCGTGCACAACGATGGCCCCTCCGACGCCGACACGGTGCTGATCGACATCTACCTGCCCGAGGGGGTCGATCTGGAGTCGGCCTCAGCGGGCTGCGTGCAGGATGCCGAGCTGGTGACGTGCGCTGTTGGGCCTTCAGCGGGGCCGTTGTCGGGCACCCTGGCCTCGGCGACCCAAGCCACAATTACCGCCACAGTCCGCATCGCGCCAGACGTTCTGGCCGATCTGGAGACGCTGATCGTGGCCAGCAGCGATTCGGACGACCCCGACTTCACCAACAACTATAGCTACGTCGAAAGCGAGATCAGCACCACGGCGCAACTGAACGTGCAGATCACGCCCAGCCGCGTTGAGGTGACCGAGGGCGACACGGTGGACTTCATGATCACCGCCACCAATCAGGGCCCCTCGCAGGCGACCGATGTGGGGATTGAGCTGAGCGTGCCGGCGAATGCCGACATCACCGACATTCAGCTGGGCGATGTCGCCGCGTCGTTGGACGACCTGACGATTGAACCCGGCGAGACGTTGACGATGACAGTGTCGATCCTGTTCATGGAGGACAGCAACGGACAGCCGGTGCAGATCGGCATCACAGCCGATTCGATCCAGTCGGCACCGATCCTGTCGAACAGCCCGGCTGTGACCCTTCGCAACGCCGCGCCCACCGCCGAGCTGAGCGGCACGCTGACCGTGAATGAGGGCGAGTTGGGAACGCTGACGGTTCATGCGGACGACGTCGGGAATGACGGCGACGCCGAATACGATCCGCTCACCATCCAATGGGATCTGGACAACGACGGGGCTTTTGATGATGGGAATGCCGGCATCGTGCTGTTCGACGCGCGCAACATCGACGGCCCAGCCACACGGCCCATCGCCGTGCGCGTGCGGGATGACGATGGCGGCGAGACAGTGGTCACCGGCACGGTCACGATCAAGAACGTGGCGCCGACGGTGGACGCCGGAGATGATCAATATCATCCCTACAGTCAAACCTTCGTTCTGAATGTGACGTTCAACGACCCGGCCATCAGCGACACGCACACCTTGAAAGTGGATTGGGGCGACGGCAAGGTGGATCGCATTCCAGCCTTCGCCAGCCTGACTGGCTTTGATGCAAGCCGGGTTGCAAGCCCAGTGTCGATTACCACTCAGCGGCAGGCCAGCCATACCTACAACCGGATTGGTGAGTTCACGGCCGATGTGTGTGTCGAGGACAAGAACGGTGGCGTGCAATGCGACCCGGTGCTGCTGGAGGCCGCGTGTCAGGAGCATGGATTGATCGCCAGCGTGAGTACCACCGGTTCGCAGGTCGTGATCACGCTGGAGAACGCCAGCGGCCATGTGGTGATTCCGGCCGGTTTGCCGATTACGCTCTACAGCGGCGATAAGGCGCTTCAAACCTTCAAGCTCGCCACGCCCATGGCGGTGGGCGAATCGCGCCCGCTGCACTACACTGCAGCCGGCGCGCTGGAGCCCAGCACGCTGCAAGTGGTCCTGGACGACAACGGCAGCGGCCTCAAGACGACGCAGTTGTGCTCGGGCGCAAAGCAATTCCTGAGCATTTACCGCACGTATCTGCCGCTGCTCGCCAACCGCTACGGGCCGCCCAAGATGTATATGCCGCTCATCAGCATGGAGTGAGCCGGCCGTTGTGCATGAACGGAGATCGGCCGAGCGGCTGCGAAAATCGAGCATCGGGCGTTTCAATTGCACGGGGTCTGATCGCCCGGCGATTTGATCGCCGGGCTACCCCCTTGGCGCCCGATGAATGGGCTGATGCGGCGCACACGCCGGCACTCAACCGGCTGATGAGATTTGAAAAATAAACGGGGTATTGGATCGTCCTCGCAGGGGCCAAGCATTTGCCCGCACAAGTGTAGACAAGCCAAAGTGTTGGTGGGCAAATGCCTAGCCCCTACCCATGGCGGTTGGTGGCAACGCGGTAGAGCAGGAAGTAACAAGTCATCTCGGCTCTGAGCCGCGTAGACCGTAGTCAGATCCGTGAACCAAAGTCGATTGCCGCCCATCTGACTACTGATTACTGACTACTTCCTTACTCCCCTCCCCCAAATACGCCGCCTTCACTTCGGGGCTGCTGAGCAGCTCTTTGCCGGGGCCGGTGAGCACGATTTCGCCGGTTTCGAGCACGTAGCCGCGGTTGGCGATGCTCAGGGCCAGACGCGCGTTTTGCTCGACGAGCAGGATCGTGGTGCCCTCTTTGTTCAGAGTCTTGATGATGTCGAAGATTTGATCAACCAGAATCGGCGCCAGACCCATCGACGGCTCATCCAGCAGCATGATGCGCGGGCGGGCCATGAGCGCGCGGCCCATCGATAGCATTTGCTGTTCGCCACCGGAGAGCGTGCCGCCGCGCTGGCTCACCCGTTCGAGCAGGCGCGGGAAGAGCTGGAACACATGCTCCATGTCGTGGGCGATGCCGTCGCGATCCGAGCGCTGATACGCACCCATCTCCAGATTTTCGCGCACGGTCATACGCGAGAAAATCAAGCGGCCCTCGGGCGACTGGCTGATGCCGCGTTTCACGATGAGGTGGGGGGCCAGCTTTTGGATCTCCTGACCTTCCAACAAGATTTGACCCTCGCGCGGCCGCAGCAAGCCCTGGATGGTGCGCAGCGTGGTGGTTTTGCCCGCGCCGTTGCTGCCGATCAGGGTCACAATCTCGCCTTGCTCCACCTTCAGGCTAATGCCTTTGAGGGCGTGGATATTCCCATAATAGGTGTGAACGTTTCGAAGCTCCAGCATGTGGGATGAAATTGTAATAGGAAATGGAAGTAGCGGGGTTTGAGCAGAATGTCTTTGTAAAGAGACGAACTGTTGCGTGCAAGCTCTTGCCACGATAGACTTATCAATGATAGCAACACAAATTAGGTGTTTCATCAAAGTGAATCAGCCAGACTAACCACTATGGCAATAATTTTTGAGTTATGGGCAGAATGTTATACCGAGCAAGACACTCAAGACTTCGGTTCTCATTTTGATGGCTTACAGCACACTTTAATCACAACTGGACGCGTTATCTATTGGGGTGTGAATAGACACCGATCTTGGACAAATGGAATACCAATGGCTATCAGTGTGGCCTCCGACGAACTTAGCAATTATGGTGTGAGAAGTTTGACAGATGCCATCGAAACTACCGAAGCCGGCCTACGCCTTTATAAACATTTATGGCTCTCCCGAATTAAACGGGAATCGCAGTGTAGGGGCAAAGCAGCGGGCTCATGTATGGGTTTGATCTGCGCTGAGCCCGCTGCTTTGCCCCTACAAAAACCATGATTTCCCGCCAAAGTTG
>Ga0105046_10019485_pt1 | contig 10288 bp, 6 predicted proteins | sample MAT03_FD_78385 | JGI IMG/M metagenome (GOLD analysis project Ga0105046, IMG submission 78385) | Freshwater microbial communities from Lake Fryxell liftoff mats and glacier meltwater in Antarctica - MAT-03 (megahit assembly) | ecosystem: Environmental > Aquatic > Freshwater > Ice > Liftoff... | reverse complement strand
GGTCGTCGCCACGCCGTGGAGGTCGAGTACTACCAGGACAAGGAACGCACCGTCATCCAGCTGTGGTGGCAGGCCAAGGGCGTGCCGCAGGAGATCATTCCGACGTCGCAACTCTTTCCGATCAGGCCCGCTGGAGCTATCGATGGATAGGATTCATGTACCACGCCGCGGCATGACCTTGTTCGAGGTCTCCATCTCGCTGGTGATCGTCGCCTTCGGCGTCATCAGCGCGGTGATGGTCTTCCCTAGCGGCATCAAGGCGCAGCAGCTCGCGCGTTTTCAGGTCTATGCCAGCGCCAAGGCGTTGGAGATGATCGATTCCTACAACACCAGCCCGACGGCGAATCCGTCACTCGAAGTTGAAGCGCCGAACGCGTGGGATGTGTCGCCGAGCCGTTGCACCATGGCTTTCGATCTGGAACGCCGGCTGGCGTCGTACCGCTTCGGCATCATGCCGCTGCCGCTGGAGATCGCCCGTCGCTTGGAAAGTGATGGCGACGAGATCCAACAAGTGCTCGCCGAGGGGGGCTACCTCTACTATTCACAGCCGCAGGCGGCGACCGGTTTCAGCGACACGGGCCTGTCGGCGGTGCCGCCGAATGACGCCCAGCGTCTGGTCTTCGCCGTGACCGGCTATGCGCAGAGCAACGCGGTGCCGATCCTGCCGCAGAAGTCGTGGCCCTATTACATGCCGTTTCCATCGCCGCCGAGTCACGGCACGCACGGAGAGGAACGCGGGTTTTCCGAGCCGGCGAATTCGTTGGAGACCTGGGGTGGCAAACGCGGCATCTTGTGGGAGGACACCTTCGATCCCGACATGCGCCCGGTGTTCTGGTGCAACGTCAGCGGCACCGAGTACGGCTACCGCAATCATCAACAGGTGCACACCCTCGACAGTGCCAAGCGCTACTGTCAGGCAGCGTTGTGGTACTGTAAGCGCAAGGGCACCACGCCGCTGACCTATGGTGCAATGACGGTGCTCACCGCCTTTCCCACGGGATTGCCCGAGGTCGATCGCTGGAAGCTGGTCCAGTCGCTGCGTTTCTTGTCGCACGCCACCGCCAGCCTGACCGCCTATGTGACCAAAAGCGATCTGGAGACCGGAGTGTCGCTCGATGGCGGTTTCGATCCGAGTGCGAGCGGCATGACTTCGGATCCCTTCATCGTGACCCTGCCGGTGATTCAGGCGCTGCATGCCAGCACCATGAACCTCACCGCGCTCTTCGCTGCCTGTCATCCTTACGACTGGGCGGTGCCGCGGCCGCTGCAGCGCGCGATCATGATGGATCATCCGTTGATCGAGTACGATCTCTTTACCGCGCCGATGAGTGGAACGCTGTTCGGTGCCAGCGGCGTCGCCGCGCAGCAGTGGAAACCGATCTCGTCGCAGCCGATCCGCCACATCGGGCGCAGTTTCCAGTTCAGCAACCAGGATGTGCTCGGCACCAGCCCGACCTGGGTGCCGACGGCTGGCAGCACCGCGCTACCCAACACCACGCACTGGGGCAATCCCGCGCACTTCACCTTGACCAAGCCGTTCAGTCCGGACGAGCGCTGCCGGCAGTTGGTGTTCTGGGTGGTCGACTGGCAGTCCTACTCCGATGTCGAGACCGCGCCGAGCGCGCCGCTCGATGCCGCGCGGTATCCTCGCGGTGCGCCACGTAGGCCGAATAACACGCCCGCGCCGTTCTCCGACCTGATGCGCGATCCACCGTTTTTCGACTGGCAGCAGTACGTTTACCGCAATCCAGAAAAGGCTCTGGCGTTCACCGAATCGATGGAGGGGCGTCCCGACGGCTTTGATGTACGCACGAAGATCATCGGTTCTGATGGCGGTGGTCGCACGGCGAGCAACGAGGTCATCGGCAATGGCAATAGCCGTTACGATCAGACCGGCCGAGGTGGCCCCAATCAGAAAGAGGCGTTCATCGGTCTCTTTGGTGCCGATCGAAATTTCAATCTCAAGCTCGATCGCGGACCGGTGCCGAGTTCGGTGCGTCTGCGTGCGTCCAGTGTCGCACGTTTCAATTTCTACGACCTCCGCGTTCCAGCATCACTCCGCTAAAAACCCCGTTGCGAGAACAGGAGTCCTCATGTCGATGGATGGAAGCGGTGCCATAAGTGTCCAGCGAACGAGGGCCTTCACCCTCATCGAACTGCTGATCGCCATCACCCTTGGCATGTTGATCGTCTACACCGCGACCGCAGGGTTCCGCGCCGCGAGCCAGAGCGTGACGTTGTCGAATCGCTTGGCGTTGGAAAACAGCCTGCTGCGTGCCGGCTACTTCGCCGCGACGCAGGACGCTGACTGGTGGTTGGCGTGGGATGATCCGGATGACAGCCGCAATCAACGTCTGCGCTGGTTCGCAGATTATGAGCCGTTGAAACGTGGCGGGCCGTTTGCGCCCTTCGATGCGCGCACCTTTCCACGCGGTGGCTTGCTGGGTACCGATAGCGAACGTGGTTGGAATCCCACCAACACCTGGCCGGCGAACGACGCCCGGGCGTGGTTCAACGGCAACCTGGTGGAACAGGGCCAGCACAGCGTTCATGTCTTCGGGCACTACGAACTGTTCAGCCACAACAAGACCTCCCCCTTTCTCAACCGCAGCATGGGAATTGGCGTGCCGTTCAACGGCTCGGTCACTCCACTGCGCACCTGGTATGGCAACCAGCTCGAACACCTGAAGAACACCATGGGCTACTACGGCGTGGTCGAGTACATGCCGGCCAACGCCATCTATAGCACGGTCGGTGATCCGGGCGGCGACAATGTCTTTGGCACCGGCGATGATGACGATCAGCGCATGTCGCGTGAGTGGTGCGATCCAAGCGGTGAAGGCGGCGGCGTACAGTGGCGTTTCGCCAATGATGACGGCGGCACCGCCTGGGCGCGCGGCATCTACCGCCACACCCGTGACTCGACCTACCCGGTGGTGCCGGCCTCGCGCCACACCTCCGCCGGTACTGATCGCCTGACCAATGAACAACTGGTCGCCGCGCAGTTCCGCTCCTGGGCCACCGACCGCGTCGGCGCCGCGGGACGTCGTGATCCAGGCAACCACGGCATCCAGGACCTAACCGCCAAGACCGTGATCAGTCGTCCGCTGTTGGAACACGGCCGGCCATCGCACTGGCCCGACCTCACGCTGCAGAGCATGCGTTACTTGAGCAATTCGCGCTTCGTCACCTTGCTGCGTGTCGGCTGGATGTCGCCACTCACCGGGCAGCAGACGTTCCTGAGCTTCACCACCATCAGCACCTCGCTACGCGGCGCCCGCCAACAACGCAGCCCATTGGGCGGCTGGGCGCAGCCCGGCGAAGCCAATCTGGATCACCCATGAGTAATCAGCAGACCATGAGTGAACCGCCACGACGCCACGACGCCACGGAGAGCTTAGCACACAGGCATCTTGGTATTGTCCGCAGAGTTCTTTTCTCGTCGCTTTCGCCGTCTGCCGTGGCGTCGTGGCGTCGTGGCGGTTCGATCCGTTACCGTATGGGGCATCGTCAAGGCACCATCCTGATCATCGTTGCCGGCATGAGCGCACTGATCGCTAGCCTCAGCCTGACCTTTCTGGTGCGTATGCGCGCCGACGCCGATGAGAGCCGGCAGATCATCGCCGACGTGCAGGCGCGCATCATGCTGGTGGCTGGCTGCAACTACATCCAGGAGGCCTCGCGCATGGGCTGGGAGGTTGGTCCAGGTGAACGCGAGACCTTCGGCTGGGTGGATGTGCGTGATGGGCTGGAAGGGCCGAAGACCCGCAGCGCCGATCCCAACACCGGTCGTACGCCGGCAGTACGTCCGGAAGACGGTCCACGCAGCGTCAACTTCCCGGTCGGCACCAGTGCGCGTTTCCCGATGTGGGTGTGGAATCGCACGCCCTACGCAATCGCAGCGGATGCGGTGTTCAATCCCATCGAACGTGAACCGACCAGTCCCGACTTTGCCATGCCCTACTTGCGTCATCCCGATCCGCAGCCGGTGGTGGTGAACTACTGGACGCCAGGGGGTGCTGGTAGTGCGGTCAACGATCAGAACTTCGACCGCGGGTTGATCGATCCGACGAGCGACTATGTGCACGGCGATCCGCAGCCACGGATGAACTCCACCGCGATGGCGTGGTTCCGCGTCCACCGCAGTGGTCCGGCACGTTTCATCATCACCTGTGGTGCCGGTGCGACCCAGGGCTTCCGGCGCTGGACGGACATGTCGCTCACCGACCGTCAGCAGTTCGGCAACGACGAATCGCTGTGGCACGACCTGCGCAACCAGGAGGTCATCATGTGGTACGAGGTCGAATGGAGCCCCGCCGTCGGCGGCGCGACCTACCAATGCATCGACAACGAACAGCGGCCCGACCATTACCAATGGCGCCCCTTCAACCCGGTGCATGAAAATTATCCGGGCGGTCACCAGTCGCAGACCCATGCGCGCAACATGGTCGGAACGTTCCGCTATATCCAGCGGCTACGGCATGAGCCTGGGGCGTGGTGACGACGGCTTCGGGATCATGACCAGCCTGAAAATCCGCGAAAAAGTCGCTGCGGTCAGGCCCGTCATTGGCATCAGGATGGTGATGGAGCGTAGCGCAGGAGTCGCGCATGGTCTCTGCCTCCGTCCATGACGGGTCATCACATCGGCGTTCCGGTCCACATCCGGAACGAGCCCAGGACCAGGCCACCCCCAGCAGCGAGCACGAGCGCCGCAGCCAGATAGGCCGTCATGGCAAGGCGACGCTGTGCGGCTCGGCGGTGCCAGTCAGCCAACATGCGGCAGTGATGCTCAGCGCCGGGAGAACCCAGAATCCCAGACCAGGGCATCAGATCGACGCCCAACAAACGCGATGCCTGTGCCTCGGTGAGGCGCCAGCGAATGGCGAGAGCCGCCCGCGACCAGCGTGAGGCAAAATCCAGGTGTCGGGTCCAGGCTGATCCGGGTATCCGCCATGTGTGCGGCATCCACGGAGCCACGGCGATCATCACCGCAAGCAAGGCCGGAGGCACCGCCCAGCCGAGCGACGTCAACGATCCATACCAAGGCGCAGCCGGGGTGACGTAGCGGATGGTCAGAGCAAGGACGCCGATCACCAGGCAGCTTGCCAGTGGGTAAGCGAGATGATCCGCCACCATGCGGCGACGTTCCGCTTCGCGCCAAGCTTCGTCAGCGAGCAATGCGGCCACGGTGGCGAGCGGCGGGATACCCCCGATGAGCAGCGCCGACAATCGTGGCGGCACCAAGCCAGCGATCGCTTCGGGCAACGTCGCACCGTCTGCAAGGCGTTGCCCAGCGCGTTCCGCACCAGGCAGACCACAAGTCCGCAGTGCGGACACCATGTCGTCACCGCGCGCGGCAGTGTCGCGCAGCACCTCCAGAAGTCGCGCTACGTCGCTCATGGCTTGGGCTTCACGACCGGACGAATGGGCGGTTTGCGAAACTCCTGATCAGCCTCGCGAACGGCCTCGGTTGCGGCAGCTCCCTGGGCTTCGCAACGAGTCGTCCACCAGAAGAGCAGCGCCATGCCGGGGGTGCCACCAGTCAGTCCATTGTTTCCAGGGTGGTTGGCTTGGTTGATCATGCGGCTCTGAATCCCGCTGATCATCAGCATGACGCTCGCGGCAGTCAGTCCGATCGGAACCGCGAGGACAAACGGGAGGATGAGACGAACCGCCAGTGCCAGGCGAACACGACGACGGTCGCGGGCGATGAGATGCGCAGTGATGGCGCGATCCAGTTGCGCCGCGTCGGTGGCAGCCCAGCCAGAAGCCGCGAGGAGACCAGGCAGATCCCCCTGCAAGCCGGCGCGATTGAGCGCGAGCGACCGCCGTGGGGCGAGTCCACGGACCGCGTCGGCCATGTCGCGCTCGCTTCGACCAGCGGCAAGCATGCGCCGCAGGATGAGTCCCCGGGCCAACCTCGCCCAACCGTCGAGTACCGTCCACCAGCCCCGACGCTTCCCCAGCGCCACCACCGCGACCGCAAGGCTGGCAATGGCGATGGTGGCCAGCGACCAGGACAACGCCCAACCCATGAGCCGTTGGATGGGAGAAAACCCATCAAGAGACAGGGCGTTGAACATCGTTGCGAACTTCGGAATGACGCCGACCGCCAGATAACCAGCCATGGCCGCTGTAAAGCAGAGCATGACCATCATCGGCTTGGCCTGTTCAACGGCGCCCTGCATGCCGTGTCCTTCTCGATCTTCGGCTGACGAACGGAGCAACGTGGGCAGATCGGCATCCAGCGCAGAAACCAGGAGCGGCGCCAGGGACGCTGGAATCATTCCGGCCTCAGCAAGGCGTGCCGCCGGCCGTGCTTCGTCAGACGCCAACGCACGATCGATACGACGGCGCATCGGGCGATGGACGGCGAAGCGCAGGCCACGCAGAACGACGGCAAGGTCCTCGCGTCGATCAAGTGACCGTGCCACCCGATCTGCCACCCACGGCCAGTCCCGCGCCGCTCCAGAAAGCGAGTGAATGGTCCACGCAGTAGCGAAACGGACATTCGCCATGACCACCACCGCGATGACGATGCCCAGGGTCTGGGCCAGCAGGCGCACCAGTCCATCCAGGGATGGCTGCGCCAACAGGAATGGAACCCAATGGATTTCGTCACGGACAAGGATGTTGACGCCCCACGTCATGAATCCGCCCATCCCAGCCATCACCAGCAGGGCGATCATCCACGGCGTCAGGTCATCCGCTTCACGTCGGCGATTGCGCTCGGCTTCGGCCAAGGCGCATTCCCAATCCGGCCCGCCGTCGTTTCTGCGCGGCACGATTCCAAGGGACATGAGAGCCGCAGTCGGGTCGCCGCCAGATGCATCCAGTGCGGCGCGTACCGCACGAGCATCGCCGGACATCCAGCGCCAACGGCGAAAAGTCCGCTGCCATTCCCCACCACTACGCACTCGGCGTAACAGGTTGTCGAGCAACGAGGCACGATCCAGATTCCGGGAGAAGATCGAGATATGGCACAAGGCGAAGGAGTGGCGGACCAAGCTCCACAGGACGGCGGCCATTGCTGCACTGATGAGGATGCCCACCAGTTGGACCAGCCAGAACGTTCCCGGAACCCGCGCGTGTGGTCCAGCGAACCCGAGCGAATCCCAGACGCTGACGTAGAACGTACCGGTCACCACCGCCACGACTCCGCCTATCAGGAGGCTTGGCAGCGAGGCGACCACGATCACCCAAACCGGCAACCATTTGGCCAGCACTTCGCCGAACGGCGGTGCAGCAGTACGCTGTGCCAGCCGCGTCAATTCCTCAGCGAGGATGTCTGGCGTGGCATGGGCGAGCCGTGCGGCTTCTTGGGGTTTCACCAGACGACAGTCCGCGAGTGCCTGCGGCAGACTGATGCCGGCGGCACAACGATCAGCGACCGTCGTCAGCACGGCCAGTGCGGGATCCTCGGCGGCGAGCTGACGCAGGGCGATGACCGGCTCCCGGCGTGCACCAATGACCAGGGCCACTGCAGCGAGCGCCTCTGCGCGACCCACCAGCGAGATCATGGTCGATGACCGATCGCACGACCAACCTCAGCGGCAGAAGTGAAGCCGTCACTGACCAGCGCTGCGGCCTGGGCATCACTATCAGCGATGAGCATCGGCGCATGGCCCTGAGCCCATGCCAAGCGCGAAGCGTGGTCAGGGGCCATCCAATCCGCCACCGCCCGTCGGCCAAGAAAGCCGCCGTGGCAGGCTGCGCAGCCTGTGCCGGCGCAAGCGGCGTGGAGCAGGCGAACCAGCCGCTGGGCCAGCACGCCACTCAGCGCCGGCAGCAGCATCTCCGGCGCCACGCCCATCTCGATCAGGCGCGGCAGGGCCTCGGCGGCCCGACCGCAATGCAGCGTGGTGATGACCAGGTGCCCCGTCAGCGCCGCACGGACCGCAGCCTGGGCGGTGGTGGGATCACGGATCTCTCCGATCACCAACACGTCCGGATCCTGGCGCAGTCCCGCACGCAGGGCTTCGTCGAATCCGAATTGCAGATGGGGCCGGATTTCGACCTGGACCACTCCCACCAAGCGGCGTTCGACCGGATCTTCAATTGCCAGCGGCAGGCGGTCCGGTCGCTCGGCGGCCAGCTCCGTCAGCAAACTGTGGATGGTGGTGGTCTTGCCCGAGCCGGTCGGCCCGCACACCAGCACCAAACCCTGGGCCGCACGGATGGCCGCGCGCAAGCCTGCAATCACCGCCGTGGGCAGGCCAAGCGCATCGGGTGTGGGCAGATCGCCCAGTGCTGGCAGGCGCAGCGCGGCGCGTGGCCCACGCACGGTGGGCAGGAACGATGCCCGAAGATCGCCCGGCAGTCCAAAGGGGCGACCATCTATGCGGCCATCTTGTGGCTCATCGACGATGTAGGCGGGAACTCCGGCGAGGGCCTTGAGTCTGGCGACGGCAGCCGCGGCATCGACAGCCGGGCAGCGCTTCACCTCGCGATAGATCCCGGCAATGCGAGCACGAACCGTCAGCGAACCGTCATCGAGCGGCTCCAGAACCAGATCGCTCGCTTCCGTCAGCGTAGCGGCAAGGTGCAGGATGCTGTCGATCCAGGGGACGGCCATGCGGGCAGCATCTGATCACTGCATTCCCTCGCAAGATGAGGGAATGGCCGTGTGGAAAAGATCACGGACCGCGTCACTGACGTTGATCGGAGTGGTTCCCGTCAGGCTCGGTGATGGTTGCCGTCGTCTCCAGGCTCGGCGGCCTCCGCATCCGGATGGTCGGTTGCTTGCGTTGCGATAAGCGGACGGAATCGTGCACCGATCCGCCAGCGCAGTGCTGGCCACTGGAGCACCACCATGAAATATCTGCTGATCCCGGCGCTGTGCGCTATCGCCACCGCCCGCCTGTTTGCTGCTGAAACGCCGATCAGCGAGACGGTGATCGCTGACATGCCGCGCTTCATCGAACGCGCGCAGGCGGGGCCCTATGGGGCGATCTGGCGCCAGGCAGACTTCGCCCCGGTGCGCAGCTTGGTCGAAGGGCAGCTCAACGCGTGGTTCGCCGGACAGCTGCAGGATCCCGCGGGCGCCCTCGCTGACCTGCGCAGTGTGGTCATACGCGGTAGTCCAACCCAAGTGATCGCTCCTAGCGAGCAGGGCGGATTCCTCGCCTTGCGCCTGCCCACCCGCGCTGCGGATGTCCAGCAGGCGCTCACCGGAGCGGAGTTTGGTTCGATCGGCGTCCTGGAACCGTCGCGCGTGGGCGAGTGGGTGGTGTTCGGTGCCGTGCTGCAGCAGCCTCCGACGCTGGTGGTCCCGGCCGCAGCGAAGGACAGTGATTCTTATGGCACGATGGATTGGAGCGGACTGCTCGCCAAGCCGGAGACGCCCCAGGAGACCGTCGCGGTCATGCGGGCGCTCGGACTCAGCCGCATGGAACAGACCATGCGGCTCGATCAGCAGGGCACGCAGGACGAGATGTTCCTGCCCGGCTTCAAACCACCGCTGATGGCGGTCGATCCGCAGGTGCTGTCGGTCCTACCCGACGGGCAGTTGCTGGTGGCCGCCTTCGGCATCGACGGCACGCACGTGGCGTCATTGCTTGCCAGTCTTGCCGCCGAGATCCCCACGATCGCGCAATCGCTCGCGGACCTCGATCGCAAGGCGACGGATGAAAATCTTCCGACGCTCGATGCGGTGCTACGTGGGTGGAAGGGGACCGTGTGGTTGTCGGTCGCCGCGGGGACGCCGTTCCCCACCGTGACGGTTGGCATCCCCAGAAGCGCGGCGCTCGATGGTGTCCTGACGACCCTGTCGGCGAGTGGCCAGGTCGACCTTGTCGCTGCGCAACAGGAAGCGGTGGTCATTCCAATGCCGCCGAATTTTCCGTTCCTGGTCCAGGTTCGCGCCACGGTGGATCAATGGGTGGTCTCCTCCGAACCGCGCGTCATGGATGCCTTGGCCAGCGGCAAGCCCGGTGGATACGCGGTGCCGCGCCTACCGATGAATGGCACTACCGTCGGTATCTACACGCAGGACACCGCTGGGATGCTGCGTGCCGGTCTCGGCTATCTGCCGCTGGCGATGCCGGCTCTAGCGGCGGGTCCCAATGGCGAAGCCAATCGCGCCCTCGCGGCCATGGTGGCCAAGGCGGTGAATGCGGCGCTCCCGCACCTGCATCCCACCGTCGGCACCATGCAGCAGGATGCGGATGGCGTCCGCGTGCGCGGTACGAACCTGACCATGGGATCGATTCCGCTCGGCAACCTTGCGGGTGCGTTGCTGCCGGCCATTTCACAGGTGCGACAGATGGCGCGTCAAAGCCAGAGTGGC
>Ga0105046_10019483_pt1 | contig 10288 bp, 9 predicted proteins | sample MAT03_FD_78385 | JGI IMG/M metagenome (GOLD analysis project Ga0105046, IMG submission 78385) | Freshwater microbial communities from Lake Fryxell liftoff mats and glacier meltwater in Antarctica - MAT-03 (megahit assembly) | ecosystem: Environmental > Aquatic > Freshwater > Ice > Liftoff... | reverse complement strand
CGGCGTCGGCCAGATCTGTCAAGACGCTGCGCACTTTCTCGAGGTACTGCTCGCCGACCTCGGTCAGCGACAGGCCTCGCGTGGTCCGGTTCAGCAGCCGTGCCCCGAGGTGGTTTTCCAGGTCGGCCACCATGCGCGTCACCACGGGTGGTGCCAGGTCCAGCGCCCGCGCCGCCTTGGCGAATCCACCGGCGTCCACCACGCGCACAAGCACCTTCATCGCCTTGAGCTGGTCCATGGATCGCTTTCGCTTCTTCCTGCTTCTCCGCTTCTTCGGTTCTTTCTGTTCGCACTAGCCTGCAGCACGACTGTATTTTTCCGCATCCGACGCATCAACTTGTCACCGGCCTGCGCGGACAATGCCGGTCAGCATGGAATACGCCGCCTACCTCATCGACTTCATCCTGCACGTGGACCGCCATCTCGCGAGCTTCGTACAGAACTACGGCATGTGGGTTTACGCGCTGCTCTTTCTCATCATCTTCGTCGAAACCGGACTGGTGGTCATGCCGTTCCTGCCCGGTGACTCGCTGCTGTTTGTCGTAGGCGCGCTGTGTGGTGTCGGCTTGATGAGCCTGCCGCTGGCGATGGTGTTGCTGTCCGTCGCGGCCATTGCCGGCGACCAGACCAACTACACGATCGGGCGTTACCTGGGCCCGAAGGTGTTCGGCTGGCAAAACTCGCGCTGGTTCAACCGCAATGCCTTCGACCGCACCCACGCGTTCTACGAAAAGTACGGCGGCATCACCATCGTGGTGGCGCGGTTTGCGCCTTTCTTGCGCACCTTCGCTCCGTTTGTGGCCGGGGTGGCTGAAATGACGCGCAGCAAATTCACCGCCTACAACGTCGGCGGTGGGCTGTTGTGGGTGTGCGGCTTGACCGGCGCGGGCTATGTGTTTGGCAACCTGCCCTGGGTCAAGGCCAATCTGTCGATGATCATCTGGGCCATGATCTTGCTGCCGGGCGTGCTGGTGCTGGTAGGTGCCTGGAAGGCCGGGCGCAACAACCCTGCTGCGGTTTGAGGCCGCTGATCAGGGGCAGGCCGCGATGACCTGCGCCACTGCTGCGGTCAACTTCTTGCCGTAGGGCACGTGCAGAAACTCGTTCGGGCCGTGGGCGTTGCTCTTGGGGCCCAGCACGCCGCACACCATCATCTGCGCCTTGGGGAAGCCCTGCTGCAGCATGCTCATCAACGGAATGGTGCCGCCTTGTCCGACGTAACCCAGCGGCGCGCCGAAGTGCGTGTTGCTGGCATCGCACAACACGTTTTCGAGCCAGGGCGCCAAGTCGGGAGCGTTCCAGCCCGTTGCACCCAAGGCCCCGGCGCGGCCGTCGGGGTGAAAGGTGACCTTGGCGTTGTAGGGCGCGTTGTCTTCCAGCAGCGTCTTCAGTTTCAGGCTGGCTTCGTTGCCGTCGACCAGCGGCGGCAAGCGCAGTGACAGCTTGAACGCGGTATGCGGCCGCAGCACATTGCCGGCGTTCTTCATTTCCGGAAAGCCTTCCACGCCCGTGACGCTGAGCGTGGGCCGCCAAGTGCGGTTCAGCAGACCTTGCACCGGGTCGGTGGTGGTGGGCAAGGTCGGGCCGCCATCAGCCCCGCAAGCCCAGGGCATGCGCTTCCAGACTTCGTCTTTCAGGATCGCCGCCGTGGCCTGCGCCTGCGCCAGGCGTGAGGCCGGCAGCTCGCAATGGAAGCTCTCGGGCAACAGGTGGCCGGTCTTGCTGTCTTCCAGGCGGTCGAGCACCTGTCGCATGATGCGGAAGCTGCTGGGCACCAGGCCCGAGGCGTCGCCGCTGTGGATGCCTTCGCTGAGGATCTCCACCTTCAGCACGCCGCTGACCATGCCGCGCAGGCTGGTCGTCAGCCACAGCTGGTCGTAGTTGCCGGCACCGCTGTCCAGGCACACCACCAAGCCCACTTGGCCCAGGCGCGGTCTGAGCGCGTCGAGGTAGGCGGGCAAGTCGGGTGAGCCGCTTTCTTCGCAGGCTTCGATCACGCCCAGGCAGCGTGGGCGCGGAATGTTCTGGGCGTCCAGGGCTTCGATGGCGCTGATGGCGGCGTACACCGCATAGCCGTCATCGGCGCCGCCGCGGCCGTAGAGCAAGCCGCCCTCGTACTTGGGTGTCCAGGGGCCGAGGTCGCTGCGCCAACCGCTGAACTCGGGCTGCTTGTCGAGATGCCCATATAGCAGCACCGTGTCGCTGCTGCCCGCCTTGGTGGCCGGGATGTCGAAGAAGATCACCGGCGTGCGGCCTTCGATGCGCAGAACCTCGAGCTTCAGTCCGGCCACTTTGCGACCTTCGACCCAAGCGGCCGCGTCCCGCACGACGCGGTCCAGCAGGCCGTGTTCCGCCCATTGCGCGTCGAACATCGGGCTTTTGGCGGGCACCGCGATGTAGTCGGTCAGCGCTGGCACGATGCGCTCGTCCCAGGCTTCGTTCGAGAAGGCGGCCAGCGCCTGGGCTTCGGCGGGTTTCAAGGGTGCGTTCATGGGGTGTGACTCCTGCAGGGCCTGTGCGAAGCCTGCAGTCTAGAACTTGGGCGTCAAGGCCTGTCATCAACGCCAGTCGTTTCGCCGTGACGCCAAGACGCCATGCAACCTTCGCGCTGTGGGCTTGCGGCCACTGCCCTCGCGAAGTGGCAGGCCAAAGCGGCTCAGATCGAGCGAACGCGGCTTGCAGCGCTTGCTACATTGGTCTACGGGCAGTAAGTTTCATGAGCGAACAGGCCGCTTTGTGCGGTGGTAACTCGCAATGAGGGTTAGGTCACACCTACAAACCACCGATCCAAGAAGAGCACCGATATGCCAACCCAATCGATCCTGCAGTTCGCTGAGCGTGGGCAATACAGCCAGGTGCGCGCCTTCGCCGGAGAGGTTCTGTACACCGAGGGCATGCCCGCCCTGCACATGTACGTGGTCAAGGATGGCGAGATCGACCTCTATCTCGTGCGAGACGAAAAGCGCACGGTCGTGGAGACGCTCAGGAAAGGCCAGTGTTTTGGCATCGAGCCGCACTTGGCCACGCAATCGCGCTTGCACAACGCGGCCGCGCGCACTTACTGCGAGCTGTTCCTGATCGACACACGCACCGTTTCCGATTCGGTCGAGGGTTGCCCCGACCTGGCGCAAAGCATCTTGACCACGCTGTCTGAGCGGCTGTCGGTGGCGCACAAGCTGATCGGCACACGCGTCAATTACCAGCCCGACCTGTTGATCTACGCGCAACTGCTGTACTTGCTCGGCATGGCCGACCTGGGCAAGCAGGCCACCACGCCTGCCTCGCGCGGATCGCAGCCAGTGGCCCCCGGGCTGGCCAAGCCGCTGTTGCAGGACGTGATGATCAATGCACGGCTGATGTTCGGTCATTCAGACAAACACATCCGCGGCTGCTTGGCCAAGCTTTTGACCCTTCACATCGCTCGGGTCGAAGACGGGGGCAACGGCAAGCAGATTCTGTTTTCCCCCAAGGACATCGTTTCGCAGGTGCGCAACATCGTCAGTTCTGACGTCGATGCCGACAAGCTGACTTACGAATACATCAGCGTCGACGAGTTTGCAGCCATCTTGGACATCGACCGCAAGCTCATCCTGCGCAAGCTGGCGGCCGGCGAGTTCGCTGACGACATCTTCACCTTCCGCCGCGCCGAAATTCTGCGGGTGCTCAATGAGAAGGGGCGCAATTTCTTCCTCGAACGCAAGATCAAGAAACCCGCAGAGTTCTCAGACGTCACCGACCTCGAATTCGCCGACCAGAAGTCGGTGTTCGCCGTGGTGTCCAAAGTCGACACCCTGGACCTGGCCAAGGTGGTGTCCAGCATGGAAGAAGGCGCGGTGAAAACCAAGATCCTGAGCTCGCTGTCGGCCCGCCGCCGCGAAGACCTCGAGGCCGATCTCAGGGACATGGGTCAGGTCGACCCGATAGATGCGCAACGCATCGGCAAAGAAATCATCGACGAGATCAAGGCGTTGATGCTGAAGCAGTAGCGTGTCAGGGCGTCAGGGCGTGCGAGGAACTGCCGGCGGCGGCACGGCGCGCGCATCAAGTTGACCACCTTCGTCTGCTTTTACAGCTTGAAGTCGTAGTCGATGACCAGCGGCGCGTGGTCGCTGAAGCGCTGCGCCAGGTAGATGTGTTCCTTGCGAGCCAGCGACGCCAGGCCTGGCGTCGCCAAGTGGTAATCGATGCGCCAGCCCACGTTCTTCGCCCAGGCCTGCCCGCGGTTGCTCCACCACGTGTACTGCTCGGCCTTGGGGTTCAAGGTGCGGAACACATCAACCAGGCCGCCTTCTGTCAGCAGTTGCGTCATCCACGCCCGCTCTTCAGGCAGGAAGCCGCTGTTCTTGCGGTTGCCCTTCCAGTTCTTCAGGTCGATTTCATGGTGCGCGATGTTGATGTCGCCCACCAGGATGAACTCGCGTTCTGACTTCAGGCGCATCAGGTGTGGGTACATCGCGGCCAGAAACCGGAACTTCGCCAATTGGCGCTCTTCGCTGCTGCTGCCGCTGGGGAAGTAGCAACTGATCAGGCTCAGTGCGCGCTGGGCGGTGTCGAAACGCGCTTCGACCCAGCGGCCTTCGGGGTCGAACTCGGCGCTGTTCCAACCGAGCACTACATCGCTGGGCTCGTGCCTGGTGTAGAGGCCGACACCCGAATAGCCCTTCTTATCTGCGTTATGAAAGTGGCCCTTCAAGCCTGCAATATGGTCGAAGCGACCGGCCACAGCTTCTGCGCCGGCTTTGATCTCCTGCACCCCCATACAATCAATTTGCATGGATTCAGCCCATTCGACGAGGCCTTTTGTGCCAGCCGAACGGATACCGTTGACGTTGAGTGAGACAAGTCGAAAAGCCAAATGGGACCCCTGTCAGGACGATGAGCACCGCTGCCGATTCCACCCTTGCACAAGAGTTCGTGCAGTTCGCCGTCGAAACCGGTGCGTTGCGGTTTGGTGAGTTCAAGACGAAGGCCGGGCGTTTGTCGCCGTACTTCTTCAATGCCGGTTTGTTCGATGACGGACACAAGCTGGGCCGACTTGCAGAATTCTATGCACGTCGCCTGATGCAGGCTGACCGCGGTGCGCCGGCCTTCGACATGCTGTTCGGGCCGGCCTACAAAGGCATCACCTTGGCGGCAACGCTGGCCGTTGAACTGGCGCGTCAGGGCCGAGTCGTGCCGCTGGCCTTCAACCGAAAGGAAGCGAAAGACCACGGCGAAGGCGGCACCCTGATCGGCGCACCGGTGCGGGGCCGCGTGCTGATCGTCGACGACGTGATTTCCGCTGGCACCTCGGTGCGCGAGTCGGTGGCGATGATCACCGCGACCGGTGCCACGCCGTGTGGCGTGGCCATCGCGATCGACCGCCAGGAGCGCACGGGCGAAGAGTCGGCCGCCGATGGCCGCGCGATGAGCGCGGTGCAGTTTGTCGAGCAGCAACTGCACCTGCCCGTGGTCGCCGTCGCGACACTGGCCGATCTGCTCAGCTACCTGCGCAACGCGCAGTCTGCCGACGTGGCGGCCTACGCAGCGCCGGTGCAGGCCTACCGCGAGCGTTACGGGGTCTGAAATGGGCAGCTTGCCTGTCCATCTTCCGGCTGCCCTTGTGCGGGCTGTGTTGGGTTCGGTTCTGTTGTCCGCAGGGTGGTCGACGTCGTGGGCGCAATCCGATCCTGCGCCACCGCAGGCGGGCATCTACACCTGCATCGACGACAAGGGGCGACGCCTGACGGCTGATCGGCCGATACCTGAATGCAGTTCGCGCGAACAACGCATCCTGAACAAGGACGGTTCGGTGCGAGCCGTGAAGCCGCCCACCTTGACCGCTTCAGAGCGCGCTGAAAAAGACGCCCGCGACCGCGCTGTGGGTGAGGCTCGCGCGGCCCTGGCCGATTCGGTGCGGCGCGACCGCAACCTGACGGCGCGTTATCCCAACGAAGACGCGCACGCCCGAGGGCGTGAAGCCGCGCTCGACACGGTGCGGCTGGCCGTGAAGTCCACCGAGTTGCGGTTGCGGGAATTGGCCGCAGAACGCAAGCCGTTGATGGAAGAAGTCGAGTTCTACAAAGGCAGGCCGTTGCCGCCCAAGCTCAAAGCGGCGCTGGACGCCAATGACGCCGCCCTGGAAGGACGCCGTTCGGCCGTGGCGAATCAAGAGTCTGAGATGGGGCGCATCAACCGCCTGTACGACATCGAACTGGCCCGGCTGCGTTCGCTGTGGGGCGGCGCTCAGCCGGGTTCACTCGGTCCCTTGCCGACGGCCTCCGCTGTGACGCCCTCGCGCTGAATCAGCCCAGCCGTTTGCGCAGCAGTTCGCCCGCCTGCGCGGGGTTTGCCTTGCCCTTGCTGGCCTTCATCACTTGTCCGACCAGCGCGTTGAAGGCCTTTTCCTTGCCGGCGCGGAACTCTTCGACGCTTTTGGCGTTGGCGGCCAGCACCTCGTCAACGATGGCTTCCAGCGCGCTGCTGTCGTCCATCTGCTTGAGACCTTTGGCCTCGATCACCGCGTCGGCTTCGGCGGCCGCGTCGGTCCACAGCACCTCGAAGACCTGACGCGCGCCGTTGTTCGACACCGTGCCGTCGATGATGCGGCGGATCAGCGCGGCCAACTTGTCGGCTTGAAGTGCGCTGTTGGAGATGTCGCCACATTCGGCATTCAGGCGCTTTGAAACCTCGCCCATCATCCAGTTGGCGGCCAGTTTGGGGCTGCCACAACCGTCGCGTACCGCTTCGTAGTACTGCGCAAAAGTCCGGCTTTGGGTCATCAGCGCCGCGTCGTCGGCCGCCAGGCCGTCGGTGGTCTGAAATCGGGCGGCCATGGCCGCGGGCAGCTCGGGCATCGAAGCTTTGACACGCGCCACCCACTCGGGCGCAATCACCAACGGTGGCAGGTCGGGGTCGGGGAAGTAGCGGTAGTCGTGCGCGTCTTCTTTGGTGCGCATGGCCCGCGTTTCGCCAGTGTCAGGGTTGAACAGTACGGTGGCCTGTTGGATGGGCAGGCCGTCTTCCACGCGGTCGATCTGCCACTGCACCTCGAAGTCGATGGCCTGCTGCAGGAAGCGAAAGCTGTTCAGGTTCTTGATTTCGCGGCGGGTGCCCAATGGCTCGCCGGGGCGGCGCACGCTGACGTTGGCGTCGCAGCGGAAGCTGCCTTCTTGCATGTTGCCGTCGCAGATGCCCAGCCACACCACCAGCGCGTGCAGCGCCTTGGCGTACTCGACCGCTTCAGCGGCGCTGCGCATGTCGGGCTCCGACACGATCTCCAGCAGCGGCGTGCCGGCGCGGTTCAGGTCGATGCCGGTCTGGCCCGCGAAGTCTTCATGCAGGCTTTTGCCGGCATCTTCTTCCAAATGAGCGCGTGTCAGTTGCACGCTACGCGCTTCGTTGTTCAGCACAAAATCAATGCGGCCCCCTTGCACCACCGGAATCTCGTACTGGCTGATCTGGTAGCCCTTGGGCAGGTCGGGGTAGAAGTAGTTCTTGCGCGCAAAGATCGACAGCGGCGCCACCTTGGCGTGCACCGCCAGACCGAACAGGATCGCGCGCTCGACCGCGCCGCGGTTCATCACCGGCAGGGTGCCGGGCAGCGCCAAATCCACCGCGCAGGCCTGCGTGTTGGGTGCCGCGCCGAAGGTGGTCGAAGCACCGCTGAAGATCTTGCTGACGGTCGACAGTTGGGTGTGAGTTTCCAGGCCGATGACGACCTCAAAGCCGCGGACGAGGGGGCTGCTGCTGGGCATCTGTGTACGGGTCGCGGTCAGAACCCGGCGGGTGCGCGGGTGTGGAAATCGGTGGCCTGCTGCAGCGCATGAGCCGTGTGCAGCAAGGTGCCTTCGTCGAAATAGTTGCCGATGAGCTGCAAGCCCACGGGCATGTTCGCGGTGCCGAATCCGGCGGGCACGCTCATGCCGGGCAGGCCGGCCAGGCTGGCCGGCAGCGTGAAGATGTCGGCCAGGTAAGCCTGCAGCGGGTCGCCGCTTTGTTCGCCCAGCTTCCACGCCACGGTAGGGGCCACAGGGCCGGCGATCACGTCGCACAGCTTGAAGCAGGCCTGGAAGTCATCGGCAATCATGCGGCGCAGCTTCTGCGCTTGCAGGTAGTAGGCGTCGTAGTAACCGTGGCTCAGCACGTAGGTGCCGATCATGATCCGGCGCTTCACTTCAGGCCCGAAGCCCTCGGCGCGGCTCTTTTTGTACATGTCCATCAGATCGCTGTACTGCGCTGCGCGATGGCCGAACTTGACCCCGTCGAAGCGGCCCAGGTTCGAGCTGGCTTCGGCCGGGGCGATGATGTAGTACACCGGAATTGACAACTCTGTGCGCGGCAAACTGACGTCGACCAGCGTGGCACCCAACTTCTCCAGTTCCGACAAGGCTGCGCGAACAGCGCCGTCCACATCGGAGGCCAAGACTGCCGGGAAAAACTCGCGCGGCAGACCGATGCGCAAGCCCTTCAGCGGCTGTGCTGCCGTGGCGGCGTCGCGCGGCTTGCGCATCTGCGCCAAGAAGTCTTGCGGCGGGCGCTCGGCGCTGGTGGCGTCGCGCGGGTCGAAGCCGCTCATCGCCGACAGCAGCATCGCGCAGTCTTCGGCTGATCGGGCCATCGGGCCGGCTTGGTCGAGGCTGCTGGCAAAAGCCACCATGCCGTATCGGCTGCACACGCCGTAAGTGGGTTTGATGCCGGTGATGCCGGTGAAGCTGGCGGGCTGGCGGATCGAGCCACCGGTGTCGGTGCCGGTGGCGGCGGGCACCAGCCGGGCGGCCACGGCCGTGGCGCTTCCACCTGAAGAGCCGCCCGGCACCCGCTGGCGGTCCCACGGATTCAGCGCAGGGCCGAAAGCCGAGTTCTCGTTGGCCGAACCCATCGCGAATTCGTCGCAGTTCAGCTTGCCCAGTGTCACCATGCCGGCACCGCCATGGCCGTCGCCTCCGGTGCCCAGCCGCGCCACTACGGTGGCGTCGAACGGGCTGGCGTAACCCGCCAGCATCTTCGAGCCCGCCGTCGATGCCAGGCCGCTGCGCGCGTGGTCGGTGACAAAAATGTCCTTGTGCGCGATGGGCACCCCGGTCAGCGGGCCGGCGCTGTCCGCAGCGATGGCTGCATCTGCCGCGCGTGCGGCTTGCAGCGCATGGTCATCGCTGGTGGCCAGGAATGCACCGAGGTCGCGCCGGGACTCGATGCCCTTCAGCAGTTCCTGCGTCAACTCGACGCTCGACACCTTGCGCTCGCGCAGCGCAGTTGAAAGGGCGGCCACGCCCAGGGTGTTCAGCGCCGTCATTCGATCACCTTGGGCACGAGAAACAGGCCGTCTTCCACCGAAGGTGCCGTCATTTGGTTGGCTTCGCGCTGGTTCGTCTCGGTGACCTTGTCTTCGCGCAGCCTCAACTCGACGGCTTGCAGCGTAGACAGCGGCGTGTACAGCGGCTCGACGCCGCGTGTGTCGACCGCGCTCATCTGCTCGACGATGCCGAAGAAGCCGGTGAGCTGGTCGAGCATCTGCGTCTGTTCGGCGCTGGAAAGTTCGAGCCGCGCCAAGTGGGCGATGCGGTTCACATCCTGGGGTGTCAGGGCCATCTTCGGGGTGTCGTTTCGGGTGCTTGACGTGGTGTGACAGTGCTGTAAAAAGCAGCGCTTTACCTGGGAGGCGTTGGGTTGATACGGTATTATCCCCGGTTACTCGCAAGTCCTCATGAGGCCGTTTGCAGCGTTGTTGTTGCAAGGCTTGCCTTAAGGATGAGCGCCCCCGCACACACCCCCCATTCGTCCCATTCGCCCCAGCGCGCCGCGGCCGCTCTACACGTCGCACCGGCACCGTTTGCGCAGCGCACGCTGCACACGCGGCACCGCTGATTCGAGCTGACCCGCACCGCCGCCGCGCTTCCTGTTTTCCCCCGCCATGTTCGCTGCTTCTCTGCGCCGCTATTTTTCTACCGACCTTGCCATCGACCTGGGCACCGCCAACACGCTGATCTACGTCCGCGGCAAGGGCATCGTGCTCGACGAGCCTTCGGTGGTTGCCATCCGCCACGAGGGCGGGCCTCAGGGCAAGAAGACCATCCAGGCCGTTGGCAAGGAAGCCAAGGCGATGCTGGGCAAGGTGCCCGGCAACATCGAAGCCATTCGCCCGATGAAAGACGGCGTCATCGCCGACTTCACGGTGACCGAGCAGATGCTCAAGCAGTTCATCAAGATGGTGCACCCGCGCGGCATCCTGCGTCCCAGCCCGCGGATCATCATCTGCGTGCCTTGCGGCTCGACCCAGGTCGAGCGACGGGCCATCCGCGAAAGTGCG
>Ga0105046_10019480_pt1 | contig 10289 bp, 2 predicted proteins | sample MAT03_FD_78385 | JGI IMG/M metagenome (GOLD analysis project Ga0105046, IMG submission 78385) | Freshwater microbial communities from Lake Fryxell liftoff mats and glacier meltwater in Antarctica - MAT-03 (megahit assembly) | ecosystem: Environmental > Aquatic > Freshwater > Ice > Liftoff... | reverse complement strand
GTCCCGAAACGGCTTCAAATACGCCGAAAACGCCGGTCCCAACGCAGAAATTTGTTCGCCCGTCATCGGATTCCCTCCTCGCTTGAACTCATCCTGAAATAGTATAGCTGCGCTGTAGTGTTAGAGACCGTCACGATTGCGAACGGAAGTAGTTCTACCACCGCGAATTTGTTCAAAGTGACGATACCGGCGCAGAAAAAAGACGTTACGATCAAGATTAGGCCGTCCGACGATATGGTATACGAATCGGTGGAAGACGTCCGTTTAACCATCGTCGATATTTTCAAAGATTATCGAGTCGAACAAAATCCCGAGTACCAATCGGCACAGGTTACCATAGCAGACAATGACGGTCCGAATTTGGCCAACCTTCCACAAAATGTCTGGATTGAAGAACGCTTTTCGCCCATCATGCAACAAACGCCTCAGCTATATACGACGGGTGAACTCGTGTTTCGCCGGACGTTATGCGAAGGCGATATGTGGATCAATTTTTCCTCGACGGGAACGGCGAAGGTCGGAAATAATTTTACGTTTTACAATTCGAGCACGCAGTTGCAAGATGGGAAGATTTTGATCAAGTCGAGGGAACACTCGGTCGGCTTGTCTTTACACCCCGAATCTTCGAGTCAGCCGTTCGTACTCGATCGAAAGGTTCAATTAGAACCTGGCACTGACTACACGATGGCCGGCGCGGGAGGTGAGGCGCTACCGACATCAAAGGTGTTCTTATATTACCCCGATTCTAGTAGTGGCACGTCGGGTTGGCAAACGCAAGTCGATCTCACCGTGCTATCCGCATTCGCGCAAGAACCTTCGAAAGCGGCGGCAATCAATATGCACGTGAATGGGTGGAACATCACGCCAGGTTCGCCATCGCCGGGTCAGCCCAATCTCGTCTACGGTGGCAATGCGATTCAAAATTCCGATTACACAGTTCTAATTACCAAAACCTCGGAAACTCTATACCCCGATTATTTCTATGAAGCTGATTATCGGATCGAGATCACACCGATAAATAATGACAAGTTCGATCCGATTCGAGACGTTGCGGTCGTGGTGAATCCGATCGGAACGGGACCGATGTCGGTATATGGTTATCTCAATTATGTAAGTATTCTCGACGATGAACCGGCACCGCTACCCGACACCTCAGTGGTTTCGGTCATCTCACCCGATCCTATCGCATCGGAACGCGATCTCAGTACTGGTAGTTATTCGTTTATCCGAACGGGTGATGTGGGATGCCCGCTGACCATCTTTTATGAATTCAATCAAGATGGCGCCAGCAAACCATCTACGTTCGGTACGGACTACACCCTATCGAGCATGACCGGAAGCAATTACGCGGTACAAGGTTCGGTGACCTTCGCGGCCGGTCAAAAGGCGATCGAACTCAAGCTGAATCCGTTAAGCGATAATCTCATCGAAGGAACGGAAATCGCCCGACTGAAGATTCTTCCGGGGACAGGATACATCGTTTCGACCACTCAATCGCAGGCCGATGTGGCCATTCTCGACAACATTCCGCCGAATACGTTCCTCGCCAACGTCACGCGGACGTGCGATTGCGGCTGCGCCACTTGTCCGCAAGTCAAACCGGTCGAACTGACATCTATTACAGATTCCATAAAGACCAAATTCGACCAGATTAAAAAGAATGGTGCGCAAACACTGCTGATGCCGATTGGTGGTCCCATCGAAGCGCCGCATGCTTTGCCTTATTTTAATAGACCTCCCAGGAGTGACGACGTTGTATTGGCCAGTTCCTCGAGCGGTGGCGTGCCGAGCGGCGTAAGTGCGTTCCCCGTTCGCTACTTCGATGGCGTGCTTCAGTACGTCGAAGCCGATCTGTGGTCCGATGGCTTCGGTGGCAGTTGGGGCATCAGCCGGATGTGGTCGAACCAGCCCACGTACTCGGTGGGCGGGTTGTTCGGTCCCGGTTGGTCGGATGGCTTCCAGCCGTTCATCCTGGTCACACCGGATGAAGAAATTGCGGTCGTGGTGCTCAATGGCATGACCGCGATTTACTTCGACAAGAATTCGTTCAGTGGGGAGTACGATACGAGACAGTTCGGCCGCGAGAAATTGACCGCTATGGGTGCAAATTTCACGCTGACGACACCTGCGGGAAGCCGAATTGAGTTCGCTGCCGCCGTTGCAAATGGAACCGACAAATTGTTGGGGCGATTCCAGCAACTCGTCGATGCCGATGGCACGAGTACGACAGTGACGGCGCGAAATGCGAGCGGTTTGCCGCTGGAGGTGCGACGCACAGTGACAGATGGCGGAACGACGAATACCGAATCGCTCGTTTTTGTTTACGGAGGTTTCAACACATCGGCGGCGAACCGGATCACTACGGCCACGAGTCGTCGTCAGGTCGATGGCGGTTCGTGGCAAACGATCCGTTCGATGGTGTACAGCTATTACTACAGTTCGTCCGCGAATGGAAACCCCGGCGACCTCCGTTCGGCAACGACGTACGATGTGAACGGTGCAGAACTCGAAAGCGAATACTATCGATACATTGTGACTTCAGGTTCGGGTTCGGGAAGTGGCTCGGGTAGTAGTTCCGGCTCGGGTAGCAACTCAGGCTCGGGTAGTAGTTCCGGCTCCGGTAGCAACTCAGGCTCGGGTAGTAGTTCCGGCTCCGGTAGCAGTTCCGGCTCTGGCTCGGGTAGCGGTTCTGGGTCTGATAGCGGCTCAGGAAGCGGTACGACAACGCCGGCGTTCAGTGGCTTGAAGTTTGCCTTGCGAAGCGAATCGATTCGTCGTGCGGTGTATGCTTACAGTTCCGATCTCGATGCGATCGCCGACAGCAGTTTGGCTACATTTGCCGATCACTACTTCGAGTACGACAGTCAAGGCCGCGTCTCGAAAGAAGTCGCGGGTGGGGCCGGTTGCTCGGCGTGTAACGGAGGCCTAGGCGGGTTCACGTTTCAGTACACGGCGAATACGACCGTACCGCAAACGCTCAACGACTGGGCGGTTAAAACGATCGAAACGCTTCCGGATGGCAGTAGCAATACGGTTTACACGAACGTGATCGGGGCGACGCTCCTCAAGGTGTTCCACGATTTGGCAACGGGGCACGACGAAGCGACGTTCCATTCCTACGATCAGGACGGTCGCCGGATTCTGACCGCCCGGCCATCGGCAGTGACCGGCTGGAACGAAGCCTATTCCGACTTGCTTCATAACGTCGATGGCAATTACCAGTATTTATCCGATACGGCCGGTGTCGTCGAAACGGTCAACTGGTATTACAGCGGCTCGGCCAAGGGCTACATGCAGGGGACGAGCATCCGCCACGGCGAATTTGGAACTCCCGTTCCCCAATCGCAAATCCAATACGTGCAGGTCGCCACGAATCGGTTCGAACAGTCGTCGGTGACGACCTTCCGTACCGACGACGGCATGGGCGCAATCACCTCCCCAATCGCCTACGCCGCGAATTCAAAGGGAGTCATCGGTTCCGTCACGATGACGAACCCGATGCTCGCGACGATGCAGAATGGCTCGGGGACCGCTTCGAGTGCCACGGTGGTCTTCGATTCGCTCGCCCGGCAAATCTGGTCGAAGGACGAAGCGGGATTCTTGACCTACACGCAATACGACACCGCCACCGGTGCCGTCGTGAAGGTGATCGAAGACGTGAATGTCGCGAACGCGACGGACTTCGCGAACTTGCCGAGCGGCTGGACGACGCTGGCCGGTGGCGGTCAGCACCGGATCGCGACGGCCGAAGTCGACCGGCTGGGCCGGGCGACGAAAGTGACGTCGCCGGGCGGGATCGTCGATTACACCGTCTACAACGATGCCGCACGCGAAGTGCGACTCTATTCGGGCTGGAACAGTATGACCAATCGTCCGACGGGACCGACGGTCGTCAGCCGCACCGATGTCAGTGGCACATACAGCGAAGTCCTAACGATGTCCGCGACGCCCATCATGAGCAGCGGACGTCCGACGGGTACCGAAGCGATCGGCAGTCTGCAATCGCTGTCGCGGACGTTCTTAAACGACGCGGGTCAGACGGTCGCCCAACACGATTATTTTAACCTGAACGGACTGACCTATAGCACCAACGCAACCCTCGGCATGGCGGGGGTGAACTACTACCGGAGCGAACAACGGATCGGCAAGCAGGGGCTGCCGAACCGCACGCTCAGTCCGGCCGGGACAATTACCCGCACGGTTTACGATGGCGATGGCCAGCCGGCGAGCGAATGGATCGGCACCGACGACACGCCGACCACCGGTTTCTGGTCGCCGACCAACCTCGATGGCACCGACCTCGTGAAAGTGGCCGAATACGCATACGACAACGGCAGCGTCGGCGATGGCAATCTGACGAAGGTGACGATGTTCCCCGGCGATGGCTCGCCGAATCGCGTCACCGAATACTCCTACGACTGGCGAAATCGCCCGGTGGCGGTGAAGGAAGGCGTCGAAGCGTCGGAATCGGCGAACGTCAACCGTCCGCTCACGTACTTCGTCTACGACAACCTCGGCCGCGCCGCGACCACACTCGTGTTCGATGGCGATGGTGTGACGCTGAGCGATGCCAACGCGGATGGCGTTCCCGATCTGCCGGCGGCGAGCCTCCTTCGCGAGAAAACGATCACTTCGTTCGACGACTGGGGTCGTGCGTATCAGGTCGATTCGTACGGGGTCAATCCCATCACGGGCATGGTGGCAACGACGCCGGTGACAATGAAAGCGTGGTTCGGGCCACGCGGCGAAATCGTTAAAACGCAGTCGCCCAGCGGCCTCGTCCAGAAGTCGCAGACCGACGGCCTCGGCCAGCCGATCATGACGTTCACCAGCGATGGTGGCGGCGATACGACCTACGCCGATGCGCTCAATGTGACGGGCGACAAAGTCTTCACGCAGGTCGAGCCGACCTTCGATGTCGATGGCCGGGTCATTCAGGTGACGGCCCGCGATCGCGTCTACGCCGAAACGGGGACGGGATTGTTGGGCACGCCAACGACGGGCGTTAAAGCCCGCGTCACCTTTGCGGGCCAGTATTACGATGGCGGCGGACGGCTCGTTGGCGAAGTCGACGTCGGCACCAACGGTAGCAGCGCGTGGACCCGCCCGACGACGATCCCCGCTCGTTCGGACACGGCACTTGTGACCAGTTACAGTTACGGCAACGATGGCTTGCCGTTCGAGGTCGTCGGCCCCGATGGCGTGGCGTACCGGTCGACGTTCGACGCGCTCGGTCGCACGACGAGCGACACCGCTGCCTACGGTACTGTCGATGCGCTGACGACGACTTACGCCTTCGATTCCGGTGGTCGTCTGGCCGCGATGACTGAACCGGGTAACCGCGTGACGACGTACGGCTACGACACGTTCGAACGGATCAATGCCGTCACCGAACGCGCCGGTACCGCACTCGCGCGGACCAGCCAAATCGCGTACAACGCGATCAGCGAGACAATCTCGACCACCGATCCGCTCGGCACGAAATCGAGCATGATTTATAACGCTCTCGGCCAAGTGACGAGCATGACCGCCGCCGTCGGCCTCGGCGTGGCCCGCACCTCGTCGATGGTATATGACGCGCTCGGCCGGACTCTCTCGACGACCGATCCGCGCGGTAATATCACCGCATTCGCGTACGACGACATCGCCCGCACCGCCACGACCACCGACTCACTCGGCAACGTCACGACTGCTGCGTACGACCTCGCTGGCCGAATGATCGCGGTCACCGACGCCTACGGTAAATCGTGGATGACGACCTACGACCTGCAAGGCCGCGCCACCGCGAGTGCCGATCCGCTCGGCAACACCGTGCAGTATCAACACCTCGTCGACGGCAGCAAAGCCGTCGTCGTCGACCCACTGAACCACGCCGCCTCCGCGAGCATGGACCGCTTCGGCCGCACCGCGAGCGCCACCGACGCGCTCGGCAACACCACCTCGTTCGCCTACGACCGCATCGGAAACAGGGTCCAAATCGCCGATGCATCCGCGAATTCGACGTCTTACCAGTTCGATCAGTTGAACCGCGTCACGGTCGAAACGGACCCGCGCGGCAAGCAGACGACGTACGAGTACACGGCAAGCAACGACCTGAAGTCGATCACGGATCGCACCGGTCGGAAGCGGGAATTCGCGCTCGATTCGGCGGGTCGTACGACGGCGGAAGTCTGGAAAGACGCCAGTGGCGCGACCGTGCAAACGCAGACGTTCGGCTACGATTTGCTCGACCGGCTGACTGCTGCCAACGACCCCGATGGCAGCTATACTTTGACGCACGATGCACTCGGGCAAGTGCAGACCGTGGGCGGTCCGTTCGGCGTGAACTTGACGTTCGGCTACGATCTTGCTGGGAATCGCACGCAAGTCGCCGACAACAAAAACAGCACGACGACGAGTAAGTTCGATGCGGTAAATCGTCTGGCGACGCGCAGCGAAACCGTCGTGGGCTCGTCCGACATGCGGGTCGATTTCGGTTACACCAAGACCGGTCAACTGGCGAGCGAAACGCGATTCGCCGATGCCAGCGGAACGACGAAAGTGGCCACAACGAGCATGAGTTACGACGATGCACATCGCTTGACCGGCATCGCGTTGGCGAAGGCGAATGGAACTGTCATAGCCGACTATAAGTACGAATACGATGCCGCCAATCGGCTGAGCAAGAATACCGAAAACGGAACCGTGAAGACCTACGGCTACGACGTAACCAATCAACTGACCGGCGACAACGGGGTGTCAATCAGCTACGACAAGACTGGCAATCGCAATAGCACGGGCTATGTGACGACGGCCGGAAATCGCATGACCAACGACGGCACCTGGACCTACGGCTATAACGACCTGGGTGAAGTGACGGGCAAGTCGAAGAGCGGCGAATCGTGGAGTTACACCTACGACCATCGCGGTCAAATGACGCAAGCGACGAGTGACACCGGTGTGTCGGTGACGTACAAATTCGACGCATTCGGCAACCGCATCGAGCGCGACGCGACGGTAGGCGGGACCACAACAGTTGAGAAATTTGTCGTCGACGGTTGGGACACGTCGAAACCCGAAGCCATCGGTACTGAGAACTTCGACACGATTCTCGATCTCGACGGTGCAGGGAACGTCATCACCCGGCGCATGTTCGGTGCAGGGTTCGACGCGCCACTCGCTCGACAAGACGCCATCGGTGCGATACGTTGGTATTCAACTGACAATCTCGGCAGCGTGCGAACGATCATTGACAACTCGGGCAACATCACCAACGCCATCGACTACACCGCCTTCGGCGCGTTTTTAGGCGGCGTCCTCGTAGATCGGTACGCCTACACCGGCCGCGAGTGGGACGCCGCCATCGGGCTGCAGTACAGCCGCGCCCGCATGTACGACACCGCCAACGGTCGCTTCCAGAGCGAAGACTCCGAGCGGTTCGCCGCCGGAGATGTCAATCTGGCCCGCTACGTTGGCAACGCCGTGACCGGGGCGACCGATCCGAGCGGGAAGGAAGAAAATCCGACACGAATACGGCCCGAAGAGTTCAAACCCGACACAAAATTTGGATACGATGCAGAAGTGCGTGGCGATCTCGTTGTCGGCGGCTCGAAGTACAAATACACGACTAAGTGTGAAGTTAAAGACAACGGTGACATATATGTAATTGTAAATGTCGATACCAGTAAAGGCTTTAAGATTGGGTTCAAATATAAAATCGATCCGAAACGCACGAAGATCCAACCTCACGTACTCGCGTGGAAAGATTCGACGAACCCTAAACTTAAAAAGGCTTTCGACGATCTGATGAAGCATGAGAATCTTCATGTTCTTATCGGAGAGTATGCGGCGAAACAGTTGGCTGCATATGTTCCAAGGTTTCAGCTTGCACAAGTTGATAAGAGTGCTTTTATGTTCGGAATAACAATATCCAAAAAGAAACTCGCAGCACTTTCCAGCATTCTTGGTGGCACCGGCGCACTGTGCAATGTGTTAACTTCAGAGGTCGACAGAAGATTTTCGGAGATAATCCAAGAAAAGTACCCGCAAAAAATCAAAGCGTTTCAGGACAGATACTTTAAAGATATTATCGATAAAATTGAGGAGGATTATGACTCGAAGGCCCAGACTAATCATGGTCGCAATCCTTTAAGTCAAGACGACTGGGAAAAGAACTGTAAGTCAAAAGTTGACAAAGTGATTGAAGATTACGCGGCTCTACACAATCTCAAAAAGAGTGAGGAATGATGAAACTTAATTTTGAGCGTTTGATCCATTTAGTAACTGGATGGTGCTGTGCTGGAGTAATTGTTCTTGCTATTGGTTGCCAAGGCAAAAACGAAGCTGAGAACGTGCCAAAAATACCGGCAAGAAAGATAGACGTACACTGCCAACTGGCAGTCGATTCAACGGATATCGTGGTCAGAGATCACTTTGTTGTATCTTTTCAAATACCCAGGCATTTCCGGGAATACGAAGCGATTTCGACAATTACGTACAAAATCACTCAAATTGGAGGATTTGATGATGATCGATTTTCTCTGATACTATGGGAAGAATCAAAATGGAAAGACGTAAGTGATAAAGGTGTATTTTTCGGGCTACCGCAAATTGAGAGTTACAATCCTTCATCCCGTTGGTTTAACAAACGAACAAGAAGTTATAGCGCAAGGGAATTTAATCTCAAGGCCAATTTCCTCGGCGTTTTTATGGTTAAAGCGGTTGGTAATGCACACGTTTTTCACAAGCTAATCTTCGGAGGAGTCCCTGAAGTAGTCGTTCAAGATGTTCAAATTACTTCTGCGCCAATCATTCTTACCGTACGTCCTGTAATAACTGATAAGGGAGAAGTCGAACTTGAACCTAACACGACAACATTGCCAGAATGATTACGTAATGTGCGAATACTGACTAAAATTGCAGTCACCGAAGCGGCGGGCTTTGCGGAACAGCGGACGAGTTCCTACACCTTCGACAGTATCGGCGATCTCGCCAGTACGACCAACCCGCGCGGCGTGGTGACGGCGTATTCTTACGACACGGCCGGCCGGGTGACGGGCGTGACGGCGGCTTCGGGTACTTCCGATGCGTTGACGTTTACGACCGCGTACGATGCGCTCGACCGCACGACGAAAACCACGCGGCCGGGCAATCGCGTCGCGACCGTCGAATACGACGCCCTCGGCCAGGTCACGAAAACCAGCGACGGCGTCGGCACCGCACTCGCCCGCTTCCGTACGATGGGCTACGACCTCGCCGGTAACTTGACGAGCGTTACCGATCCGCTCAACCACACGACGACTTACGGGTATAACGCTCGCAACGAACGCACCTCGATAACCGATGCGCTCGGCGGCGTGACCGCGTTTGCGTTCGACAAAGTGGGGAATCTCGTCTCGCTGACCGACCCCGTGAACAACACCACGACGTGGGCCTACGACGACGCAAAGCGGATGTCGAAGCGAACCGACCCACGCGGGAAATCGACGACGTACGCGCGGGACAAAAATGGCAACGTGACTTCGATTACGGATCGGCTTGGCCGGGTGCGGGAATACAGTTTCGATGCCAACAATCGCACGACCGCAGAGACGTGGAAGACCTCCGGCGGCGCGACGGTTCAGACGCAGACGTTCGGCTACGATGCGAACGGCAACCTGCTGACGGCCACCGATCCCGATGGCAATTATGCGATGTCTTACGACCGATTCGATCGCGCCGTAACGGTTGCGCAGCCGTTCGGCGTGTCGCAGACGTTCACCTACGATGCGAATGACAACCGGCTGACAGCGAGCGACAACAAAGGCGGCGTTCTGACGTCGGGTTACGACAACCTCGACCGGCTGACGAGCCGCGAACTCGGCGGCACGAGTGTCGCGTCGATGAAGGCGAGTTGGGCGTACGACGCGGCGGCGGACGTGCAAACGGTGACGCGGCAAGGCAAAACTGGGAGTTCGTGGGCAACGGCGGGGGTGACCACATTCACGCACGACGATCTCGGTCGCACGACGAACATTCGTTTGGCCGATGCGAGCAATACGACGCTATCGCAGTATGGCTACACCATCGACGCGGCGGACCGCATTACCGCGATGACTGTCAATGGCACGTCGCGGACGTTCGGGTATGATGCGACTAACCAGCTGACGAGTGACAACGGCACGTCACTGACGTACGACAAGAACGGTAACCGTACGGGTGGCAACTATGCGACGGCGGCGAATAATCGTCTGACGAGCGATGGAACGTGGACGTATAGCTACGATGACGAAGGCAACGCCACGAGCAAATCGAGTGAGGCGGGGACGTGG
>Ga0105046_10019479_pt1 | contig 10289 bp, 8 predicted proteins | sample MAT03_FD_78385 | JGI IMG/M metagenome (GOLD analysis project Ga0105046, IMG submission 78385) | Freshwater microbial communities from Lake Fryxell liftoff mats and glacier meltwater in Antarctica - MAT-03 (megahit assembly) | ecosystem: Environmental > Aquatic > Freshwater > Ice > Liftoff... | reverse complement strand
CGTCTTGCGGGGGGCGGCGGATGAGGGGCGCCGCTTCGAGGACGAGCGGGCGCAGGCCGGCGCCGCCCGCGTCGATCAGCGCGAAGAACTGGCGGCGCATTCGCGGTTCCCAATAGTCGTTGATGTGGGTCGCCATGCCCGCGACCCCTTCGGCGTGCGGTTTTGATTCCATGAAGCGCGCGATCTGATTGGCCATGTAGACGAGCTTGTCAGGCGACATCGACGTCCTCCGCAGCCGCGATGCGCGCGGGGTGGGTGAAGACCTCGAAGCGGTCCGCCCGCGCAAGCCCCACCAGCGTCAGACCCGCGGCCTCTGCCATCGCGACGGCGGCGGCGGTGGGCGCGGAGGCGGCGATCAGGATCGGCGCGCCGATGGCCGCGACCTTCTGAACGAGGTCGATCGACACGCGCGACGAGATGAGCACGGCGCCGTGCGCGGCGGGTCCGCGGCGCGCGACGGCGCCGGCGAGCTTGTCGAGCGCGTTGTGCCGGCCGACGTCCTCGCGTGCGGCGATCACGCCGCGGGCCCGCGTCCACAGCGCGGCGGCGTGGACCGCGCGTGTCGCGTCATGCAGCGGCTGATGCGCGGGCAGGGCGCGCATCGCCGAAATCACCTCGTCCCGGGTCAGGACCAGCGGGCTCGGTGCGATCGGGCGTGCGGCGCGCGTGGCCTCCTCGAGGCTGTCGATGCCGCAGAGGCCGCAGCCTACCGGGCCGGCCATGCTGCGGCGGCGCGCGCTGAGGCGCGCGTCCGCGTCCGGCCGCAGCCAGATCTGCAGGTCGACGCCGCGCGTGGTCGTCACGGCCAAGACGCTTTCGATTTCTTCGAGCCGCGCGATCCCCTCGGTCAGCGTGAAACCGTAGGCGAAATCCTCCAGATCGGCGGGGGTCGCCATCATCACCGCCTGCGTGGCGCCGTTGTAGCTGAGCGCCACAGCCACCTCTTCGGCCAGCGCGCGGCTGCCGGCCGCGGTCGGGGCTGCGCCTGCGATGCGCGTGAATTGGTGGCGGGTCGCCATCATCGCGCGGCCGTCCCGGGGCCAATCACTCGGCCGCGCGCAGGATGCGCCGCGACTGCGCCGCCTGCGCGGCGTAGTCGGCCTGCCAGTCCGACGGCCCGTTCGACGGGCTGACCTGCACCGCCGTCACCTTGTATTCCGGGCAATTGGTCGCCCAGTCGGAATAGTCGGTGGTGATGACGTTCGCCTGCGTGTCGGGATGGTGGAAGGTCGTGTAGACCACGCCGGGCGAGACGCGGTCGGTCAGCGTCGCGCGCAGCGCGGTCTCGCCGGCGCGGCTCGCGAGCTTGACCCAGTCGCCGTCCTTGACGCCGCGAACCTCGGCGTCGTGCGGGTGGATCTCCAGCACGTCGGCTTCGTGCCAGACGACGTTCGCGGTGCGCCGGGTCTGGGCGCCGACGTTGTACTGGCTGAGGATGCGGCCCGTCGTCAGCAGCAGCGGAAAGCGCGGGCCGGTGCGTTCGTCGGTCGCGACGTATTCGGTGCGGATGAACCGGCCCTTGCCGCGCACGAAACCGTCGACATGCATCAGCGGGGTGCCGAGCGGATGCGCCGCGTCGCACGGCCATTGCACCGAGCCCGCCTCCTCCAGCATTTCGTAACTGACGCCGGCGAAGGACGGCGTGGTCAGCGCCACTTCGGCCATGATCTGGGCGGGGTGGGTGTACGTCCAGTTCGCGCCCATCGCGTTGGCGAGGAGCTGCGTCACCTCCCAGTCGCCGTAGCCGTTCTTCGGCGCCATGACCTTTCGGACGCGGTTGATGCGGCGTTCAGCGTTGGTGAACGTGCCGTCCTTTTCGAGGAAGGTCGAGCCGGGCAGGAAGACATGCGCGTAATTCGCCGTCTCGTTCAGGAACAGGTCGTGGACGATCACGCAATCCATCGCCGCGAGGCCGGCGGCGACGTGGTGGGTGTCGGGGTCCGATTGCAGGATGTCCTCGCCCTGGCAGTAGAGCCCGCGAAACGAGCCCTCGACCGCCGCGTCGAGCATGTTGGGGATGCGCAGCCCCGGCTCGGCGTCGATCGGGGCGCCCCACAGGCTCTCGAACACGTCGCGAGCCGCGTCGTCGCCGACATGGCGATAGCCGGGCAACTCGTGCGGGAACGATCCCATGTCGCAGGCGCCCTGGACGTTGTTCTGGCCGCGCAACGGGTTCACGCCGACGCCAGGGCGTCCGATGTTGCCGGTCAGCATCGCGAGATTGGCGATGGCGATGACGGTGGTCGAGCCCTGCGAATGCTCGGTGACGCCGAGGCCGTAGTAGATCGAGCCGTTCCCGCCGGTCGCGAACAGCCGGGCCGCCGCGCGGAGGTCCGCCGCGGGCACGCCGGTCAGCATTTCGGTCGCTTCGGGGGAGTGCTGCGGATCGGCGGCGAATTCGGCGAAGTCCTGGAACTCGTCCCAGTCGCAGCGCGCCCTGATGAACGCCTCGTCGAACAGCCCCTCGGTGACGATGACATGCGCGAAGGCGGCGACGACCGCGACGTTGGTTCCGGGCCGCAGCGCCAGGTGGTGCGCCGCCTCGACATGCGGCGAGCGTACGAGGTCGATCCGGCGCGGGTCGATGACGATCAGCTTCGCGCCCTGCCGCAGACGCCGCTTCAGGCGACTGGCGAAAACCGGGTGGCCGTCGGTCGGGTTCGCGCCGATGACGATGACGACGTCGGTCGCCTCGACGCTGTCGAAGTCCTGCGTGCCGGCGGAGGTTCCGAAGGTCTGGCCCAAGCCGTAGCCGGTCGGCGAGTGGCAGACGCGCGCGCAGGTGTCGGTGTTGTTGTTGCGAAACACCGCGCGGGCGAGCTTCTGGACGAGGTAGGTCTCCTCGTTCGTGCAGCGCGACGACGTGATGACGCCGATCGAGTGCCGGCCGTAGGCGTCCTGGATGCCGCGCATCCGGGTCGCGGCGAAGCTCAGCGCCTCGTCCCACGACACCTCACGCCACGGGTCCTCGATCCGGTCGCGGATCATCGGGTTGAGGATGCGGTCCTTGTGCTGGGCGTAGCCGAACGCGAACCGGCCCTTGACGCACGAGTGGCCGCGATTGGCCTTGCCGTGCTTGTAGGGGGTCATGCGCACGACCTCGTCGCCGCGCATTTCGGCCTTGAACGAGCAGCCGACGCCGCAATAGGCGCAGGTGGTGATGACCGAGCGTGCGGGCGTGCCGATCTCGATGATCGACTTTTCCTGCAGCGTCGCGGTAGGGCAGGCCGCCACGCAGGCGCCGCAGCTGACGCAATCGGACGACATGAAGTCGTCGGCGCCCGTGCCCGCCGAGACGCGGCTCTCGAAGCCACGGCCTTGAATCGTCAGTGCGAACGTCCCCTGGACCTCCTCGCAGGCCCGCACGCAACGCGAGCAGACGATGCATTTCGACGGATCGTAGGAGAAATACGGGTTGCTGTCGTCTTTCGGCAGCCACTCGGGGTTGGCGCGGCCGCTGGAGTCCCTGGCGCGGAAGTGGGTGTCGACCGCGTCGTAGCGCACATCGCGCAGGCCGACGGCGCCGGCCATGTCCTGCAGTTCGCAATCGCCGTTCGCCGAGCAGGTCAGGCAGTCGAGCGGGTGATCGGAGATGTAGAGCTCCATCACGCCGCGCCGCAGTTGCTTGAGCCTCGCCGTCTGGGTGTGGACCTTCATCCCCGCCGCCACCGGCGTGGTGCACGAGGCGGGCGTGCCGTTGCGCCCCTCGATCTCGACGAGGCACAGGCGGCACGAGCCGAAGGCCTCGACGCTGTCGGTGGCGCAGAGTTTCGGGATCGCGAACCCGGCCTCGGCGGCGGCGCGCATGATCGACGTGCCCTCGGGGACCGTAACCTCGAAGCCGTCCACGGTCAGCGTGACCATCGACGTTGATTTCGCGGCGGGCGTCCCGAAGTCCCGGTCGGGGAGGATGAAGTCCTTCATGCGGCGGCCTCCGGCAGTCGGGGGTACTGGTCCGCCTTCGGCGGTCGGGCGTATCGGTCCGACTGCGGCGGGGCGGCGAAATCGTCAGGGAAGTGGGTGAGGGCGGACATGACCGGATAGGGGGTGAAGCCGCCGAGCGCGCAGAGCGAACCCGCGCGCATCGTCGCGCACAGGTCGATGAGCAGCGGCACGGCGGCCGCGTCGCCGCGCGCGATGCGGTCCACGGTTTCGACGCCGCGCACCGCGCCGATCCGGCAGGGCGTGCATTTGCCGCAGCTCTCGATGGCGCAGAACTCCATCGCGAAGCGCGCCATCCGCAGCATGTCGGCGCTGTCGTCGAACACGACGATCCCCGCATGGCCGATGAGCCCGTCCTTCGCCGCGTACTCCTCGAAGCCGAACGGCGTATCGAACAGCGCGCGCGGGAAATAGGCGCCGAGCGGCCCGCCGACCTGCACCGCCTTGACGGGTCGGCCCGAGGCCGCGCCGCCGCCGATGTCATCGACGATCTCGCCCAACGTCAGCCCGAACGCCGCTTCGAACAGGCCGCCATGCCTGACGTTGCCCGCGATCTGGAGCGGGATCGTGCCGCGCGACCGGCCGAGGCCGAAGTCCTTGTAGAAGGCGGCGCCGCGTTCGAGGATCACCGGAACGGTGGCGAGCGAGATCACGTTGTTCACGACGGTCGGCCGGCCCATGAAGCCCTGGAGCGCCGGCAGCGGCGGCTTCGCGCGCACCACGCCGCGCTTGCCCTCCAGCGAGTTGAGCAGCGAGGTCTCTTCGCCGCAGACGTAGGCGCCGGCCCCGACCCTGATCTCGATGTCGAAGGCGCTCCCGGACCCGAGCAGCGACGGCCCGAGGACGCCGGCGTCGCGCGCGATCGCCACCGCCGCGTGCATCACCTCGATCGCGTCCGGATACTCGGAGCGGATGTAGACGTAGCCGATGGTCGCCCCGGTCGCGAGGCCCGCGATCGCCATGCCCTCGATCAGCGTGAACGGGTCGCCCTCCATCAGCATCCGGTCGGCGAAGGTGCCGCTGTCGCCCTCGTCAGCGTTGCAGACGACGTGCTTCTGCGGTCCGGGCGCTTCGGCCACGGTCCGCCACTTGATCCCGGTGGGAAAGCCCGCGCCGCCGCGGCCGCGCAACCCGCTGTCGGTCACTTCGGCGACGATCTCGGCGGGCGTCATCGCGAGCGCCCGGCGCAGGCCGACGAGACCGCCGTGGGCCGCATAGTCGGCGAGATCCAGCGGGTCGATCACGCCGACGCGCGCGAACGTCAGCCGCGTCTGGCGCTTCATCCACGGGAGCGCGTCGGTCGGGCCGAGCGCCTTCGGGTGCGCGGCCAGATCGCCGAACAGGGCCGCGGCGTCGCCTGCCTCGAACGGCCCGAACGCCAGCCGGCCACGGGGCGTATCGACCTCGACCAGCGGCTCCAGCCAGACCATGCCGCGCGACCCGTTGCGCACCAACGAAAGGGTCACGCCACGCCGCACCGCTTCATCGCGAAGCGCGTCGGCCACGGCGTCGGCCCCGAGCGCGCGGGCGGCGGCGTCGCGCGGGACAAACACCTTCATGGCGCCAGCCCTTCGATCAGCGCGCCGACCCGCGCGGCGTCAAGGCGCGCGACCAACCGCCCGTCGGCCATCGCTGCAGGACCGCAGGCGCAGAGCCCGAGGCAGAACACCGGCTCCAGCGTCACGGCCCCGTCCCGCGTCGTGCCGTGCCAGCCGACGCCAAGCATGGCCTGCGCGGCGCTGGCCACGGCCTCGCCGCCCATCGCCTGACACGCTTCGGCGCGGCACAGCTTGAGCACATGCCGGCCTGCGGGTGCGTCACGGAAATCATGATAGAAGCTGACCACGCCGTGGACCTCGGCGCGCGAGATGTTGAGCGCCGCGGCGATTACCGGAAGCGCCGTTTGCGGGACATGGCCGAAGGCGTGCTGCACCGCATGCAGGATCGGCAGCAGCGGGCCTTCGAGACCCGCATGACGCGCGATGATGGCGCGCACCTCGGCATCGGTGTCGGCTGGCTCCGATGGGCCGGGCATGGTCGTCCTTTCGCTCGTCGCGGCAAGCATAGACGCCTTCCGGAGGTTATCAACTTCGCCATACCGTCAGACGATTGATCGCGCCTATCACGAGCTCGTCTGGATAGTCACGCCCGCGCGGTCCGGTGGCGGCGCGCCTCCTCGACCAGCGCCTCCAGCAGCGGCGTGCGCGGCTCGCGCTGCGCGGCCACCAGCCCGACCAGCTGGCCTTGATCGGACGCGTCGCCCGACCCGAGGATGGGAACCACCGCGAGCCCGCCGCCGGGAACGAACGTCGCGGCCAGCTTCGCCGGCACGACGGAGGCCCAGCGACCGGTCGCGACGTGGCTGACCAGCACGATGATCGAGTTTGATTCGACCTTCGGCGCCGCAGGCCGGCCCGCCGCCGCGAGATGCCGGTCGATGATCCGCCGGTTCTGCATGTCGCGCGTCAACAGACACAGCGGCAGCGCGCCGACCTCCGCCCAGGTCACGCTCGGGCGTTTCGCGAGCGCGTCGCGGTCCGAGACCAGCAGCTCGTAGCTCTCGCGATAGAGCGGGATCTGCGTCAGCCGCCGCGTCGGTTCGGGGTCGAGATAGGTGACGCCCGCATCGAGCTGCAGCCGGTCGATCTGATCGACGATCTCGGATGCGGCGCGCGACAGGATCTGCACGCGCACCTCCGGATAGCGCGCCGAATAAGGGGCCACCAGATCGACCACCATCGGCAGCGCGGTCGGGATCACCCCGATGCGCAGATCGCCCGACAGGCCCGAGCGGACCGCGCGCATCTCGTCGCGCAGCGCGCGCGTCGCCGCAACGATCCCGAGCGCCTGCGCCAGCACCCGCTCGCCCTCCGGCGTCAGCCCCTGGAAGCGCGAGCCGCGGTTGACGAGCTTGACGCCGAGCTGGTCCTCGAGCTGGCGGATCGCCGAGGACAGCGTCGGCTGGGTCACGCCGACGGCTTCCGCCGCATGGCCAAAATGCCGCGCATTGGCCAGCGCGATGAACATTTCCAGCCGCTCGATCATGTCCGCCGTTTCGTCGTGGTTCGGCGCGGACTACGCCGATGGACCTGCGCACACCGCCCGGATCGCGGCAGGCCGCGATATTTCCGGTGGTTCCAACCGAGTCCGACATGCGTCCCGCCGTGTCAAGCGCCGGCGTGCGACTGGGTCGGGCGTGGCCGGCAGGGTTCGCAACTTCGCACAGCGATGGGGCCTCGCCGATCGGGCGGCGGCGTCGCCGGCACGCTCAGCGGCGCCGTCCGCCACCCTCCGCGAGCGCGCGCCGCGTCAGGCCGGCGGGCACAGGGTCCGCGCCGCCGGGCGGGCCGAAGAGGCGCGCGTCGAGTTCGGCGAGCGCCCCCGAGCCTTCGGGGTCGGCGCCGCGCGCGTGGATCAAGCCGAGCAGCGCCGCCCGCGCGGACGGGCCGTCGGCGCGGCGCTCGGCGATGGCGAGGCGCAGCGCCGACGCGATCGCCGTGACTGCGCGGCGGACCCTGCCCATGGCGGCGCCGCGCCGCAGCCCGAGCCGGGGCGCCAGCAGCGCGAGGCCGAGGCCGAAGCCTGCCAGCGCGCCCGCCGGCACCGACCAGCGCGCGACCGGTCCCGGTTCGCGCGGCAAAACCGAGGCCGCGAAGCCGACGTGCCGGCCCTCGAGCAGCAGACTGCGTCCGGCGCGCGCTTCGGTGTCGAACCACGACAGCGGAATTTCGTCGAGATCGGCCGGCGCGTCGGTCTGCGGCTTCATTCGGTAGCGCCAGATTATGGTGGAGACCGGACCGTCCGCCGTCAGCCGCACGGTGCGCTCGTCGGGCTCGCCGAACGTGAACAGCCCGCCGGCGTACATCGGCGGCGCCGAGGGCAGCGTATGCGGCGGCTGGCCCGCGACTTCCAGCGTGACCGTCCGCACCGTCCATTCGTCCGGGGCGAGGCGGTCGGGCCGCGGCGCCCATTCATCGCGCACCGTCACGCCGCGCGCCGGCAGCCACCATTCCGTTCCGGTCGCGGGCCGGGGCTCGACGGCGATGCTGACTGGAGGCGAGACGGCCGTCACGTCGCGGCGCTGGTTTCCGTCGACGAAGGTCAGCGCGTGCTCGATCGGCGGGATGTTGCGCGGGCCGTCGCGCCGCGGAAAGAACGCGAGCCGCAGCGCGAAGCTGTTTACCGCGCGCTGGCCGACGCGTTGCTGCGACCACTCCGGCGGGGTCAGCTGCATCCAGTCGAAATCGTCGATCGGGGGGAAGACGAGCTCGTCGCGCGCGACATTGCCGACATAGCGGCCGCGCAGCGTCGCGAGCACCATCTCGCCCTCGAACGGGGGATGGGGCGCCGGGTCGAGCACCAGGTCGAGTTGCGCTTCGGGCAGCGGCTGGGCGGATGCGAACGGCGCGAGCAGCGCCAGCAACGTCAGCAGCGCGGCGAGCGCCTTCACCATGGGTCGCCCCCTTGCCAGACGGCGGTTCCGGCATCGAGGCGGCGCTGGTGTTCGGCGGCGATGCGCAGGTCGAGATAGCGGCCGGGATCGTCGGGCAGGGCGGTCAGCCATTGCGCGCTGGCCGCGATCGACTGGCGGTCGTCGTCGGGGCGCGCGAGGCGCGGACGGTTGCGCATCCGCGCCTGGATCTGCATCTCGTAGGTGCCGCCGGCCTCGGGCGCGTCGAGCGCCGACGCGGTCGCGGCGACGCCGTCGATGTCGTTGGCGCGCCCGACAACCGGCTCGATCAGCCCCGCCACCAGCGCGCGGTTCGCCTGCGCATCGGCGTCCCCAGCGGTCACGTAGAGCACGGACTCGTAGTACTCGACCGCGAGCGGATAGTTCCCCGTCACCGCCAGCGTGTTGCCGCGGTTGTAGGTCGAGCCGAGCCCGGCGCGCTTGAAGGCGGCGTCGGCCTCCGCGTGGCGTCCGGCCCGGTAGAGGGCGACGCCCCGCCAGCGCGGCGTCTCGATCAGGCCCGCGGCGAGGTTCGGAAACCCGGCCCCGAGGGCGGCGCGGCCCAGCGCCTCGGGGCCGGCTGCGATCAGGGCGGCGAGCGCGACGCCGATCAGCGCGGCAAGTGCAAGGCGCATATCACACCCTCGGGCGGAAGAGGCCGAGCGCGAGAAGCGCCGGCGCTACCAGCAGGTAGCGGCCGAGGTCGAGATGCGTCCGCAGTCGGATGTCCGTCGCTGCTTCGGCTCTGCCCGGCAGCGCGGCGAGACGGGCGAGGACTGCGCCGGGGACCGCGGCGGTGGCGGAGCGGCCGCCGGCGCGGGCGGCGAGGGCGGCGAGGGCGGCCGGGTCCGGCGGCGGCATGTCGGGTGCTGCGACCTTCGGCGTCGCTGCGAGCGTCGAGAGCCGGGCCCCGGCCCCGGCGAGCGCCGCCGCGTCGGCGGCCGCCGCCCCGCCGCCGTCGCTGATCAGCACCACGTCCGCCGCGCGCATTCCCGCTTGGCGCATCGTCGCTTCCGCGAGGCCCAGCGCGCAGGGGAGGCACGAGCCCTGGTCGGGCACCGTCTCACCGTCGAGCGCCGCGACGGTGGTGTCGAGCGAGGCGGCGTCCGTTGTGAACGGGCTCGCGAGATAGGCGTCGCCGGCGAAGACGATCAGCGCGACCGGCCGTCCTGCCGACGCCTGCACGACCAGCCGCCCGGCGGCCAGCGCCTCGGGCAGCGCGCCGCCTTCCGCCATCGACCGCGACACGTCGATCAGGATCGCCACGCCGTCGAGGTTGCGAAAGGTCGGCGCCTCCGAGGTCCGGATCGCCGGCCCGGCGAGTGCCAAGGCGAGGACGGTCGCGATGGCCGCGGGGAGCTGGCGGGCGGGGCCGCGGCCGGCGGCGACGAGGCCGAGGCGCGTCATCGCGGTGAGGAGCGGCGGGTCGATGGCGGCGGACCAGCCGGCGAGCCGGCCGCCGGCGCCGCCGCGCCGGGCGGCGAGCGCGATCGCCGGCAGCAGCAGCAGCCAGCCGGGGCGCAGCAGCGCTGCGGGTCCGAGGTCGATCATCCGGCCCGCCGCCGGTCGAGCAGGATCAGCAGCGCCGCGAGCGCGGCCGCGGCTGCGGGCCACGGCCAGTACGGGCGGTGGACGGCGGCGGCGGCGCGGTTGCGCAGCGTCGGCTCCATCGCGTCGATCGCGCCGCCGACGGCTTCGAGATCGGCGGTGGTGCGCACCCGGAACGCCTCGCCGCCGGTCGCCTCGGCCATCGCGGCGAGGGTGGGCGCGTCGACCGCGTCGCGGGCGGCGCCGGGCTCGCCGCGAGCGGCGACGCCCATCGCGATCGTGTGAACCCTGACGCCGAGGGCGCGGGCGAGCCCGGCGGCGCCGATCGGCGCGACCGTGCCGCTGGTGT
>Ga0105046_10019478_pt1 | contig 10289 bp, 7 predicted proteins | sample MAT03_FD_78385 | JGI IMG/M metagenome (GOLD analysis project Ga0105046, IMG submission 78385) | Freshwater microbial communities from Lake Fryxell liftoff mats and glacier meltwater in Antarctica - MAT-03 (megahit assembly) | ecosystem: Environmental > Aquatic > Freshwater > Ice > Liftoff... | reverse complement strand
CGATTAAGTGAGCCGGTGGTTCGGAGTGCCCCTCCCACCAAACGCCACCCGCGTCTGTCAATGCGACGTTGGTAAAGATCGTATTCTTTGCCATGGCCTCCATGGCTGCGGTATTGGAGTGCCAAGAGGTCCCCGGAGCGACTCCAAAAAATCCTGTTTCTGGATTGATTGCATGCAGTTTGCCTGTTTTGCCTGGCCAAAGCCAAGCTATATCATCACCAACCAATGTCGTTTTCCAACCTTGCTTTTCGTAGCTTTCTGGCGGAACAATCATTGCCAAATTCGTTTTGCCACATGCACTTGGAAAAGCAGCTGTCAAATAGGTCTTGGCACCATCGGGCGATTCGAGGCCCATGATCAGCATGTGTTCGGCCATCCAACCCGCATCTCGGGCAATAGCGCTAGCGATTCGCAATGCGACGCACTTCTTTCCCAGAAGCGCATTGCCGCCGTAGCCGCTACCATACGACCATACTTCCCTCGACTCAGGAAAGTGCACAATGTACTTGTCTTCGTTGCATGGCCAAGGAACGTCCGCTTGGCCATCCGTCAATGGCTTGCCAACGCTGTGTAGGCAGGGGATGAAGCCACCATCGCTGCCAAGCTTCTGCAAAACATCGGCGCCCATGTGACACATGATTCGCATGTTGACGACAACGTAGGGTGAGTCCGTTAACTCAACGCCAATCAGCGCCAGAGGACTATTGATCGGTCCCATACAGAAAGGGACAACGTACATTGTCCGACCAGACATGCATCCCTTGAACTTCTCCGTCAGGTTACGACGCATGATGTCCGGATGTCGCCAGTTGTTCGTTGGCCCTGCATCGACTTCCCTGAGCGAACAAATAAACGTTCGATCTTCGACACGGGCCGTATCGGAAGGATTGCTTCGGGCCAAAAAAGAGTTGGGATGCAGTTCGGGATTGAGTCGACAGAATGTACCCGCTTCAACCAGTTTTATCGTAAGCGCATCCCATTCGGCTTGCGAGCCATCGCACCACTGGATGGAATTTGCATTGCACAAGGCAGCGGTTTCCATTACCCATGTCGCAAGGCCTTTGTGGAAAACACTGAGGATTGGAGTGGGGTACTGACTTGGACCCGATTCGATACTCATCCTAGCGTTGAACGCGAGCGGACCCGCCCTTTGCAAGTTGCTCAACTTCTGGCAACTTTGCCATGGTGGTATCGCCTGGGAACGTCGTCAGCAGAGCTCCATGCGCCCAGCCTAAACGCAACGCTTGTTCTGGCTCTTTGCCGGCAAGCATTCCGTAGATGAGCCCAGCGGCAAAACCGTCGCCGCCACCGATTCGGTCCACTACGTCGAGTGAGCAAGTTGGACTGACGTAGCGTTTTCCATCGTACCAGAGAACAGCCGCCCAATCATGTCGGTTCGTCGAATGCACTTCACGAAGCGTGGTCGCAACCATTTTTACATTTGGAAACTTGGTGACCGCTCGTTCGATCATCTTGAAGAATGAATCTGGATCCAACGCTGTCTTGGACTCCACGTCCTGGCCTTCGATTCCAAGCCCCTTTTGAAGGTCTTCTTCGTTTCCAACGAGCATGTCGACATTCTTAACGATCTTGCTGATCATCTCCTGTCCTTTGGCTGCGCCACCGATTGTCGCCCAAAGTTTTGCTCGGTAGTTCAAGTCGAATGAAGTAACAGCCCCAACGGCTTTGGCAGCTTGCATACCCTCGACGATCAACTCCGATGTCGTTTCCGATAGTGCAGCGAAAATCCCACCTGAGTGAAACCATTTTACGCCGGAGTCGAAGATCGCTTTCCAATCAAAGTCGCCCGGCTTGAGCATTCCACCCGCTTCGTTGGCACGGTTGTAGAATACGACCGGTGGGCGAACTCCTAGTCCTCGATCGCTGTAAACGGTTGCGATGTTTGGGCCTCGCACGCCATCGTGTTCAAAGTGTTTGTAGAAGGGCTTCACACCCATCTCGCGAACGCGACCTTGAACCATCTCGCCGATACCGTTATTGACCATTGCCGTTGCGACGCCGGTTTTCAGCCCAAAGCAATCCGCCAAGTTTGCGGCTACGTTGTACTCACCACCGGAAACATGGATGTCAAAGGATTTGGCTTTTCGAAAGGGAATAATCCCTGGATCCAATCGATGGACCAATGCACCAAGGGACAGAAAATCGAGATCGCAAGAATCGGTGCGAATGCTTAATTTAGCCATTATTTCTCCAAGAGGAAGTTTTTGAAAATTGCGAATGCCAACAACCCAGCTAGCAAACTCAATAACAGAGTTTCTTTAAATCGTCGCTGACGAAAATCCACCGTCAACAACCAGATTGTGACCAGTGACGAACGACGATGCCGAGGATGAGGCCAAAAAAATTATCGCCCCTGCGAGTTCATGGGTGAAGCCAAATCTCCCTGCAGGAGTGTGATTGATGATTTGCTGACCACGAGGAGACAGACTGCCATCCTTATTGTATAGGAGCCCGCGATTTTGCTCTGCAGGAAAAAAACCTGGACTGATGCAATTGACGCGGACGCCTCGGGAAGCCCACTCGCGAGCTAAAAACTTAGTCAAATTGATGACTGCCGCCTTGGCGGCAGAATAAGCGACAACGCGCGATAAAGGAATGATACCTGACATGGAAGCAACATTGATGATGCTGCCTGAATTCCGCACGAGCATCGTCTCTGCAAAAACTTGGCACGGCAGCACGGTCCCGCCGATCAAGTTAAGGTCAAAAACCTTTTGCCAAGCGTCGATAGGTAAATTACAAAAATCATCGCCGGGTTGTAGGGTTGCTTCGGGCTGGTTGCCGCCCGCAGCATTGATCAAGATATCAACAGGGCCGAGTGACTTCTCGATAATGTCTCTCGCTTTCGAAAGCGAGTCGCGATCCAAAGCATCCGCCGCATGAAACACGGCTTCTCCGCCATCGCGTCGAATTTGCTCTGCGCGGTGCATTCCCCTCTCTGCACTACGGCCGAGAATCGCCACCCTCGCTCCCGAAGATCCAAGCGCTTCGGCCATAGAGCCACCTAAACTGCCAGTGCCGCCCAGGATGACAGCTACTTGATTGTCCAACCTGAAAAGACTATTACTCATGATAGGCCATTCATTTATGGTAATGGCTCAGTTACGGGGAGCGAAACGACGGGAACTCTTAACAACTTACGGCAATTTGATGGAATGAGACGCATCGTTGCAAGGGGGGCAAAGGACGGAAGTTCCTAAAGTTGCTTCAAACGCCGTACGATTCCTCGGTTGGGGACGGCCAAAAGTACCCAAGAGCCGAAAGACGCTAAGAAGCTACCCACGGCCAGGGGCAGTGCAATCCGATGCCAATAACTTACCGAACTCAGGGCAGATGGCCTGCAAGAAATAGACGATTGGAATGCAGGCGATGAACTCCTCGGTACAGAATGCGCAAGCTCCCATCCCTGAACGGTACGACGCCACGAGTCGTGCTCATCTACTTGCGCAGACAATTCTTTGATGACAAAGCCGCCAAGGATCGCAAGGTAAAGGGCCAGAAAGAGAGGCCGCCAACGTTTGGAAAGATCTACGCGAACTTTAGTTTTCATGACGACCCGATCTAAAGAGGGACAGACCATTCTGTGGCTAGGCGTGCCTACATTGGATCTCTAACACGTTGCAGACAGCGTTCCGTTTTCCGGACACCGTTGTCAAAAGTGCCCAGGATGGCAATTCGAGCGACAACCGATTTGGCTGGTTTCCTTGAGAATCGCTGCGTTTTTCAGCTCGTTTGCCAGGCTGTTCGATTTTGAACTAACACACTCCAAATAAAACAAGTGTTTCGTTTATGCATCCGGCAAGGGTGGGATATTACTACATGACCAAGAGGCGTGTGGAATTCTCGCAACAAAATCTAAGGACGGGGGCCGTAGATGAGTTGCAAAGGTGTTCCCGCAGCAAGGTGCAACCTGGCCCATATAGCAGCAAGGTGCAACCTTGCCCATATAACTGTTACAAGCGAAAAATTCGAACTGGATCTGCATTTCTAAAACGGGGACATAGGCTGTTTCTTTCATTTTCGAAAATAGGCTTGCTTTCCTGTTATATGTTTCAAAAGCAAAATCCGTATTCACTTCCCGCTCCGCTTTCGTCCGTCGTTACCTTCGTCCTAAACACTCGCTCCCCCAAATGATTTTTCCTGCAAGCGTAACGCGACAATGCAAAGACCTTGCCCACCTATTGGGCACGGCTTGCTTGCCCTATTTGCGAGACCCAATCGAATTGCATCGGGAGACCACTGTCAGGTCCGCATACGATGCTGCCCTTCAATCCGATGCCAAGTTGGCGATTGAAGCGATGGATCTGGCGAATAGCGGTCTTTGCGAATCGATCGTGGCGGCAGAAGGAAATAGATCTGTATTCGCCATTCCGCTCAATGGTGCCGAAGAAGGGAAATGGTACGCAATTGGCCGATTAAACGAGCCGCCGAACGATTCCGCGAAGAAATTACTGCGAGTTGCTGGAGAAGCCGTCCGACGACAGTACTACATTGACTCCCAAAATCGCGTGATCATGACGGCTGAATGCGAATTAGAACGCGGCTGCAGTGAACGCAATTGGTTGCGACAACTCAATGCGCAACGCGCCATTCGTAAAAAGGCTGTCGGTCAGCAGTCGCGCCAGTCCATCGAATCCCTGAGAACACTTATTGACGCTGAAGCTATCGCGATCTTCATGTACTCGGATCGCGGCCAAGACAATCATGGCCTCGAGTCCATGATCAGCAGCAAGGCCACTTGGACTCGAGATGATATTCGCCAATTGCTACAACGCATTCAGAAACCGCGGTGCGGCGACTCAATTATTTTAAACGATGTCGTTTTCCAGCTGCAATCAGGAGTATTGCGATCCTGCGTAGTCGTCCCTGTCGGTGAGTCCGAAGCGATCGGCTATGTGATTGCCTTGAACCGACGGAAAAACCCCCAAATGATGCATTCGGAAGAATGCGGATTTGGCTCTAGCGACGCGGAACTGCTCCATGAAGTTGCTGGCTTTCTATTAGCTGACGGCTATAGCAACGCCAGCTTGCTTGAAAGCGAACAGTTAGTGCTGGGTACCCTGCGAGCCATGAGCAACGCCATCGAAGCACGCGATCCGTATACGCACGGTCACAGCGAACGGGTGGGCAGCGTGGGGTACCAAATCGCCCTTCGTCTACATCTTTCCGAAGTCTCCTGTCAAGAAATTTATCTTGCCGGCGTTTTGCACGACATTGGAAAAATAGGCATTCCAGATCACGTACTCCTAAAGCCCGGCAAATTGGAACCAGAGGAGTTCGCAATCATCCGTAAGCATCCAGAGATCGGCCACCGTATCCTGGAGGAACTCGGAAAACTTAAATTCGCATTACCGGGCGTTCTATACCACCACGAACGAACAGACGGAACCGGTTATCCACATAACCTAGTTGGTGACGAAATCCCTCTGATGGCGAGGATACTCGCTGTTTCGGATGCATATGATGCAATGACTTCCTCACGCGTTTACCGGAATGCGATGGGCCAGCAAAGAGCGGTCGAGATTCTCCGAAGCGGTATGCGAAACCAATGGGACTGTGATGTTGTCGAAGCATGCCTGGAATACCTTGGCGACCTAATCGTGGATTCTGCAGACAGCGTCGTGGAATCGTCACGGTCGAAAACCACCGACTGGCGACAAGTTTCGCAGGCACTCCGCGTGTTGCAACTTTAACGCATCTTAACCCCCGTGGAGTAGCCTGGTAGGCCCTCCCACGTCTCACTGTTAGAGCTTTGACAACTCACATGGCCCATTATACAAGGTATTGTTTAACGCTTGGCTGCTTCTTTGCCTTCTTCGCGTTCGGATTCATCGACAACTTAAAAGGCCCCATCTTACCTGAACTCATCAAGGATCAAGGGCTAAGTCTCAGTCAGGGTGGCAACATTCTGTTCGCGGCGTATCTAGGCTTCATCGTGGCCACGTTCATCACAGGAATGACCGCCGATACGATGGGGAATCGGCGCATTCTGTTCTTGGCCGGTGTCTTGATGAGTATCGGTCTGGTCGGTATCAGCTTGATCGATTCGTTCACGATCCTTGTTCTGATGATGTTCGTTTTGGGACTTGGGCTGGGGGCGATCGAGGTTAGTGCGAACGGGCTCATCGTTGAGTTGCATCCGGGTGACGCGGGTCGTTTTCTTAACCTCTTGGCAACATTCCATGGTACGGGTTCGTTTTTGGTACCGCTCGTCGTGGCTCGGCAATTGAACGCGAACGTTGGCTGGCGCACGGTGTTTCTGTCTGCCGTCCTGCTTTCGGGAACGTTAGCAGTTGCGTTTGCTTTCGCATCCGGTCGCAATCCGCGAAGGCAGACAATCAACCTGAATTTGAGTTGGATGAAGCTGATCCGAATCGGTTTTGCGGGTGAAATGATTTGGTACTACGTGCTGATCTGCTCGTACGTTGCCGTGGAATTAGGTGTGGCCGCATGGCTGATGGAGTACTTGCAATCGGTTCGCGGTCAGTCTATTTCTCAAAGCTCTTACTATCTATCCGGATTCTTTGCGATGATCATGTTGGGGCGTTTTCTTGGTAGTTTCGTAGTAGAGCGAATTGGCTATCTTCGCGTTGTGGCTGTATCGCTATTGGGGGGTGGTGCGAGTTTACTTGTCGGAATCCTAGGCCCTGATTTTTGCATTGTTGCACTGCCGATTTCGGGTCTCTTTTTCTCGATCGTTTTCCCGACGGTTGCAGCTCATGTGACCGGATTGCGCAAGGAGAACAATGGATTGCTTTTGGGCCTATTGTTCACGTTTGGTGGCATCGGGGGAGCCATGGGACCCTGGACCGTCGGAGTGGTTGGGCAAAAGTATGGGCTGGGGGTGGGACTATGTTCGATGGTCGGATTTTGTGTCATCGCGTTCTCGACGGTCGCGATTCTGCTCGCCAAACAGAGTGCTCAGTCCAGAGCACGATCGTAACTAATCCTGCCGCAAGTAGAGGACATTTTCTTTTAAAAGCGGGAATCTTGCAGACTGTTGCAAATCAAGGATGCGGAATTGACTGCTCCGGCACTTGAACCGAATTGGATTTCTTAAGCGATTCGCGATGCCGATCAAGCTCAATTGCCGCATGGTAACGTGAAGCAATACCAGGACCTGGAACCAAACCTCCGCCGACAATAAGCGCCGTGAGGATCAAGATCGAAATGCGTTCTGGCAATCGCGCCTTAAGCGAGATTTGTACCGATGGATTTCGGCCCGTAAAGATTCGAAAGTAAGCATGGAGGACAGCAATCCCATTGAGCGCTGCTGCGACAACAACGACTGCGCCAATGATTGGATAGACCTCAACAGCCCCCTCCACCAACAATTCCATTGCGATAAACCCGATGGTCCCTGGGAAGCCGATCGAGGCAAGACCCGTAAGCAAAAAGAATCCCGCAAAGCCCGGCATCTGTTGATAGAGACCATGGTAGTCGCTCAGCGAAACACGTCCTATTCGCGACTCGATCGCACGCAGTGTCAGCCCAAATCCGGTTAGCGACACTCCAACCGATAGCCAAACGCAAAGCGCGCCTGCCAATCCAATCGGCGTTACGAGTTCTAGACCAACCAGAACTAACGACGCATTGCTTAGCAAAAGATAACAAAAGAAACGCCTGGCTTCGACCTGAACCAACGCCATACCGGATGCATAAACGGCGGTGATCAACGAAACGATGGCAATCCAGTGAAGCGCCCAGTCAGGAGCAATCGGCAATACCATCCGTATGACCGCATATGCACCCGTCAACGGGGTCATGAAAAGTATCGCGGTCCCGAACGCTGCCTTTTCAAACAAGTCGGTTGTCCAGCAATGAAACGGGAATATACCGCTGCGCAAAAGGGTCGCCGCAGAAATAATCACTCCCGCAATCAACGTAATCGATTCGCTCCCTCGCCCCAATTGCAAGATCGAATAGCCAATCAATAGTAACACCACGAATAATCCCATGTGGGTCGTATAGACTCGCGTGCATCGATCGCGTCGCCGCATCTCAATCCACGGTGGAATGGTCGCGATGATTAACAGGATCACCATCGCCCATGATGCTCGGCAGCTTAATGTTGCCAACATTACTGCCTCAGCAAACAGTGTCCATGCAAACGAAAACCGATTCACTTTCGTTCGCAAGGTCGACAGTACAGTGACTAGATAGATCAACGCCCCAAGCGGAAGCAAAGGCGCGCTTAACTCGTCGACTACAAACACGTCTTGATTGAATAGGAACGCAATGATGTCCCAGTGGTCATGTGCTTCGAAGGAGGCAAGCAAAGAAAAGTCGATCCATTCACCGGTCGCAAAAAAAATCGCCATCGTACAGAAAACGATTGACCAATTTCGCGCTGCCTGATGATCCCCTATCCACCAGACAAAAATTGACCCGACAGCAGGAGTGAGGATGGAATACTCTAGCCACGGAAAATGCAACTCTGGCATCACGCACCCCTTTCAGTTGATTCAGGATGCGATTCGGTTTTGTCGGATTCTCGCGAAGGTTCGGTTGAAAGCCAATCTGTCCATCGCCTTTCTTGGCGGTCGGCCCATTGAAAGACTGCAACGAAGGGTTCGACGATCCAGGAATCCAAAATTTGGTCCATGTACCCCCGTTCGTATCCAAACCGATACCACCAGCGCTTTATCGATTCGGGAATGAAATTGCCGAGTTTGTTCTTTCGGTCAGGTAGCCGCATCCCGATCGCGTTCTCCATAGCATGATAATCTTTGAGCAATGTTGGGGCTCTCAGCAACTGAAGTGTCCTTAAACAAGCGTGTCCCATAATGTGGACTAAGGCCAAGTAATAGAACCCTAAACCGATCTCCGCAACAATAATTCCAACTTGGGTCAACGACGCATAGGCAAGCGAACTTTTGACATCGCTTTGAACACGCGACATGATTGAACCGAACAGGGCCGAAATGAGTCCTAGGGTAATTACAACCAACTGTAGTTGCCACGACGCTTCCAAAATTGGGTTCACTCTCAACAACAAATAGGCACCTAAATGCACCGATAGAGAACCGTAAAAAACGGCACTTGACGGAGTCGGTCCCTCCATCGCGCGAGGCAGCCAACCCGAGAACGGTACCAAAGCTGACTTTCCAGCAGCAGCTAGCAACAGCAACAACCCCACTTGCAATGCATGACCTTCCGAAAGCGAAGCGCTCCCATCTGGCCATGTTCCTTTACCAACGAAAGACCCAAAGTCCCCTTCATCCGTCAGATGGTGCATCAACAATGCCCCCAGTAGGAACGATGCATCCGCTAATCGATAGACAGACCATACGCGTTGGCCGTTTCGAACGGGATGTTCTCGCTCATGGAAATAAGCAACTAGCAACGCCGAAGAAAGCCCCACCAATTCCCAGCCAAAAAACAATGTCTCAATGGTACCAGCCAATGCAGAGATCGTGATTCCGGCTACGAACAATGAGTAAAGCAAAAAGAACCGATGGTAACCCTCCTCACGGTGCAAATACCTTCGTGTGAAGGCACCAACAACCCCGCTTAGGACTAACGCGAGTATGACAAATGGGACTGAGAGTCGATCAAAAATGAATTTCCAATGAAAATGGAAGTGCACTTCTGGGATGCTAACCCAATCTCCCAGCTCGATGGGGACATAGCGTTTGCCACTGACAACCATCAGAATCAAGATTGCAATGGCGGGTAACAGACTCAGCAATACCGCGAACTGTGTAAGTTGCGAGATGGCCGATTCTCCCATTCGGACATCTAAAAGTGCGGAGAGTCCCAGTACGAGAACGAGTGCACAGGGAACCGTAACAACGGCGATACCTAACCAGTAAAACAACGAGTCCATATCCATTATGATTTTTCCTCGGCTGTATCGGCAACCGCGGTTTCCATGACCGTTGAGAACGGGAGGTGCCTACGCTCGGCACGGTATATGTCGACAGATGCGTTGAACTCCTGAAGCTCACCGTTGTCCAACACATAGGGTTTGAACTCGCCCTTGCAATACAGCATGATTTCAGAGTTCGCGGCATCCAACAAAGCCAACTGTACCCACTCGCCTTCGACCAGCGTCCGTATAGCCTCGTTCGCCTGAACGATTCGGTTCATGATTTGCGGTGTTGTTTGAACGACAAATAGGATGCGAAGCGGTTCGTGAATCTCGACCATTTGAGCTGAGAGACCAGGGCGCAGGTCGGAAGCGGCGCCCGTCATTACACCGGCCAACGCCGTAATGTTGTGCGGCAATTTCGATCCGCAACCATAGCCTTCCGGATCGACAGTCG
>Ga0105046_10019477_pt1 | contig 10289 bp, 9 predicted proteins | sample MAT03_FD_78385 | JGI IMG/M metagenome (GOLD analysis project Ga0105046, IMG submission 78385) | Freshwater microbial communities from Lake Fryxell liftoff mats and glacier meltwater in Antarctica - MAT-03 (megahit assembly) | ecosystem: Environmental > Aquatic > Freshwater > Ice > Liftoff... | reverse complement strand
TGGGCAGATGCGAGGTGGAGCAGGCCGAGAGCAAAGTGCCCCTCGTAGCCTTCGGTCATCTCGATCCACTGTGAGTGCGCAATCCCCGCCACCGCCCGAGAGAAGCCTGCCGCCTGGTTGTCCTCCGATGCCCACTGCAATTCCGAGAGGGGTCGTTGCTGCTTCTCCCGCTGTCGATCTCCCTCCGCAACGTCCTCGAAGAGTGCGAGAACACGGCCGATCCGAGGATTATCAAAGCAGGAAACCATCTCTCGCCCACTTGCACATGCCCAAAGCCTGAGCTTGCGTGGACTGGCGCGACCGAACAGATACTCCGCTCGGGGCTTGGGGTCTCCACCTCCCGTCCACTCGGCTTCGGTCATGGCGTGCCCCTCGGTGGCGCGGCTCGTGAACTCGCCGCGAAGAGTCTTCGCGGCGAGTTCACGAGCCGCGCCCGCCCGTTTGCCGCCCGTCGCTCACGCTTCCGGCTCGGATCACTTGATGTACCGGTTCACGATGTTCTCGAGCATCTCTTGGCGGCCGCTGACGTTCGGGTCGGGGTTGCCCTTCGTCAACATGTACTTTTCCAAGCTCTCGAAGCTCTCCTTGCCGGCCTCGATGCTCGCGCCGACGCCCGTGTCCCAACTGCCGTAGCGGGTCTTTACGAAGTCGCGGAGCAGGCCGTCCTTGCGAATCGCGGCGGCGATCTTCAACCCCTGGGCGAAGGCGTCCATACTACCAACGTGCGCGTGGAACAGGTCCACCGGCTCGAAACTCTCGCGCCGCACCTTGGCGTCGAAGTTGAACCCGCCGGGCGAGACGCCCTTGCCGCCGTTGGCGTCCAGCACCACCAGCATCACTTGCGTGGTCAGGTACAGGTTGGTCGGGAACTGGTCGGTGTCCCAGCCGATGAGTTCGTCGCCCCGGTTGGCGTCGATGCTGCCGAGCGCCCCTTGCGACACCGCGTAGGCCAGCTCGTGCATCATCGTGTGCCCGGCCAGCGTGGCGTGGTTCGTCTCCAGGTTCAGCTTGAAGTCCTTGTCCAGCCCGGCACCTCGCAGGAAGGCCATCACGGTCGCGCTGTCGAAGTCGTACTGATGCGTCGTCGGCTCCTTCGGCTTCGGCTCAATCAAGAACGTGCCGGTGAAGCCGATCTTCTTCTTGTAGTCCACGGCCAGATGCAGGAACTTGGCGAAGTGTTCCAGCTCCCGCTTTAAGTCCGTGTTATACAGGTTCGTATAACCTTCGCGGCCGCCCCAGAAGACGTAGTTCTCGCCGCCGAGTTGCTTCGTCACCTCCATCGCCTTCTTCACCTGCGCGGCGCTGAAGGCGAACACGTCCGCGTTGCAACTGGTGCTGGCCCCGTGGACGAACCGGCGGTTGCTGAACAGGTTGGCGGTGCCCCACAACAGCTTGATGCCGGTGCGGGCCTGCTCGTCCGCGAGTGCCTTCGCCACTTCGTCCAGGTTCTTGTTGCTCTCGGCGAGCGTCGCGCCTTCGGGGGCAACGTCGCGGTCGTGGAAGCAGTAGTACGGGACGCCGAGCTTTTCCATGAACTCGAAGGCGACTTTCACCCGCTTGACGGCCATCGCCACGGAGTCGGTGCCGTCTTCCCACGGGCGTTCGGCGGTGCCGGGGCCGAACGGGTCGGACCCGGTGCCGCGCATCGTGTGCCAGTACGCGACGGCGAAGCGGAAGTGGTCCTTCATGGTCTTGCCTTCGACCACTTCGGTTTCGTTGTAATGACGGAACGCCAGCGGGTTCGCGCCGGTCGGCCCTTCGTACTGAATCTTCTGCACGTCTGGGAAGAACGCCATGTGAAGTCTCGACCTACGGGGAGAGAGTGGGAATAGGTGTTGTGTAGCGGCGGACGGGGCGAGCGGATAGGATGGCGGGAGCCAGAGGAGGAATGCAGATGAGTACCGCGAACCCAACCCTGACCGCCCGTCAGTTGGTGGAGTCGCTGCCGAAGCCGTTCCGCGCGGCGGTGCTAGCCGAACTACTCCGGGACGCAACCGCCGCGACGAAGCCGAGCGACTTCCCCGTCCTCACGCCGGAACGGATCGCGGAGTTGCAGCGGCGGGCGGCGGACCCGCCGGACAAGTTCATCTCGTTCGAGGCGATGATGGAGTGGATCAGAACGTCGGATTTTGGTGGAGACCCAGAACCTCAACGTGAGCTTGTGGACGCCACCAGCCACTCCTCGTCACCGTGAACTGAACCCAGCTACCGGCCGCGAACCGCCACCAGTACGAGGGCGGCGGGGGTTCGTCATGGAACTCGACACCCGGCGGCTGCCCACCGGTCTTGGCGAGGGCCGCTTTCATCTCCGTCATCCCCACGTCGAGCAGCGCGCGCCGGTCGTTCGGGGTACCCGGGAGGCGCATGATCCAGGCGCGGAGATCCTCCCGACAGTCGTCGTGAAACGTGACCACCACCCGCATGACTTGGCCCTCCGCTTGGCGATCCCCGCGAGTGTAGCGGCGGACGGGGCGAGCGGATAGGATACCGGCAACCAGAGGAGGAATGCCGATGAGTACCGCCACCCCGACCCTGACCGCCCGCCAGTTGGTGGAGTCGTTGCCGAAGCCGTTCCGGGCGGCGGTCCTGGCCGAGTTGCTGCGCGAGCAAACCGCCACGCCGATGCCGGAGGGCTTCCCCGTCCTGACTCCGGAGGAGATCGCCGAGGATGTCCGACGGGCGGCGGACGGACCCGAACACTATATGTCCGTCGAGGAGGCGCTGGCTTGGCTGGAGACGGCGACCCCGACGCCGCGACCGTGACTTAACCGGGTCATCTCGGAGGGTTGCGAGGGAGGCGGAGGACGGTGACGATTTTCTCCCGCCGGAACCAGCGGCCGCTTACTTTGATTTGGAACCGCGCCCAGCAATCGGCCGTGAATCGCCACCACCAGGACGGCGGGGGCGGTTCGTCGCGGTAAATGGCGGTCGGAATTTCACCACCTGTCCGGGCGAGTTCGGCCTTCATCGCGTCGATGGCGACCCGGATGAGTGCGCGACGATCCTCCGGCGAGCCAGGGCTGCGATCCAGCCACGCCTGCAAATCGAGGTGACATCGCCGGTGCAATTTGACCACCACCCGCATGACTTGGCCCTCCGCTTGGCAGACGATCGTGGGTGCTCGTCACCCCGGCAGCATGCCGACGGTCTTGGCGTAGGCGAAGATGCCGCCGGCCTCGATGATCGGCATCACGTCGCCGAGCGTCTTCAGCGTCCACTCGTCGCCGGTGGTGCGGTTGGTCAACTTGGACGCCTTCAGGTCGATGTGCAGTTCGTCCCCGGTGCAGATGTGGTCGGTCAGGCGGGTCTCGCATTCCAACGGCAGCAGGTACGCGCCGTTCACCGAGTTGCGGTAATAGATGCGGGCGTAGAACTCGGCCACCACGGCCACCACGCCGGCCGCCGCCAGGGCAATCGGGGCGTGTTCCCGACTGCTGCCGCAGCCGAAGTTTTTGCCCGCGACGATGATCTTGTACGGGGAGATGAATTCGTCCCCGGTGTCGTGGAACGGGATGTGTCCCTTGGGCAACCCGCCGCCCGCCGGCGGGACGCCGCACAGGGCGTATTTGCCGAACATCTTGTACTCGGCCGGGATGGACGGGTTATAAGTGAGGTATTGGGCCGGGATGATCTGGTCGGTGTCGATGTTGTCGCCGAGGACGTAAGCCCGGCCGTCAAGTGTGCTGGTCACGCGAGTCACTCCTGGATAAAGTAGCCTGTAGTCCGGTACACCCGGCGTTATGATACGGGGTGATCCCGGCGACGGAAGGCGCGACCTCCGCCCAACTCGTACCGTGCCCTTTCGCCCGACTTCCAATCCTGTACTACGTTAATCTCGGTGCCCATTGTCGGAAGTCCCGGCACGATTCCGTTCCCCGTATCTCCTCCGACCCCCCCCGGCATTCCAGAAGGATGCGCCATGCGAGCACACCTGACCGTCGAATCCGGCACGTGTGAACCGCAGGCCGTGGACCTGATCCCCGGCATGACGGTGACGATCGGCCGCAGCCGCGAGAACGCGCTGGTGGTCCGCGACGACTTGGTGTCGCGGCTGCACGCGAAGGTGTTCTTCGAGGACGACAAGTGGCTGATCCGCGACTTCGGCCTGAACGGCACGAAGGTCGGCGGGGCCAAGTTGAGCGGGGCCGCCGAGTTGACGGACGGGACGGAATTAGTCGTCGGGCATGTCACCTTCCGCTTCGCCCGCGGGAAGATGCCGGCCGCCCCGAAGTCGGCCGCCCTGGCGGCCACCCCGGCCCCGTTCTCGACGTCCCCGTCCGAGGTGCGGGTCACCCGCGCGCAACATCTGGTGCCGAGGGAACCCAGCGAACTCCGCGAGTCGGCCGCGGGCGAGTCCACGTCCGAGACGGACCTGCGGATGGACGAGTTGACCGCGCTGTGCAAGTACATGACGGCGGCGGTCGGCGTGCCGGACGCGCTGGAACTCATCCGCCTCACCCTGCGGACCGTCTTGAACCAGACCTCGGCGGCCGTCGTCGGCTACCTGGACCTGGACCCGGCCGAGCCGATGCCGAAGCTGATGGCCCCGGATCGGGCCATGATGGACGTGAGCCTGAGCCGCCGCCTGACCGAGCGGGTGCGGGAGCAGAAGCGGACGGTGTGGGTGTTCGGCGAGAACGACAGCGAGTTCGCGGCGGACAGTTTGGTCGCGTTCAGCGACGCCGTCTGCCTGCCGGTGTTCGGGACCGACGGGGAGCCGCTCGCCGCCGTCCACGCCTACCGCACCGGCCGCGGGTTCGTCGAGCGGGACGTGAAATTCCTGGAAGCGGTGGCCGGCTTCCTCACGCCCGCCCTGGAGACGCATCGGAACCGGCGGAAGCTCGAAGCCGAGAACCTGCGGCTACGGGCCGCCGCCCCGACGGCCGAAGAGTTGATCGGCGACAGTTCGGTCATGATGACCCTCCGCCAGCAGATCGGCCGCGCCGCCCCGCTGCCGTTCACCGTGCTGATTCATGGAGAGAGCGGGTCCGGCAAGGAACTGGTCGCCCTCGCGCTGCACCGCCATAGCCCCCGTGAGGGCGGCCCGCTGGTGGTGGTCAACTGCGCCGGCATCGCCCCGGCCATGTTGGAAGGCGAGTTGTTCGGCTACCGCAAGGGCACCTTCGGCGGGGCCGACCGCGACCACGCCGGGGACTTCGAGCAGGCGGACGAGGGCACCCTGTTCCTGGACGAGGTGGCGGAACTGACCCTGGAATGTCAGGCCAAGTTGCTGCGGGTGATCGAAGGCAAGGCGTTCCGCCCGGTCGGCGGCGCGCGGGACGTGACCGTGGACGTGCGGGTCGTGGCGGCCACGCACCGCGACCTGGACGAGGAGGTGCGGGCCGGCCGCTTCCGCCAAGACCTGCTGTTCCGCCTGAAGGTCATCCTCATCCGCGTGCCGCCGCTGCGGGAACACGCCGAGGACATCCCCGAACTGGCCCGCTTCTTCCTGGAGCGGCTGTCCGTCCGCTGCCGCCGGTCGTTCCGCCTGACCCCCGCCGCCGAGCGGAAACTGACCGGCTTCGGCTGGCCGGGGAACGTGCGACAGTTGCGGGCGCTGGTGGAAAGCTCGGCCGCCATGAGCGACGACGAGGTGATCGACGCCGACGCCCTGCCGACCGGCCCCACCATCGAAGCGGTGGCGGCGCTGGTGGCGGCCGTCGCCCCGGGGTTGACCGACGCGCCGGGCAGCCTGGACATGGACGACATCGAGACGTGGGCCATCATCAAGGCCATGCGACAGACGGCCGGCAACGTGAGCCAGGCGGCCCGCGTGCTGGGCATCAGCCGGGACACCCTGCACACCAAGTTGAAGAAGAAGGACATCGACCGCGAAACCATTCTCAACCGGCCGGCCCCCCACCCCACGCCGCCGCCGGTGTAATCCCGAATCGCGTGGAGTCGTGCCCACTCGACTTGGGGAGGGTACTGGCGGTGACTCCAACCGATCAACCGTGGTATCGATTCGTCATGGGCGAGTCCGGCGAGCCGAGCCTCCGTTCGACCGGCAGGGCCAGTCGGGTCCAGCGACAAGTGGTGCGCGAATTGTGGAGGTATGCCAACTCGGAGTGGGTGGACGACATCGTGGCCGAAGTGAATGGCGCTCTGGGCGGAATCGCCAAGGAGGGCGGTTACGGCATCAGCACTGGCGGAGACTTCGGCTTCCACTTTGAACTCGATGGCCGTGTGATCGTGTGGTTCGAGTACGATCACGAAGCGGAAGGGGACGACCGCTATCCCGCGCCGGCCCGCGAGTTGACGATGCCGATGTCGGAGTTCGAGCCGCTGTTCCGCGAGTGGGCGGCGTCGGTGCGACACTGGGAAGCGTTGAAGGCGAAGCACGGCGGCGTCGTCCCGAAGGAACACTGGCCCAAGTCCTACCCGCCGAAGTTGAGTTCGTGATCCCTCACCCCCTCCCGCGTGGGGGCGGGTTCGGGTAGACTGCCGGTATGATTCGCATCGCACTTTTGTTGCTCCTGTTGCCCGTGCCGCCGGTGGCCGGGCAAGCGCCGTACGCGCGGCTGCGCGGGGAGACCGAGGCCGCCCAGACCCGCAAGCGGCTCGTCGAGGCGCAGGCGAAGCTAGCCGACGGCAAGACCGCCGACGCCGTGGACGACCTGCTCCGCGTCCTCGCCGACTCCGGCGACGACCTCATCCCCCTGCCCGACGGCTCGCACCCGCCCGCCCGCCGATTGGTTCACCGCGTCCTCGCCGGGCTGCCGGCCGACGCGCTCAAGAACCTCCGCGACCGCATCGACGCGCCCGCCCGCAAGCTGTTCGACGCCGGCCGTGCGGCCCGCGACCCGAAGCCGCTGCGGGAGTTGCTCGACCGCTACTGCGTCAGCCGCGCGGCCGAGCCGGCGCTGCTGCTGTTGGGCGAACTGGCGTTCGAGCGCGGCCACTTCGCCGCCGCCGAGCGGTACTGGCGAACCCTCCTGCCGGCGACCACTGACGGCGCGTTGTCATTCCCCCAGCCGACCACCGCCCCGGCCACCGCGACGGCGAAAGCCTTGCTGGCGGCGCTCTTCGCCGGTGACACGGAACGGGTGGCGAAGGAACTGACGGACTTTCGCAAAAAGTACCCGGATGCCGCCGGCCGACTCGCGGGTTTGGATGGCAACTACGCCGACACTTTGGCGAAGTTGCTCGCCGCCCCGCCGCAAGTGCCGCCCCGCTTCGCCGGTTGGTCCACCCTCGGCGGCAACCCGGCCCGCGACGGCCGGCCGTCGCAGCCATTGCCGCGCGTCATCCCGAACAGGCCGAAGTGGAAGACGCCGATCCCCCGCGACGCCGCAGACCGGGACCGCCCGAAGCCGGCCAACGTCTCCCCGTCCCGACCGCTCGCGCATCACCCAGTGGTCCTCGGCGGGTCCGCGTATCTGGCCGACGCCGGGCGGGTGTTCGCCTTCGACCTGCGCACCGGTGCGGCGCGGGTGGCCTACGACGCGCGAGCGCTAGCCGACATGCCCGCGCTGGAACCGGGCGAGTTGGCGAAGCCGATCCTGTTGAACGCCGACTTCGCGCTGACCGTGGCCGACGGGAAACTGTACGCCCGCCTGGGCAACCTCGTGTCGCCGGGTGCCCCGCGCCGCGACAACGAAGCGAAGCGCACGCCCGCCAGCTTCCTGCTGCGACTAGAGCCGACGCACGCCCCGAACCCGCCGCCCGGCGCGCTGACGTTGAACCAAACCTGGCTGGTATCGCCGCCGGGCGCGCCCGGCACTCCGGCCGCGTGGGGCGGCGCGCCGGTCGTCGTCGATGGCATCGCTTTGGCCGCTTTCACTCGCCTGGAGAACAGCCGGCGGGTGCGGGCCGTCGCCGCCTATCGGCCGCCTTCCACGAAGCCGCTATGGGTGGCCGACGCCTGCGACGAGGACGCCAACCAAGCCGAGGAGTTCCCGCACCGGCACGAGTTGCTGACGCTGGCCGGAGCGAACGTGGTGTACGCCACGCACACCGGGCTGACGGTCGCGTTCGATGTAAGTACCGGCAAGCGGCGGTGGGCGTTCCGCAACCCGCCGGCGGCGCGGCCCCCGGTCGGCGGTTCGCCCCGCGACATTTGCCCGGCGGTGGCGCACGGCGGGCGGGTGTTCCTGGCCCCGGCCGATGGCGACCGGGTGTACGCCCTGGACGCCGAGACGGGGGCGAAGTTGTGGCAGTCGGCCGGCGCGGAGGGGATTCAAATCGACCACCTGCTCGGCGTCACGCGGAACAAGCTGATCGCCGCCGTCCACGGGCCGCAGAAGGGGCTGCGCGCGTTCGCCGTCACGGATGGGACCGACCGCGAACCAACCGGCTGGCGGAACCACGACGACCCGCACCTGGGCAATTACGGCCGCGGGCTGGTGTCCGACGCCGCGATTCTGTGGCCGACCGCCGCCGCGTTGTACTCGATGAACCCGGACGACGGCTCCGTTCTGCGCGACCCGCGCCCCGGCCCGCACGGGAATTTGGCCTTCGCCGACGGGGTGCTGCTGGTGGCCACGCCGACGGAACTTTGGGGCTACCTGCTCGGCGGCACTCCCCCCGGCCTGCCGCCGGCCCCGGTCGCGCGGCCGTGGGTGAAACTGGAACCGACGCCGTTCCGCGCGGTAGAAAAGACGGTCGCGCGGCGCACCGACTTCGACCCGCTCGCCGCACCCGCGCTGCCGGTGGAAGCCGGGATGAAAGCGATACCCCTCCCGCCCGGCGCGTGGCCCATTCGCCCTTTCGCGGACGGCCCGGAGTTGCCGGGGTTGAATTCGCGCGCGGCCCCGGCGGACCAACGCTTCTTCGCCTGCGACGGGCGTGCGCTGTTCGCCGTGCGGCTCTCAAATGGCTCCGCCATTTGGAAAACGCCCCTCGATCCCGCGACCGCCTTCACCCGTGGAATGTTAACGACGGATGGCAAACTGCTCGCGCTGTCGCGCGACGCGGTCGGCTGCTTCGACGCCAATTTCGGCCGCGCGCTGTGGCGGTTCACGCTGCCGGATTTCCCCGTCACCGCCGTGGCCCTGGCGGGCAGTCGCGTCGTCGTGCTGCTCGGCGAATACGCGCTCGTGGCCCTGGACTTCGACACCGGCAAACCGGCCTGGCAACTCGACGCGCAACTCCGCCCACGTCTGACCGCGCGCGCCGTGGGTGACGCGCCGGCGTTCGCGCCGCACCTGTTCGGCACGCCGCGCGCGGTTTTCGCGCATCGCACCGACGGCAGCCGCATCGCCATCGACCCGGACACCGGGACCGCGACGGCGACCGCTCACCCGGCCACCGCGAGTTGGTCCGGCCCGCCAGTGTCGGACGGTTCGACGGTGATTCACCCGGACGGCCCGCTGCGGGTGGTCGCGCGGGGCGGGACCGCGTGGACCCGCGAATTCCCAGGCGAAACCAGCGGCACCGGCCGCGCGCCGGCCGTGCGGGTGTTAGGCGGAGCGGTGTTGGTGGCCGTGTCGCGGAACTACGGTGTCGAGTTTCAACGGCTCGATTCGGGCAGCGGAAAACCGCTCTGGGCGAACGCGCCGGTACTGCACGCGGATGACGTGGACCTGTCCGCGCTGGACGGCGACGACGAGCGGTTGTACGTCCCGGCGGGCAACCGCGTGACGGCGTTTAATACCCGCACCGGGCGGGAGGCGTGGTCGCGGGAGTTGCCGGGCGACGGCTGGCGGGTGCGGGTCGGCCGTGCCGGGGTGATCGCTTACGCGCCGAGTGCGTTGCCTGCCGAGCCGCTGGAAGAAGTGGCCGCGCGGCTGGCGTGGCGGTTCATCGAACACCCAGGCCGGCTGGTCGGGCTAATGGCGACGCTCGTTTCCGCCGCGTGGAATCGCACGCTGCCGGTGTTGCTGTTGGACGCCGAGACGGGCGCGGTGCGGAAGCGATGGGACGTGCCGACCGCCGGCCCGGTGGTCGGCGTCCACTTCGCCGGGGATGTCGCGCTGGTGGCGTCCGTCGGAGTTGTGATGGAGTTACGGAAGTGACGTGCGAGCGGTCGCCCCTCGCTGCGCTCGGGTGAAGACATGGATCCACGCCTTCGCCCGAGCGCAGCGAGGGGCGACCTACGCCACACTTCTATCATATCCGCATTCCCCCCACAGGTTGCCGCCATGATGATGCCCGCTGACACGCTCGCCCTGTTGCAATCGCGGTTCGGGTCGGCCGTCGTCGGCGGGTCGGCGGACGTGCCCGACCCGTTCGCCGTCGTCGATCCGGCGCGGCTGGTGGAGGTCTGTACCTTCCTCCGCGACGACCCCCGGTTGAAGTTTGAAATCCTGAACAACTTGAGCGGCACCGACTTCCTCGAAACGGACCCG
>Ga0105046_10019476_pt1 | contig 10290 bp, 11 predicted proteins | sample MAT03_FD_78385 | JGI IMG/M metagenome (GOLD analysis project Ga0105046, IMG submission 78385) | Freshwater microbial communities from Lake Fryxell liftoff mats and glacier meltwater in Antarctica - MAT-03 (megahit assembly) | ecosystem: Environmental > Aquatic > Freshwater > Ice > Liftoff... | reverse complement strand
GCCAGCAATGAACACAATCGTCATCGCAGCGATCGACTCGCCAAGCGAAGGCGAGAACCTGAGAATGAGAATCGCACCGGCGTTCACAACCCCCGCATGCATGAGGGCGGAGATCGGGGTCGGCGCAGCCAAAGTCGCGGGAAGCCACCCGTGGAAGGGCACTTGACTGGATCGAGCCAGGGCCGGGATCACCACGAGCAGCGCGACCATGGTTGCGAGCAATGGCGTCATTCCTTGAGCGACTTCACCAAGATCAGCAAGGGCAACGTTGCCGCCGTTGCTGACTATCAGAATGATCACCGCTGCCACCAACGGCACGTCGCCAATGACGAATCGGGCGGCAGTTCTGCGCACTCCTGCTCGAGCCTGAGGTAGGTGGGGATAGGTTGCGAGAAGCGCGACCAAGCTCGCACCGGCGGCGAGCCAGGCGAGCCCGAATCCGAGAACTGTGCTCGCGCAGACCATGAGAGCGGTCGAGGCCGTAACGAGGTTTGCGGCAACGACGAACCACACCTGCCGAGCATCCCCTCGCAGGTAGCGCACCGCATAGGACTGAATGACCGCGCTCAGGCCGAGCACCAGCATCAACATCATGACCGCCAGCCAATCGATGGTCAGCGCGACGCCGCCCACTCGAACCGTGTCTTCCCCGGGCGCGACAAGGCGGAGGGTCGCAAGGACGATTGCGGCGGCCCAGCCCGCGAAGCCGAGAACCACGGAGCTTCTTGCGGCGAGGTCGGCGGAGTAGCGCCCCACCAACACGGCTGTGATTGCCGCCATTGGAGTCGCTACCAGCGCGGCTACCACGAGTACTTGCTCGATCATTCCTGACTCCTCCAAGACCGGTTTTCTAAAACAGGAAAAACGTAGCATGTAAATCGAGTCGGGATAAACGTTTACTGTAAAACGGCGCGTATGACGGTACACTTCTGGCATGGCGCACTGGACGTTCCTCACCAACCACGCCCATGTTCTCCTGTGCGTTTCGAAAAATCCCAATGTTCGGTTGCGCGATGTCGCCGAACTGGTTGGCATCACCGAGCGTGCTGCGCAACGAATCGTCGGCGAACTCGAAGAAGCCGGATACCTAGCGCGCGTTCGCGAAGGCCGCCGCAATAGCTATCTGCTGAATACCGAAATGCCGTTGCGGCACCCGCTCGATGGCGACCACCGCATCAGCGAACTGTTGTCGACGTTCTCGCAACGGCCGCAATCGGAGTAGGCCGAGACTCGGAGCGTAGTATCTGCGCATGACCGAGAAGCAGCCGTACGATGTGGTTCGCGTCGAAGACGGGTTTGAGGTGCGTCGCTACCCCGAGCACGTCGTAGCCGAAACCGAGGTCTCCGCGGACTTTGAAGATGCTGGCAACCGCGCGTTCCGCTACCTCTTCGGCTACATCAGTGGTGAGAACACTGCTCAGCGGTCAATCGACATGACCTCCCCGGTGGTGCAGGCCGTCTCGCAGCGAGTCGCGATGACCGCGCCCGTGGTGCAATCCGTTTCTGCCGGCAACTACACGGTCGCGTTTGTGCTGCCATCATCCCTTGACGCGGCATCCGCACCACTGCCAGCGCGCAGTCAAGTCTCGCTGCGCACGGTGCCACCGAGGCTCGCGGCGGCGCTGCGATTCTCCGGTCGCTGGAGCAAGCCATCCTTTGAGCAGCACCGCTCGGAACTGCTCTCCGCGGTCAAGCAGTCGGGCATGACGGCAGTAGGGGAACCGTGGTTTGCGCGATTTGACCCGCCATTCACGCCGTGGTTCCTCCGCCACAACGAGGTCGTTGTCGAGGTCGCAGAAGCTGTGGCCCACTGAGTCCTCGATTTCGGCTCTCGATTTCAAGCGACTTGCCGCGCACCCGCTGCGCAGTCTCACCCGCAAAGACAACAAGGCCCGACCGGAACGAATCCGATCGGGCCTTGTTGCTCGGAATTGGGTGACGCGCTAGATCAACCCGTTCTCAGTGAGCCAGGCCGTCGCAATCTCGTCCGGTGAGAGTTCGTCGACCGTCGACTTGACATTGAGTGCCACGAGGCCCTCCGCCGTGAGCTTCGCGCTCACGGCGTTGATGACGTCGGCGATCTCATCCGCTATGTCAGCGCTCACCAGCGGCACGACGTTGGACGCGAGGAACAGTCCGTCAGGGTCAGCGAGTGTGACGAGACCTTCGGTTTGGATGCGCGGGTCTGCGCTGAACACATTGGCGATGTTGATCGTGCCAGCGACAAGCGCGTCGACTGTGGTGTCGCCGGTCGCCGAGAACCCAACAGTTACGCCGTACACCTCAAGCAGCCCGGAGGGACCGTACGGACGCTCTTCGAGTTCAGGAGCACCGCCGAGGATGAGCCCGTCGACACCTGCGAGGTCGCCGAGGCTGGCGAGTCCGTTGGCCGCAGCGAAGTCGGCGGTGACGTTGTACGAGTCTTGATCGGTTGCTGACGACTGGTCGAGCACCGTCAAGTTGTCCGGGAGCGCGTCCTGCAGGGCCGCGAAAACCGCTTCTGACTCGGTCGCGGCGGTTTCCGGGTCGAAGAACTGGAGCAGATTGCCGGTGTACTCCGGGAACAGGTCGACCGCACCGGACTCGAGTTCTGGAATGTAAGCATCCCGCTGGCCGATGTTGAACTTGCGTTCGACGGTGAAGCCAGCGCCCTCGAGAGCCTGGGCGTAGATTTCTGCGATGATTTCGTTCGAGTAATAGGCCTGCGAGCCGATAACGATCGTTTCGCTCTCGGCCGCCGGTGTCTCCGGTGCCAATGGATCGGCCGTCGCGCACCCTGACAGGGCTACTGCTGCCCCGACGACGGCAGCCAATGCGGCGATCCGTCCCCTTTTCCTTACTGTGAACATGGTGCTCCCTTATTTTTGCCGGTGGAGTGTTCCACCACCGCGTACTGCCCTGTTGCAGCGTGCGGACATTCTTTGCGACTCTAGGCGACGCTCACGAATCTTTCCCGTGGATGACAACGGGAGTAGCTTTACCCAGCGCGAGTGCAAGGCCTCCACCGAACCGCCGAGGAGTACCGCCAATGCTGGGGCGACTTCGTTTCGATGGAGCACATGAATCGGCACCGCCGACCGCTCGAGCATCCGATCCCATTCTGGCTTGCGTCTCAAAGGGGAGTGGGTGATGTCGCACAAGCCGCACTCGGTACGTCCGAAGATGTGACCGAGCACATAGCGCGCTTCGCCCGCCAGTCCGCCATCGGCGTTGTGCACCGCTGAATATGAAGTGATCGACATGGTGGTGGCTCGCTCCTGAGTGACATTCGAATGGACGAATCCCAGATACTACCCCTCCTGCTAGCGTGGAAGCCATGAGCAACGATGGCTCGAAATTCGATCCGCGCTTCGACCCGGCGTATCAGCCGGGGTACGACGGCGCACGCGAGGCGTTCGAGCCGCGGCTGCCTACCGGTGGCCGTCCCGTTGCCGCAGACCGACCTGTCGCGTCACCCGAGATCGAATTCGATGCGGCGGTAACTACATTGATTGCGCCAGCATCGGCTGGCCCTCCCGCTCCCTACTCAGAGCCGATACTGCAGGCGGTGGGCGATCCCGAAACTGAACTGGAGGAGGCCGCACTTCCCTCGCGCAACCGGTACTTGATCGCCCTCGGAGCACTCGCCGTGGCGCTCTTGGTGAGCGGGATTGTGCTCATTGGATTCGTGCGCACCATCTTCGATAATCGCACTGAAGACCTCGACTACGTGACCGTGCAACTTCTTCTCGTTTCGGGCCCGATCGCAATCGGTCTTTCGATTGCTATCGGCGCAGCATTCCTGATCATCCTGGCGCTGCAATCGCGAGATTGATCTGGTGCCGGACGCTGATGCTGCGCTACCGTGCTTACATCGGGCCACGAGCATCCGCTGCCGGTCCTGTCAACCGAACGGGGCGATGTGCGCGTCGTGGGGGTGTGAGTACAGTTGTGACCGAGAGGACCCAGGTCGACCTGGATCACTTCGTCGCGACTGAGTACCCGAAGGTGGTCGCTGCCGTCGGCCTGATTACCGGCAACCGTCAGGGTGCCGCGGACGCCGTGCAAGAGGCAATCGTCGGGTTTCTCGCCAAGCCGCCAGCGCATCCGGTGAAGAACCTTGCCGCATGGATCACCGTCGTGGCGAGCAATCGGGTGCGGGACGGGTACCGCAGCGCCGCTGCTCAGAACCGTGCGCTGAGCAAACTCGGCACTCCTCGTGAAGAAATAGACGATCCAACTGAGCTGCTTGACGTTGATGTCATGGCCGCGCTCAAGTTGTTGCCGATGCAGCAGCGCCAGGTGTGCATGCTGCACTACTTGCTCGACCAGTCGGTCGAGACGATCGCTGAAGGTCTCGGCGTGAGCAGTGGCACCGTCAAGACCCAGCTGCACCGGGCGCGAAAAGCGCTCGCGGCGCGACTGCGGAAGGAGGATCACTATGGCTGAGCTAGACGAACTGCTGAGCGCGACGCTCGAGCGTGTCGCGGAACCAGGTGACCCCGCCGGTGTCGCCGACGCCATCCGTTCACGGATTGCCGCCGGCGACTCCGGCACTCCTGCGGGCTCGAGCGGCTTCGGCGGCGGTGGCCCCTTATCGTGGTTGCCCTGGATCGGCGTTGTCGTTATGGCAGGAGTAGCTGGTGGTGCCGTGGGTGCAAGCGGCGTATTGATACCTCCTGCTGCCGAGCCCGTTCTGTCCATGGGCACGCTCGGCAACGCCGTCACCGCAACCGGATGTCCGGGCGGTGTCGGGGTGGTCGAACTCAACCGAGGCACCCGCGTGCTCGCGGTTTCTCGGAGCGACGACTCCGCCTATCTGGGTGTGCGTGACCCTCTCGAGGTTCGTCGCACCGTTTGGCTTCCTGTCAGTGCCGTGCTTGTTGACGAAGGTCAGCCCGCGATAAACACCCTTCCGGTCAGCGGATGCCCCGTGCCTACCCTGCTTGCTGAAACTCCTGCCCCGGCGCCAACCCCAACCCCGACCCCGACCCCGACGGCCACGCAAGCGCCCGCCCCACAGCCGCCACAGCCACCACAGCCACCGAGCGACACAACCGCGCCCAGCCTTGGTCAGGCCTCTGGAACGCCAAACCCGTTCTACAACGCAGAACCCATTACACTCACGGCTTCCGCATCGGACAACGTCGGTGTCGCGGCTGTCCTGATTAGCTGGAGCGGACCCGGGGTCGTCAGCTCATCCAGTTCGATGAACAACGTGGGCGGAAACCAGTGGCAGTACGTCTTCTCGACAAGCGCTCAGGTATACGGATCCGTCACCTTCACAATGGTGGCGGTTGACGGTACGGGCAACCAGAGTCCCCCCGTCAACGTGGTGACGTCCCACCTCTTCTTCGGTTAGGTAATCCCATGACCATCCCCCGCTGGCTTCTCCCCGTACTTGCGATCGTCACTGCGATCGCTGTCGGCATCGCGGCATCGCTTATCGCGCTGCAGTTAAGGCCCGACGAACTTCCCGCGACTCAAACTGTTCCGGTGCTTGAGCCAGTCTCGATCGGCGACGCAGTTTCGATCACCGACGATGACCCCGAGACGCTCGAGGTCAGTGGTGCGTCCGGGGAGATTGAGATCGTGACGCCCGGAACTCTTGAAGAGGGTGAGCTTAGCGCCGACACTGAGGCTCGAATCGACGCGCTCGACGCGAGTGACGGTCTCGACGAGGCAACCGCACGTGAGGTCGTCGCGTCAACCGCCGAAACCGCGGACCCGCCGGTCGGCGACCCCTGCTCCCCGCCAGACGCCTCGACGCCAGAAGGATGCCCGGACGGCCTGCGCAGCGCAATCTTCGCCCTCACGGAGCCGGGTCGGCTGTTCCTCTTCGTGCGCGCTGACCCGCCCGCCGTCTCCACTGCGCGCGGCGGACTCGTCATCTGCCCGGCAGCCCCGGACGGCAGCCTCAGTTTCGGAGTAGTAACGTCGTTCCCGGCCCAAGTGACCGTGCGCTACTGGCCGGTCGGTGACCCCGCGGCCGAGCAAAGCGTCTCGATCGATAACCTGCCGGAGGAGGTCGCAGCGTGGGACGCCGTGGTCGCTGAGGACGGCGGATTCCGGGAAGGTTACGGCAGCTTCCAGCACTGCACAAACCTCCCCGACTTGGCGCCTTCGACCGCGTACGAGTCCAGCATCATCGCGGTGGACATCTTTGACAGGGTCGAAGGAAGGACCTACATGTTCGACTCTCGAGGTACACCCGAGCGTCCCCCCATGGTGGTGCACCCCCTCGGACCGTCTTTGCTGTACGTCTCTGTTCCGTCGACTACCACAGGACCCCTCCCCGAGGTGCGAGCCTGGGTGGTAGACCCTGGTGACCCCGCCGACTGCTCGACTTGGGATGAGGAGAGGGCAATCGATCGAGTCGTCCCCCAGAGCGAATTGGAAGTGAGCAGCGGCTATCTTGCTGACCGCAATTATGCTGCCGCCTACACGCGCCGGGTTAGTAGCGTTTTCTCGGCCCCCGAAGGCTCCGTGATCGTCGTGTGCGCTCGCTGGTACAACAGCGAGGCACCGTCATGGCGAACTGACCTCCCGACGGAACAACTGAGCGTTGTCGTTACTAGCCCCGACACGCTCGTCCCGATTGTGCGGCTCACCGGCCTTGCCTTAGCCGCGCGAGTGGAAGACCGATCCTTCGAGATCTTCGCCTCATCAACCTTTGGATTTCCCTGCGAGCAGCGGCTCCTAGTGCCCGATTTTAACGAACCCCCCGCGATGTTGCCGGTCGATAATCTTCTTTGCTCGCCCGGCTCTGAGTCGGCCCGGTGGGAGTCTGGCAGCATCGGAAACATAGTAGTGACCAGCGTGATAAGGGGTCGCGCTGGCTTGGTGACGACTTCAAGGGTGCTGCCTCTCGGTCGCTACAACTGCACGGGTGTCTGTGCACTTCCGCGGACGCGCACTTACGAATTGTTGCTCCCAACGGTCACGGTCGGTGCCGGGATGTGCGGGTCGAGTGTTTTTGGCGGTTCGTGTACCCCTCCAACACGCGAGGTCGCGCTTGGCACAGCTACCGTGACGGTGACGTGGGAGCAGGGGGCAACCACTGGCGCGAGCGAGTGGGAGATAGGCGAGAGCTCGCTCGTGATCCCAGAGGACGACGTGCCCGACTATCCCCAGTTAAATACCCGCAATGCGGTCAAGGGCGCCCTTGAGCTGAGGGGGTTCGGGAATTCGCTAGAGGTCCCGATCGAGGTGGACCGCCAATCGAGCTACCGCGTGACGGTCGAAGGCGACTGCTTCATCGACGGGCCGCCGGAACCTGCAATTGGCGAAGTGAGGCCCTTTAGGGATAACACGGCCTGGCCTGCCATCCAAGGATTGTGCGCTGGCGAAGACTATCAAGTCACCGTCGAACTCACCGATGTAGCGGGCAACAGGTCGACCTATGGTCCGAGTCGGCCTCCTCCCTTTTTGTGGTCCGGGGGGTACTTCCGCACGCCACTGGCTGAAATCTCAATTGAGGGGACAATCGAGATCCAGAACCTAGGACGCAGCGGTTTGCTTCCGTCGGCTTGGGGGAGTTACGGGGGCCCAGTCCGGCTCGGTAGTGATTCCCTGCGCACAAGCTTACCCGACGCCTGCTTTACACCTGCCGAACTCAGTACCTCGGGCACATTTGTGGGCAACACCGCCCTCACTCCAGTCGTGCACGTCCGCGTCGAGGCCGTTTCGTACGTTCAGGGAATGTACGGCGGCCGAAATAGGGACGCGACCTGCGGTTGGCTCAACCAGACCTTGTACTTCGGTATCGTCGAGGTCGACGTGCCGTACACCGATCTCCTTCGAGGCGTCACCGTCACGCAAGTCATGGTCCGGCCGGAGTTTCCGGAGGAGCGCCACTTCGAAATCACGGTCACGCTCCAAGCGACGAGACCGTAGCGACCTGCTGATCAGACCGCCCCCATGCCGTCTCAGGGGCGCGACACGGCGAACGGGATGCCACTGTCGACCGTTTGTGCCACGGCACAGCCAGCCGATCTCGACTGGCTACACGTCGAGTTCGACGCTGGCCGGGTATCCGGGACGCCACGCTCGGCCCACCAGTCAGCTCGGATTCGAGTCCATAGGGCTGTGCCTCGCCCGATCGCACTCCGGCGCGTGCGCGACCTCGATAGTCGTTATTTCCGCGGCGTACATTTCACCATCGATCTGCACCGCTCCTCGACAGCGGGAAAGCAAATGCTCAACCTGCGCTTGTTCCCTGACGCCACCGTGCGGATTCGGGTCTCAATCGACTCAATCAGCGCTGGCAATTCGGACACCACGACGTGACCCGCAACTGCAACGCGCTGTCGCCAAGCTCGCCGCGCTGAATTGTGGTGCCGCATCGTCGACACGGCTGCCCGGCGCGTGCGTACACCCACAATCGATCGTGGCGAAGATTGCCGGTGGTCACGCGTTGAGGACGGTCTTTGTTTGCATCGATCAGTCGCCACGCCAACTCGATCATCTTCTCGAGTTCCCCGACTTCGCCGACCGGGCGAGTCGGGAGCACCCCGCGCAGAAAGCACAGTTCGGCGCGATACACATTGCCAAGCCCGGCTAGGTTTCGCTGGTCGAGGAGAGCCAGGCCGATTTCGCGGGCGGGCTCGTGTTGGATGTTCGCCAACGCGAGTTGTGGATCCCAGTCGGCGCCAAGGAGGTCAGGCCCGAGATATCCGACCGCCTCGTTTTCGCGCTCGCGCTCGATCACTTCGAAGAGTCCGAGCTCGAAGCCGACCGCTTCGGCCGAGTCGTTCGCAAGGATAGCGCGTGCAAGAAAAGCCGGTCTGAACCAGCTGGACCCGCGGCGGTACAGGTGCCATGCCCCTTCCATCTTGAGATGACTGTGCAACGTGTATGCCCCGACGCGCATGAGCAAGTGCTTACCGCGGCTCACGACCTCGTGTACTCGCTCCCCGGTGAGATCGACGGTGGCAAACGCCGGTACGCGGATGTCGCATCGCGTCAGAACCGTGCCTGCAAGCGCAGCGTTGAGTTGCTTCGCAGAGCGATAGACGGTGTCGCCCTCAGGCAAGCGCGCTCCGAATCTCGGCGAGTAGGACCGCAACCAGTGCTGACGAGTCGATGATCACTTCGGTAGGCCGCGCTCGTCGTACAGCTCTTCGAAGTCCAGCGGCCCGCCGGTGTCACGGATGATCCGGGAGGTTTCGTTCCCGATCGCCATAATGCGGTCGAATCGGGCCTGCTGTTCCTCCGCAGAGGTGAGCTCGTTCTTGATGTTGGGGCTCATATCTCCCATTCTGCCGTTGAGGGGTAGACGTTTACCACCGCCAGGAACCGCTTTACGACCTTCGCAGTCGAAGCCCCTGCGGCGTCGGGACGAATCCCGCCTCGACGAGCGCGGAGCCAATAGAGGTCCCGACCGCGAAGTCGCCGTTGATCCGCTCGATCCGTAGTGCGCCGATTCGATCGCGCACGGTCGAGGCGAGCGAGCGAGCTGCTGCCGCCAGCTCGTCGCCGTCGTTCACGAAGCTCAGCACCGTCTTGCCGCCGCGTTCGACATAGAGGGCGAGCGCGCCATCCACCATCACGACGATGGCACCGGCCTTGCGTCCAGGGCGATGGCGCTTGACACTCTCCCCGGGCGAGCTCGTCGAGGTCTCCGCCGCCTCCGGGATCGGCCATGCCAGCGCCGCACCATACGGATTCGCAGGATCGGTCGCGGCCAGCGTCACCGCCTTGAGCGCTGGCGCAACCTCGCTATCGACGACGAACCCGCGCAACCGGTCCACCGTCGCACCGGTCGCGAACTGAGCCGCGCCGAGCCCATCCACGAAATACCCGCGGCGAGCACGACCGGTCTCCTCGAAGCCGCTCAAGACCTTGTACGCGAGCGCAAAGCCGCCCCGGATGCCCTCGCTCACCACCGCGCCCCGAGTAACGACCCCGTGCCGCTCGAGCAATAGTTCGGCCGTCGCCTTGGCGCGCACTGTCGCATCCGTTCCGGCGAGCGGGAGCAACGACCAGCGCCCGCCGCCGGAGGGCGGTCCGGCCTGAGTGACCGCGAGCGAGCGTGGGCGGTACGAGCGAGTACGTGGCACTCTCGTCTTGACCGGCCCGCCGAGATAGGCCCGCAGCGGCGAGAACGAGTCGTTCGTGATGAGCCCAGACCAGACGAGCCCCCACAACGAATTGAGCAGGCCCTTATCGTCAGTGCTGGCAACCGCGGCGCCCAACTGGCGGAAAAAGTATGCGCCCCCGCCCGCCATGACGGTGAGAATCTCACGCTGGAGTTCGGTGGTCTCATCCCCGGTGGGTTCTGGCAAGGTCAACCCTGCCGTCTCAGCGTGG
>Ga0105046_10019474_pt1 | contig 10290 bp, 4 predicted proteins | sample MAT03_FD_78385 | JGI IMG/M metagenome (GOLD analysis project Ga0105046, IMG submission 78385) | Freshwater microbial communities from Lake Fryxell liftoff mats and glacier meltwater in Antarctica - MAT-03 (megahit assembly) | ecosystem: Environmental > Aquatic > Freshwater > Ice > Liftoff... | reverse complement strand
GTGGCCATGAAGTAGAACGTCCCGGCGTCACTGAGAATCCGATAGACGGTGGCCGCGCTGCAGGCGACCACACTGGCATCAATCATCATGTACGTCAGGCGGCGATATCCTGCGAGCGGATGATCGAAATGGAACTGCAGGATGGCCTGCTTTTCCCACTCATCAAGCCATTGATCTCTCGGAATCCAGCCGTTGTGTTCGTAGACTCGACGGTAGTTCTTGACCCAGCTGCAATAAGTGGACGACCAGATTCCGATCCACTTCTGGATTTGTCCGCCGGTGACTTCGGTTTTCTCAGACCATTTGCAAACGTAATCGACCACCTGATCGCGTATTTCATGGCCCTGTTCGTTTTGAGCAAACCGGCTACTTATGGCTCAGGGTGCCCCGTTGGCGTTTTTTAGCTGCACGTGTTCCTGCAGGAGCTCCGCCATGACTTCGTTTTTTTCCTGAAGCTTCTTTTCCAGCACTTCGATTTTGGCGAGTTGGCGTCCTGCTGGCGTCTCACATTGGCCGAGTTCGGCCCATTTGATCGGGCTTCAAGACTCGTTTGCGAACTGACACCAGAGCGACTCCCGTTTCCAAAAATCGGATCAGTTTTTGGTGTCATCTGACACAGACAGCCTCGCTATCTGACACCATATCTGACACGAAATACGGATGGAAGTCTTTTAAACAAGGGTATTTCTGTAAGTACCAATGAAAAAAGGACTTGCGATAAATCGCAAGTCCTTTCAAATTTGGAGGCGGGGGGAATTGAACCCCCGTCCTGTTGTCCCACAGTCAAGGCCTCTACGTGCGTAGTTCGTTGATTAAGTCGCAATGGAGAGGTTCAGCAAACAAGACCATCCATCACCAGTCCATCACAAATCTCACATCAGCCGTAACGGACGGTTGAACTGATGCCAGCCCAAATTTGCAACCGACGGTCGGCTCCTTAGGCGGGGATCCTTAGGTCGGCACAGCCTATTTCTAGGCTGCGAGAGAGAACTGCGGTTTTGCAGTTATTGGTGATCAGCTTTTTACGAGGCCAACTGATCAACCTCGGCACGCCACCCTGATTGCCAGTAACCCAGTCAAATCCGATCGCCCCCGGGTATGCTGAATCAGGTTCAGCATCTACTTCATCCGTTATTCTATCCGTATGACTTCAGGTTTAAAGGGGCCGCGTGGAAAAAATGTGCCAGGATTGCGGAAAGAGCCACGAATTGCGGACTCGTCCCGCAAAAGCCACAACCAGTTCACACCGAAACTCAGATCGCATCGTTCCATCCTGCAACTACGATTCCTCACGTTTTCTGCGAACTGGCATCATGGCCAGTGCGAGGATTGATACCGCGGCGGATGATGACTTACTGTTCCGTGACAAAGTCGCCGAATCGTTGAACAAATTGCCAGCCATCATTGCTGACGCCGCACTTGACGTATCGGCCAGAGATTCCATCAGTGCTTCAATTGCAGCCACTGGCATCGCGACATCGGAGTCTTCAGGAAGAACTCCGTCAGCCACGGCAGTTCTGGTTGCAGGATTTTCGTTTGTGCCTGCTTCCCATGTCGCAGATTCAGACTCAACGGCAACTTTGGCAGAAGTGTAGTATTCTTGAGAAGCCTGAAGCTTTGCGGGATCGACAAGTTTGAGATCTTTCAGATCCAGGGACGCAGAGATCACGAAGCTTTGTGAGTTGCTCCAACTGCTCGCGGTGCCGATGGAATTGAATGCTCGAATCCAGAATCTATAGGTTCCGGGCCTGAGGGCCTGATTGTCCGGCAGGGTAAAGAACGCGATCCTGCCCGTAGGATCCACTCCATATGTCGTTACCTGCAGCACGATCGATTCGTTTCGTTCCAGATCGCGGACCAGGATTTCGTAGCGGTGCGATGCCCGATCGTGATTCCACTGAAAGGTCGGCGTGGTATCTCTCGATGTTCCCGACGGGCTGATGATAGTGGGAGTAGTAGGATTCGGAACGTCGATGCGAATGCGATATGCTGTGCTCCAGTCGCTTGTTTCGCCGGAGCTGTTAACGCCTCGAACCATGGCCACATAAATGTGTTCGGCCAGTCGTTGATTATTCGGGATCGTATACGACTTTGTCTGGATATTTGCAACACGGATCACGTTGGTTCTATTCAGAGTGACATCGTCAAGTCGGAATTCGTAGAACGGTGCATCGAATTCAGCAGTCCACCGGAATGTCGGATTCGGATTCTCCACGGAACCCGCGGGATTTGAGACTGGTGCTGTGATCACAGGAATACTTGGTATTGGTTCGTCAAGCGTAAAGACGTAGACCGCACTCCATTCACCGACTTCATTGGCACTGTTGATTCCACGCACCCAGGCTCGATAGTTGCCCTGCGGCAGATTATTCAGAGCCAGATACTTAGTGCCGACGATGTTTTGCTGGCGAATAATCTGGAACTGCCCGGTCGTAACGTTATTGACCCACAGGTCGTACTTAACCGCACGCTGAACCGCAGTCCATTCGAAAGTCGGATTGGCAGTGGTAATTGTCAGGTTGACAATTGGACCGGTCGGCCCCAGCATCCTTGGTGTGGCGGGTGGCAGGATATCGACGGTGAATGAATGCCCGGCACTCCACGGACTGAATTCATTGTTGCCGTTTGCAGCTCGCACCCATGCGACGTAAGAACCTTGTGGCAACTCAGAAGTGGCAAAAAACGGCGTCCTGTACGAGATGTTCTGTGCGCGGATAAACTGTCCAGTGCCAGTCGTCAGACTATTCACCCACAGGTCATACTTTGCGGCACCTTCGACGGCATTCCACTCAATCTGCGGAGTGGAATTGGTTGTGACTGGTGTCGGAGCCGAGATTCTAGGGGCGACAGGAATTGGCGCGTCGATCGTGAATTCCACGGGATCGCTCCAGGCACTTGATTCACCGACCGCGTTAAATGCCTTAACCCATGCTCGGTAGACTCCGTCCGGTAGGGGATCGAAGTGCGTGTAGGTCGTCGAGGCATATGCCGTTCGATAGATGACACGCTGCTGTGTCGCTACGTTGCTGACCCAGAGATCGTGGTTTTTGGAGTTTTCGTCACTGGTCCATTCGAAAATGGGGAAGGATTCCGCAATGTCTCCGATCGGACGAAGTAGGCGTGGTTTTGCGGGTGCCGGGATATCAATCGTGAACTGGGTATAGTTGCTCCATGCGGAGAATGTGCCATCGATCGCAATCGTGCGAACACGAGCCCGATAATTTCCTTCCGGGAACTGATTGATGGCCATATGGCTGGTGCCAATCACGTCCTGAGTGTAGAAGCCGATTCGATTCAGCGTCAGGTTATCGACCTGAAGTTCATAGTGATCGGCGTTTGCCCCGATCGTCCATTCAAAGAATGGCACGGCTTGGGTCAGTGTCCCCACCGGGCCGATCATCGTCGGTGTTGATGGCAGCGGAACCACGGTGCCGGTGAGTGTGTACTGGCCGATTGCACCGTACTCCCCGGTGCCCGAAACGGCAACGTAGTGCCTGCCCACACCCACAGCCACTGAGAACGTGGCAGACAGTGATGTGGTGGGAGAAATCTGAGTTAAAAGTACACCTGAAGAATTGTACAAACTCAGCACAAGATCCAGGTTAGTGCCGAAGGTCAGAGCCGGGTCGTTGTAGAGTGTTCTCAGGTTGAGTCCATCGACCGAAAAACTGATTGTCCCGGTATTTGTCTCAAATTCGAACATATCCACATCATCGTTGCGCGCCAGCACTCCGTTAACGGAAAGCGTCGGACCAGATGACGGGATCCGGAAGGCCGTGGCAATTGTATTGCCGAAATCATCCGCGCGATATTGAACCGTCCGATTTGCGGATCGAGTCAGGTAAGCCATATCATCCTGAATCGCGGTCGCAGAGGTGCTGCTTGTCCCATTCCACCAAGTGTCGCGCATCGTGCCGTAGCCAACACCCATGATCGGAGCCAACGCTGCATCGCCCGGATTGTACTCAGCGGTTTTGTTGCCGTTCGCGTCGTATAAGCTCTGGTGCAAAAGTCCAAAGGTGTGGCCGGATTCATGGGAGCTGGCTGATGCGATCTGGTGAGCACTGAAGAACAGTCCGCTGAAGACATAGTTCGTGTTTGCTCCACCTGCCGAGAATCCGTCGATAACACCCCATCCACCGGCAGCAGGTGCCCAATCGTTGCTCCCACCGATGATGACCATGACATGCTCGAAGTCATTTAGAGTGGGGGGCGCAATGGTTGTTACGTTGATATTGAACGGCGCGAAGTCCTCAGCGACGCGATACCAGATCTCTTCGATCTGGCGAAGTTCTTCGGTATTAAAGGTTAAGGGGTCGCCATCAAGATCGAATGCCGGCGTGACGATCGGACCAGTACCCCTGTTACGGAAGCCAATCCAACCGGGATCATTGTCTGTATAGCCGTCCATTTTCAGGATCACGGAGACAGGAGCACCGGGCCGACTGTTCAGAATCGGCAGATTCGCCAAGGGCAGAATATCACCGACTGGTCCACCGCCAGTGAGCCCGCCAGGTTGAGCTTTTGGAATATCGCTTCCGATAATCGAGACACCACTTAAGAGCTGACGCACCTCAAACTGTTCAGTCAGCATTGCGATATGACCGACAGGTCTTCGGCGATTCGTCTCGCCGGCAACCCGGCTCAAACATTTTAGGAGAGCGCTCACGGACATCTCGGGATTCCTCTTCGATCAGGTCAAAAACATTGTCCGCCCATTTTTACGGGGCGGGCTTCCACTTAGTTGGGTGAGCGGAGACAAACCTGCCGCCTTGGGTGTTATATCAATTCATCTTCGACGCAGAATCCAGAGGATCTTCCCGAAATTGCAGAAGAACATGCTGGTTCTGGGTACAGTAATTTCCATCAGTCACGATACCGTCAAAAACGTTAGAGTTCGACAAGTCAACAGCATTCAGCGAAGCAACTTCTTGATTTGTCCTCATGTTTTTATTGAACTTTACGCAGGCCAATCGTGTCGTTTTTCACAGAATCATTTCGAGGGACCGAAAAGCTGTCGCCTTTCTGCTAATTGGTAAACTCCACCTAGCCAGTCAAAACGTATTCTGTCAAAAGATCCAACGTTACAAACTAGTTCTTTTTCCGCAACTCAAAGGTTTTCAACCGTATCCCTTTGCGTTGTTTGATCAGTTACCAATAGAGGAGACGAACAAACATTGAATCTCAAACGTCGATCCGTTCTTAATCGAGAAACAACCGAAGTGTTTTGCTTGAATTCAATTTGCATGGATGAAGTTTAAAACGCGGAAAGCTAAGTTTCTGGTCCTTTAATTCCTGTTTTTGCCGTGAAAGTCGATTCTGTCCGTTTCGACCAGACAAGAAAAGCAACACGACCGCTAGAATACGCCATTTCAGTCCAAATTCAGGATGGATCACAAACACAGTGATTAAGGTTTTCCTAACCTTACATCCATAAGTTCGTTGTACTTTTTGATTTTCATTGGCTGGTCGGACATGGGTTTTCTGGCACAAGTTCAGATTTATTGCTTTCTGATGAGCTATGCTGCGTCACTGATCGGCGAAGTCTGGCTTCTGCTGCGCCGGCAATCGACGTTGGCGCGGGTTGTAATTATCGCCTTCACCGCTGCCGGATTTCTGGCGCATACCGCCTATCTTGTCACTCGAAGTCAAACTGCCGGAATGCCCCCATTGCTCAGCAGTCAACAGGATTGGCTGTTGGTGCTGGCATGGATTGGCGGTTTACTCTATCTGGTCCTGCTGCTCACGCATCGACAATTGGCTCACGGATTGTTTATGCTGCCAGCAATTTTGCTGCTTGTCATCGTGGCGATTTTTGTGAGTAGCCAGGCAATTGGCCTTCAGGACCCTTTGGCCGTACGACGCCTGGTAATGTTCCACGCCGCTTCGCTGGTACTTGGAATCGCGGCAGTTTTGGGGGCTGCCATTTCTGCATTAATGTATCTTTTAAATTACCAGCGGTTGCGAACTCGCAATCAATGGCTCCGAAAACTCGCTCTTCCAAGCCTGGAAAACCTGACAGCAGCAAATCGCTGGATGGTCGTATTCTCGATTCCCTGCCTCACGATCGGACTCGTGACTGGTTTCGTTTTGATCTACTGGCCGAACGGGTCTGATGCGGCAAGGAGCATCAAGTTGTCCGATCCGCAGATCGTCACGACAGTCGTCATTTGGATTGCTATGGTTGCCGTTCTTATCCGAGTCCTTTCGAGTTCGCACCAAACTGGCAAAGCGGTTGCACAATTGTCTTTGTTGAGTGGTGGATTTCTGCTGACAACTGTCTTCGGACTGATGATTCTCTCAGGCTCCGGCAGTTTAACTTCGTTTCATTCCGGCTCGCCTGCTCCAGAGCCGCACGGAAGCAGCAACACTCCGACAGATGCCAGACCCGTCAATGACGAGGTGTCGCCATGAATGTGCTCGTTGTCAGCTGCAATCACCATAAGGCCGGCGTACAGCTACGAGAACGCCTGGCGTTTTCAAACCCGGAAAAACTGCAGAAAGCTTACAGCCAGTGGCACGAAATTCATCCTGATTCTGAACTTGTCGTCCTATCGACGTGCAACCGAGTCGAAATCTACGCGGCTGACGAACAGGGTGAATCCGGCGTGTCGTTCGACGACATTACTCGGTTCATTTCAAGATTTCACGATGTTCCAACCGACGAATTCGTCGATTCTGTCCTCGCCCAATCCGGCGTCGATGCAGTATCACATCTGTTTCAGGTCGCCTGCAGCATTGACAGCATGGTGCTGGGGGAACCGCAGATTGTAAATCAGGTAAAGGAAGCGTACCGCGTCGCGCAGGAAAATGACGCCTGCGGTCCGCTGACTAATGTACTCTTCCAGCATGCATTGAAAGTGTCGGCTCAGGTACGCACCGAGACTGGCCTTGCCGATGGACGTGTTTCGATTGCGAGTGTTGCGGTCGGTGATTTCGGCAAGAGTATCTTCAGTCGCTTTGACAACAAAACGGTCCTTGTGATCGGTGCCGGTGAAATGGCGGAAGAAACTCTGACCTACCTTCAGTCTGAAGGCGCTTGCCGGATTGTCGTTGCAAATCGTAATCGAGACCGCGCGGAACGGTTGGCTTCGCAGTTTCGAGGCGAAGCGGTGGACTATGCAACACTTGATGACTGGTTATCCAAAGCGGACGTGATTGTCAGTACCACCGGTGCATCGGACACTTTGATTTCCAAAGCTCGTTTCGGAGCTGCCAGAGCGAAATCCAATCGTCATCCGGTGTTCATTCTGGACCTTGCAGCTCCACGCGACTTCGATCCGGCGGTGGCCTCAGTGGATGACAACGTCTTCCTGTATGATATTGATGCACTTGAAGAAACGTGCAATCGCAATCGCATGGCACGCGAGGCCGAAGTTGACAAAGCGATGGCAATTATTGCCAACCAGACGCAGACCTTCATGCAGGAAATCTATCACCGGGCGACTGGTCCAGTGATCCATCGTCTGCGGGAACACTGGCACGATATCAGTCGCGGTGAACTCGATCGCCTTTATCGCAAAATCCCAACGCTTGATGATCCTCAGCGTCAGGCGATCGAAGCCACCATCCAGCGCATCGTGAACAAGCTGCTGCACCCGCCGCTGGAAGCTCTCAAGGATGAAGCAAAGGCAGGCACGCCCGAAGGTCTGATACATGCCATTCGTCGATTGTTTTTCTTTGGCGAAAAATAACTAAAATACTAGACCGAAAAACTCACAATGGCGGCCAGAATTTTGATTGGAACTGACGAAGCTGGTTACGGACCAAACCTTGGTCCACTGACCATTGCTGCAACCGCATGGCTCTTGCCTGATGGAGTCGAACCAATTGATCTGTGGAATGAGTTGAAGGCAGTCCTCACCTGCACGCCTGAACGTGGCGATCAACGATTGCATGTGGCAGATTCCAAAAAGGTCTTTTCGCCGGGGCAAGGGCTGGAATCGCTGGAAGTTGCCGTACTGGCGTTTTCAACTCTTCTGAAAGCCAGAACAACATCGATTGATGAATTTTGCCGCAGCGTGAGCATGGGGTCTCAACGAGAGGCATTTTCCGCCGCTTATCAGGCCGAACCCTGGAACACGTCGCCAGGACTGTCTTTACCCATTGATTCCAGCGACGATCATATCAGCGAGTGGGTTATTACGCTGAACTCAGAACTTGAGGAGCGTGGCATTCGCCTGCTCGGCATTCGAGCAAGATTTATGTTTCCTGAAGAGTTCAATGAACTTGTCGCGAAGGCAGATTCCAAAGGCGTTGTATTATCAAATGCCACGATGGAACTTGTCCGCGATCTGACCGATGATTGCTCAATCGACCCCGCAACCAGTGACAAGGCGACGTTGATTGTTTGCGACAAACATGGTGGCAGAAATCGATATGATCAATTGATCTCCCAGCACTTTGATGATCAGTTCGTGTTTCGTCTGGAGGAATCGCGAGAACGATCCCGGTATCGTATGGGCTCGATGGATTTCTGTTTTCGCACAAAGGCCGAAGAATTTCTGCCGGTCGCTTTGGCGTCGATGGTTGCCAAATATACGCGTGAAGTTCTGATGCACCAGTTCAATCAATTCTGGGCGAACCAAGTTTCGGGACTTAAGCCCACGCAAGGTTATCCATTGGATGCCAAACGCTTCCGAGAAGATATCGCATCATCCGTCGAATCGCTCAAAATTCCAACGCATCAACTTTGGCGTAGCCGATAGGTGCTGCGTCAGATTCAGTCGTTCGTGGCATCAGACTTGTTTCTGGAGCATTACTGGCCTGGAAGACCAAATCCTGGAATGCCGCCGCCTGGCAGATCAAACTGAGGAGGTTTCTGCTCGTCGCCCGGCTTCACGGCTTCTTTTGGTCCGACAACGTCCGTTCGCGATGGGCGAAGCTTTTCAAAGCTGTCGGCAGAAATCACGTAGTACCATGCTCCGAATCGCGTAGAAAGTTCTTTCGCAGCTTTCTGGCCTTCTTTACTTTGCTCTTCCCATGACTTGACTGCGTCGGAAAATCCCAGCTTATCAGTCTCATACTTCCCAAGTTCCTTCTGATACTGCTTCTTCGCTTCTGCAACCGGGTCAACTGGTGGAGCAGCGGCCGCCGGAGCTGCGTCCGGAGTTGCTGGTTTTTCGTCACCCGCCGCTGCTGGATTCTTTTCGCCGTCGGCACTAGGCGCGACCTTTGCGGGAATGACTTCAGGCACATCATCGCCAGCAGTCGGTGCTGACTTTGTTTCTTCAGCTTTCGGCGCGTCTGCCTTGGGCTCAACAGAAGGTGTTTCGTCAGTTTTTGGTGCCGCTTCGTCAGACTTCGGCGCGGCTTCGTCTGAGGCTGCAGGTTCCTCTGACTTCTGCTCATCGCATCCGGATTCGTCTTTCTTGTCGGGAGTTGTCTCTTCCGGCGGAGCAGCTTCTTCCTTTGGAGCTTCTTCCTTTGGAGCATCAGCCTTCGGTGCGGCATCCGCAGGCGGAGCTGCTTCTTTCGCTTCGCCTGCTTTTTCTGTCGCGTCGTCAGGTGGAGCCTGTTCGTTCAGAATGGCCGGCTTTTCGGGAGCGACTGGTTCCGTTGGCTTGGTTCCCATGAGAGATTCATCGAATTCCACTTTGACCAGTAGATATCGTCGCGGGCCGGATTCGTCGCCCGGCGGCTTAGGGGGATTGTCGCCGCTGGCTTCGTCGTCTACCTTCTTCTGGTCATCGGGTTCTGCCTTTGCTGCATCACCTTCTGCCGTCTTTTCATTCAAGCCTGTTTCTATGTCTTTCGCAGACCCTCGAGCGACTTCGCCGAAATACAGAGTGTAGCGCACACCGTTCTTTGTGCCGGCAACAAGTTCGCCTTCGTTAGAGACGAGTTTCTTTTGGCCGTTTTCCCCGCGAGCGATAAAGAAGCCCTGACGCTGCATATCCGCTTGCAGAATCTGCATAATGACGGGATTGTTGACGACATCGGTATCAACGGTCAAATCCGGGTTGAGTCCTTGTGGTTTCGGGCGAACTCCCACGATTTTCAACTGATCCAGATTCTTCGTCAAATCATTGATCGGAGCCTCAACGACGGATTCGGTCTCAGCATCAATTCCTGCGACCGCCCATTTGTTAACCGTAGCGTCCTTGTCGAATTCCAGAGTTTCATCCTTCAGAATTGAGCCCTGCTCTTCGTCAATCGAATACTTATCGACAATGACCTGGGTGATGTCATTCTGGCTGAGCTTCAATAGATCCGGTTCAATCCAGTCACTGAACTTCGCAGACAGGTCTGCGTTGACTTCTGCGATATAAACGTTGTTCTTTTCCGGCT
>Ga0105046_10019472_pt1 | contig 10292 bp, 3 predicted proteins | sample MAT03_FD_78385 | JGI IMG/M metagenome (GOLD analysis project Ga0105046, IMG submission 78385) | Freshwater microbial communities from Lake Fryxell liftoff mats and glacier meltwater in Antarctica - MAT-03 (megahit assembly) | ecosystem: Environmental > Aquatic > Freshwater > Ice > Liftoff... | reverse complement strand
TTGACTGGACACTCCACACAGGGAGACGACGGTGTGTGCGAATTCGAAGACCAAACACAGGTCGCTCTTGGTCCTTAAATCGCGAAGTCGACCGTCTATCGCCCTTCGTTGCGCTTGAGCGCTTTCCTAAATGACCGCGGGATCTGTATATGAGCTCGTACGTTCGACGGTGCCCCTGGTTCGCACTGCCTGAAACCAGAAACTACAAATAGTCATTCGTCTTGCGTCAACGATATTCTCTCTGAGCATATCACGGGGTAAAAAGTGTGACATTTCGTGACATTCTGTGACATTTCGGGAATCCGGCGAGATCTTCTCTGCCTGCCACCTGCCGAAAATCGCCCCGTACCGAGGCACATTGCAACGCGGGAACAGTAAATTCAGCAGCAAACTGCAGAACAAGTCGCATTCCGTGAAGCGATGTGACGCGTTCGGTAGCCCGGATCCTTCTCGCAGCGCGCATTCCATGGAGACTGCGGGAAGGCTTTGCCCGGAGGTCCGTTCGTCGTCCCGGCGGGACCGGGTATCTCTGGGCTGGGGTCTCCGACCGCAGCCACTGTGCACACAGCTGTGATCGGTTCAATCCGGAATTGATGCGTTTCCCCAGACTTCAACCTGATGCCCCGCGCGCTCGCCGCTCCACAAGGGAACGGTGCAAGTTCGCTTAAGAAGATCCTTCCAGATCTGGGAATTGGCGAAGGTCGATTCATCCGTGCTGAAGAGTTCGAACACCGATCTGGACGCGACCAGAATCATCTTCCGTTTCGCCCGGCTGAGTGCAACCGTCAACCGGCGGGGATCGAGCAGAAATCCGCTCGCGGCCAGCAAATAAGACGGGTCGCTTTCGGTAGCGCTGACGATAATGACCTCGCGTTCATCACCCTGGAAGCGTTCGACTGTATCCGCGATCACCGGTTTGTTTCCAACGCGATCGGGAAAACTGAGAAACGCCGTCGCCATCGATGCCCGCTGCGCTCGATGCGGAACCACGACTCCGAACCCATCGCCCAGCTCATCTCCGTAGATTCGTTCATCAGTGAGCGCGCTGCTCAATTCCAGAACGAGATCACGCTCGAAGCTATTGCTGAGCTGACTCCCTCGTTCGTCATGAGTGTTCACAACGAGTGGATGTTCTGCTGAAAGGGCGGCGCGGACAAAGGGTTCGGTTTGCTCGAGATCGACGAGCCGCCAATCCCGCGAGGATCGGAAATCAATTCCGTCGTGGCGATAGATCTCTCGCCGCAGAAACTCCGCCATGTCGCGATGCAACCGGAAGCTCTGCGCAAACTGAATGAGCGGTGGTCGAGGCGTCCGATTCAGTAACGTGTTGAAAAGCGATTCGAACGCCTGGAAATCATTGAAGGTCCGTCTACGCTCCGCCATCCAGTCGTGTTTGACAATGGGCGGCATTTGCCGGTGATCGCCAACCACGATTAATCGACCGTCGACTTTGAGCGCAAGCGTCGCCATAATCGCGGTCGGCAAAGCGAGTTGGGATGCCTCGTCCAGAACGACACAATCGACCAACCGATGGTCGAAGAGCTGATCCTTCCACCGCTCATCGATCAGTCCGCGAACACCACCAGGAGTGGCTCCCAGAATTGTCCAACGGTGACTTGTAACGGTGTCAGCAGCGATTGGATCGCCCGCGTTCAAGTCCCGCTTTTGCCTTAACTCGACAATGCCCAGGGGAATCGTTCGGGTCGGCCGGTAGCGGTACAGGGGTATCTCCAGTAATCTCGCATCAAAGTAACGCTTGAATATCTCCGGGTGGCGGCTGCTGATCATCTCCAGGTCGGTGCGAGCGGCCAGCACATTTCGCATCAGGACATCGATTGCCGCGTGGGTGTGGCAGGAGACCATCACACGGAAATCGAGATCGGCTGCCATCGCTCCCTGCAGACGGGCCAAAAGTGCAAACGCGGTTGTGAAACTCTTGCCTGTGCCGGGCGGTCCTTGCACCAGCAGTATCGGCGCATCGCCGTGCTGACCGATGTATTCGGCCTTTGACGGCTCAAATGAGTGAAAGAGCCCGGCTGCCGCCAGTTCGGTTAGCCCAACGAGAAATCGTTGTTGTCCGGCCCTCGCCTCTGCTGGCCACTGCAAATCTTCCGAATCAGCGTTCGCAATCCGCTCGTAGAGCGCATTTCCGCCACCGGCTCCCAGACCGTCCGTCACTTTTTTGGCATGGAATCCGGACCAGTCGTTTGGGTCTGGATCGATCGTGTACAACCCACCCTCGATGAATGGTCTGGTCATCGACGCGAAGATGAACCCGCCCGGCAGGGTGCCGACATTTGAATGATGCAGCTCTATTTCGAGGAATGCACGAACAGTGCATCCACATTCATCCCGCTCGGCAACGATCCGTTCGATGATGCCACGGGTGCCGTAAAGGAGTTGTTTCGGCGTAGGTGTGAACGGGACCTGATCACCATCTGGCAACCGTTCATCGACCGTCAGGCGAGGTGAAATCACAACCGAATCGCCCTTGTTGAGACCGTTGAGCTCAAGTGCCTGCTGCAAACTGCAATCGAGTCCGGTGACATCGATCTCCAGTCGAACGGTTACCCCTTCAATTGACCATGCGCTCTGTTCCTTCTGCTCCTTGCTCAGGCGAACCTGCTTCGCGTCCGGATTAGCCTCGCGGAATTCGCGCCGCATCGATTCGTTGAGCTGCCGTCGGATTTCGCATTCCCGCATCCGCGCGGCTACTCCGGTCGATTGATCAGTCCCGCGATACCCCGCGATGAGTGTCTCGCCGAGGAGTGCCCGCCGTTCCGGTGGCAAGAGGCGAGCGTTTTTCCAACCCGAGAGCTCGACATGCCGTTCAATGGCAACAAATTCACGAAGGGCATGGGCGAGATTCGGCGCCCGTTCATCGAATTGATTGAGATCCGGCAAACTGAATGTCGACTTAAGTGTCTGACGATTGCCCTTGAAATCGGCCGCGATATGCTCCATGGCCTCAAGTCGCCGAGCCTGGAATGCCGCCAGGTCATCCGCTGAAACGGCCCGGTACGGGGCGAAATTGTCTGTTGCGCCGGGGATTGCATCGGGAAGTGCTCCCCACGCAGCATATGCATACTCTGCCGGAATCTGACTGTTGAAACGGGACCGGCTGGTGTACCAGGGTGATCCGCCAGGAGAAGTGGGATCGCCGTCGCCAAATTTCCCGGTGTAATCGAACAGTCGCTCATGAAAGAGACGAGTAAATGGCATCGGGTTGCTCCAGTCGAAGCGTAGAAATCGTGCAACAGACTGAAGTGATTGGGACAACATGGGGTAGTTGCGAAGTTCACGGATCTCCTCGACAAGAAAGGTAGAGACCGGCGAATCGAAGGCCGCGAGCTGAGTCACAAAGTCGAACATCGGTGTTGCCGTGAGAATCGACTCCGCATGCCGGGCGAGCGCATCGAGGAAGAGATCCTGATCGAACCGGTTGAAAAAGATGAGGTGAAGGGGCGCCTGCTTCTTCCCGGATTCATCCGGAGACGCGAGATCAACAACCGCGCGCATGGTTTCATCGATCCAATTGAGCAGCAATTCACGTTCTGCCAACTCTGTGTCAGGTGGGCGATCAACGGAATGAACGATCAATTTCCGCCTGTCGGGCCGGACTTCACCCTGTTCTGATGCCGTTACAAGTGAACCGATCATGTAGATCCGGTTGTTCTGGTTATCGTGCTGGGCGTCGATGAAGATGCGTACCAGGTTCGGATTGTGGTCAGGGGAGCAAAACGGAAGGGTGCCGTAACCGCGATGGGGAAGATACGGTGGAGCGTTGACCACATCGCCTTTCCAACCTCGATACCTTCTGGCGCGGTAGATCAGTTCATCCAGCCGCGCGCCAACTGGCCATGTCACTGAGAGTTGCGCTGAGAGATCGGCCATCTCGGATGTCGCGATCAACGATCCGGCAGGGCCTTCTGATTTGAGCTGACTCAGTGCAGCAGCGGTCGTAACCCCGGCCCGCTGCAACGCACACTTGTCGGTTTCGGTCATGTACGGGATGAGGGAGAGGTCGTCGGTTTCGGCCGCATCCTTCATACAAAACGGGTTGTAGCGGCACCAGTCGCATCGATAGGTCAGGTGGAATGGGACGTTTTCAAATTCTGCCTCGAGTATTCCGCGGGCAACCGATTCGTCGCTCAGCACGAGATTGGTAGCTGCGTCCAGGTATTGCCCTGGTTCATCGACGATCTCAAGTTGCCCGGTCTCGACGCCGAGAACCTCAAACGCTGCACGAGTACGGTCGTCAACGAGCCGGTTAGGTGAACGATCACCATCTCCCCGGTAGAGCACACCCAGTCCGATTTCGACGCCATCCACTCCGCCACTGGCGAACAAGGTGGCGAGCACATGAGCATAAAAGGCAATCTGCAAGCGGTGCTCGACCTTTGAAGTTTCCGAACTCTTCACATCGACAATGAGCGCACTGAGTTTCCCGGTACTGTCGCGCGCCAGACGCAGAATATCGACATCGCCGGTGATCGACCATCCTGAAACCGAACCGGTCAGGCGCGGCTGCAACAGAATCTTCTCGTCACCCGGCAACAAACCCCGGGCGTTCTGAACGACCTGGTCACCGTCGTCACGCTTGCTTGAAGCGCCCTCTCGCAAGTCTCGGCTCGATTTGTTGCGACTGATCTGCTCGAAAACCAGCGTCTCGAAGTCGATACCTCCTGACATCATCAGCGGTGGCGGATCCTGCAGTGATACAGCGAAATCGCGGAGAAAACCCTGGCCGTGGGCTCGCTCGGCCAGTCGCAACCGGAGGAATCGATGGCACTGTTGCAGGCGCACGAATTGCGCAATATCGGTCGGGGCCGCGCGCACGGTTGAACCGACTGAAAACGGACCCAAGGCTGAATGTCGAACCAAGAAAAGCCCCTTGCCGTTAGAAATCTGCCTGTCAGATCGGTCCTGCCCCTTATAATCGCCTATGGACGTCGCATTGCGCGTGAAATGCAGCTCATTCAATGATCGAATCGCTGCAAATCAGGAAGGAATTTCCCAAATGACGAAACCGGCACTCGATTCGTTAACCTGGCGCTGTATTGGCCCGCACCGCGGTGGACGCAGCGTCGCCGTTGCCGGAGATCCGAGTGATTCGACGATTTTCTACATGGGCACCACCGGTGGTGGTGTCTGGAAAACAGTCGATGGTGGTCAATACTGGTTTAACGTCTCTGATGGTTTTTTCAAGCGCGCTTCGGTGGGCGGACTGGCTGTGGCTCACTTCGATCCGAATGTGATTTATGCCGGAATGGGAGAAACCACCATCCGGGGCAATGTCTCCCATGGTGACGGCGTCTACAAATCGACCGATGGCGGCAAGAACTGGACCCATCTCGGTCTGGCCGAAACGCGCAACATCGCCAAAGTGCGCGTTCATCCCGGCAACCCGGATATTGCGTATGTTGCGGCATTCGGTCACGCGCACGGACCGAATCCGGAGCGTGGCGTCTACCGGACACAGGATGGCGGCGCAACCTGGGAGCTCGTTCTGTATCGCAACGAAAATGCCGGCGCAGGCGATCTCGCGATCGATCCATCGAATCCCCGCATCATCTACGCCTCCATCTGGGAAGCTCGGCGCGGAACGTACTACCTCTCCAGCGGAGGCAAAGGGTCAGGTCTCTTCCGGTCACGTGATGGCGGCGACACCTGGGAAGAACTCATTGACAAACCAGGCATGCCAAAGGGTCTGAAGGGCAAGATCGGTGTCGTTCCCTCGCCTGCCCAATCGGGCCGGGTCTGGGCGATAGTCGAAAACGAGGAAGGCGGCGTCTACCGCTCCGATGACGGCGGTGACCATTGGGAAAAACTCAATGAGGATCGCCGACTTCGTCAGCGCGCCTGGTACTACTCCCACATCTACGCAGATCCGAAGGATGCCAACACCGTCTGGGTCCTCAATGTTGAGACATTCCGCAGTGTCGATGGCGGCAAGGTCTTCGAGGTGGTGCCCGCTCCCCACGGCGACAATCACGATCTCTGGTTCGATCCGGTCGATCCGCGTCGGGTGATTCTCGGCAACGACGGCGGTGGGACGATAAGTTACAACGGAGGCATCTCCTGGTCCCAACAATACAACCAGGCGACATCCGAGTTCTATCACGTGACCACGGATAGCCGCCGACCCTATCGCGTTTATGGCTCCCAGCAGGACAACACCTCGATGTGCGTGCCGAGCCGCTCGAATCACGGAGCGATCACACGCACCGAATGGTACGAGGTCGGTGGCGGCGAAGCGGGTTATATCGCAGTTCGCCCCGACAATCCGGATATCGTCTTTGCCGGCGAGTATCAGGGCTACATGACCCGGCTCGATCACTCCGCGCGGCAGGCGAGAAGCATTTCGGTCTGGCCGGAGGAGTATTCGGGTTCAGGCGCCGAGGCGTACAAGTATCGTTTCCAGTGGACCTACCCACTGATTCTCTCGCCACACAATCCAGACGTCATCTTCTGCGGCGGTAATCACGTCTTCCGGTCGACCGACGAAGGTTCGAGTTGGGAGACGATTTCACCCGATCTCACCCGGAACGATCCCTCCACGCACGGTTCTTCTGGCGGTCCAATCACCAAGGACAACACCGGCGCCGAGATTTACGGAACGGTCTTTACGATTGCGGAGTCACCAGTCAAAGCCGGTGTGCTCTGGGCGGGAAGCGACGATGGCCTTGTGCACATCTCCAAAGATGGCGGTGCCAGCTGGAAAGATGTCACCCCTGAGGATCTCCCGGCGTGGTCACTCATTTCGTTGATCGATGCATCGCCGCACGATGCCAAAACGGCCTATCTGGCGGCAAATCGGTACAAGCATGACGATTTCCAGCCCTTTCTTTACAAGACGACGGATTCAGGCAAAACCTGGACGAAAATCGTCAAAGGCATTCCCTCGGACGATTTCACGAGAGTCATTCGAGAAGATCCTGAACGACAAGGGCTTTTGTTCGCCGGGACCGAAACTGGAATTTATGTCTCTTACGACGATGGCAAGAAGTGGAAACGACTTGGCGGCAACCTGCCGGTTGTGCCAATTCACGATTTCGTCTTCGCCGCCGACGATCTGGTCGTGGCGACTCACGGTCGTTCCTTCTGGATACTTGACGACATCACGCTGATTCGCCAGCTGGCGAAAAAGGAAGCCAAGGAAACCGCGACACTCTTCCATCCACGCGAAACCTATCGCTACGGTTCGATGATGTCCTTCGGCCACTCCCCGGTTCCCGGCAAGAACTATCTCTTCGCCGCCACTCAGATTCCGGCATACATGTACGAAAAGCTCGAAGATGAAGATCCGAAGATCAAACTGCTCGACGCTGGTGAAAACCCTCCGGATGGAGTGATCATCAACTACTTCCTCCCTGAGGAGCCAACGGAAGAGATTTCGCTCTCGATTCTCGATACCGGCGGAAGCGAAATCAGGACCTTCAAGAGCAAACCGAAGAAGAACGAGCCGGAAGCAGACGATTCCAAACCCTTCCCGCCCGAAGAAAGGAAGGACGAAGAACCGGACGAATCCTACGCCCCCGCAAAAGCGGGATTGAACCGATTCGTGTGGGACTTCCGCCTTCCCAAGGCCACAAAGATCTCGACCAAGGGCGGCGATCAACCGGATCGCTCCGGTCCGAAAGTCGCGCCCGGCAAGTTCCAGGTGCGGCTGGCGATCGGCAATTCCGTGCAGACCGAGACTTTTACGATTGTGAAGGACCCGCGGATCGAAACCACCCAGACAGAACTCGAAGCCCAATTCGAACTGCTCAACTCAATACGCATCAAACACGACGAGTTGAATGTTGGAATCAACAAGATTCGATCCGCGCGCACCCAGGCAACTGAATGGGCGAAGCGCGTCAAGGGAAGCGTCGCCGAGGCGAAGATCGTTGCGGCCGCGAAGGCACTTTCGGAACGACTTGACGCAATCGAAGGAGAATTGCTCCAGGTCAAAATTCAGAGTGATCAGGATAGTCTGAACTACCCTGTCAAACTGAATGCAAAACTCTCCGCGCTGGCATTCATGGTCGGCGGCGCCGACGCCCCACCAACCAGACAGGCCGGGGAACTCTACGCAGATCTGGCAGGAAAGGTCAATGTGCAGTTCGATGCGCTGAAGGCCGTGCTGATCGACGACGTGCCGGCATTCAACAAACTTGTCGAGGGCAGTAACTTAGCCGCTATCTCTTTGGAGTAAACAATTGGAATGAGCGGCCCCTCTTCTCATTGCGATATCGGGGCCGCCAATCACCTACCATCTACCGTCCACTATTGCTGTTACTTTGCGAATTATATGCATTCCGTCTTCTTCCTCGGTTAATCTGTTATTGTTGACCAGCACTATTTCATTTGTGCGCCGAGTAAGTTGGCAACACCACGATTTGTCAAAAATCTAACATCCACAATGGAGAATGTGAGTGCGCTTTTTGCAAAATAATCCCAGTGGTTCGTGAACAATCGCAAGAAGATTGCAGAGCTCATGCCGCTACCAAGCCGAAGTGAAATTCGCCTGGTCTTGCTCCAATTGATCGGAGATGGAGAGTTACGCAGCCTTACCGATTGCGCCAATGTGCTAGCAGGCCAATTTCGACTTTCGAATGAAGAGCGTCATCAACTTAAGCCTTGGGGCAATGGCCTTTATTTTTTCTATCGGTGTGAATGTGCAGCCTATGACCTTATAGCGGCAGGACTTGCTACCCGAACGAGGGCTGGTTTCCTGAGAGTAAGTGATTTAGGTTCTCAGATTCTGCTAATAAATCCGCCTGCTCTTGACAACCGCTATCTCCTGCAATTCCCAGGATATGCTGCTCATTTCGAGAAAAAGAGCGAGCATTAGGAATGCATTACTTCTTTCAGATAACCCATGTCCTTGAACCGGAACCTTTGGACCTCAAAGTTAGTCAGGTCCCCGAACGAAAAATTCCAATTGCATCTCCCATAAGTTGCTTTTTCGGAACACACTTGAACATATTGATGATCTTCTGTTGTTTCTCTTTTTTGGAAACGCCATCAACTGTCAGGTACTCACGCGCCGCATTCGCCATCATCTTCGGGTAGTCATTGAATAAGTGCGGCCGAGCGTGCGCGAAATCGGTCGTATTCCGAATCTTGTAGAGATCCTTGAGGACAATGCTCTCATCAAGCAACTCCCGATAGCGCGATAACGATGCCGCCGAGACATCACCGCGCGCTCGTGCCTCGATGATCGCCTGTGCCGCGAAATTGCCGGAGAGCATCGCGAGATTCGCGCCCTCGCGATTGACCGGATTGACCAACCCCGCAGCGTCGCCTACGACAACAACACCATCGCCAAAGAGTTGAGGCATCCGTTTGAAACCACCCTCAGGGATCAGATGCGCTGAATACTCCACTGTTTCCCCACCCTGCAAAAGCGGCGCAATCGCGGGGTGCTTCTTGAAGCGATCAAGCATGTCGTTGACATTGCGACCGCTATCAATTAAGTCGTGAAGTAGCGCGCCCGTTCCAATCGAAATTGACGCCTTGTTGGTGTAGATGAAGCCATATCCGAGCATTCCGGAAGTTGATTCACCGAAGATTTCATACGCGGCCCCCATTCCGGCCGGAAGTGCAAACCGATCCTCGATCTTTTCCGCTGGAAGTGAAATCAGCTCCTTGGCGACCAGTGCCTGGTCGATCGGATCCCACTCGCGGTGCAACCCAGCTCGTTGCGCCAGCAGCGAATTGGCGCCATCGGCAAGGACGACAACATGAGCCCTCAGCTCTCCGTCCTTTTCACCGGTGGTCACTCCTGCCACTCGACCATCCTCCCAGAGAAGATCGGTCACCGTGAACTCGGGATAGACCTCTGCCCCTGCCTCTTCCGCCTTCGAGGCAAACCAGCGATCGAACTCTGCTCGAAGAACCGAATAGGCGTTATAAGGGGGATTGGCGAACGCCATCGAGCGAAAGAGACCTCCGAGCATGGCGTCTTCGGTCAGCATCAAGTAGCGCTGTTCGATGATCGGACGCTCCAGCGGAGCATCCTCCTCGAATCCCGGACTCATCAATTCGGTCGGCTGGCGATAGAGAATGCCGCCGGAGACGTTTTTTGCGCCCGGGTATTGACCGCGCTCCAGCACAACCACGGAGAGTCCGGCGGCAGCAAGGTCTTTGGCGGCGGTGATTCCGGCCGGACCTGCGCCAACTATGATTGCATCGAATCGATCATCCGCCACGTCGCAACTCCCGTATCTGAAAGTCTTTATGCAGTCGCTATGAGTTCGGCCAAAATCGCCGGCACCAGTTCGAAGAGGTCTCCGACAATCCCA
>Ga0105046_10019471_pt1 | contig 10292 bp, 11 predicted proteins | sample MAT03_FD_78385 | JGI IMG/M metagenome (GOLD analysis project Ga0105046, IMG submission 78385) | Freshwater microbial communities from Lake Fryxell liftoff mats and glacier meltwater in Antarctica - MAT-03 (megahit assembly) | ecosystem: Environmental > Aquatic > Freshwater > Ice > Liftoff... | reverse complement strand
TCTGACCAAGAACAGCATGCCGGATTACAAGAAAAACAATAGCGGGAATGAGCAATGCAAAAAACACTTTTGGTATTTCTTTGCGAATATTTTTATTTGTCAATGCAATTGCAACAGGGATGATAATAAGAAATACCAGCGCATGTTCTTTTGAAAATAATGCCGGAACGAAAAACAAAGCAGAATAAACCAGGTTCCAATTATTATTCTTCTTAATATAAAGTAATGCTTGCCAAAAACTCAGTAAACTAAATAACAAAGCCAGTATTTCGTCTCTTCCTTTTATATTAGCTACAACTTCGGTATGAATTGGATGAGCCATAAATAAAGCCGATGCTAAAAATGCGATACCAGAATACCATTTTTGGTAATCCGTTTGAGGCCATAACATAAGCAGGATTAGAAAAATTAAATATCCTGAAAGTCCGTATAATACAACATTTATAAAATGACTAACATGTGGATTTAGCCCAAAATACTGGTTTTCGATTGCGAAGGTAGCAATAGATAATGGTCTGTATCTTCCACCAGAAACCAATTGCTTTTCTTTACCAAAAAATCCGGTAAACGATTCATAAGCGAATATCTCACCAATTCCTGATATTCCCTGATTAGTAAACGAATTATTGGTGATTACTATAGCATCATCAAGGCAATAATCATTTTTAATACTATTTCCATAAAGTAGAAAAGCCATCAATAAAAAAATGAGCAATGGCCCAAGCCTGGAAAAGTTTTTTTTTAAGGTTCTGTTTGGTAATTCATTCATGTTTGTAAATCAGAGAGTTCAAATTTACAAATAATTGTTAGATCTTTATTATTTATCTAATATTTTCTAAACTATAAAATCATAGTTTTTTCATTCTATCACTTTTGAATAAATAATTCAATTGATTTTAAAAATAATGTTGTTTCTTTGCTTAAATTCATGCAAAAAAATAGAAATTATCTTTATAAATTGAAATAAATAAAATTTTATCAAAATTGTTAAAATATGAAACTATACATCCCTAACAATTACAAACCGCTGTTGGATTTAAAGCAAACAGAAAAAGCGATCAAAGTTGTAAAAGATTTTTTTGAATTGAGCCTGGCATCTGAATTACGATTAAGAAGGGTTACCGCTCCTCTTTTTGTGTTAAAAGGAACAGGAATTAACGATGATTTAAATGGCATTGAACGTCCCGTGGCATTTCCAATTAAAGATATGAACGATTCTGTTGCAGAAGTAGTTCATTCCCTGGCCAAATGGAAAAGAATGATGCTTGCCGATTATAATATTGAAAATGGTTATGGATTATATACCGATATGAATGCTGTTCGTCCTGATGAAGAACTAGATAACATACATTCGTTGTATGTTGACCAATGGGATTGGGAGCGTGTAATTTCCAAAGAAGAACGGAATCTGGAATTTCTTAAAAGTGTTGTTCGTGGTATTTATGCCACCATGAAAAGAACCGAATATACTGTGTATGAGAATTTCAGTCACATTACTCCTTCCCTGCCTGCTGAGATTACCTTTATACATACTGAAGAATTATTGGCTCAATATCCAAATCTTACTCCCAGAGAAAGGGAAAGCAAAGCAGCCGAAAAATTTGGTGCAATATTCGTGATTGGAATTGGTGGTGACCTAGGAAATGGCACTATTCACGATGGCCGTGCACCCGATTATGACGATTGGAGTTCTCAAACCCAAAACGGCTTAAGAGGATTAAACGGCGATATCGTAGTATGGAACCCAATTCTAAATTCAGCATTTGAACTATCCTCTATGGGCATCAGAGTTGACAAGGAAGCTCTGATCCGTCAGCTTGCCATTGCCGGAGCTGAAAACAGAAAGGACTTATATTTCCATAAACGATTGTTGAATGACGAACTCCCATTATCTATTGGAGGTGGCATTGGACAATCACGTCTGTGTATGTATTATTTACGAAAAGCCCACATTGGGGAAATACAGGCAAGTATCTGGCCGGCTGAAATGATTGCTGAATGCAGAAAAAAAAGTATTTTCCTGATGTAACCGACAATCGGGAGATAAATCTGTTTGTCTAATAAATCATTTAATTCATAAAATTAAAAGAGGTGTCAACCTCTTTTTTTTATTTTTGTTAAGTCTAAATGAAAGATATGAAAAAAATAATCAGTACTAAAAATGCCCCACAGGCTATCGGGCCATACAGTCAGGCCATTGAAAAAAATGGTATGTTATTTATTTCGGGGCAGATACCTCTGGATCCGGCTACAGGAAAGTTTGTGGATGGAGGCATTAAAGAACAAACTGTTCAGGTATTAAAGAATATCGTTGAAATTCTCAAAGCAGTTGGATGTGATTATAACAATGTGGTTAAAACAACGGTATTCCTTACCGATATGGCAAATTTTAAAGAAATGAACGAGATTTACTCAAACTGTTTTAAAGAAAACCCACCGGCACGTTCGACGATAGGTGTAAAAGCTCTGCCTATGGACGCCCTGGTAGAAATTGAAACAATCGCCATGAAATAAAAAAAGGCTGCCCGAAAGAGTAGCCTTTTTTAAATAAATATCCAATTTCGTTTAGTTTAGGAATTGAATAATTAATATACACTTCAACTCCGCTCAGTGTGACACTAATACCATTTAGTCAGGCTGAGCGGAGTCGAATCCTATTTATTCTGATACGATTTCAAAATCAATTTCGAATATCACTTCCTTGTGAAGTTTAACTCTGGCTTTATAACTGCCTACTTCTTTAATTGTGTCGGCATTTACAAGACTGATGTTTTTACGATCGATATCATAACCTTTATCTTTAAGGGCTTCAGCAACCTGAATAGTATTCACCGAACCGAAGATCTTACCTGTAGTACTGGTTTTAGCACCAATCTGCAGTTTAAGGCCATTCATTTTTTCAGCTATTTTCTGAGCTTCCTCTTTAACTTTAGCTTCTTTATGAGCACGTTGCTTGGTATTTTCTGCCAATACTTTTTTGGCTGAAGCTGTTGCAGTAGTTGCCATTCCCTGTGGGATTAAGAAATTACGTGCATAACCGTCGCGTACCTTCACAATCTCGTCCTTTTGTCCGAGATTCTGCATATCTTGTTTTAAAATTACTTCCATTGTTTTCTTTCCTCCTGTGTATTATTTCAACATATCAGTTACATAAGGCAAGAATGCCAAATGACGTGCCCTTTTAATAGAAGTGGCAATCTTACGCTGAAACTTCAGCGAGGTACCAGTGAGGCGACGAGGTAATATTTTACCCTGCTCGTTTAAGAATTTCTTTAGAAATTCAGGATCTTTATAATCGATATATTTAATCCTGTTCTTTTTAAAACGGCAATATTTTTTCTTTTTTACCTCAACTGTTGGAGGTGTAAGATATCTGATTTCTGATTGGTTCTGTCCCATTTTTTATTCCTCCGATTTCTTTTCTGCTGCTTTTCTACTTCTTTTCTTTTCTGCGTATTCAACTGCATATTTATCCATTTTCATGGTTAAAAATCTGATTACGCGTTCATCACGACGGTATTCGGTTTCTAATTTGTCGATAACCTTACCTTCAGTTTCGAATTCAAGCAGGTAATAAAAACCTGTCGATTTCTTTTGAATTGGATAGGCGAGCTTCTTGAGGCCCCAATCCTCCTCATACACAATCGTACCACCTTCTTCGGTGATGATGTGCTTAAATTTAAGTACCGCTTCCTTCATCTGTGTATCAGACAAAACGGGAGTTACAATGAAAACGGTTTCATAACGGTTTAACATACTGTTTATTTTAATTATTAAAAATTAGGTCGCAAAAGTATAAACTTTTTTAACATGTACCAAACATGTTGGTTATTTTATTAATATAAGATCTGGCAGGTTTAGGTAAACCTGCCAGATCTTATATTAATAATTTACCTCTTCCCCCAATTCCGGTATTGTAATATTATTAAAGCCGGCCTTTTCAAGTTCAGTTTTAAAGAATTTCTGTGATTCGTATTCCCCATGAACCACATAAACCATTTTTACTTCGCTTTTATTCTGACAGTCTAAAAAGCTTATCAGCTCCTGGTAGTCGGCATGGCCTGAATAGGAATCCAACTTTTCCACATCAGCTTTCACAGGATATTCTGTTCCGAAAATTGAAACCTTCGGATCTCCACGCAAAATACGGGCTCCTAAAGTAGATGGTGCACAATATCCTACAGCAAGAACCGTGTTTTTTGGATCGGAAATACTGTTTGCCAAATGATGCTTTACGCGTCCGGCTTCCATCATCCCTGATGCTGAGATAATTACACAAGGTTCTTTGGAGTCATTGAGCCTCTTGGATTCTTCCACATTGGTAACAAAATACATGCGATCGAAACCAAATGGATCCGGGTCGGTTTCCATCTTATGAAGCATAAATTCATTAAAACACTCTTTATGCAAACGGAAAATGTTGGTAGCATTTACTGAAAGGGGACTATCAACATAAATATTAATTTTGGGAAGCTTTCCTTCGTTAAAAAAATTGTTAAGAGAATAAATCACTTCCTGTGTCCTGCCAACACTGAATGATGGAATAATCACCTTTCCTTTTTTAACCACACAGGTTTGTTTAATTACCTCCAGTAATCTTTCTTCGGCAACCCGGGTAACTTCGTGCAAACGGTTTCCATAAGTTGATTCGGTAATAATAATATCAGCTTGAGGAAAAGGGGCAGGTGACCGCAGAATTCTGTTTGTAGGCCGTCCCACATCACCGGTATAAGCTAATCTAATCTTTCGGTCACCTTCGTCCAAAATAAGATTAACAACACCACTTCCAAGTAAGTGTCCGGTATTGGTAAAGGTAAGCGTAACATGTCCATTCATTTTAAATGGTTTGTTGTAAGGAACGCCAATAAACAGCTCCAGACATTGTTCGGCATCGGCCTTAGTATATATAGCCTCTACAGGTTCTTTGCCTTGTTTTATCCTTTTTTTGTTAAACCATTTGGTATCCTGTTCCTGAATTTTACCACAATCGGCAAGCATGATCGCACATAAATCGCGGGTGGCATGGGTACAAACAACAGTACCCCTGAAACCAAGTTTATAGATATATGGAATTAACCCGGTATGATCGATATGTGCATGAGAGAGTACCAGATAGTCAATTTCTCCGGGATTAAATCCTAAATGCCTGTTCATAGTATCGGTTTCGAGACCTTTGCCCTGAAACATACCACAGTCGAGCAGAATTCGTGTACCATCCTTTGTGAATATCAAGTGCTTACTGCCTGTAACTTCCCTGGCAGCACCTAAAAATTTTATTTTCATACTTGTTGTAGTTTAATAAATGCAATGTAAGAACAAAGATAATAGAAAATTGTAGCGGAGAAAATGGGAAGATGAGAAGGGGGAAGATGGGAAGGGAGAAGGTGGGAAGATGGAAGTTGGAAGGTGGAAGGCTGAAGGTAGAAGGCTGAAGTTATTGGAAGTTAGGGAAGTAATTACGTTACCGGTTGTTGAGTGGAGTCGAAACGCCAGGAGGAAAGATGGAAGAAGATGAGAATGGAGAATATGAGAAAGTCTTGGTTCTTGGCCCAATCCCGATCCCGATCCCGATCCCGATCCCGATAGCTATCGGGACTATCGGGACTATCGGGATCGGGACTATCGGGACTATCGGGACTATCGGGACTATCGGGATTGGCTCTTGGCTCTTAATTCTCATCTTTTTTTATATAAACTTAATGAAGCTAAATTTTTTATCTTAATTTTTAATTCGTAATTAGCAATTCGTAACTGATACTATTAGAGATGCAAAAACCACCTTTAAAGCAGGGTAATCTAAAGCAATCGCTCACTTTGGCAACAGCAATGATATTGGTCGTGAGCTCAATCATCGGATCGGGGGTCTATAAAAAAGTTGCTCCAATGGCCGCAGAATTGATGTCGCCAACCCTTATTTTATTGTGTTGGATTGGCGCCGGAATAATTACCCTTTTCGGAGCCCTTAGCAATGCTGAAATCGCAGGGATGCTGGCCGATGCCGGAGGCGAATATGCTTACTTCAAAAGGATATATGGAAGGTTTATGGCTTTTATCTATGGTTGGAGCGTATTTTCAGTGATTAAGTCGGCAACAGTAGCGTCAATTGCTTATGTGTTCTCCCATTCCTTAAATTCCCTGATACCTCTGCCTCATCTTCCCTTAACCTGGGAACAAATTGAATTTATGGGTATTTTTAAACCTTTCGATAATTTCGGGGTGAAGTCTTTGACGATATTAGTTATCGTTGGACTAACATTTTTAAACACCCGGGGATTAAAAGGCGGGGCAACGCTAAGCGGATATATTACCAAACTTGTAATTGCAGGTTTAGCTTTGATTGTAATTTCAGGATTAATTTTTGGAAACGGAAGTTTTTCAAATATAACTACAAATTCAACCTTGTATGTTCGGCATAACTGGTTCGATGCCGATTTAATAAAGGCAATTTTTGGGGCTTTACTGGCAGCATTCTGGGCTTATGAAGGATGGAACAGCATTGGTTTTCTGGGAGCCGAAATAAAAAACCCAAAGAAAAATATTCCATTGGCACTTTTCGGTGGTATGGCCATTGTTATTGCTGTTTATCTGCTTGTGAATTTCACTTACTTGTATGTATTGCCAGTTGACGAGTTAATAGCTGTTTTTAAATCGCAAAATGAAGTGGCCGCCATTGCCGTTGTAGGAAGTTTTGCCGGAGTTGCCGGAGTTACTATCCTGACAGTTTTAATTATAGTTACAGTATTAGGGTGTACAAACAGCACCATCATCATGCCTCCGCGCATTTATTATGCCATGGCAAAAGACAAACTCTTTTTTCCGAAAGCAGCCAACATCCACGAAAAATACAACACTCCTGTTTATGCCTTGTGGATTCAGGCTTTGTGGGCATCAATACTGGTTTTATCTGGTAGTTTTGATCAACTTACCGATATGTTGGTTTTTGCCGCTTTCTTCTTTTATGGTGCCACCACACTTGGGGTGTTTATAATGCGTAAAAAAGAGCCAAACCTTGAACGTCCATATAAAGTTTGGGGATATCCAATTGTACCTGGGTTCTTCCTTCTTTTTTGTGCAGCCTTAATCATAATCACATTTTTCACAAAACCCAGGGAAGCAATGTTAGGCATGTTGCTGATATTGACAGGAATACCTTTTTATCTTTATTGGAACAGGAAGGGGTAAAATCGGCTGAAGGAGGAGGCTGAAGGAGGAAGTAGGAAGAGGCTGACTCAAAAATTGTAAAGGCTTCGACTCCGCTCAGCCTGACACTTGAAAGTCATTTGTTTAATATATTGAGCGTCATACTTAGCGAAGTCGAAGTACGAATATGGCAATAATTGACTTTGAGACAGCCTGGTGTTAATTATAGTAGAAACAAATTGATAAATTATTTCTGCAGCGTGTAAAATCCATATAAAATGCGGAACGCTATACATCGCCGCTGTGAATAATTACCATTAATAACAACCGGTATAATCTAAGCATTCACTGCCAACGATTTCCCGTATCGCTTCCGGTATTCAATGGGCGACACTCCTGTCAACTTTTTAAATGTTTTCCGAAATGAATCTGAAAAACTTTGGCACAATAAACAGCCATTTGAAATTTGGAATTCAATGGATGGTGAGCTTTGATGCCGCACCTTCTAACAATTGAAAAACAGTATTTAGAACAAAAAGCTCTTATACTTGTTTTTCAAGTAATTATAAAAACAATTTCTATGAAAAACCCATTAACAAGTACACAATCATTAAGTAACGATTTAGCAGCATTGTTCCTCCGGCTCGTTGTAGGAGGTCTATTAATAACTCACGGGTATGCAAAACTGGTATCCTTTAGTGAAATGTATTCTACATTCCCTGATTTAATTGGAATTGGCAGTAAATTTTCGTATATCCTTGTTGTTTTTGCTGAGTTCTTTTGTGGAATTTTTGTAGCTCTGGGATTTCTAACCAGGATATCTGTCATCCCCATTATGATTACGATGATAGTCGCCTACTTTATAGCGCATGCAACCGATCCCTTTAATGTTAAAGAATTACCTTTTGCTTATATGTTGTTAACAGTGGCTGTGTTTATTCTTGGTAGTGGCAAAGTTTCCCTGGACAGGATTATATTCAAATATTAATAAAAGAGGTTTTACATCAAAACCAAGTGAAGTTTTGATGTAAAACTCTTTTTCCGAATGGTTATCAGGTAAAAATTATCTGTGTTCCAATTCCGCCTGCCATTGCATAGAAATCACCTACAGTAATAATATCGATTACTTCTTCGGTTAAATCTTCTTTTTTTAACTTAAACATATCAACAGCCAACCTACATGCATAAATTTCGCCACCACCGGCAACTATCATTTCCAAAAATTCTTTTACCGGAGGAATATCCAGTTTATCCATTTGTTTCATCATCATATTAGATACTCCGGCTTCAACTCCCGGTATCATTCCCAAAATTGTTGGGAAAGCTAAACCACCAGGCATTCTCATGGCAGGGTTTCCCACAGTTGAAGTATGAAGTTTATTCATCCTTTTGGTAGTAATGGCATCCAAACCAAAAAATGTAAAAAAGAGTTTCAGCTCAATTCCTTCCATCACTGCACCATTAGCCATTACCAGGGCAGCATATACATCTTCAATAGTACCTTTGGCGCAAATCATGCAGATTTTCTTCAAAGGATATTCTTCTTTTTGTGTCATTTCTAAAGGTTTTAAATTAGGTTATTATACACAACTTGTAGGTTTTGGAATACCAGCCAGTTTCGATGAAATCTTCAAAGGACCACCGGGGAAAAGCTGGTAAAGCTCTTTAATATCGACAATACCTGAATTACCAACCCTGCGGATGGTAAGCTGTTCACCTGACATATGACGCTGGCGTAGAAACTCAAAAACTGCAAAGTGTTTGTCGGTGAGTGTCAAATTGTAATCTTTGGCCATTTCGTTTGCCATCTCTTTTGTCCATTGTGCAGGATTTTCAAAATACCCTTCGGCATTAACATTGACGCTTGTACCTGCTAAAACTTTTTCCATAAAATTTAGTATTTAGTATTTAGTATTTAGTATTTAGTATTTAGTATTTAGTAGCTATCGGGAACGTAGCCCGCCTCAACCCTTCGTTAAATTCTTCATAAACATCACCATAAATGCCATTCCTTTTTTCATTTCCGGGCTGTTCATTTCCTTCATAACCCGCCAGATGCTGTATTCGGGAAGCTTTTCCATTTCCATACTGTTAAACACTAACAATGCATTATTAATGGCTTTGAGCATTTCAGGCTGGGTGAGGTTTTTAACTGTATTCAAAATGGTAACCACATTATCCGAAAGGTTCCGTATATCGTCGGCCGAATAGCTGGTTACTATTCTGTCTATTACTTTTCCTGATTCTTTTACAAATTCAAAATACCCTTTTTGTTCAAACTGATGAAGCTTTTTAGTGAAATCGATAATGATTTCATTTACCATTGGAGTGGCGTCTTTAGCCAGGTCCACTGCACTTTCCATCATATCTATCAATTTCAGGAAAGTAGGAATGTTCTTCATAAGCTTTATCATTAAAAGCTTCATCTCTTCAGGATCCATCTGAACCTGGCGAGTTTCAAGTTCAACAACGGCTGTATCATAAATATCCTTACCAATGATAGAGAGGTCCGACATAAGGTCATCTACGGCTGTCGATTTCATCTTTTGTTCGTGCATATAATCAAGCAAAAGATCGAGCTTGCGGTTGATATCGTTAATTTGTTGCTGTAAAGCTACAGTATCACTCATATCCATTGATTTAATATTTAACCATTCGTTTTCCGGCCATACTCATTTCTGCTTCAATAGGCAATTGCTTGCCTTTTAAAAGAATATGCCAGTATATCCAACGGAACATCAGTTTGCCATAATGATTAATTTTTGTATTTTTCAATAAGCCAAAAGGACCAATTCCGGGAAGTGGAAAAGTGCCTGGAAGCGGTTCTGTATCGTAGTTAAAATCGATGAGAGCACCTTTTCCATAACCTGTTTCGATATAACAGTTGGAATGTCCGTCGAAATGAGCTTTTAAAGGTCGGCCTTCAATAGCGCTTAAAATATTCTCGGTAAGGATTTCAGCTTCGAAATGGGCTACTGATCCTGCTTTTGAAGTTGGTAAAGCTGCTGCATCGCCAATAACAAATATATTGGCAAACCGCTGGTGTTGCAATGTGTGCTTATTTACCGGCACAAAATTCATGTCGTCGCCTAAACCGCTGCGCTCAATAAAATCGGCACCTTTATTCATGGGAACGATGGTGAGCACATCGA
>Ga0105046_10019470_pt1 | contig 10292 bp, 8 predicted proteins | sample MAT03_FD_78385 | JGI IMG/M metagenome (GOLD analysis project Ga0105046, IMG submission 78385) | Freshwater microbial communities from Lake Fryxell liftoff mats and glacier meltwater in Antarctica - MAT-03 (megahit assembly) | ecosystem: Environmental > Aquatic > Freshwater > Ice > Liftoff... | reverse complement strand
GGGCATAGTTTTTGGATTTGCGATTTCTAATCACGAAGGTGGCGTTGTGTGCGGGACTAATACCCAGATGCTGCAGCAACCGGCGGGCAGTCTCTCTAAAAGCCATGTTTCCAGCCGCCATACCACTGATACAAGTGGAGAAATTTCAAAACGGTTCTGTACGATAGATATCGACCGTTGCTCGCTATTACCTGGTAAATATGGTGTTGAAGTTTCGTGTCATCGAGCTGATGGTTATCCATATGATCACAGGCGTTGTGTTGTGACTTTTGTAGTAGAGGGCCCACAGATAATAGTTGGGGCTTACTCGCCCGCAATCTCGTTTGGATTTTCAGATCTTTCCGATTCGCTTTCTGATGCACCCTCCGATGGAGGAGCGCAACAATGAAGCGTTTTATCCTAGAGCTCTGGCGCGCACGCGCATTGGTTGCAGCACTTGTACGTCGCTCGCTTGCGGCGCGTTACCGAGGCTCAGTGTTAGGAGTTGTATGGACAGTTTTAAATCCGTTATTGCTAATGGCTGTTTACACATTAGTTTTTCAATTTTACTTGCGCTTTGACGGTATTGCCAATTATCCGGTGTTTGTTTTTTGCGGGTTATTGCCGTGGATCTGGTTTACCCAAGCCCTAGGCGAGTCGGCTGTGAGTATTTCTGGCAGCGGGCACTTAATTACAAAATCACTTTTCCCGGCCCAAGTTTTATCGGTAGTGCCTGTGATTTCAGGCGCTATTAATTATTTATTAAGTTTGCCGGTATTTATTCTCGTGGCTTTAGTGCTTGGGGCGCCGCTACACATAACTTCGCTGGCACTTATCGGAATTATTGTTTTACAGTTACTGCTACTCTGCGGATTAGGATTTCTAGTTTCAGCACTCAACGTACGCTTTCGCGATGTTCAGCATTTATTGGGGCATGCATTTACGTTATTGTTTTTTCTTACCCCAATTGTCTATCCAGCGAGCCAGGTTCCAGAGCGCTTTGGATGGATCTTAAAAGTTAATCCGGTAGCTCACTTAGTCGGCATGTATCACGACGCCTTGTATGTCGGTGTGCTCCCCTCATTGGTAACTTGGATTGTTGCCGTGGCGATGGCGCTAATAGCTTTAATTATCGGGATTGCAACCTTTGAGTCTCAACGTGAAAGTTTCGCCGAGGTGCTTTAGTTGGTAAACCAAGCTTTCTCAAACGCAGCTAAAAAAGAGGGCAGCCAAAAAGGCAGCATCGATCAGCTGGTGCACACCTTAAGTTACGGCGATGCAATTTCAACTGAAGTTATCGCTATTCAGCGCGCTTGTATCGCTGCTGGATATTCAAGCGTTATTTACGCAATCAATGTGCATCCCTTTTTTAAGGGGAAAGATTCAAGCCTTTCTGGTCCAATTGCGCATTATGAAAAGTTAGCACTTAGCCCTCTAAATCCGGCACTTAAAAACAAAATAATCCTGCATTACTCGCTCGGCTCGCCACTTAATGCGCTTTATCAATCACTCTCGGATTACACGCGCATTTTAATCTATCACAATTTAACACCCGCTAAGTTCTTTGACGGTATCAACCCGTTATTAGTAAGCAGTTTAAACTCAGGTGCGCAGGAACTTCCTGTTTTATGTGAGCTATCCGATCAGTTGCTGGCCGACTCTAATTTTAATGCGGATGATCTGCGTGCAATTTCCCCTCGCGCGCGCAAGTCAGGTGTTGCAGTGCTACCCTTGTTGGTTGAGCCCACGCGGTTTGAGCAACCAGCTAATGCTGGTTTTGCGTCACTTTTGCAAAATACCAAAGGTATTAACGTGCTACATGTAGGCAGGCTTGTGCCAAATAAAGGTTACGAGCAAATTATTCGCTCATTTTATTTCCTGCGCACTTTTATTGATCCGCATGCACGACTCTGGTTAGTCGGCACCGATATCGATAGCGAGCTTTATGGATTTGCTCTGAAGCGGATGTGCGACGCCTGGGGCTTATCAGGAAGCGTTGAATTCTTGGGTCAGCGCTCTGACGGGGAACTGCGCTCGCTTTATGAAAATTGTTCGGTTTATCTTTGCTTAAGCGAACACGAAGGATTCTGTCTGCCGGTGATAGAGGCTTTGCATTTCGGTCTTCCTGTGATTTCAACTCGTAACGGCGCGTTAGCGGAGACACTAGCGTCTGGCGGAGTGCTGATTGATTCAGTGGTGCCTAGTTTAGTTGCGGAGCTAATAGCAGAGGTGGCTAAAAATCAGGGCTTGAGAGAGCAAATTATCGCTGCTGGAAAAAAACGAGCGGCTGAGTTTGCCGTAAGTTTTTTTTATGAGCGGCTGCGCACTAGTATTTTAATTTCTGGGTAGTTTTTTTAAGATGTTTACGGTTGGTTTTGATATTTCTGCGCTTGATCCAAGCTTTAAAGAGCACGCCCATCGCGGCATCGGACGCTATGTTACTGAGTTAAAGCGGTATTTCGATGGTTTTAAACACGATCTTGTGAGTGTGCAGTATTTCTCCCATCAAGATTTATTTTCAGGTGATTTAGTTAAACCTTTTTTAGCAGCTTTGCCGGCTGGGGTTTCGACTATTAGGCAACAAGTGATCTTTCCGCTACAACTTGCGCGACGCGAGGAATGGTCGATGGTGCATTTTCCGGCTCACATGGACGGGCCAGCGTGGGGTCAAAAGCGGCGCGTACTAACAGTGCTTGATTTAATTCCGTTAGTATTAGAGGAGCTTTATCGCCCTGAGAAAAATAATCTCCGTTTCCGTTTTGCCCGTGCCTTAGAAAATCGTGCGATTAAATCAGCTACTCATTTAATAGCGATCAGTGAGTGTACTAAGCGCGATATTATTAGAATGCTTGGTGTGCCTGAAGAGCGCATTACGGTCACACCACTGGGGGTTGATGCGCGCTTTTTTGATGCAGTGCTCAGGCAATCAGAAGAGCACTTGCGAGCACGCTTAGGGCTGCCGACCTTACGCCCGATCGTGCTTTATGTTGGTGGTATCGATGAGCGCAAGAATATTCACTGGATGCTAGAAGTTTGGCGCGCTCTAGTCGGTAATTTTGCGGCGGATGATGTAAGCCGGCCAGTTTTGTGTTTGGCAGGGGAGATAGCCACTCACAAACAGTTTCCCGCACTGAAGCAAAAGATCAAAGAATCAGATTTGCAACGTGATGTGATACTGCCTGGCTTTGTGAATGATGAGGATTTACTGCAGCTATTTGCAATTTCTCGTCTGTTTTTCTTCCCCAGTCTTTACGAAGGATTCGGTTTGCCACCGCTTGAGGCGATGGCTGCTGGGCTGCCGGTATTAGCGCTTAATACTTCATCGATGCCAGAAGTAATAGGACGCGCAGCTGAGTTAATTGAGCCGCAAGCAATCGGTAAGGTAGGTAGTGTTGCAACCACTGCTACGGTGCGTGCGCTGCTAGAATTATTAAAAAATAACGAGCTTTGTATGGAGCGTAAAAATTTGGGGCGTGCGCAAGCGCGTAAGTTCACCTGGCAAGCGACGGGCGAAAAGACTTTTCAAGTTTATGAACGGCTGGCGTGCGGCGTATGAAGTATACCCGCATTTATTTACTTGTTTTGATGCTGCTCGGATTAGCGCTGCGGCTAGATTTATTAATTGCTAGCAATTGGGTTATTGATGGCGATGAAGCAATCGTTGGTCTCATGGCGCAGCATTTAGCCACTGGCAAAGCTAGCAGCATCCCCGTTTTTTATTACGGGCAAAATTATATGGGCTCACTTGAGCCGCTCATGGTTGCAGTTTTATTTTGGTTAACCGGAGATACCGCATCATCGGTGCTGTTAAAATTGGTGCCGTTAACATGGTCGATTGCCTTAATTCCGTTAGGATATTTATTAGCGTGCAGTATGTTTGGCGCAGGGGAGCGCAGCACACAGCGGTTACCAAGCTTTAAAGAAAAGCCTGATTTCAGCCGCGACCTCTGCGGACTAGCAGCTGCAGCTTATTTAGCGTTACCGCCAGCGCCGCTTATGATCTGGAGCACTATGGCTCGCGGAGGGTTTATTGAAGTTGTTGTGATGGCAACACTTGCTTTGCTATTGGCAATCAAGTGGCAGGAGCGGCGACCACTTACACTAACGGCATCAATCGGATTAGTACTTGGGCTTGGCTGGTGGACTAATAACCAGATCATCTACGCGCTGTTACCGATAGGTCTATGGATGCTCGTTAATATCTGGCGCAGCGTTGCCTGGCCTCTTCTTCCGCTTACCATACAGCTTTTAATTGGATTAGCAGCTTTTATTCTCGGGGGGCTGCCGTTTTGGTGGTTTAATTTAACCAATGATTTTATTAGTTTTGAGATGTTTGGCGGAGCCACTGGTAATAAACTTTGGCCGCAAGTGGGCGAGCTTTTTACAGTTGCATTACCGATAATTTTCGGCGCAAAACGGTTCTGGCACTTAGGAGACGTTTTTTGGGGCTCTACGTTTTTAGCATGGAGCGCTATTACAGTAGTGCTTTTAATCGGAGCCTTCAGCACCCGGTTTTCTTTTCTCAAATTTAAAACGGCGCGCGATCTAGTTTTGCTATACGCAGTTACAACATGCGCCGTTTTTACTTTTTCCTCGTTTGGTTGGCTCACTTCCGCTCCTCGGTATCTATTGCCGCTTTATCCGGCTATCGCTGTAATTTTTGGACTAGTTATAAGTAATATAGCGCGTATCTCAGCAGTAGTGCCGATATTGCTATTAATTTCTGTACTGGGATTTAATCTTTGTTCTGTTTATTTAGGTGGCCGCGCACTACCTGGTCAACCGGTTGTTGCCAACGGCGAGCGTGTTGCGCAATCAAACTCGAAACTTATTGCGTGGCTTACTAATAATAATATATCAATGGTTGAGGCTAACTATTGGATAGGTTATCGACTTGCTTTCGAGACTAACGAGGCGGTGCGCTTTAGGGTATTTGGCGAGCCTGCCGTCGTGCGGATTCCAGCGTATGAGGAAATAGCGGATGACAGCCTACTTTCAACTATCCCGCTAATTTTAATGCCATCGCAATTAACTTCGGTCTCAAATGCTCTAAGTGAGCTTGGATTTACCTTCGAGACTGAGCGTGTCGGCAGTTATGAAATAATAAAGAACCGTGTTTCAAAGATCGCGTCTTTTAAAGAGATTGCAGTTCAAAGATTCTCGAGTGAAGCCTCGCAGCACCCAGAATTTACCGCGGCGGCTTTTGATAATGATTCCAGCACGCGGTGGGGATCAGGGGCTCCGCAAAGGCCTGGTATGAGTTTTACAGTCACGTTTAAAGCGCCGGTGCATTTACGTGGTATTAGGTTAGATTGGCGCTCGTTTCCGCCAGATTATCCGCGTGGATTGGAGATTATTGCAGTGACTGAAAATAAGTGGCCTGAAAATAAACTTGCTCAGAAACAAAACGCTGTGAATCAGATGCCTGTAATAAATGAAGTGCAACTTATGTCGGGTGAACAGTATAGAAAAGCTCAGCCCTTAAGCACAAAAATTAGCGAGCTTTCAGTTTTTGCTGACACCGAAAACGTAACTGCAATTATTCTTCGTCAACTAGGTAGCGATAGAAAATTTGATTGGTCGATAGCTGAAGTAAAGCTTTATGAGTGATATGGCGAGCATTTTTATTCATTAGATCTCTGCGTAATTCAATGAAAGGAAAAACAGCGATAAAATCAGTTTTTGCGTTTGCTTTATTAGCGGCAGTTTTTCTGTTCGTCTCGCCCACAGCTCTGATGCATGAGCTAGCGAGTATCTCGCTAAAGCATGTGGCATTGCTATTGCTCATTAGCTTTGTTCTCGTTTGGGTTAGCTGCTTAAAATGGCGCGTTTTTTTAGGGGCCGATGCACCATCCACGATGTTTCTATTTAGACTTTACTTGATCGGTTATTTCGTTAACACCTTAGTACCATCATACGTTGGCGGAGACGCTGCACGTAGCTATTTGGCTGGTAAACGAGCGGGCCAAGCAAACGCTGCCTCTGCTACCATACTTGAGCGTTACACCGGGCTTGTTGCGATGTTTGCGCTTGGATTAATAGCGAGTTTGGCGCCGTTTGGGGCGATTATGCCCTTGCATATCAGACTTGTAGTAATCGTTTTAGCGCTTGGCTTAGCGATCGCTTCACTGCTAGTGCTTTGGAAAAAGACGTTCCTAGTGGTGCAGCGCTTTGTTCCGCTTAAGAGTGCTGCGTTTTTGGCAAACATTCGCAGTGGATTAATAGCTGGATTATCAAATCGTAAAGCTCTAGCGCAAGCTTGCGTGCTCTCGCTTATTTATCACTGCTTCACCGTGCTGAATGTAGCTATAGCTGCGCAGGCTGTGGGTTGGGACGCGGTGCCTATTTGGCAGCTGTTTGTGGTGCTGCCGGTAATTCTAACAATCGGTGGATTGCCGTTAACTCCGAGTGGTCTGGGTCTGCAAGAGGGTGCATTCGTTTATTTTCTCGCTTTGTTGGGAGCCTCGCATCCTGAGAGTTTGGCGATTGGAATATTATTGCGCGCCAAAACTTTTCTGTTAGCGATTATCGGCGGAGTCTTTTTTGTGTTTGAGCAACGAGGAAGCGGCAAAGGTTACGGTACCGTTGCAAACCCGCTGCCACTTAAATTTGAGACCCAAAGTTTCGGTGCTGGACGCACACAACTAGTTATTCTTGCAGAAAATACATTGCCGGGAATAACTGAAGCGACATGTTTTGCCGAGTACAAAACAAATCTTATTCTCGTTGATAAACATGCATTAATTAATTTGCCAGCGACGTTAGAGGCGATTGAGTCAGCTTTGAGTGACCTTGGCGTTCGCAGCGCTATTTTCATCGGCATAGCGGATGCTGGTGCGGTGCTACAAGCGCTCGCATTACGCAGCCCCAAAATGGTGAAAACGATGATCCTTATTGATTCAACTTCGCGGCCATACCCAAGCGCTTTTATGAGCGGCCTGGCCCGCTTGGAGGCATTTTTGCCGCTTGGTCTACCGTTTAGAAATAGCAGAAATATTGGCAGTTTTGATTCGCTGCCATTCGCGCACCGTTTACGCAGCCCGTGCACAGTGGCTGTGTCAAACGAAGCAACGACATATCAGCGTGCTCAGGCGCGGGTTTTGGCAGCGCGTTTGCCAACCGCTATTTTACTTGAAGCGAACGAAACTCGGTTGGCGATGATTGAAAAATCTATTGCTGAGACTAAAGCTATGCCTGCTCGATGCCCACAAAAAAACTTGCCCCGTAACGATTAATTTACTTGATCAATATAGAGCAGATTTTTTTTGCAGACCAGTTTTGGTCTTAGGCAGCTTTAGCCGCTTTAGCAACCATCGAAGCAAGTCTACCTATGCGGCGGCTTGCAGTCTTGTGGTGGAATAAGCCGCGTGAAGAAGCACGACCCATTTGGCTTTCAGCCTGCTTTAAAGTTGACTTAGCTTCATCAAATTTCTTCTCTTCCACTAATAACTGCACTTTACGGATCGTAGTACGAATCTTTGAGAGAACCGTCCGGTTGTGCGCTCGGCGTTTGATAGATTGTTTGTTGCGCTTAATAGCTGATTTATGATTTGGCATAACTTTCGTGCAAAAAATTGCTTAAAAAATAGGGGAAATAAACTTTGATTTCCCTCAGAATTGCTCCTAAACAAGGAGCTTCGAAGCTATACAGGCTACGGGTATCAAAATCAATGGTTAGCGCTGTAAAATCCAGAAGTTGTGGGCGTTATCGGCGCGATAAATCTCTTAAGAAACCGCGCTAAGTATTTGTTATTTTTCAACTTTTGGGAAAAATTTCTCACTCCAGGCTTGAGTGGTTCCTTTTTGTCCCTGGTAGTGTCCGTGCCCAGCTTCGCCATAAGCAACCTTAGGTGGGCTCTCCATCGCCATAAACACTAGCTGCGCCACGCGCATGCCGCTTGTAAGTCTGCGCGGATACGGTCCTAAATTTTGTAACTCAAGAGTTATTTGCCCTTGAAAATTACAATCGATCCATCCGCTTAAACTGTGATTTAAGAATAGTCGACCAAGGCTGCTTTTAAGTTTTAAATCACACACCACATCACGCGGCAGCTTAACCACCTCAAAGGTCGTGGCTAAGATTACTTCACCGGGAAAGAGGGTGATATGTTCAGCGTGAATGTCCTCAGGATCGCGCGTTGGGCAAACCCAGGTATCACCAAGAGTAACGTCATAGCTGGCAGGGTTTACTTGCTCAGGTCTAAAAGGCGTGATTCCGCCGCTTTCTCCGAACATCTGAATCCAATGGTCTGGCTTAATCATGCGTATTCTCTAACGTGTCAGCGCGCTCAGGTCAAAAAGCGATTAAGCCTGAAAGTCTGGCACGGTTTCGGCGATAATTTACCCACGAGATCCGTCGACGAGCCTTAATTGATTTTCCTATCCGAGAGCAGAGCGAGTTTAGCACTAGTCAGTGCTGGATAGACGCTCTGACAAAGACAGTACTATAGGAGTGCCTGAAGGCGATCGAGCAGGCGCGCGCAGCAGGCAGAAAGACAGTTATGCGGCGAGATCTCGTAGGCTCGCAAAAAAGTCCATTGCTTCCAATCAAAATACGGTGCTAGCCTCTCTTCGATAAACTTTCAGCGGAGATCCGCAATGAATCGTATTACCTGTGGCATCGCGTTATCACTTGCAATTTCTCTCCTTGCCGGATGCGGTGGTGGGGGTGGCGACGGCAGTGATAATGGTGGTGGATCATGCAGTGCACTTAATGCCAAGGGTGCAAAGGTCTTTGGCGGAGAAACCTGCGATCAAGCTGCACGCACACCAGTGCTGGCGCTCTTTCCTTTGGAATCGAACGGCTCACAAATTACGATTGCCGGAATCTGCACAGCCTCTCTCGTTACGGTCGATGATTTTATTACTTCAGCGCACTGCTTTACGGATCCACTTGCAGAGCTCGGGTCAAGCATTGTGGGATTTGGAGTCGTTGCTGGCGGTTCGGGCGGAGAAGGGATCTTGGTAGGAAGTTACCGGGTTCATCCGCAGTACAATGGCGTTGCCGGTTCCCCATTCGATGTCGCAATGGGTACCCTTGTCCAAATACCGAATCCACCGATCGGTCCATTGCCGGTACTCTCGAGCGTAGCAACTACTGAGGGAGAATCGATTACAACTTTTGGATACGGAACATCGAATGAGGGTGAGATCGGAATCCTAAAGGCCGCCGACCTAACGATTGATTCGATCCAGAATGGAAATATCATCGCAAATTCTCAGGATGCTGGTGCCAGCGTTTGTCAGGGCGACTCGGGCGGTCCGATTGTTCAGGTACGTGATGGCGTCACCGCAATTGTCGGCGTCAATAGTTTCGGTGACGTAAGCCAAGAACAGTGCGGAGCTGTTGGAGCGAATATTTCGGGATTTGTCGATATCCAGAACAGTGCCGTGCTTCCATTCGTCCTCGGGTATGTGCCCGATGTCGCACAGCGCTAATCTCAGGAGGGACTCGTCCACTCCCAACTTTTTTGGTGTTCGTGGATAGGGTCGCAGCGACGCTCGCGGATGAACGGTTCGCGTAGCGGTAGGTTTCTGCGCAGCAGAAACCTAGGTTGAAAATTGCAGAATTTCCGGATTAAGTCCTAGCGCTGCGCGCCCCAAAGCCGTGCCTTGATCGCTAATTAACCTTTCACGTAGCTGGCGCAATCTGGGCGAATACTGCAAACACGCCAATAGTGGCTTCACCTTCAACTCAGCATTACTACTGTCTCCCTTTTGGTGTTTGGCTACAGCCTCGCGCACCGTTGGGCCCCCGAATAGAAGACGTAACTGCGCTTCATCGCTCGTCAGTAACTCTGCGAGAGCTGCTCTAACAGGTGCCGAGAGTTTTTCCACTACAGTCGGAGTGCGTGATTGTTCCAGCACAAAGGCTAGATTAGGAAATGCGAGGGCAGCGATCAGAACTCGCGTAAATACGGAAGCTTCAAGATGACTACACACTAAGCTTCTAAAGTCCGGCGAAAGTTCAGTGAGTAGATCAAATGCGCTGTGCACAGCTACGGTGTTCGCAACCCAGCCTGCGAAACGTCCCCGTAAAACCCGTAACGAAGCTGCGTGGGCACTAGAAGCAGGTTTAGTAGCGGAGCTGCGGTCGAATTCCGCAGCCTTTAATAGAATATGGCCGTCTATGGTCGAGAACAGTGCGGCTGGGTTTGTAAGCAAGAAGATTAGATCCGCTCCACCCCTCGACAATTTAGAGGACTCTAGCTGATCAAGAATTTTGCTCAATCGGCGTGGATCGTTAGTGTCTAGTAATTCAAGATGTCGCGCTATACTTGCCAAAAACCGCTCGCCAGAGGAGTTGATGGCGT
>Ga0105046_10019469_pt1 | contig 10293 bp, 11 predicted proteins | sample MAT03_FD_78385 | JGI IMG/M metagenome (GOLD analysis project Ga0105046, IMG submission 78385) | Freshwater microbial communities from Lake Fryxell liftoff mats and glacier meltwater in Antarctica - MAT-03 (megahit assembly) | ecosystem: Environmental > Aquatic > Freshwater > Ice > Liftoff... | reverse complement strand
AGCTGCAGCTGCTGCAGCAGCTTCGCCAGCTGCTGCTGATCGGCATGCTGGTCGTCTTTCTCTTGCTGGTGATCTTCATCGTGCATCGACTGCACGGCATTGACGATCACCGCGATGAACAGATTCAGCATGGTGAAGGTGGCGATCAATATGAAGGGCACAAAGAAGGCCCAGGCATAGGGAAACTCCGCCATCACCGGCCGGGCAATACCCATGGACCAGCTCTCCAGGGTCATGATCTGGAACAAGGTGTACAGCGACGCCCCCAGGCTGCCAAACCAGTCCGGAAAGGCCTCGCCGAACAACTTGGTGGCCATCACTGCAGCCACGTAGTACACCAGCGACAGCACCATGGCGATGGACAGCATGCCGTTCAGAGACTTGACCAGGGCGCCGACGATCTTGCGCATCGAAGGCACGAAGGTGAGCACGCGCAGCACCCGCAACACCCTGAGCGCCCGCAAGACCGAGAAGGGCCCGCTGGCGGGCAGCAAGGCGATGCCGACGACGATGAAGTCGAACACGCTCCAGGCATCCTTGAAAAAGGCCAGCCGGTGGGCGTAGAGGCGCAAGGCGATTTCCACCACGAACACGGTCAATATGGCCTTGTCCAACAGCTTGATACCGCCGCCCACCGTCGCCATCACGACCGGCATGGTCTCCAGCCCGAGCGTGACGGCATTCAAGAGAATCAGCGCCAGCAGAATGCGCTGCACCAGGCCATTCTCGACAAAGGCGGTGACCCGCTGCCGTACGGACGGCGCGGCCGCGGTTTCGTTGCTGCTCATGCTGCACCCAAGAAAAATTTTGAAAGGTCAGTGGTCTTCATGGCGCCCCCGGACTCTGCATCTCGGCCGAGTTCAGCATGCGCTTGCCAGGCCTGCCTTCCCGAACTGCGCGCAGCAGCACGGCTGGTCGTTCCAACCGCATGGGACCAAGTATCGCACCCCAAACCGTCCTGATAAAACGAAAACGGGTTTTCCCTGAATGGATCGTCTGAATTCCCAAGAATTTGCGCCCATCCGTCTCCAACTACGCACCGGGCTGCCTCTGAACACAGCCCTATCCCGGCGCAGTCATCGCGACCCATTGCCCATTGCGGCAAATTCACCAAGTATTGCGCTGATCGACGGGGTACTCGGGCGGTGATCGACTGGTTACGTCCCAGTCCGGCTCTGCCTCAACACCTTTCCCCTGTTCCTGCGATTCCTGCGCACGCGCAGCTTCGCCTTAAGTACGCGAATCTTCTCTTCCAGAATGGCCGCTCCATCGAAGTTGACAAGGTGTTCCGGGCGCTGCGGCAAGTTTGGCGTGACAGCGAGCAATTTGTCCAATTACCTGGCCGACTACGTTGGCTGAGATCTGCCAATGTTTATGTACCGCATACGGTACAGGCCACCAGCGGATCGGACTACGGCAATCGGGCGACGGCGCGCGTTCAAGAGTTCGGCAATTCGCTCGTTCCATTCAGGCAGCAAGAGTTCGGGTTCCATGAACTTAGGCCTGGGCTTCGGTTTGCAGCAATTGTCTCTTTCGGGCACAACGGACCGTTCCTACGTCCCGTGACCGCCGATAGATCTAACGCCGATGAATAGTGCTATGGCTGAAGACCTAGATTCAGTCGCCCTGTACGGGATGGCTCTTGGATTTGAGATTCGCCGACGCACCGTACTCGTCGAAGGGACCTCCGACGTTGCCCTTTTCGAAACGGCAGCTCGCTTGGAACTGGGCGCTTCTGGTATCGAACTATTGGGCGGAGATCTGGCCTTCGTGGCGGCCGGTGCGTGCGAGCTGCTGCAGTTCGTAGCGTTGCTGTCCCTGGTCAACGAACTCCTCACCCCGCGTCAGCATGAATTACACCGTGCGTGCAAGTTTATGGCTGACGTTGAGCTGTCTTCCGCGAAGTGAAGCAGACGAGTGCGCCTGCCCTCAACCGAGAGCGTTGCCCGTCTCGGGCCGCCAGCATCGACTGGCCGAAGGCAGCAATCTTGGCGCAGCGTCAGAGCAGGACTTCCAGGCCCTTCCTGTCCAAAAGGTTCAAGAGCTTCAGCGACGGTCCGCTGGGCTGTTTTTCACCGATTTCCCACTGACGGACAGTCGAGACGCTCGTGTTGAGCACCGTGGCCAGAACGGCCTGGCTGAGCTTGTGTCGTGCGCGAAGGGGGCGAATCTTCGCGCTTGAGTACGTAGGTACGGGCTCCAAGCAAAGCGCGCCATAGCTCTGCATCGTTCGCATGTCGATGAAGCCGGCGGCGTGGACATCATGCGCCGTCTCATGGACTGCATCAAGAATGCTGCTTCCGGCCTTGGCTCTGGTTGTCATGGCAATTCTCCCTCAATGCATCGCGGTCGACATGCTCGTCGAGTTGGCCAGGGCTGAGCCGCAAAAGGTCGGCAGCCAATCGCTGCAGCGCTTCGACTTCACCCCCGGTGACATTTGAGCGTTCGTTCTTCTCGAACCCAAAGACGAAGAACCAACGGCCTGCTCTGTTTGTCGCCACCAGGGTGCGAGCGCTAGCGCTCTTGCCGCGCCCTGGCGTGGCGACGCGCTTGTTAAAGACGCCACCGCCCAAGTCAGCGTCAATCAGGCCACTGACCCTCTCGACCACCGCCACGCAGAGCGCCGATTCGGTCAACTCCGTGTTACGCATCCAGCGCGCGAACTGACGTGTTGTGAAGACTCGGCGAATGAACAGACGATATCACTCGGTGTCTCACTTATGGCAAGAACGCTGACGATCAGCGTCGGCTGTCAGACTACCAATCTCCTTGGATGTAGGTCTGCAAGGGGTCGGAGGCAGTCAGTTGGCTTCCGGTGGCCACGGTCCACGGCGGGTCGTAAACAGGTGAAATGCATTGACTTTCAGTTACGACAAGGGGTCGACAGCGCACAAGTAACGGCCTGTGTCCAAACCGAAAGTCGAACCGGGCGAGTTCAAGGATTGCCTTGCACCCCCCGCGGCCGTTCCCCCCCGCCAAGCCCCCGGCTGTACCAAAGCAAACCCGCCGCCACCAAAGACGCCCCCATCACGATATACCCGACCACCTCAAAATTCTCGACCGTGTTATCTGCACGAATCATCACGATGTGCCCGGCAATGACGGAAGCGATGCCCCCAGACAGTTGCTGGACGGACGCGCTGATGGCGTTGAACGACCCCCGCTGGGTCGGTGTGGGCACCGAGGACACCATTGCCCGAAACGGCACCATGCGGGAGAAGATGCCGACGAACATGATGGTATTGACCACCACGATGACCGGCAGCGAGACCGGGCCCAGGTGCGTGAAGATCAGCACCATCACGATCGACAACGCCGTGCCAAACGTGAACACCCGCAAGGGGCCGAATGCGTCGGAGGCCTTGCCGATCAAGGGGCCGAAGACGATGGTGCACAAGCCGGTGATCAGATAGATCGTCGGCAGATCGTCCAGGCCGATGCCCAGGTTGCCGACGATGTAGGCGCTGCTGAAAGGCATCAGCATGAACCCGCCGGTGGATACCAGCGCCGTGATTGCAAAGGCAAGCAGGTAGCGCGACTCGGTCAAGGTGTGCAACAGATGCATCCAGGCGCTGTGCTCCTGAGGCAGTGCCAGATGGTCGGTGACGGGTTTCAACTGCCACGCCACCACCAACCCGCCGAGCAGGCCCAGCGCGGCCATCGCCAGGAAGGGCATATGCCAATGCCATTGGTGCGACAGGTACAAGCCGATGGGGATGCCCAGCACCTGGCTGGCCGCAAAGGCGGTCTGGATCAAGCCCATCACGCGGCCACGCTGCTGCGGTGCAAAAAGGTCGGTCGCAATGGCCAGCACCACCGAGCCGATCACACCACCAAACAGCCCCGTGGCGATGCGCGCCATCAATAAGGCCTCGAAGCTTTGCGCCAACCCGCACCACAAGGTGCCAAGAACAAAGCCGGTGTAGAAAAACAGCAGCAGCTGCTTGCGGTCGTACCGGTCCGCAAAACCGGCCGTGAGCAAGCCCGCTGCGCCCGCGCTGAACGCATAGGCAGACACCACCAGCCCGAACTGGCTGGCGCTCATGTCCAGTGCCGGCATGATCACCGCGCCCAGCGGTGCCATCAGCATGAAGTCCAGAATGACGGCGAACTGCAGAAACGCGAGCATGCCGACCACCCTCTTCTGGTAGCCGGAGAACTTCAAGGACACGATCGTGGTGTCCGGTGCGGTAGTGGGGTTCATCGTTTCGTTTTAAGTTGGCCGAGCTCAGGAAGTCTGAGCGGATGTTGAAAAGCGCGCGCTTCGATGGGCCCAGAAAAGCGGCTACAGGAACCCTGTCGCAACAACGCCCAGCAGACACACCACGCCCGCGATCCAGACCACGACCGCCACGCCGCAGGCGTCGGCCATGAAGCCTGCGCGCGCGTTGCCGATGAGCGGGCCGGTCAGATAACGGAGCATCGCGATGCCGGTCAGGCGCGCCTTACCCAGCTGGCGGGTTTTTACGCGCTGCTTCGCGCAGCATGAACAGATAAAGCCCCTCGACTTTGTCACGCGCCCACGGCGTCTTGCGAAGAAACTTCAGGCTCGAGTTGACGCTGGGGTCGTGCGCGAAGCAGCGCAGCGGTATGCGTACCGCCAGTTCGGCCCACCCGTAGTGGGCGTCCAGGGCGCGAACAATCGCCTCCAGTGTCATGCCGTGCAGGCGGTTGCGCGGCTGGGCAGGCAGGGGTGGGGCGTCTTGCATGGGTCGATTTTGCCCGTCCGACAGCGGGCCTGGGGCCGCCCCTGCCCGATCATCCAGCGTCACGCGCTGGCGATCCGGTCTTGAAGCGCAGCACGCCCGTTGCCAGCGCCGTCCCCAGCACCACCACCGCGCCGCACATCAGCATCCACACGGTGAGCTTTTCCCCCAGCAGCAGCGTGCCATACAGAATTGCAAACACCGGAATCAAGAAGGTCACTGTGGTTGCGCGTGATGGCCCCAGTTGGGCGATCAGGCGGAAGTACAGGATGTAGGCGACGCCGGTACACACCACGCCCAGCGCCAGCAGGGCCAGCCAGGACACGGTGCCTGGCATCTTCGCTGGCCAGAACCACGCGGTGGGCAAGGCCAGCGCCAGCGCTGCGCCGAGTTGGCTACCCGCCGCCGAAGCCAGTGGATGCACGCCGACGAGGTATTTCTTGGTGAAGCTGGCGGCAAAACCGTAGCAGACGGCTGCCACCAGGCAGGCCATCACCGCCCAGCCGCTGCCACCGACATTGAAACTCGCCGAGTCCTTGGACAGCAACGCAATGCCCGCAAAACCTATCGCCAGACCGACCACGCGCGAGGGGCTGGGACGGTCCCGGAGCCAGCCCCAGGCGATCAACGCAGCGAACAACGGTACGGTGGCATTGAGGATGCCCGCCAGGCCGGTGCTGATCGAGGTGACCGCATAGGCAAACAGCGCAAAAGGCAGGGCCGAGTTCAAAATGCCGAAGAACAGCACCCGCGCGGCATTGCGCCGCAGCGAACCCCAGTGCCCGCTGAACCACAGCAGAGGCAACAGCACCAGCGCGCCGATGGTGACCCGCACGCCCGCAGTGGCCACCACACCGAACTCGGCGCCGCCCAGGCGCATGAACAGGAAGGACGAGCCCCAGATGGCGGCCAGTGCCAGGTACTCCAGGACGACGGTGTGTGATGTCATGCAGTCAATTCCAATTCGCTGTCGGGTCGCGTGCCGGATTCCAGCGCCAGCAAGGCGGCCTTTCGGCCCAGACCCGCCGCGTAACCGGTGAGCGATCCGTCGGCACCGAGAACCCGGTGGCAGGGCACGATGATACCCAGCGGGTTGCGGCCAACGGCGGTACCGACGGCACGCACCGCCGTAGGCCGATTGAGCGCGCCGCTCAGCGTACCGTAGGTGGTGCACACGCCGTAGGGAATGTGCAGCAGCGCCTGCCACACCGATAGCTGGAACAGAGTGCCGCCGCGCAGGTCCAGCGGCAGCTCGAACTGCGTGCGTGTGCCGTCGAAGTACGCCTGCAGTTGCCCTGCGGCCTGTTGCAGCAGGGGGTCGTCGTCGCGTTCGGGCCAGTCTTTCCAGGCGGGCTGGTGTTTCTGGTCATCGAACCACAGGCCGGCCAAGCCGAGGTCGGTGGCGGCCAGCACGAGTGGGCCCAGCAGGCTTTCGACATGTGTCTTGCGGATGTCGGGGGCAAATTTCATGGAGTGACTCTCTTCCTTGTGGGGGTGGCGGGCAGGCTGCTCCAGGCCCGCAGCACTGCGTAGCTGCGCCAGGGGCGCCATGCAGCCGATCGTTCCTCGGCAGCGCGGGCAGGGTGGAGCTGCCCCTGCACCCCCAGCGCCTTGTGCAGCGCCACGTCGCCGGCTGGAAAGGCATCGGGCCAGCGCAGCGCGCGCATGGCGATGTACTGGGCGGTCCAGTCGCCGATGCCGGGGAGAGCCTTCAGTGCGGCGATGGTCGACGGCACATCGGCACTGGCGCTGAGCCGCAGAGCGCCAGCCGCAACCGCCTGTGCCAGCGCCTGGATGGCACGCTGGCGCTGCCGGACGATACCCAAGGCGCCCAGCGCATCTGCGCTGGCCTGCACCAGGGCGGCCGGCAACGGAAACAGGCGCGACAGTTCTGACAGCGGGGTGACCACCGGTTCGCCAAAACGATCTACCAGACGCTGCGCCAGCGTGCGTGCAGCGGCCACCGTGGTCTGCTGGCCGAGCACGGCGCGCACCGCCAGTTCGAAGCCGTCAAAGCAGCCCGGCACACGCAGGCCGTCGCCCTCCGGAAAGTGCACCTGCAGTACCGCATGGATGGCCGACGGCTCGGCATCCAGGTCGAAGGCCTGGCGCACTCGGCGGATCACGGCGGGCAACACCTCGCGCAGACCGTCGCTGACCTGCAGCACCAGCTGCGCATGGGCGGGGTCGAACTGCGCCTGCAGCCAACCAGTATGGATACGGCCGCCGCCGTGAAGGCGCAGCGTGCGCGCAAAGCGCCAGTTGGTGGCGCCGGGTGTCACCAGTTCCACTGCATGTGCCTGGCGCCGCCGCAGAAAGTCGCCCAGCGCCTGCAGATCGTAGGGAGGCCTGTAGCCGAGCCGCACGGTGGTGCCAGCGCCGGCCGGCCCGTTGCCGGTGCGGCGCAGCTGCGTCGGGCTCAGGTGGTAATGCGCCACAAAAGCACCGTTGAAGCGCCGCACGCTGGCAAACCCGCTGCACAGGGCGACCTGCGTCATCGGCAGCGCGGTGTCGGCCAGCAACTGCTTGGCGGTGAGCAGGCGGCGCGTCTGCAGGTACTGCATCGGCGTGACGCCGAACGCGGCCTCGAAGATGCGCCGCAGATGTCGGTCGCTTACACCCAATCGGTCGGCCAGTGCCTGCACCGACAGATCGGTGTCGACCCAGGCGTCCGGGTCGTCCAGCAGGCGCGCCGCCTGCTGCGCCAGGATGCCCGACGCATCCTGGATCGACCAGTGCACCGTGCCCGGCGCCAGCTCGGGCCGACACCGCAGGCAGGGGCGAAAACCCGCGCTCTCGGCGCGAGCCGCGTGGGCGAAAAAGCGGCAGTTCTCGCGCTTGGGCGTGCGCACGCCGCACACCGGGCGACAGTAGATGCCGGTGGAGGTGACCCCAGTGAAAAAGCGGCCGTCGAAACGGGCGTCGCGGGCTTTCAGGGCCAAGTAGCAGGCGTCTTGTTCAGCGCGGGAGGGGGTGTCGTCCATGGGGCGCATGGTACGCGGTGGGTCGGGAACGACTGGCCGTTTTCGGACATGATCATCTGCAGGAACGCAGCCGCAGCCGCAGTATGCGTCCAAGGAAGCACTGCAGTCGGCCAACCAGGAGTTGACGACCTCGAAAGATGAGATGCAGTCGATGAACGAAGAACCACCGACGGTGAGCGCCGAGATGCAGCCCCAACTTGACGAACTGTCGCTGGCCCAAAGCGATCTGAAAAACCCGCTCGACAGCAAGAGTGATAGCGAAATCGGACGGTCGTTCAGCGACTTGACCACCAGCCTGGAAGATCCGACGCTGCAGGCCGCGGACCCTGGATCGGGCGCGTCACGGCCTTGCCCCAGCCGGCCAGAGAACTCCGCCTCAGACGCTGCGAGCGAAGCGCGCTGCAATCGCGATCAGCGCAGCAGAGATCTTTGCCGGCGGCAGAACGAAATCGACAAAACCGGACGCTTGCGCACGGACAGGCATGCTGTCGACCTCTGCCGATGCATCCTGCGCAAAAGTGATGCCGCCTTTTTCCTTGATGTGCTTGCAACCAGCAGTGCCGTCCCCGTCGTAACCCGAGACGACGACACCGATCGCTCTGTCGCCGAAGGCTTCCGCGATCGAAGCAAAGAAGATATCGACTTGCGCGTTCCGTCGACTCCGAGGCAAAGTGACCTTGAACCTGTATTTCTCGGCCTCAAGATCGGCGTTGGCTGAAATCACATAGACATGGTTCGCGCTGATGGGCATGCCAGCGGATACGACCAGCGAGGGCATCCTCGTGTGGCGGGCCAGAATTTGAGCCAACTGGCTGTAAGCCTCTGGATTGATGTGAGAAATGATCACGAATGCCATGCCTGTGTCGGCGGGCAAATGATTCAGTAGTGCCTTGTATGTGTTCAGGGCGCCCGCCGAACCACCAATACCTACGATGCAGGTCGGAATCGACATTTCCATGCTGAAACTGCGGGGGGGGGGGGCACAGGCTAGCTTCCTGGAAGATTTTGCTATTTTCGACCCGTTCGGGTGTCTTTTCCGATCTTCTTTTTCTGATCGTCCGATGCCCTGGCGTGGGCGTCCATCGGCACCACCAGCAGCCCGGTATCGCTCATCACTAATTTGTGCACATCGCTGGAATGGCCCATGCCGCGTGATTTGACGATGTAGAGGCCGCGGATGCGACGCTGTCCTTCGTTTTCCTCCAATTCCCTGACAACGATCCACGTGTCGATCAGGGACGACACGCCAATTTCACCACTCGTGTCATTTTGCTCCGTCGAAGAGACAAGGCTGGTAAAGAAGCCAGTGATGCCCTTGGATTTCAGGGCATCGATCATTCGGGTGAGCATGGACTGAACTTCCAATGGGTTACCTTGCCCCAGGAGACTCGTCAGCGGATCGATCACCACGGCTCTTGGTTGGAATTCAGCCAAGAGCTTGTACAAGTCAAGCAAGTGCATCTCCAGGCCAAAAAACGATGGCCGGGTGGACACCATTTTCAGCAGCCCTTTTTTGACCATCGGCGCCAGCTTGAAGCCAATGGAACCCATGTTCTGGACGAGTTGGCCGGCCGATTCTTCATACGACAAGAACAAGCACTTCTCCCCACGCCTGCACGTTTCCAGGGCGAAAGCCGCTGCGAGACTGGTCTTGCCAGTGCCCGCGGTGCCCGATGCGAGAACTGTGCTGCCTCTGGTGTATCCGCCACCCTGGAACAACTTGTTCAGTGATGCGACGCCTGTCGGCACCCGTTCCGCCGTGCCCGGTTGGTCCATACCCGCAGAAGTGATGGGAATGACTGAAAGCCCACCCTGGTCGATGACGAAAGGATACTCGTTGACTCCGTGCTTGGAGCCACGATATTTGATAACCCGAATTCGCCGTGTTGCAATCTGTTCTCTGACGCGGTTGTCCACAAGGATGATGCAGTCGGAAATGTATTCCTCCAGACCATGCTGGGTGAACGCGCCTTCTTTCACTTCGCCGGTGATCAGCGCTGTGACTTTTTTGTCCTTGAGCCAACGAAACAGTCTTTTGATTTCCAGACGCAGGATGCCAGAATCACTGACGCCGGCGAATAATGATTGGATGGAATCCAGAACGACGCGCTTCGCATGGATGGAGTCGATGGCATGTTCGAGTCGAACAAAGATTCCTTCGAGGTTGAATTCACCGGCTTCCTGGATCTCCTTTCGTTCGAGCACCACAAAGTCGAGAACAATCTTCTTCTTGGCAACGAGCGTCCGCAGGTTCAAATTGAGCGAAGCCACATCTTCGTACAACTCATCTTCAGTCTCTTCAAATGACATGAAGACGCCGGGTTCGTTGTAGCGGCTTACGCCGTTGATCAAGAAATCAACGCCGAGCAGTGTCTTCCCGGTGCCGGTGCCTCCGCTCAACAAGGTGATTCTGTCTCTCGGAATTCCGCCTTCCGTGATTTCGTCAAACCCCTTGATGCCCGTCAGGCACTTTTGCATTGCGACCTCTGGGGCGAGGATCTTCTTGCGGGGTTTGCGCACGGATCGAACTCCAGAGTCAGTTGAAGCCATGGTTCACCTCGATTGCATTGCGTGAAGAATATTGATCAAAGTTGCCTCACTTT
>Ga0105046_10019467_pt1 | contig 10293 bp, 7 predicted proteins | sample MAT03_FD_78385 | JGI IMG/M metagenome (GOLD analysis project Ga0105046, IMG submission 78385) | Freshwater microbial communities from Lake Fryxell liftoff mats and glacier meltwater in Antarctica - MAT-03 (megahit assembly) | ecosystem: Environmental > Aquatic > Freshwater > Ice > Liftoff... | reverse complement strand
TCGTCGGCTACCGTCGGGACGGTAAGTTCAACTTCTACAAACTCGATTCGCAACTGCTCGGCACGGTGATCGAGTCGTTCTACCCGGCCGCCGCGACCGCACAGCAGAAGCTGACGTTCGGCGAACTCGAACTGAACTTCAAACGCAAGGGTTGATTGTGTTCCGATCCGCCGTTCGCACACCAGCGAGCGGTGGATCGATTGTCCATCACTTCTCGTCTACTCCCCGATAATTTTCACCAGCACCCGTTTGTTCCGTCGTCCGTCGAACTCGCCGTAGAAAATCGCCTCCCACGGTCCGAAATCGAGCTTCCCCTTCGTGATCGCCACGACGACCTCACGCCCCATGATCGTGCGTTTGAGGTGCGCATCGGCGTTGTCTTCGCCGGTCCGATTGTGGTGGTACACGTTCGGATCGGGGTTGAACGGTGCGAGTTCCTCCAGCCACACGCCGAAGTCATGATGCAACCCCGATTCGTTGTCGTTGATGAACACCGATGATGTGATGTGCATGCTGTTGACGAGACAGAGTCCTTCCTGCACCCCGCTCGCCCGCACGCAGTCAGAAACCTGCGTTGTGATGTTGACGAATCCCATCGACGAGGGGACATTCATGGTGAGATACTGCGTGTGAGATTTCATCGCGGAGTCTCGGTTGCGGGTGGAGGGCGGACGGGGCTGTTTTACACAGTGCCGCGTGAGGAGGATATGGGATGACCGAACTGGAATGGAACGACTGCACTGAAGCGTCCCGGATGCCTGCGGCCATTTCTCGAACGATTTACGATGATCGATCATTCGAGGACATGCCGATCCTCGCGGATGCGATGGAGGAAGCGGGATGTGATGATGACGCCATGTTGAAACATTGTCGAGAACCGGGGCCACATGTTCGCGGGTGCTGGGTGATCGATTTGCTCCTCGGGCAAAACTAACAAAGGTCCGCGACCCCGCGAACGGTAAACAACTCGGTGCCCGTTCACCGTTCGCGATTCCTTCTCTCGCTCCGACTTGACTTTCCGACCGTAATCCCATGAGATAGGGCGCATTCGACTCGCACCGCGCGAACCGCTCCCCCTCAGCCGGCGTATCACCCAATAGGTCCCGTGAGAGCCATCGATCCGCTCCATCAATGTTCCGATGAAGAACTCCTCCGTCGCTTCCGACAGGGGCAGCGGGAAGTCTTCGGCATTCTCGTTCGACGATACGAGCGTGAACTGTTCGGCTACCTCCGTCGCTATCTGGGTGACAGCAATCTCGCCGACGACGTATTTCAGAATACCTTCCTTCAGGTCTACATCAAGTGCGACCAGTTCGAGGAAGGGCGGCCGGTGCGTCCGTGGTTGTATACCATCGCGACAAATCAGGCCATCGACGCAATGCGACGTGTCGGTCGGCAACAGATGGCCTCGCTCGATCAGAGCGTCGGTCACGACGGCGATGGCGAAGTGCGAAGCCTGCTCGACCTCATCGAATCGCGATCATCGGGGCCGCTTGAACTGGCAGAAGACGAAGAACGTCGGCAACAGGTGCGGGCGTGCGTTGATCGACTGCCCGACTTTCTGAAACAGGTCGTCATCCTCGCGTACTATCAGGGGCTGAAGTATCGCGAAATCGCCGACATCCTCGAAATACCCGTTGGGACGGTCAAATCCCGCCTGCACACCGCGTTGCTGAAGTTGCAGGAGTCCGGTGCCAATAGTCCATCGCTCCCTGAATTATGATGAGAGGGCCACTCATGCCCGATATCGAAGAAAACCTGATCGGCTATCTCCTCGGCGCACTCGATGCCGACACGATGCGACACGTCGAATCCGTGCTCGCTTCCGATCCGATTGCGAACCATAAACTCGAACTCCTGCGCATCGCACTCGCACCGCTCGAAGTCGATCGCGATGAATTTATCGTCCCGGATTCCCTCGCTGTGCGGACGATCGGACTCGTCGCCGAATATGTCGTCAACAACGAACCTCGTACCGTTGCCGAACCCAAAAAGTCCCCCGAATCCACCAACGACGACGATTGGTTCGATCCGCTCGCGACCCCGTGGGAACCGATACCCACTACCGCGAATCGTCAGCCCCCACGACCATCATCGCTCGCGCTGACGCCGTCCGAATCACCGAACGACTCGTTCGGATGGCGTCGTTCGAATGTATTCGTCGCGATCACGCTGCTGCTGATCGTCGGGGGGCTGAGTCTTCCGATGATCCATTCGATCCAGCGACGTTCGCAGGTGTCGGCGTGCCAGAACAATCTGCGTGAGTTGTTCACCGCCCTGTCCGGCTACGCGGAGGTGAACAACGGTCGTCTGCCGATGATCGGGAACGATCCGCGGCACAATACCGCATCCGCGTTCGTGCCGATCCTCGTCGAAGCGCAACAGTGGCCCGGTAATCTATCCCCCTGCCCCGCAAGCCTCCACGCCGATTCCGTCGCTGTCCCGTCGGTGCCGTCGTTGTCGAATTCGTATGCGTACCCCCTGGGATATCGTGACGACCATCAACGATTGCACGGAGTGCAGATCGATCCCAACGAACCGGACACCGCCTACCTTCCGGTCGGCGCGGATCGGTTCAGTCCCACTCCGGCACATGGGAACGGGCAAAATGTGTTGTTCCTCAATGGGAATGTACGGTTCTGTTCAACACCGAACGTTGGTGTGAATGGCGATCCCATCTATATCAATGACAACGGTCGCGTGAAGGCCGGGACACATCGATGGGATAGCGTGCTCGGGAGCGGGACCGATACGCCCTGAGAAGAGGAACTTCGTGATGAAACCTCGGTATCGAATCGTCACTTCCATCGCGCTGCTGATCGTTTCGATCGGCTGGATGGCGGCACAAGCCCAGTCGCCTTTGAATAACGTCGCGGAAAAGAAGGCTGAACTGCCGTCTGAACTCGATCTGATCCCGCGTGACGCGGGCATGTTCGTCTCGATCCGCGTCGCCGACCTGTGGCAAACCGACATCGCACAGCCGTTGCGCGACCTGTTCGCCAAAGAACGACCCGAAGCCCTCGCTGAACTCGAAAAACAGATCAGTCTGCGACCCGAACAAGTCGAACGCATCACGATCCTGTTCCCGACCGTCGGCCCCGAGATGGACGCCCCGCTCATCCTGATCACCACAATCAAACCGTACAACCGCGAAAAACTCCTCACCGCTCTCAAGGCGATCGAACCGCGACATCGTGGGTTCGACGGTCACGACCATCCGAAACTTGAGTTCAAAAAGGTCGGCGAGCCTGTCCCGGCAGTGAAGGATGCGATTAAAATCGCTCCTCCGCCGTTCGACAAAAAGTGCGGCGGCGTGGACGAAGACGAACCGAAGAAAGGCGATAAGTTCCAGGATCGCCCCGTCTCGCTGAATGCACCGTTCTACGTCATCGAAGAAATGGGCGAAGCGGCACTGATCCTGATCGACGATCGCACCTTCGCGATCCTGCCCGAAGCCATCCATCAGCCCGATACGATTTTGTCGCTCCTCGCTCAGTTCATGCGACGTAAAGACAAGGGTGAACTCACCGATTCGATCGCGATCGCCACGAATCATCACATCACGATCGGCGTGAACCCCGGTTCGCTCCTGAAGGACATTCCCGACGACCTGCCCGTCGAACTGCTCCCCTTGAAATCGTTACTCAAGACCGAGGCGATCACGATCACCGTCGATGTCGGCGCGACCTCGAAATTCGGCGTCGATATCAAGTTGACCGATGCGGATGCGGCGAAGAAGGCGGCGCGAGCACTCGATGCGTTCCGCACGATCGCGACGGAGATGATGCCGGGACTGCGCAGACAGATCGCCCGCGAACCAGACAGTCAGGTCTTCCTGAAGATGTTCGACATCTACGAGAAAGCACTCAACGATGCGACGATCGAAGCGAAAGCCGATCGCGTCGCCGTCCGCGCCGAAATGAAGGTCGATGTCGCTTTGACACTCGCGATCACGACGGCGACGAAGCGAGTTCGTGAGGCAGCCGGTCGTTCGCAGTCGATGAACAATCTGAAGCAAATTGGACTGTCGTTCCACAACTACGAATCGGCGTACGGTCACATGCCCCTGCCGAGCGATCCGCAACAACCCAATAAGTTTCCGGTGAGTTGGCGCGTGCTCATGTTGCCGTACCTCGAACAGGACAACCTCTATCGCATGTACCGCTTCGACGAACCGTGGGACAGCGAGAACAACAAGAAACTCATCCCCCTGATGCCGAAGACGTATGAGGTCGCGGGCCACCCCACGAAAGAGAAGGGGATGACGTACTTCAAGGTGTTCAACGGTCGTGAGGCGATGTTCGCCACGGGTCAGAAACGCTCGATCATCGCGACATCCGATGGCACGTCGAACACGATCATGGTCGTGGAAGCCGCCGATCCGGTGATCTGGACACAACCGTTGGACATTCCCTACGATGCGAAGCAACCCCTGCCGAAACTCGGTGGACACTACCCAAACATCTTCATGGTGGTGCTCGGCGATGGTTCGGTCCGCACGTACCGCACCGACATCAAAGAGACGACATTGCGTACGTGGATCACCGCGAACGGCGGTGAAATCATCCCGCAGGATTGAAGTCTCGCTCCCGTTTACTGTTCGCCCTTCCGGTAGAATCGCGAACAGTAAACGGGTCGCTCATTTCCTCGTTCCCCATTGTGAGCTATAATTCTGTCATTCAGTCACTCATTGGATTGCTGTATGACACCCGCTCCCGATTCCCGGACACCGACCGAAGCCCCACTCCGCATTCAACCGCACGGGGTGCTGCTCGCGTTCGATCCGATCTCCCGAATCATCCGACAGGCGAGCGATAATACCTCGGCCTGGTTCAACAAATCCGCACGCGAACTCATCGGGGTGAAGCTCGATACGATTTTCCCCGAAGTGGTCATGAATCCTCTCATGCGTTCGTTGCCCGATCTCGAACCCGATCTCGTCCGACGAATCAACCTCAGTTTTCCGCTGCCGTCTCAACAGACGCCCTGTTCGGTCCATCGCTCCGGCGACCTGATGATTCTCGAACTGGAACAGGAACTGCCAACCCCGGATCAGGAGTCGTCCTCGACGCTCGCCACCGATCGACGACTGATCTCGATCATGCAGCATTTGCAGCGAACGTCGGGACTGTTGCCCTTCTGTCAGATCGTCGTCGAGGAGATGCGGAAACTCACGCTTTACGATCGGGTGAGTCTCTATCAGTTTGAAGACGACGGCAGTCTGCGAGTGATCAGCGAATCGAAACCCGATCTCGAACCGTCGATGCTCGGTCTGCACTTTCCCGCTTCCGATGTTCCGCCTCAACTCATGACGTTGCACCTGCGCAATCGCCTGCAACTGATCGCGGATCTCGCAGCCCCTCCGGTGCGGGTCACGCCGGCACTTCCTCTGGATCTGACGCACTCGATTCTGCGTCGCGGTCAACCGATCCACACCGATTATCTGCGGCACATGGGCATTCAGTCGGTGATGTCACTTTCGCTGGTGATCCGCGATAAGTTGTGGGGGTTGATCGTCGGTCACCATCGTACCGCGCGAACGATTCAATATCGTTTACGCGGGAGCCTGGAGTTGTACGCCCAGATCACGTCGTTGCAGTTGGGCGAACAAATCGAACGACAGGATGGCGAATATCGTCAGGAACTCGCGCGATCGCGTACACCGATCGAGCACGAACTGGCGAGTGCCGACGATTTCTTCCCGATCCTCGACCGGTTCGCGTCCGATATCCCTCGCATCTGCGCTGCGGACGGCTTCGTCATGTGGTGTGGACGTGTCGCGCAACAGGTCGGCAGGACGCCCGACGCGGACGCCATCGTGTCGCTCATGGAGTGGCTGCGTCCGAGGTGCCGAGGTGCGATATTCCACACCGATCGACTCCCGCGTGACTTCCCGCTCGCGGATCCATCGGTCGCCAGCGGACTGCTCGCCGTCGTCGTGACGCGCGAACCGCAAAAAATCCTGCTATGGTTCCGGGGCGAACGAGTGCGAACGATCCTGTGGGGCGGCGATCCGAAACTCGACTCGCCGTCGAATGTCGCCGATCAGACGCCGTGCGATCGGAAGTACCTCCAGCGTTGGCAGCAGACGATTCATCATTATTCCGAGCCGTGGGATTCTGCCGATATTCAGAGCGTTCAGATGTTCCAGCAGTCGCTCGCCGATGTGCTGTCGCGATCCGCAGCACGGCTCGAACGACGGGTCGTGGAGACGGAACAATCCTTCCGAATTCTCGCCACCAATGCGCCGGTCGGGATCTTCCGCATCGATCCGAACGGGCAAATCCTGTTCGCGAATCGGTTGTGGGAACAGTGGACCGGGCTGGAATCCCGTTTCCGTGGCGCACCGGTGTGGACCGACTCGGTCGAGCTATCGGATCGCCAGCGCGTGTCAGAGGAGTGGGCGGACGCGGTCGCATCGGGGCGGGAACTCCTGACTGACTGCCGACTGGCAAAACGCGACGACGGGGAAAAGTGGGTGACGTGTCGGATCGTTCCGCTCCGCGAAATCTCGGGCGAAGTGTCGTTCTACCTCGGCACGATGACGGAAATTACGGACCGTATCCTCGAAGAGCGGGCACTCCAGCGCGCGAAGGAACTGGCGGAGGCCGCGAGTCGGGCGAAGTCCGAGTTCCTCGCGAACGTCAGCCACGAGATTCGGACGCCGCTCAACGGCATTCTGGGGATGGTCGAACTCACGCTGACAGAGAACCTCACGCCCCAGCAGCGCAACCGCCTGCAACTCGCGAGGACATCGTCGGAATTGTTGTTGACGATCATCAACGACTTGCTGGATCTGTCGAAGATCGAAGCCGGGAAACTCGCATTTTCACCGCAACCGGTCGATCTCCCGGAACTTCTGGAGTATGTGGTCCGGACATTGGAACTCCGGGCACAGGAGAAACAGCTCGTGATGGTGCGTGATTTCGCAGACGATCTGCCCCGCACCGTCGTCACCGACCCGGTTCGACTGCGTCAGATTTTGTTGAACCTGCTGAGCAATGCGGTGAAATTTACCGACATCGGAAGCGTGATCCTGCGAGTGCGGAGCGGTTCGTTCGAGAACAACGAGACCCTGCTCCGCTTCGCGGTCATCGACACGGGGATCGGCATCGCGAGCGATAAACTGACACGGATCTTCGAGCCGTTCGAGCAGGCGGACGCATCCGCGACCCGACGCCACGGCGGAACGGGACTGGGGCTGAGCATCGCAGGTCGCCTGGTCACACTCATGGGCGGTGAACTCCAGGTGACGAGTACGCTGCATGTGGGGAGTACGTTCTCGTTCGCTGTTCGCGTCCGACTGCCGGATCGTCAGATGGTCAGCACGCCGGTCGTCGATCCTCAGACTCCGCAACGATCGCTGCGGATTCTGCTCGTCGAAGATAATCGCATCAATCAGGAAGTCGCGATCGACCTTTTGCGTCGCAACGGACACCATGTCGTTCTCGCGGACGACGGCCGGCGTGCGCTGGACATCATCGAAACGGGATCATTCGATCTGATTCTGATGGACATTCAGATGCCCGAACTGGATGGATTTCAGGTGACGGAGGCGATCCGACAGCGGGAACAAACGAAGTCGCTGCCCCGAATCCCCATCATCGCGATGACCGCGATGGCGATGAAGGGCGATCGCGAACGGTGTCTCGAAATCGGCATGGATAGTTACATCGATAAGCCGATTCGGATGCCGGAACTGACGCAGGCGATCGAACGCGTGACGAGTCCGTTGTCACCGTCGCGCGAGTTGCAGGTCAATCTCGATGCGGCATTTCTGGAGCGAGGCAAGCGATTGACGCGATTGATCGAGCTTTTTCACGCCGAAACGCCGACAATGATGATTCGGATTCGCGAAGCGTCGAATCGGGAGGATCTGACGGAGATCGCTCAGGTCGCGCACAAACTCGCGGGGTCCGTATGCTACTTCCATATTCCGAAAGTGACGGAGGCGGCGCAGCGTCTGGAATTGACCGCACGAACGGGCGGTCTGACGGAGACGCGAATGCGCCTGCACGATCTGGAACAGTGGCTCGAAGCACTGGAACGGGCGTTCGCTCGGTTCCTCGCCAAACCCGGTTCCGATGAGTTGCCCCGCCCTGAGATGCCGAAATGAACATACTCGTCGCAGACGATGACGTACTGTCCCGCACCCTGCTCGAAGAGACGTTGGTCGAACGAGGTTACACGGTGACCGCGTGCCGCGATGGACAGGGCGCATGGGATGTGCTTCAACAGCCGACCGCACCGGAGATCGCGATTCTCGACTGGGAGATGCCGATCCTCAGCGGCCCCGAAGTCTGCACACTCGTCCGCGAACGAGGGATGAAGCAGCAACCGTATCTGTTCCTCCTGACGTTCCGCGAAGGGATGTCGAACCTCGTCGCCGGACTGGACAGTGGCGCGAACGATTACCTCACGAAACCGTTTAAGGAAGAAGAACTGGTCGCGCGGTTGCGGGTGGCGCAGCGCGTCGTCGATCTGCAACGCGGACTCGCGGAGCGGGTCGCCGAACTCGAACAGGCGTTGGCGACGGTGCGCACGTTGCGGGCATTGCTCCCCATTTGTGCCTGGTGCCGTCGAGTGCGATCGGATGAGAATTACTGGCAACAGGTCGAAGAGTACATCACCGAACAGACCGGCACGCGGTTCACGCACGGCATCTGCCCCGATTGCCTCGTCGAACAGACGAAGTCGCTCCGACCGCCGGTGTAGTTCGGCACGACGACTCGTCTTGCACTTCGGAGCACATTTTGTTCCAGTGTCGCCGAATGGATTCATCATGCCAGTCAGGGACATGGAATGTCGCGGTTCGTTCCCCAATTTACTCATCTTCTCGAAACGCGGGTTCTCCCTTCTGCCGTCCTCGCGGCGCGTGTAGCGGCGGGTGCCGACACGACTGCGATTCTCGCAACGGTGAACGAATTCCGCAACGATCTCGGAACCGCTCAACGTCGTCTCGACTGGGATCAGCCCGCAGACACGCTCACGTTCCCGAAAACCCTCCCCGGTGAATATTTCAACACGACCAGCCCACAGGGTGCGATCCTTCGGAGCAGCGGAACCGGCTTCGCGATCAGTCCGGCTTCGACGAAGTTTACTACCCTCGAACCGACATACGCGGGTCAATTCCCATCGTTCAACGGCACGCGATTGTTCACGCCCATCGGCGGGAATCAAACCGTCGTTGATTTCTTTCTGGCCGGGACACGCACTCCGGCGACGGTAAATGGATTCGGTGCCGTCTTCGCGGACGTCGATCTCGCGGGTGCGACGACCGTGACTTTTTTCGGAACCGATGGCGCAGTTCTCCACGAACAGAAGGTTCCGGTCGCAAAGCAGGGGTTGTCGTTCGTCGGCGTGACGTTCGGTTCGGCGATCGTATCGCGCGTCCGAATCGTCAGCGGAACGACGGCTCCGGCTGCGGGCATCGCCGATAGCGAATCGACCGACGTCGTTGTCATGGACGATTTCTTCTTCGGCGAACCGACATCGATTACGTTCGACGTGCCGAATTCGCAGCGAATCACGAGTGCGGACCAATTGACATTCTCATCCGTATCGAATCAGGGGATTGAACTGATCCGTTCGCCCGAATCGGTGAATTTGTCGTTGTCGGTGACATCCGGCACGCTGCGACTCGCGGAGACGGAAGGACTCGCGTTCACCGAGGGCGACGGCACCGATGACAGAGCGGTGGCATTCAGCGGGTCGCGGACGGCGATCAACGGTGCGCTCGATGGCCTGACCTACACGCCGACGCGGAATTTCACCGGCGCGGATATGCTGACGATTTCGGCGGATGGCGGAGCCGCGACCAGTCGCATCGCGATCACGGTCGAAGCCGACCGCGTCGATCAGAACGATCAGATTTATTTCGCAACAACGGCGGGACCGGGTGGCTCGTCGCAGGTCTTCATTCACAATTCCGATGGTTCGCAACGCGCGACCGTGAACGCCGAACTTCCGGGCGGTGCGCGGGTGGCCCTTGCCGAACTCTCCGGCGATGGACGACCGGAACTCGTCGCCGCTGCGGGACCGGGGGGAGCACCGTGGGTGCGCGTCTTCGACGGCGGATCGGGCAAGGAAGCGTACTCGTTCCTCGCCTACGAAGAAGCGTTCACGGGTGGCATTTACGTCACCCTCGCCGATCTCAACGGCGATGGATTGGTCGAAATCATCACGTCACCCGATGAGGGGGGTGGGCCTCGTGTGCGAGTGTTCGACGGCAAGTCACAGAAAGTGCTCGCCGACTTTCTCGCGATCGAAGATCCGAATTTTCGAGGCGGTGCC
>Ga0105046_10019462_pt1 | contig 10294 bp, 10 predicted proteins | sample MAT03_FD_78385 | JGI IMG/M metagenome (GOLD analysis project Ga0105046, IMG submission 78385) | Freshwater microbial communities from Lake Fryxell liftoff mats and glacier meltwater in Antarctica - MAT-03 (megahit assembly) | ecosystem: Environmental > Aquatic > Freshwater > Ice > Liftoff... | reverse complement strand
GACCTGCTGGATCTTCACTCCCGAGCCTTCGGCGATGCGGCGCCGGCGCGAGCCCTTGATCAGTTCGGGGAAGGCCCGCTCCTCCGGAGTCATCGAGAGGATGATCGCCTCGACCCGGTCGAGTTCGCCCTCGTCGACGTCGACGTCCTTGAGCTTCTTCATCGCCCCCATGCCGGGCATCATCCCCATCAAGTTGCCGATCGGGCCCATCTTGCGGACCTGGCGCATCTGCTTCAGGAAGTCCTCGAGGGAGAAGGTCTCGTCCGCCATCTTGCGCTGAAGTTCTTCGGCCTCATCCTCGGAAACCTGAGCCTCGGCCTTCTCGATCAGGCTGAGTACGTCGCCCATGCCGAGGATCCGGCTGGACATGCGGTCCGGGTGGAAGCGCTCGAAGTCCTCGAGCTTCTCGCCGGTCGAGGCGAAGATGATCGGCTTGCCGGTGACCGCCTTGACCGACAGCGCGGCGCCGCCGCGGGCGTCACCATCGAGCTTGGAGATGATCACGCCGTCGAACTCGGCCGCCTCGGAGAAGGACTCGGCGACCCCGACCGCGTCCTGGCCGGTCATCGCGTCGACCACAAGCAGCACGTTGTGGGGCCTGGTCTTCTTGCGGATCCGGGACAGCTCGTCCATCAGATCGCTGTCGATGTGGAGGCGGCCTGCGGTGTCGATGATCAGGACGTCGCGGCCTTCGTCCTTCGCCTTGTCCAAGGCCCAACCCGCGATCTCGACCGGATCGGCGTCGGCGCCCTGCTGGTAGACCACGGCCCCGGCTCGCTGGCCGACCGTCTCAAGCTGTTTGATCGCCGCCGGACGGTAGACGTCGCAGGCGGCGAGGGCGACCTTCTTGCCCTCTTTCTTCAGAAGCAGCGCCAGCTTGGCCGTCGCGGTCGTCTTGCCGGAACCCTGGAGTCCGGCCATCAGGATGACCGTGATCCCCTTCTGGGAGAAGACGAGGTCGCGGCCGGCGCCGCCCATCAGCTCGGTCAGCTCCTCATTGACGATCTTTACGACCTGCTGGCCGGGGTTCAGACTCTCGAGCACGTCGGCGCCGAGGCAGCGCTCCTTGACCTTGGCCGTGAACGCCTTGACGACCTTGAAGTTGACGTCGGCCTCGAGCAGGGCGAGGCGGATCTCCCGCATCGCCTTGTCGACATCGTCCTCGGTCAGCTTGCCGCGTCCGCGGACATCCGAAAGGGTCGACTGAAGCCGGTCTGAAAGCTGGTCGAACATTGAACCGGCACCTTACCGGCAGTGCAGCTCCAGTCGCCAGCGCAGCCTCGGCCGCGCCAGGTCAGAACTATTGGAAATCGCCTGTGACATCGACGGGGCGGGTAACCGGTCAGGGGGCCTCCTGCCACAACCCCCCGTCCCGGGAGTCCCCCTGACCGATCCCCCACCCTCGACTGCTCAGAGGCTGAGGCCCGCCTTCGAGCCAAGCGACCGTCGTGACAGGGCCCGCGCACTGCGGCAAACCAGGTCTGGAGCACCGGGTTCCACGGAAGCCGTTCGCAGCGGAGGGTCCGGGGGGGTTCCCCGGAACGGCGGGATGTGGCAGGGAACCCCCACCGGTCCCTCCGCAAGCTCCTTCCCCGATCCCTCCGCCCGGACCTGCCCCCGAAGCTAGGACTCGTCGAGCAGGGCGTGGGCGAAGTCGCTGGGATCGAAGGGGCGCAGGTCTTCGAGCTTTTCGCCGGTTCCGATCAGCTTCACCGGGATCCCGAGTTCGGTCGCGATCGCCAGGGTGATGCCGCCCTTGGCGGTGCCGTCGAGCTTGGTCAGGACGACTCCGTTGAGTTCGGTCGCTTCGGCGAAGGCCTGGGCCTGGCGCAACCCGTTCTGGCCGGTGGTCGCGTCGATCGAGATCAGGGTCTCGTGCGGGGCGCCGGGAAGCTGCTTTTCGATCACTCGCCGGACCTTGCTGAGCTCGTCCATCAGGTTCGACTGGGTGTGGAGCCGGCCGGCGGTGTCGATGATGACTACGTCTGACCCGCGGGACCGGGCGGCGCTGATCGCGTCGAAGGCGACCGATCCGGGGTCGGCCCCCTCGTTGGAGCGCACGATGTCGGCCCCGGCACGCTCGGCCCAGGTGGTCAGCTGCTCGGCCGCGGCGGCCCGGTAGGTGTCGGCGGCACCGAGCAGGACCGAAAGGCCGAACTCATTGCGCAGATGCCAGGCGATCTTGCCGATCGAGGTCGTCTTGCCGGTGCCGTTGACTCCGGTCATCAGCAGGACAGCCGGTTCGGCGCTCAGGTTAATCGGGGCCTGGTTGGTCGCGGCGATCTCAGCCAGGATCTCGACCAGACGGGCTTTGATCGCCGCCCCGTCAGCCGAGACGGTGCCGCTGTCAACCTCGTGCTCAAGCTTCTCGACGACCCGGGCGGTGGTCATCGCGCCCGCGTCGGCGTAGATCAGGGCCTCTTCCAGCCGCTCCCAGGTCTCGTCGTCGATCCGGTCGAACAGCGAGGAGCTGATCTCCTCGGACAGGGCCCGACGGCTTTTGGAGAGGCTCTCGCGCAAGCGGCGGAAGGCGCCGCTCTTCTTCGGGGCGTCCTCCCCGGCCGGCTGTGAGGGGAGCTGACGCGGGGCGCGCCCGCCGAGGTCGAGGATGTCGTTCCAGGTGGTGGACACGGTCGCTGCGGATCTTGCCGGATCTGCGCCGCTCAGGCGGCTTCGCCGACCGCGGTGTCGGTTTCGGGCCCGGCCGAGTCCTCCAGCGTGTCGGCTTCGGACTCGAGATCTCGCGGCAGTCGCCTCGAGATCACTTTGGTTACTCCGTCGCCGCCCATGCTGACCCCGTAGAGCACATCGGCCGCGTCCATGGTCAGCTTCTGGTGGGTGACGATAATGAACTGGGTGCGGTCGGAGAAGCGCCGGATCAGCTCGAGGAAGCGGGTGATGTTGGCGTCGTCGAGCGCCGCCTCGACCTCGTCGAGGATGTAGAACGGGCAGGGTCGCGCCAGGAATACGGCGAAGACGAAGGCGAGTGCGGTCATCGCTTTCTCGCCGCCGGAGAGCAGTTTCATCTGGCGCATCCGCTTGCCGGCCGGGGTTACCTCCAGCTCGACCCCGAAGTCGGCGTCTTCGTCCTCTTCGTCCCCCTCGATCGCGTCCGGCTCATCTTCGCCATCGGAGCCCTCGGCGGCCGGATCGGGGACGGGCTTGAGGTCGACCGAGCGCAGCCGGCCGCTGCCGCCCGGAAACAGGCTGGTGATCATCTCTTCGAAGTTGGCTGCGGTCGCAGCGAAGGTCTGGTCGAAGGAGCGCTTGATCTCGGCATCGATGTCCCGGATCACCCGTTCGAGCTCTCGCATCGCGCGTTCGGTGTCCTCCCGCTGGGAGACCATCTGCTCGAGATGCTCGAGCGCTTCCTCGTACTCGCGCTGGGCCAGCGGGTTGACCGGCCCGAGCCGCTCGCGCCTCAACCTCAGATTGGTCAGACGGCGCTCGATCCGTTCGCGCTCCTCTTGCTCGAGCGGCTCGTCGGCTTCGGCGATCTCCTGACCCAGCTTCTCGGCGATCCGGCCGAGCTCGGAGGCGGCTTCCTCCCGCCGGTCGCCGAGGTGGGCGGCCTCGACCTCTGCCGCGGTCACCTGCTCGGCCACCGCTCGCAGTTTCGACTGGATCGCCACCTCCTGGTCGGAGCAGCTCTTCAGCTCTGCGGCGATCTCGTCGCCGTCGGACTGATCGCCGATCACCGTGCGCTCGGCCCGGGTTACCCTCTGGCGGACAGCTTCACCGGCCGCCTCGCCGGCGGCTTTCAGCTCACCGATCAGGGTAATCAGCGCATCGACCTCGGCCATGCGCTCACCGAGCCGCTCGCGGTGGCGCTCACCCAGCAGACCCTCCGCTCTCCGGGCGTGCTGCGTCGCCCGCTCGGCGCCGACGGGCACATCCCCCAACGCCGCCAGGCGCTCGGTCTCTGGTCCTTCGGCCCTGGCCCGCTGCAGCCCTTCGGCCGCAACCCGGATCCCGGCCTCGGCTTCGGAGAGCTCTTCGAGCAGGCGTTTCGAACGCTCGCTGGCGCTGCCGGTCTCACCGAGGTCGAAGGTCAGCGGTGCCAGCTCCAGCCGCAGGGATTCCAGCCGGGCGTCCAGCGAGCGGCTGCGCTCGCCGATCGCCGAGCTGTTGATCGCGATCTTCTGCTGGCCGCTCCTGAGCGAGTTGAGCACGCCCCAGACCTCGGTCCGCTGCCGGTCGCGTTCGGCGAAGCGCTCCTCGGCGGCGCGGCGGCGCTTGGAAACGGTGTCAAGTTCAGCTTCCAGGCCGGTCCTGAGCTTGCGTGCGCTGTCGGCCGCCTGGCGGGCAGCGGTGAGGCGGTCCTCGCCGAAGCGCAGCTCCTCCGCCACCAGCTGGGACCGCAGGCCGAGTTCCTCGAGCTCGATCCGGGCCCCGATCTCCGCTGCGTTGGCCTGCTGCTTGAGCGGGCGCAGTGCGCGCCTGGCCTCGCGTTCGACGTCGAGGGCGCGGTCGAGGTTGTCGCGGGTCGCCTTCAGCTTCAGCTCGGCCCGGCGGCGACGCTTGCGGTACTTGCCGAGCCCGGCCGCCTCCTCGATCAGCAGTCGTCGCTCACGCGGCTTCGAATGGACGATCGAGTCAACCCGGCCCTGGCTGATCACCGAGTGCATCTCCTTGCCGAGGTTGGCGTCGGAGAGGATCTCGACGATGTCGGTCAGTCGGCAGCGGGCGCCGTTCATCCGGTACTCGCCCTCGCCGCTGCGATCGAGCTTCCTGGTGATCGAGATCTCGGAGAAGTCGTCAGACATGCCGGCGTCGGAGTTGTCGATCACGACCTCGACCTCGGCCGAGGAGCGGGCCCCGATGTTGCGACCGCCGACCGAGATCACGTCCTGCATCGAGGTGCCGCGGATCGCCCCGGGACTCTGCTCGCCGAGCGCCCACAGCACCGCGTCGGTGATGTTCGACTTGCCGGAGCCGTTCGGGCCGACCACAACGCTGACCCCTGGCGCAAAGGTCAGTTCGGTCTTCTCGGGGAAGGACTTGAAGCCCTTCATGGTCACTGAGCGCAGAAACATGACTGACTAAGGCTCCCGATCCGGTCGGACGTCAACGATCTCAGTCATCGTGCGCCTCCAGAGCCATCTCGGCGGCGGCCTGACCGGCCGACTTCTTGCTGCGTCCTTCGCCCCGGCCGAGCTCTTCCCCGCGCAGCCGGACCACGACCTCGTAGGTGCGCTGGTGGGCCGGGCCGCGGGCATCGACCACTTCGTATTCGACCGTCCCGCCCGTTCTGGCGACACTCTCCTGCAGGGCAGACTTGAAGTCGGTCCGAGTGCTCTGGACAGCTTCGATCCGGGCGCCGAACGCGTCAACGACGGCGGCCGCGGTGAGGTCGAATCCGAACTCAAGGAAGCAGGCACCGATCATCGCCTCGGTGATTTCCGGCAACGGTCGCGCGCCTTCGAGCAGCAGCCTGGCCGGGGTCTGCGCACTTTCGGATCCACCGGGATCTGCGGCGATCAGCATCTCCGGGATGCCAAGCTCCCGGCCGACCTCGCTACATGCGGTACCGCTGCGGGCCTGGTTGAGAATCTTGGTCAGCGAGCCGACGTCGAGGTCGGGCAGGCTGCGGTAGAGTTCGTTGGTTATCGAAAGGCTCAGCACGCTGTCGCCGAGCAGGGCAAGTCGCTCGTAAGAGCCGATCCGCTTTTCGGCCCACGAGGAGTGAGTGAGGGCGGCCGCGCGCGCAGCCTCTGGCAGCGCCGCGATCAGCTCAGGCAGCGAGGCGCCCGCCGTCGGCCCGGTGGAACCGCGCTCACGACTGAGTCTTGGCCAGGACAAACTCAACCGCGTCTCCTACGGTGACGATCTCGCCCGCTTCCTTCTGGGAGACCGAGATCCCGTACTGGTCTTCGAGTTCCATGACCAGTTCATACAGGTCCAGTGAATCGGCGTCGAAGTCTTCCTTGAACCGGGCCTCCGCAACGATCTGTTCGGGTTTCAGCTCCAGTTCATTGACCAGGTGCTCGCGTACCAGGCTCATCACATCATCGCGATTCATGCCGTGTTCCTATCACGCCGGATCTCCAGAGACGCCCTCGGCGGACAGGGTCGCGCCGCGGTTGAGGCCGACCCGGTGGAGCATTTCCTCAGTCAGGCCGGGGGCGTCGACCTTCGCTCCGCGGGCGGCGACCCGGATCGCGTTGGCGACGCCGTCCGGTCCGGAGCTGCCGTGCCCGACCACAGCCACCCGGCGCAGGCCGAGCAGGATCGCCCCGCCGGTCGTATCCGGATGGAGCTCGCTGCGCAGGCCCTTTAGTGCGGGTTTCAGCATCAGGCCACCGGCCGCCGAGACCGGGTTTCTGCGCGCCGCGTCACTGATCGCGCCGGTGACCAGCTTCACCACGCCTTCCATCGCCTTGACGACGACGTTGCCGGTAAAGCCGTCGGTCACGATCACGTCAGCACGGGCGCCCGGGACGTCATCGCCCTCGACGTTGCCGATGAGCTCGATCTCGGCCGACTCACTGAGAATGCGGTTGGCCTCGACGACCTCGTCGCGGCCCTTGCCGGACTCCTCGCCGATCGAGAGCAGGCCGACCGTCGGCGCCCTCACCCCCATGACGGCTTTCGAGAAGGCGGTGCCGAGATAAGCGAACTGGACCAGGTGCTGAGCGCGGACGTCGACGTTTGCACCGACGTCCAGGAAGAGGACCGGCCTGCCGGGCAGGGGCACGACCGCAGCGAGGGCGGGCCGCTTGACGCCCCGCAGCCGCTTCAGACCGAAGGTCGAGGCGGCCATCATCGCGCCGGTAGAGCCGAGGCTGGCTACGGCGTCGGATTTGCCGTCGGCCGCATCGGCCACCGCCCTGACTACCGAGGCATCCGGCCGTGAGCGGACCGAGGGCACCGGGTCGTCTTCGTTGGTGATTTTCTCGCGGCAGTCGAACAGCTCGACTCCGGGAACTCCGTCCAGCTTGACCCGGTCGTCCGGGCCGAAGACCCGGATCCTGATCCCGTCCTCCGCAGCCGCGCGCACGCCGGCCTCGAGCACATCGAAACCCTTCTCAACCCCGAACCCGTCGAGCGCGACCGTGGTCCCGCTGAGGTCCAACTACTCTCCCGTAGGAGGCGTCCCGCCAATACCCGGGCGACGCTGCGCGATCACTTCGCGACCGTTGTAATCGCCGCACGAGGGGCAGATGCGGTGCGGCAGCCGCGGCTGGTGGCACTTGACGCAGTGATTGACCCTGGCCTTGTCCGGCTTGTGGTTGGCGCGTCGCTTGTCGCGGCGGGCAGCAGAGGTTCTTTTCTTGGGGACAGCCATAGCGACGGCGCAGTTTAGAGAAAAGCCGGGACCGGCGACTACTCAGCTGATATCGCGCAGCTTCGCCCAGCGCGGGTCGAGGTTCTCACCGTGGTCGTGCGCCCCCGGTTCGGCGCCGTTGAGAGTCTCACCGCAGTACTGACAGAGCCCGGCACAGTCCTCCCGACAGACGATCTGGTTGGGCAGCGCGAGGATCAGCGCGTCGCGGATCCAGGCCGCTACGTCAAGCACCCCGTCATCGACGTAGGGACTTTCGAGTTCGGCCGCGCTGGCCAGCTCCTCTTCTTCTTCCTCGGCTAACGGTCCCCTGGTCGGGATCGCCGCGGCCGGTTGGTCGACCTCGCGCACGTCCACATTGATCAGGGTCAGGGCCGGCTCAAGGCAGCGAAAGCAGGGGCCCGCCAGGCCGACCTCGAAGCGAAGTCGCATTGCAAAACCGGTGGTTGTACGTGAGATGTCGAGCCGGAACTCGGTCTCCGGCGGCTTTGCCCCGTAGGTCTGGCCTCCGAGCTCAACCTGCTCGGGCTCGATCTGTCCGGTCAACTGCCGTGCATCGCCTAGACGAAGGCCGAGAGAATCCAGGTCAACTTGGTGAATCGTCACGGTGCGCTCTCCAGACGGGCGGGGGTCTACGATGTCGATCCGCCTACCAGCGTAACGACATGACCAGACCGGGATCCAGACCAGAACATTCGGCCGGCCGCGATGCGGCTTACCTTGAAGATGTCCGCCGGCAGGTCCCCAATTACGACGAACTCCAGGAGGCGGCGGTGAAGGCGGTTCCGTTCGCCCCGTCGACCGTTCTTGAACTCGGTATCGGCACCGGTCAGACCAGTTCCGGCCTGCTACGAGCCTTCCCGGAGACCGAGATCACCGGGCTCGACAGCGACCCGAACATGGTCTTCCGGGCCCGCGAGCAGATCGCCAACGTAAAGCTGGCGAGGATGGAAGACCCACTGCCGGACGGCCCGTGGGACCTGGTGATCTCGGTGCTCTCGATCCACCGCCTGACCGACGAGCAGAAGCAGATGCTGTTCCGGCGGGTCCGTGAACAGAGCAAGGCGCTGGTCATCGGCGACTTCGTCGCACTGCCCACGGGCGATGGCGGTACCGAGGTCCCCGGCCGCGCCTATCCGGACACCGCCGACGACCTCGCGGCATGGTGCGACGGCGAAGTGAAGTGGTTGAAGGACGACCTGGTCGTCATCGCCGCCGACTACCGCTGAAGAAACTCAGTCTTCGAGCGGCTCGAGCGGCTCTTCGTCGCGTCCGGCGAGCCGGTCGCGTCCGCGCTGAACCGCAGCGGTGAACTTCTGCAGGTTTACCTCGAGCGTGTTCAGGATCTCGTCGGCGTAGTCCTCTGCCCCGAGCCTGATTTCACGCTCGCGGGAACGGGCGTCTTCGACGATCTCGTCGGCCGCACGCTCGGCCTGCTTGGTGACCTCTTCGTCTGAGACCAGCCGCGCCTGCTGCTCGCGCGCCTCGCGCACGACCCTCTCGGATTCGCGCTTGGCTTCTTCGAGCATCTCCTGACGCTCCTTGACGATCCAGCGTGCCTGCTTGATCTCTTCCGGGATAGTGGCCCGCATCTGATCGAGCAGGTCGTAGATCTCTTCGCGATCGACCCTCACCTGATCGGTGAGAGGTACCGGCCGCGCGTTGTGCACGAGGTCGTCGAGCTTGTCTATGAGGACGAGTACATCCATTACTCAGTGAACCCTATTCTTCTCGGAATCATTCGGCGGAAAGGTGTCATTTGCTGGGACATTCTGCACGAGATCTCCCATTCCTTCTACTGCGACGTTGCGCCCGATACGGCGCTTCACTTACGACCCAGCTTATCGGCCAATGCGGCGGCGACAGGCGCCGGTACGAGCTCGGAGATGTCGGCATTGAAGATCGCCATCTCCTTTACCCCGGTCGAAGACAGGAAGCTGTAGTTCGAACGGGCGAAGACGTAGAGGCTCTCAATCCCGGGGTCCAGCTTGTGGTTGAGCTGGGCCATCTCGTACTCGTACTCGAAATCGGAGATCGCCCTCAGGCCCTTGATCACCGCGGTCGCGCCGACGTCTCTCGCGAACTGGACCAGCAGGTCGGAAAAGATCCGCACCTCGATGTTGCCGAGCTCGGAGGTCGCGTCCTGGATGAACTTCTGTCGCTCCTCGGCCGTGAACAGCGTCGCGTTCTTTCTCATCGGCTTGTTGACCACGCCGACCACGACCTTGTCGAAGTTGCGGGAGGCCCGACCGATGATGTCCAGGTGGCCGTTGGTGACCGGGTCGTAGCTGCCTGGACAGATCGCAATGCGTTGAGGATTCTGGTTCATGGACTTTCCGGGGACGAGGGGTGGGCGTGGAATGTAATCAGGGTGCGCCCGTACCGGCGCTCCCGCACCGTCTCGAGCGACTCGAACTCAACCTGTCGGCCGACCTCGCTCTCGACCACAACCCGGCCGGCCGGCGCGAGCAGTTCAGCGATCGCCGGGTCCAGTCCGGCAGCTACCTCAGCGGTGTGGCGATAAGGCGGGTCGAGGAAGATCAGGTCGAACTGACGGCCCCCAGCCCCCGCCCCGACCCAGCGGACCGGGTCGTCACGGACCAGTTCGGTCTCGGCGATCAGGCCCAGGTTATGCACGTTGCCCAGCGCGGGCCGGGTGTCACGGTCGACCAGTACCGCAGACACCGCCCCGCGCGAGATCGCCTCGATTGCGAGAGCTCCGGTGCCGCAGTAGAGGTCGGCCGCCCGGGCGCCTTCGATGTCACCCAGCGCCGAGAACAGGGCCTCGCGAGCGCGCTCGGGGGTCGGGCGGACCTGCCAGCCCTTTGGCGCGAGCAGCTGCCTCCCACCGAGTCGTCCGGCGATCACCCTCATGCGGCTGTCCTCCGGCCGGGCCGGGCCGTCGCCGTGATCGCACCCGCCGGGCCGAAGCGTTGCCTGGCGAGTTCCAGAAGCGGGGCTAGCGCCGGCGAGCCCGGCCCTCCTTCGGACTCGATCATCCGGTCGAGG